>Ga0196964_10000080_pt1 | contig 65545 bp, 91 predicted proteins | sample S1_10metaG_FD_148615 | JGI IMG/M metagenome (GOLD analysis project Ga0196964, IMG submission 148615) | Soil microbial communities from Anza Borrego desert, Southern California, United States - S1_10 | ecosystem: Environmental > Terrestrial > Soil > Desert | place: USA: California | collected...
GTTCATCTGGAGCTCCGCCACACGCGTGCGGGCTGGGTTCAGCGCGGGGTCGTCGAGATCAAGACGATCAAGGGCGAGAAGTTCAACTCGCTGAAAGAGCCCAAGGACGACCACCAGATGCAGGCGAACCTGTACGCGTTCAGGTTCGACGCGCCGATCATCTGGTACTGGTACTACAACAAGGACAACAGCAAGCGTCGGGTCTTCAAGACGAAGGCGAGCGACGAGTTCCTGAACGAAGCGCTCCGGCGTTTCATCGATCAGAAGGCACACGTCGACGCAGGTACGCTGCCCGAACGTCAGGAGTCCTTCTGGATGTGCCCGCGGTGCGAGTACGGACACATCTGCCAGCCCGACTCGCTGAAGCGAGCACAGGCGCAGCAGAAGCTCGTCCAGGTCCGCACCAACGGCTTCGGCAACAAGACCAGGAGGAAGTGATGGGGCTCGACCTCAGTCGCACGGGCGTCGTGCACGAGAAGGACCTCGAAGCACGACGCACCCGAACCGAAGAGCTTCTGCGCTCGGTGAACGAAGACTTGGCGGAGCGGGGCATCCCTGAAGTGCCTCGCCCCGCGGGGCATCCGAGACCGCTGGCCGAGGTGGACATCACCACCCTGACCAACGACGAACTCACCACGCTCTACGCTCAGTACGCCGCGTACTCCTCGTACATCGGCGACCAGCTCGCGCAGATCGAGGCGGCCGAAGAGGACGCGAAGCGCAACCTTCGCGAGACGATTGCCGCAGTGAAGGACTCGCTCTTCTCCAAGGGCATGAAGGGTCCCGAGGCGACCGCCGGCGCGATGAAGGACCCACTCGTGGAGGAGCTCAGCCTCCTGCACATGAAGTACTTCTTCATGAAGGCGATCATGAAGCGGCGCTACAAGTCCTACGTCACGCAGGGCGCTGCGCTCTCGCGCTCCATCGAGCTCCGCAAGCTCGACATGGAACAGACCCGTCGGACGGGGAACCTGGGCAAGCGCTCTCAGATGCCGGTGCCGGGAGGCTTCGGGTCGAAGCAGCCCTCGCCGGTGGGACGCAAGACGTGAAGCCTCCGATTCAGCATCCCGAGGAGTTCCTCGCCATCTGGGAGGTGCTTCTTCGTAGACACGAGAACGTGTTCGTGGCAGAGGGGTCGTTGACCGATCCGGCACCCGTGTCGGTCAACGAGCTCTACACGACCTTCCGCGGCAAGGAGATGCTCAACAAGAAGGGCAAGACCTTTCGGGATGCCCTCGCCGTCGAAGTGTCGCGGGCCACTGCTGAATGGAAACGGGGGCTCGACCTCGTCTATCATAGAGGTGGAGCGGCCACGTTGCTGATCGCTCTATACTTCGAGAAGCTACTGAACAAGTCCTGGGAGCCCGGTGGGCTCAGCGAGAAGGGGAACTACCAGAACCCCTACTTGAAGAAGGACGCAACCAACTTCATCAAGATCATCGAAGATGCCGTAGCAAGAGGCTGCGGCCTGGACGACTGCAACAACATCAACGTAATGGTCCACAAGGCCGAAGATAAACTTCGACCGCGGACTGAGTTCCTCTACATCATCGCGCACTGATGTCCACGAGTAAGAGTACCGAGATCGTCGATCTCGCGACCGAGTACGTGTCGGCGAAGTACGCCACGTGCTACGCAAGCGGGTCGCACTTCAAGGCTACGAGCAAGGACGCCACCACCTTCGTCGTCGAACGTGGGAAGCGTCGTCTGGTGAATCGTTCGCTTTGCGTCGTGCAGTACTTCAAGACGCGCTGCCAGGCCTGCCCGTTCAGCCAAGGGGTGCTGAAGCTCTCTCCGGGAGGCGGCGATGGCGAACGATGACTTCGGCTTCCTCGACGAGCTCAACCTCAGCGAGCTCGTTGCACTGGCGTGGGCAGAAAATCCGAATGCGCATCGAAGCCTCGGACGAGAGGCTCTCGTTGCCATCATCGTCGGCGACAATCAGGAGCTTCCGGCACGCCGGATCGATACCTGGCGCCGAACGATCTTCGCGTTCGTCGATGCCCACTGGAGGCAGGTCGCGCCGTTGTTGTCCTGCCCCATGAAGTCTCGACAACCCCATGCATGCTTTCAGTGCCCTGACGTTCAGGTCGCTGAGTGCGTGCTGGTGAATCACCAGACCCTGATCAACAGCATCAAGAGCAAGAAGAGGGAAGCGACATGACCGTCAAGCAGTGGCCGAGCAACATCGAGACCCGCACCGCCGAGCAGTGGACCGCCCTCGGGGCCGACTGGAACAACCCCGAGTCGCGGGCGGCCATCATGGACACGCTCAAGGCGCTCGGTGTGCCGGCCAGCGACTACGTCCGCAAGCAGCCCCCGCAGCGCGTCGAGACCATCATCGAGCTCCAGGAGCAGCTCAAGCCGGGTTCCACCAAGGGCGCTTCGTCGGCACCCTCGGCGGGCGCGGCGAAGGCGGCTGCGGCCGGCAAGGCTGCGGCGGCGGGCAAGAAGCCGGCGGCCGGCACCAAGCCCGCGGGTGATGCGGCGGCGTCGAGCCCGAAGGCGGAGTCGAACGGCACCACCGGCGCGGTGGCGGTGGCCGTCGACCTGACGCCCATCCAGGAGGAGCTCGCGGCGGCGCGCGCGGACATCACGGCGCTCCGCGAGGAGCTCGCGTCGGCACAGCGCATCAACAAGCAGATCTTCGTCGCGCTCCGCATCCTCGTGCTGAGCAACGCCGAGGCCGCCGCGCTGCTCGACGACGCGGACACCGTCAAGGACCTCGCGGCCGGCAACCTCTCGCCGGTGTTCGACGAGGGAAACGAGGGCTGAGCAAGTCGGAACCGCAGGTCGAGGTGGAGGCTCTCATAGAGGGCCTCCAGCCTCTCGGCCCCGACATGCTCGTGGAGACGGATCTCGCGACACTCCGGCAGAAGACCCTCCCTGAGCTCATTCAGTTCGCTCACCAGATCGGCGTCAACGTCCGAACGGTCGCGCAAGAGCGAGGGGCACTTCTCACCGAGATCCTGCGGTTCAGCTACGAGGAGTAGCTGGGAAGGCGAGGATGGTACGCTCGTACCGTCCTCGTTTTCTTTTGCCCATCAGGAGACACCATGGAGATCACGGACCACAGGCTCACGGAGATGCTGGACCTCTGCCACGCGGAGGTGCCGGACTTCGAAGTACGGTTCAAGGACAAGTCGAAGTTGATGGCCTTCCTCAACTTCTTCGTGCAGCTCTTCAACAAGCGCTTCATGACGACCTTCACGACCGTCATCGGGTCGAAGGTCTACTTCCCCTCAGAGCAGTATCTGAGGGAGAAGCCCGCGAGCTGCGCACACATCCTCGCGCACGAGCTACAGCACATGAAGGACGCCCAGCGCATGGGGACGTTCCTCTTCGTGCTGTCGTACTTCATGCCGCAGATCCTTGCGCCGCTGGCGTTGCTCTCGCTGCTCGCCTTCTGGCACCTCGGCTTCCTCGCCTTCCTGATCTTCCTCGTGTTCCTTGCTCCCATCCCGGCGTGGGGCCGCAAGGAGATCGAGATGAGGGGCTACGTCATGTCGCTCGCGGTCACCTACTGGGCGACCGGGCACCTGATGGACGAGGACTTCGAGCACACCGTCCAGCAGTTCACCTCGCCGAGCTACTACTTCATGTGGCCGTTCCGCGACCGCGTGATGCACGAGCTCAAGCTGAACGCTATCGCGATTCGTAGCGGCTCGATCTGTCGCGATCCGCTCTTCGCGAAGGTCCGGACCATCTTCCTCAGCGACCTGGCGCGATGATCAGCAACTACACCCCGGTCACGGCGGGCTACTCCTGTCAGAACTGCACCTGCGCGACGGGGGTGTGCGAACGGCGGGAGGCCGAGAACCGCAAGGCGAAGGCCAAGCCGCTCCCGATCCCGATCGTTGAGAGCTCGCCGTTCGATGTCGCCCCGCTTCCCAAGAACCGGCACCAGAGGCGGGCCGAGGCCCGCCGCACTCGGCTCAAGGGATCCCGGCGACGAGCCCCGCAATGACGCCGGCGACGATGCCCGTGACCACCACACCCATCGCGAAGCCGAAGGACCAGGTCTCGTAGAAGGGCGGGCTCCGATAGCGCTGGAGCTCGCCCTCGTACCTGGCAGCCTGCTCACGAAGGTCGGTGCGCAGTCCCTCGATCTCCCGCACGTACGAGGAGCTCTGGATGTCGAGCTGCCGTTCGGTGCTCGCTGCCCGCTCCTCGTGGCAGACCTGAAGCTCGGCACGCAGGGTCTGGATGAGCAGGCGGTAGCGCACCGTCCGGTAGCCCCAGCGAAGAGCCGTGGCCGGGTCGAAGAGCTGGCCGCTGAACGGAGCTGGCACGCCACGCCCGACGACCACGATCACGTCCTCACCAGGCGGCTGGTCCACGTCCCCTTCGGGGGCAGGCACCACCGGCATCTCCTGGGCCGCCGCAGGGGCAGCCAGAAGCAGCAAAGCCGCCAGGACGACCCAGCGGCTCACAGCGACCTCAGGAAGGCGTTCAGGGCCTCCGGATCGTTCTGTAGACGGTCGACCTCCCGTGCCTGCGCGTAGGTCAGCTCCCGGAGCTTGTTCTCGTTCTCCTTCCGCACCTCATCGAGGCGGGCTTGAAGACGATCTCGCTCCGCGGTGAGCTCGGCCTGCCGCCGTGCAGCCTCCACCCGTGCGCGCTCGTCGGCTTCACGGGTGGGGTCGACGGTGATGACCTCTGCGGGCTTCGAGAAGCGACCAGCGAAGAACAGAAGGATGCCCACCGGGAAGAGCAGCCACTGCCAGTTCTTCTTGAGCCAGGGCCACGCGGTCTCAGTCCACCACTTCATGTTCGTGTTCCTTCTGCCCTCACTCGTCTGAGGGCTTCTGCTTCATGTCCGTGGTCAGCGCCTTGAGCTTCGAGAAGAAGTAGTCGGCGAACATGCCGATGACGCCACCCCAGATGGCGAGCACCGGGCGCGACTCCCAGAACGACTCGAACTTCTGGACGTAGAGCTCGATCGCCTCGGGATGAAGTGGCACGAAGACGGCGACGAGCGCGCCGGTGACCACCGGGATGCCGGGGAACACGAGGCGGTTCAGCACCACGTTCTTCTTGCGTCGCTCCATCCCGATGCGGAGGTCGACGACCACCTTCACGAGGTGGGTCACGCCGACGCAGACCGCAGCGACGACCAGGGCCTGCCAGGTAGCGAGTAGTTCGAACAGAGCCATCGGTGCCCCCTCTCAGAAGTTGCGCGGACCCGGATCCGTGACCGTCAGGCGAATGCCGTAGACACGGTCACCGGCGGCGGTCGAGCCGCCCTGGATGTGCAGGAAGTAGTCGCGAGTGTCGCGATCGACGGTGTGTCCGGCACCGAGAGAGGTCGAGAGGTCGATGACCTGCGAAGATGCACCCGAGCTGCTCTCATTTGCGACCGACACTTCCGACACCGGGTTTGCTCCCGGCGTGCCGAAGTTCGGCGTCACGGACTTGAGGCGCGTGCTGATGGTGTTCGTGGACGCAGGGTCGACGATCACCTCGATGTTCGTGATGACCATGCCCTCGCGCAGGTACGCGTTCAGTCCGAAGTAGAGCTGGGCGTTCGTCGAGAGCGCCTGCCAGTACGCGTAGCCCGAGGCCGACTCGTAGAACCACTCCTGCGAGCCGGGCGCCGAGATGCCTGCGAATGCATCACCGTCACGGAGGCTGACGATGATCTGACGCGTACGCGCCGTTCCGTACGTGAACTCAGCGTTCACGTTCGTCGTGTTGATGACGAAGCCGGGACTCGAATCCGAACCGCTGCCGGCGTAGATGCCGCCGCGAGCGCGGACGGTACCTTGTGCATCGACCTGGAAGCGCTCCGAGTACTGCTCGGTCGCAGACGGCTGCGACGAGAAGCAGCGGATGAACGCACGCTCGACGTCCGCTCCTGCGCCCTTCGGGGCCCAGAAGACCGCCGCGGTGGCGTTGAACTCGTCGCCGGCCGCGAAGACGTTGTACGCGCTGACCGAGGCCGTGAATGCCGAGTTGAGCTGGCTGCTGTTGGCGAAGCTGATGTGGCGCCCGATGCCCGAGCCGACGAAGATACCGGCGAGCGTGCACGTTCCGGCCGTCGGGAAGTGCGAAGGCACCGAGCCATCGAGCTTGCGCAGGTAGAAGCCCTGGTTGCCCGAGATGATGTGCTGGTGGATGTAGTAGAGCCCGTCCGACGCACCGCTCGACGGCGTGTTGGTGAGCTCGACGAACATCGCGCCGCCGCCGTACAGGTAGTTCCCGAGATCGGAGTCCTGTGCGACGTCGAACATCACCGCGCCGTCCGAGTTCGACGTGCCGGTGAAGGCCAGCGTCACTGCGTCGAGCGGGCCGATCCCAGGCGAGATGCCGGGGGGTGTGTCGAACGACTGGAGCGACAGGAAGTCGTAGCGGTGGTCGATCGTTCCGTCGTAGTCGATCACGTAGTGACCGACGTCGCCCGCGCCCTGGACGAGACGACGCGAAGCAAACGAGCCACCCTGGTAGTTCTTGTCGTACTCGTCGACGATCAGCGAGCGCGAGTGGCCGTAGTGCTGACGACCGAGGAAGTCGAAAGCCGCCGCCTCGGTGGTCGAGCCGCTTCCGTTCCGCGTCATCACGCGGAGCGCACGCGCAGCGCCACCACCCGTCGAGTCCGCCTGATTCATGCCGGCCAGCACGTCGAGCGTGCTCGTTGCCCCAGGCATGCCGACCATCACGGTGTTGAAGAGCCGACCGCGGCTCGTGTACGCGCCGAAGCTGCCGAAGCGAGCGCGATAGACGGTGATGGTGCAGGCGACCGCCGTGCCGAACACCGGCGAGGTACCACCGAGGGTCTCCAGCACCGCGTCGGTGTTCGAGCTGCCGAGCTGCGAGAAGATGTACAAGCCGTCGTGGACGCCGCCGGCGGTGCCGGAGATCTCGACCAGGTCGTAGCTGCGGGCGAGATCCGTAGAGCCGCCGCTGCCGAACTGGCCCGCGGTCAGGCGCACGGTCGTCGGCAGAAGGCCGGTCGGGTTCAGCGTCGCTGCTGCCGCGATCGTCACCTGCGTGAGGCCCGTCGACTTCGCGAAGACCCCGCGGTCGAGGAACCCGGCGAAGTGATCGTCGCCGGTCTGCGCGGACGCGCCGACTCGGCGGCTCGGTACATCGAAGCCGAGCGACGCCCCGACCGTGTCACCGAGCATGTTCGCGCGGAAGTGGGCGTGGTCGCGTTCGGTGTCGCCGTAGACCGAAGCGAGGGCCGAGGCGGTCTCCACCGCGCCGGCGTCCTTCGTCACGACGCGGCCACCGCCCGCCGTCGCCACCAGACCGAGGTCGTAGGCGGCATCGAGACCGCCCGTCTCGAACTCGGAGAGTCGATCGTTGAGGTCGTCGTCGTTCAGGGCCAGTGCGTAGTGCGGCCGGTTCGCGATCGCGCTGGTGAGCGCTTCGCCGAACGCGATGCCGCGGTTGTTGGCGCTGAACGTGGGCGGTGCTGCCGTATCGATCGGCACCCAGCCCGCGCTGCCGGGGGATCCTGCACCGTTGCCGAAGAGCTGCTGCGACGTGAAGAAGGCCATGGTTCTCCTGCTCTCAGAAACGGAACTCCCAGCGGACCTCGATGCTGAAGACGCCGGACTTGTGGATGGTGTTGAACGTGTCGTAGGCGATCATCAGACCGCCCGCACCGGGGTAGGCACCCGCGGCGCCGTTCGGGAGCGACGGGTCGGCCGCGCTCGTGTAGAGGCCGATCTCCGACAGCGGCACGCTAGCGTAGCTGCCGAAGTTGATGTCGGTCTCACTGAAGACCGCCGTGAAGCGCACAGAGGTCGCCGTCGGGAAGGTGTTGGGCGCCGCGATCTCCCGCATGTAGAGCGGGTCGCTGGTGACCATCACCGGACGCTGAAGTCCGGTCACCGTGAGGTCGGTGTCCGTCTGCGTGTTCGAGCCCGGGTAGTCGGTGCTGTAGGGAGCGGAGCCGGCGAGCGAGGAGACCTGGCGGCTGCCGCCGATCCCGAATCCGATGTAGCGGACGACCTCGTCCTGCTCGCGGGTGATGGTCGGCTCGGCCGTCGATGACGAGATCACCTCGGCCAGGAACTGCCGGCCGATGTTCGTCACGATGTTGTGGGTCCGCTCGCGGCGGACGATCTTGCCGCGCTCGCGCACGTCGAGCTCGATGTTCGTGAGCCCGATGATCGCGTCGGGCGGAAGTGCGACGAGCTTCTTGTTCTTCACGGCAGCACCGTATTCCCCGGGTCGATGATGGCTTCCACCCCGTAGGTCCCCGCAGGCAGAGTCATATCATACGTGGGCGAGAAGGTGTCACCCGGCGTGCCAGTGTGCGCCCCGTCCACGTCGATGACCTCGGTGTCGGCGAAGAACACGGAGTCGTAGGTAATGGCCCCGCCAGCCCAGTCGATCTCCAAGTAGAACTGGATCCAGTCCGAGATGGAGTCGTAGTAGCCGTCGAAGAACGAGCCCCCGTCGTCGAAGTTCGACCAGAGGGTCCCGTCACCGCGGTAGTCGTCGTACATGAAGGCCCTGCCGTCTCCGTTGGTGGAGTCGTAGAGCTTCATCGTGATGGTGGCTTCGAGGTCGTCCACGACATCGATGTCGTCGGCGATCGTCTTGCCACCCAGCATGATCGGATGCGAGTACGTCGGCTTGATGCGGTAGATGAGCTGATGGATGAGCGTCAGGTTCGCCAGCGATACGAGGTCCAGGTTGAACTTGACCAGGAAGTAGAAGAACTTCTCCAGTTCGGTCAGCAGCCCGCTCGTGACGAACGGGATGAACCACGTGGGGTTGTTCTTGTAGTCCTCGATCCGCACACCGGTGCCGATCGGGGCGAACTGCACGATGTGGTCGCCGACGACATAGGGTACGCCCGTATCAGGGTTCGTCTCCAGTCCCGAGGTCGCCGTGAGGTCGAGCGGGTCCTTGCGGTACACGTAGCTCCGCACGATCTCCGATCGCGAAGGCGTGTTGCCGTCGTCATCCTGGATGAGGATGCGGCCGTACTCGGGGCTGTAGTCGTCGCGGATCTCGGTCACGTACCCCGCGACTTCCGCGAAGGGCTGACCGAAGAGGATCTGGGCGCCGACGCGCATCGCGTAGGGCGTGGGGCCACGCTGCCGAGCGTACATCAGGCCGGAGACAGCACTGAGATACGAGATGTCCTCGCCGAGCTCTTCGGCATCCTCACGCAGGAAGCCCGTCAACCGACCGAACAGGCCTTCGATGTTCTCGTCGTTCTTGAAGATGACGAGCTCCGCCCAGAGGACGTCCGGCGGTTCGATGTCCGAGTCGATGAAGACGTCGTCGCGGAACTGAAGCGTCGGGACCGCCTCTTCCAGGTCGTTCCGGTAGAACGGCTCCAGGATGTAGTCGATGTTCTCCTTCCAGATGGTCTGGTCGGAGGCGTACGACCCCTCGCTGTTGTACTGCTTCAGCGGGATGAGATCCTGAAGACGCGGGATGCTCACGACGTCTTCGGGGATCGACACACCCTTGCGGCGCTTCACGCCGAGGAGGCGCAACGAGTAGTCACTGTCCGCCAGCACCGCGAACACGCCGTCGAGGCGAGCACCCACCACGCTGCCGTACTGCGACACCACGTAGCCATTGTGGTCTTCGTATGCGCCCGTCGACGTGTTGTACGACTCGATCTTGACGAGGTCTCCCGGGTAGCAGCCCTCGTACTCGTAGTCGACCTCGTCGCTCGTGATGACGCTCGGGATCTCCCACTCCGGAGTTGCATCGAAGGGGAGCGGGTCGCGAAGTAGCAGCCGCTGGTTCGGCCCGCTGTCTCGCGGGTCATTCAGCACACGATCGATGCGGAACGCCTGACCGCCGTTCAACACCAGCAGGTCTCCGCTCTGGACGCCCTGTGCGACGAGGTCCACGCCGGTGTCGACGCGGTACGTGTCGTCCGTCACGCGGGCCCCACGAGTACCACTCAGGTAGTTGTACTGCCCGGTCGGGAAGCCCAGCACGACAGCAGCGGTCGACGTCAGACCAAGACGGAAGGCTGTCGAGTCCGAGATGACGCCGAGGACCTGAACACCGGCCTCGTTGCTCACGTAGGTTTCTACCCCGCGACTCGCGAGCGCCGTGTCGATGTCGGACTGGATCTGGCTGATGGTGTTCCCAGTCAGCGTGACTTCCACCTCATCGAAGGTGCCGTCGACGTTCGGGAACTCGAACACCATCGTGGCGCCGGTGACGCTCGGGTTGCTGGTGTTGAAGTTGTGCGTCCCCTCTAGCTTGCCGTAGCGCACGGAGATGGTCGCGTTATCGGGGTCGGTCTCGCTGATGAGCGTGCGAAGCGCCATCCACTTCTTCTGGAAGACGCGCTGCGTGTCGCGGACGCTCATGTTGTACTGGTGCTGCCAGACCTCCAGCAGACGAGCCCCGAGGATCTGCGCCGTGCCGCGCCAGAACTCCGTGTAGAGCTCACGACCGTCGACGAGCTTCCACTCGTCACCGAGCGCGTCCCAGATCACCTCGACCTGAGGCTCGACCCCGAGAGGAGCGCGAGCTCCTACGACGTTGACGAGCACCTCGGACTCTTCCGAGGAGGTCTCGCCGTCCGAGACGATCAGGCCGAAGCGGTAGATGCCAGGCTCGTCCGGCACCGCGTACGGTGTCTCAGTGTCGGCGCCTACCAGGAGCGACTGTCGGATGATCCGGAAAGGCACTCCGGACAGCGCGTCGTCGATGGTGTCGGTCTCGACCGTCAGCGACCCGCCGGCGTTATCGACGGTCGCGATGTCGTGGTAGGTCTCCTGGATCACCAGGACGTCGCCAGCCGCCACCCAGGCGGGTAGAGCGCCCGAGGTGAAGCTCAGCGTCGGCGTGACCCCATCGGCGTCACCGTCGTCGGCCGTGGTGCCCGAAGAGATGTCCGCGGCGAAGGTCGAGCCGTAGGGCGCATCCTTCGCACGCCACGCGTACGAGAGCGGGGCGCCTTCCGGGTCGAAGCTGGCACGACCGTCCAGACGGGCGGTGTTGCCCTCCGTGATGACGCGGTCGGCTCCCGGGTTCGCCGTCGGAGGCAGGTTGGGGATCAAGCAGCTCCCGGCGAGCTGGATGGTCTTGTACTCGACGCGCACCGGCTGCGTGGAGGTGCCGATCGCCGAGAGGCGGAAACGGTCCGCGGTGCCCGCCGGCGTCGCGTCCACCGGCAGGATGAACCGAAGCGGCGGGAACGGGTCCGACTCCAGCCCGATGTAGACGTACGCGCGCCCCTTGTCCCCGTTCACTGCGACGCGGACGCGATGGAAGTAGCGAGCGATCTCGGCGGTGAACTCGGTGCTGTCCGGGACCGTCGACACCGAGCCGAAGTCGTCGATGCGACTGAACGCCATGCCCGTCTGGGCGAAGTAGATGGCGATGCCTCGGCCTGCATCGTCTGCGAGCTGAATGCCCACGTGGTGGTCCGCCAAGTCCGCGACGTCGTGCGGCAGGCTCGGGAAGCGCACGATGAAGTCGATGGTGTACGACGCCGGCATGCCGACGTTGAAGTCGGCGTAGGCGTTGACCCCATCGGCGCTCAGCACGGTCAGCAGCCCGGTGGTGGCGCTGTACGTGAAGTAGGGGGACGCCCCTGGCGTGAGCGACAGGTCCGAGGGACCGAGGCCCAACATCGTCGACATGTTCGACGAGTCGAAGTCCGCAAGATCCCAGGTGGCAGAAGTCGGAAGAGCCATGGGCCGGTGGTAGGATACTCCCGATGCGCCTCCGTACGCTACCGCTGGCGATCCGACGCCGACTTCTCGAACACGAACAAGATGTGCTGAGCCCCGCTCACAAGGAGCAGGTGCAGAAGTACTCGAAGCCCTGTCCCCGCTGTGGTGGTGCGATGCACCTCATGCTCGCAGCGCGCCCGTTCGGCTCCGGCCCGCTTCCGCGCAACGAAGCGAAGTGCGTCGATTGCGGGTGCATTATCGACGCCACGTCAGGCTTCATGGTCGCGATGGGCAACCCTGCAAAGGTCGAGCAGGCCCTGCCCATCATCGATCCGAAGAAAGACGAGTAGGGCAAAAGAAAAAGAGGTCGGGTTGTCCCGGCCCCTCCTTCTGCGCAGCCGTCTCACTCAGAAGTAGCGGGGGAGGTAGTCGCGCTGGCGCTGCCAGGTCTCCATCAGTTGGGAGAACCTCCTGGAGCAGTTCTCGTCGACCTTCCCGCCGTTCAGGCGGTTCGCCTCCGCCTGGAGCTCCTGCCAGACCACCACGCGCGAAGCGACGTATGGGTGACCCAGGAGCTCCAGCAACGAGCAGAATGAGTTGAACATGTTCTTCTCCTTTCACCTCTCTAATAGGTGAAAAGGAGCCGATTTCTCAGCTTCGCAGGCCGCCGGGTGCGACGCGCACGATCGAGAGGTCGTCCGCGATGAAGCGCTGCGTGCGGCTCGTCTTCGCGTAGTCCTTCACGATGAGCGCGCGCACCTGCCGATCGATCGTGTGGTAGACGATGACCAGCAGCGGCGACGAGCGCCCCGTGGGCGATTCGGAGTCGAGGCTGTAGACGCTGGTCGCACCACGCGTCGTCAGCACCTTCGTCATGTCGACGATCTCCAGCTCGTCTTCCGAGCCGATGCTGTCGAGGTACTGCGTCAGCGCCGTGCGCATCGAGACCTCGGTCTCTCCTCCGGCATAGCGCCACGCGACGTTCACGTAGTGCGGCAGAAGGTGACGGGCGAGGATCTCTTCGACGACCACTCGATGCTGGTCGGAGTCGACGAAGCTCTGGACGTCGTCGACGAGCTGGCTGCGGTCGTAGCTGACCTGCACGTTCTGCCGGCTGAGCTGCACGTACTCTTCGGGGCTGTCGGAGCTGCCCACGAGGAGGATGGTGCGGCTGATCTCCGCAAAGAGCTGCTCACCGCGGCTGTACGTCAGCGTGTCGTTGTCTGCGTAGAGACGGTAGCCATCGGCGCGGTGTCCGGTGACTTCCATCGACAACCCCGCAGGCGCGTTGTTGCGATCGCCCGGGGTGAGCGAGAGGAGCTCCACGTCGACGTAGTAGAGCCCCGTACCGTCCTGCTGCTCGTTCATCTCCGTGCTGCTGATGCGCTGCACGTTGCGGACGATGCGGTAGGCAGTGTTCGTCACCGGCGTGGTGCTGGGGAACGGAGTCAGCGACGAGATGGTCAGCTCAGTCGGCTCGACGTCTCGGATGACGTAGCTGCCCGCACGGGCATGCGCGCTGCTGCGTGCTGCGCCGGCGAGCAGAAGAGGATTGGTGCCACCGAGGATGGTGCTGTCCTCGCGGATGGTGATGAGGAAGTCGCCCTCCAGCACGAGGTAGCCCGAGCCGTCGATCGTCGCGATGTCCTCGCCGACCTGCTCGTTGATGTAGTCGGCGATGTCGGAACGCGTCATCGCGATCGAGAACGTGATGGTGATCCACGGGTTCTCGTCGAGCCGGATGATGAGGTTCTGCCCGACGATGCCAGCGATCGTGCCGGGGGAAGCGAGCGCCGCGGTGCTCGTGATCGGCTGGTAGAGCACTTCGAGGATGTCTCCGGCGCGCACGCCCAGCGCCTGGAAGTTCACCTCGGTGTCCGAGAAGACCTCGTCGTCTGATCCGAACGAGGTGACGCCATCCTTCGGGAGCTCGGTCAGCGGGGGTGCCGGCTGGATGGTCCGCTGGTTCTCCGGGTCCGGCCGGAACTCCAGCTCATCGGTGCCCACCAGGACCGTGAAGCGCGTGTCGTTGTAGTCGAACTCCGCCGAGGTCGGATCGAGGAAGTACACGCGGGCCGACCCGACCGACGGGCGCCCGATGCGGACCCGGACGCCGACTTCCGGGATGAGCGGGGTGACCGAGAAGAGCGGCTGCGTGAAGCCCGCCATCGGACCCATGCCCACGTAGAAGGTTTCGACGCCGTCCGCGTGGGTGAGGAGGACCCGCGTCGACCCGCGATTGTTGCCGTCGACGAACTCGACGAGATCTCCCTCGCGCGGCGCATGCGAGGTGGCGATCTCGATGTTCATGGACGGGCGCTCGGAGGCCGTGCTGAAGCCCATCGCAGAGGCGCCCGTACTCGTGGGACGGATCGCCAGCCAGTACGGCGAGTAGATGCCCACGAAGGTCTCACCGTCGTAGGTGAGGACCGATGCGAACACCGAGTAGCCGAGCAGCGAAACATCGCTGTTGATGGCCGACACGATCTGCGCGGGCGTGAGGCTTCCCGTCAGCGTCAGCGTAACGATCGCAGGATCGAGATACGCCTGCTCGGCATCCCGAATCTCGAAGACGAGGTCGAGGCCCGCACCGAAGGCGACCGTCGCACCGAGCGCCCCCGAGACCAGGCCCACGTGGTCGGGGTACCCCTCGAACGTCAGGCCCGAGCCCTCGTTCTGGAACCCGCGGGTCATCACCACGACCGGATCGCGGTACGGGATCTTCACGCCGTTCGGTGCTCCACCGCTGTCGAGGAGCTCCAGTTCCTTCACGCGAACGACCGGCGTCTGCACCGCTTCGCCGGCGCGGAAGATCGTGTACTTCACGTTCGAGAGCGTGCGCTCAGGCGTGGGCGAGATCTGGAGCTGCACCGGCCCGACCGTATCGATGCTGTAGTCGCCACCCACGTCGTCCGCATCGATGCGGAGGGTGTCCCCGACCTGCACGTTCGCATCGATGAAGTTCGTCGAGCTCAGCGTCGTGATGTTCGCGTTGCCAGCCACGAGGACCATGTCCTCGCCCTCGACCTTGATGTCCTTCGGCTCCGTGAGCTCGACGGTGATCTCGTCGACGATCTTCCAGGTGATGTCGGCCTGCGTGCCGGTCATCTCCACCGGCACACGCACCTCGACCGTCGAACCGCTGACGCGAGCGTCGCGAATGTCGTAGCTGCCGACGTCCACACCTTCGTCGAGCACGATGCTGTAGCGGCCCTCCTCGATGAGCGCGAGGAGTGCAGCGGCTCCGTCCGGCGGGTCGTTGATGATGATCCAGTCGGAATCGACACCCGGCGAAGCGACGGTCTCGGCGTTGAAGCCCTTCGCGATGGGCTCTTGATCCGAGAGACCTTCGATGGCCACCGTCTCCTCGGACGTCTCACCAGCGAGGTAGACGTCCGTCTTGCCGCCGATGTGGATCTCGTCGTTCTCGATGAGGAGCTCTCCGTCCACCGTATCCGGCAGCGTGATGCCGCCGGGGATGTCGGAGATCGTCAGCTCCTTCTTTCGTAGCGCCCACGAGACCGCGAGCGGGAACGTCGGGATCTCGAAGTCGATGAGGATGTCGGTGTCCGAGATGACCTCGGTGACCTTCGCGTCCTTGAACTTCGCAGGCGAATCGTAGACGAGGGTGATGTAGAAGTTGTCGGGCTCGGAGCCTGCCGAGCCGATGCGGCTCACGAAGTGGCCGTTGGTCGCCGTGATGCGACGCGTGGTCGTGTTGCCATCGCCGTCGTCGATCGCGATGCCGTCACCGAACGCCGATCCGAAGCCGTCGTCGGGGCGAATCTCACCGAGACTTCCGCCCTTCACGATGTCCCGCTGCATCTCGGGATCCTTCATCCCGATGACCTGGAGACTGCGGATCGCCGGGAAGTTGTCGGTGAGCTCCGAAAGGATGCCGCGCTGCACCGTCAGCGTACGGTCGCTGAGCTTCGCCTCCACGCGGCCGACGAAGTCCACGCTCGTCTCGCGCGGCAGGCCTCCCTGGAAGCGGTCCTGGTTCCGGATGCGCGCAGCCGCAGGCAGGTTCGCGATCGTGACGATCTCGTTCCGTCCGATGTTGTACTCGTCACCGCGACGCTCAGCGACGTACGTGATGTCGGCGTAGTACTCGTTGCCCTCGCGGTTCAGCGACATCAGCGAGGCGGTGATCGTCTGCGTCGGCTGCGGGATGAACCGCAACCCGCTGCGGGTCGTCGCGACCTGGATGAGCGAGAACGTGACGGTCTGGGGTGCCGCGAACCAGACGCGGACCGTTCCTCGTGCGTAGCCACCCGCCTTGCGTGCCTCGAAGAAGTTCGCCATCAGCGAGTCGATCTCTTCGTCCGACAGCGCTTCGACGTTCGCGACGCCCGACTGGCGCAGCTTCACGAGCTTGATCTCGCGGATCACGGGCTCCAGCAGCACACGCATCGGGTTGATGAGCGTGTCGTCGATCGCCTGCGTGTCTTCGATCGCGAGGTTCGGGAACGCCTGCGACAGGCGCGTCTTCACGAACGTCTCGATGTCGTTGTCGAAGGGGTCGATGCCGATCCGGGTGAGGATGGGCTCGACGATCTCGACCTGTGCGCGGCTACCGGCCGACAGGTCGATGTCGGGCTGGAACCGGAGCAGCAGATCCTGGAGGAAGGTACGAAGGTCGCTCTGGGCCATGTCTCACTGCCTGATGAGGGTGGCTGCTGCACTGGTGCCTGCGTGGGAATCCACGCCGACGGTCATGTAGATCGAGCCCTGTCGGGGCTGCACGGAGAGACCGATCACCTGCGCGGAGAGCAGCCGCTCTTCCGGTGCGAGGCGACGATTCGGGGTCTGGGCGGCGATGATCTGCTGCTTGGTTCGGGCGACCGCCACCGCGAGCTCGGCGCCGACCTTGTCGCGGGCGTTGGCACTGATGAGGCGGCCGATGCTCTGCTGAAGCCCACCGCCCAGTGTCCTGCGGAACGCGTTCGTGCCGGGCGTACGCAGCAGGATGCGGGCGAAGGTCTGCACCAGCAGCAGCGTGCCCGAGACCGTCTGGGGGCGTGTACCGACGGTCCACTCGATGAGCGAGCGTTCCGTGTAGGACAGCGAAGTCGAGAGCACGTACGCGGACCGGATCGCCTCCCGGCGCTGATCGACCGGGACCTGCGCGAGGATCTCCGACTCGCTCATGATCACGAACTCGGGCGCCGGCGAGTCGTTCAGGTACACCGACTCGATGTTCCTGAAGCCGCGTCCCGTGATCCTGACGCTACGAGGCGAGACTCCCGGGACCGCTGCGATGCCGGTCACCGGGAGGACTTCACTGAGACGTACGACCTGGATGTCGATCACGTCGAGCTCCCATCGGGGGTGTTCGCGTCGGTGTCGGGATCCGACGCGCGGAAGGCGTCAGGCGGCGTCTCCTTGATGGCGTCGATCACCGCGTCGAAGTCGTTCTTGATCTTCTCCAGACGCGCCAGGTGGCCCGGCCGAGTACCCGACGACGCCTCGATGCGCTCGATGCGCTGATCGATCAGCTCTTCGAGGCCGATGCTCGTGAACGAACGCGTGATCTCCGCACTGCGCACGAAGCCGACGACTTCGGCCACCGTCTCGCGGTAGTGCTGGAGGGTCTCACGCTGCGTTTCGGCAGCCGTGCGCTCGGTCATGCGCGAAGGCTACCACGTCATCCGGGGCGGAAGCGACGTGAGCGGAGCTGGACCTCAGGCGAGCCCAACAGCGACTTCGCGAAGCGCGAGACCGGGGCGACCTGTCGGGTGACATCCGCTGCGACACGGATCAAGTGCGTCGGGTACGAGACCCCGTCCGGGTGCATCGAGAAGAACTCGACGATCTGGAGGCTCGTCAGCAGGTCCGCTGCGCGGTCCATCCCCTTCTCGACCAACATCCGCAGGATGTTGTCGATGGTCCGCTCGAAGGGCACCACGTAGTCTTCGACATCCGCCAGAGCGGTGAGCACCGTCTCGTAGTTGTCGAGACCCGCGAGGACCGCCGTCGTAGGCGCTGCGCCGCTCACCAGACGGGTGATGGAGAACTCGGCATCCTCGAACTCCACCTGGTCGAGGAAGTCGCCCAGGACATCAGAGAGCGCGCTCCAGGCGACGTAGCGGGCGCTGCGGATCGTGTACTCGACCGAGCCCGAGAAGTAGTCCACGCCTTCGACACCCAGCGTGTCGACGCCCACGCTCGTGATGAGAACTTCAGTCTCAGGCGTCGTCGCGAGCGTGATGCGATCACCGACAGCCACACCACGAGCGAGGAAGTCGACGGTGGAATCCGCTTCGAGTTCCGTGTACTGAGCACGCTCCTGCGTAGCGGTGGCGGTGAACCCGAGAGCGGTCGCCCCCGTCGACGCCGGGAACGCCGTGACGCCATCTGCCGCCTCGGCCCCAGGAGCACTCACCACGAGGTAGGACTCGTAGACGTAGGCGCTCACAGGGTCGCCTGTGGTCGCGTAGAAGCCGCGGTCCAGGGTCAGACGGCCGACTGCTCCCGAGACGACGCGGTAGGGCCCCGTGTTCAGCGGAACGAGCCGGGACAGAACCTCGACGCGAGCTCCGGCCGGAACGTCGCGCAGATCGGGCCCGATGCGGTAGGTGCTGGTCCCGTCGACCATCACAGAGGTCGAGGTGAGCTCGGTCGCGAGGGTGAGAGTGCCGCCAGACACTGCTGCGATTCGATGCGACTCGGCCGCCGCCGGAGTGATGAAGTCCGAGGTCTCCTGCGGCTCCAGGAAGATGTAGTCGCCCGGCTTGACTCCCAACGACTCGAAGTTGGAGGCCGACGCGGAGAACGTGGTGCCCGTCCCCTGAAGATCGCTGCCGCCAGTCTTCGACAGGTCGAGAACCGACCCAGGCGAAGTCAGCCCTTCGAAGCGCCCGTGCTCGACACGGCTCTCCGAGAGCCTCACGCCAGGCGACGTCGCGCCGAGCTCGATGATGCGCTCGACGCTGATGGGTGCGCAGACAGCGTGTGCCGGAAAGCCCATCGTGATGATGAACTCGCGCTGGCCCGGGGTCGTGGTCTGGATCTCGATGCTGCTATCGTCACCCTCGTTGTCAGAGCGAAGGACGATCTTCGAGCCGCTCGACGAAGCCGTGACCGGTGCACCGACCGTGGTGAGGTAGGTCGTGATGTCCGCCAGAAGAGCGGCGAGTGAAGCGTAGACGGTGCCAGCGAAGGTGGCTCCGGAGTCAGCGTACAGCGTCCCGTCCACACGGATGCGGAAGACGGCCGATGCACCGAATGTCAGCGGGAACGTCAGATCCCGGCTGCTCATCTCCGCGTTGCTGTAGTCGCCGAAGACGATGTTCGTCGGAACGACGGGGCTGCCCGACTCGAACTCGATGTTGTCGCTCGGAGCGAGGTTGTATCCACCAGACACCGTCGCCGTGATGGACGCAGGCGTCGTCCCACGCACGCCCGAGACGGTCGGAGAGTCGCCGGACAGCGGCGCCAGGACCTCCTGCGGGATCCGGAAGCTGGAGACGCGGGTCAGCAGCGTACGCATGACCAGAAGCTCCAGCATCGCCTCCCGGTGCGACGTCAGGGACTTGTCGGTCTCCAGCGAGCTGCTCAGCTCTTCGAGACGCTCTCGAAGACGTGTCACGACCGACTGCACCGCCTTCTCCGGCAGACGCACCTGAGACAGGTTCGAGATCGCGTCGCGAATCAAGCCGGCCAGCTCGACCATCTCCTCATGACGCGCCTGGCAATCCGTCCAGAGCGAGCGAATGCGACTGCGCACCTCGTCAGCGGTCTCGGTGATCTCGCCGTCTTCGACGACGTTGTTCTGGAGCTCGTCGCGAACGAAGCGCTCGATGCTGCGCCGGAACCGAGACACCTCGGGGCCCAACTCACGCGAGCTCGAACCGAGCGTCCCGGAGTTCAGCGAGCTGTTCAGATTCAGTAGCGCGGCCTGCGCGTTGGTGAGCTCTGCCGTGTTCTTGACCGCCCGTCCTCGACGACCGAGGGCGGCCTTAGTCGAGTCAGCGAGGATGTACTCCAACGCCGCGACCTGCTTTCGCCGAAGCGCTTCGAGTCGATTCTTCGCGAGCCAGACGGCGTAGAAGTAGCTGTCGGGCTTGAGCAGGAGCGTCGTGGTCAGGAGCGAGTAGACGTCCTCACGCGCCGTGAGTACATCGCGGGCGCCCAGCGACGTCCGCGGCGTCGATACGCGTCCGAGTAGGAAGCGATCGATGACCGCCTGTTTCTCTTCGGACGTGTATCCGGCCATCTCACTCTCCGAGCCTCAACGACACGAGGCGGTCGACATCTTCGGTCTTCAGGGCCGTGACGACCTTGCGGACCTGCTTGTAGTTGAGTCCCAGCTCCTTGCAGATCGCTCGGAACGTCATGGGCTCTTCGCCGTCCCAGAAGAGCCAGCCCGCGGCATCTTCCGCGATGAACTTCCGCTCCTTGTCCTGCGCGTCGCGGTAGTAGACGAAGTCCATCACCGTGCGCCGCAGGATGTGGGAGAGAAGCCGCTGCTCGGGCGTATACCCCCGAGGCGCGTCTTCTTCGGTCGCGAGGTCAGGTGACCGTGATCGCGGATCCATCTCCGATGACATCCTCGTCGCTGTCGTACGAGATGCTCGTGACGAGGCGTTCGATGTTGAGCGTAGCCGCACCCGCCGCGATTCCTGTGAATACCAGTCGATCATCGAGCACCTTGAGAGAGACCACACCGCTGCCATCGGGCACGGTGAACTCCACGTCTTCCGGTGCCGTGCTCTCGACGGTGTAGCCGGAGTTGAGCTCCAAAGTCACCTCGACTTCGAGCTCCTCTCCCACGGCCACGTTCCAGGGCGGTGCAGGATCGAACACCACACGGTGAGGGCGCGGGAAGAGGACGTAGTTGATGTTGGCGGACGACAGGTCGGGGATGTAGACCGTGCGTCCGACGTTCTCGTGGCCTTCGACGATCGCCTGGTAGACGCCGCCGCGCCAGAGGTCGACCTCGACGTAGCCGTCGCGGTCAGTGCGCACCGAGATGCGCTCCCCGAGTACCAGCTCCTCGCCGACGATGAGCGGCTTGTAGCGGTAGATGAAGTGGATGTCGCGGCCTGCGCGGTAGCGGCCCGCCGGATCGCGAATGTAGCCACTCAGTCGGCAGAGCTTCGGGTCGATGGCCGCCGGGCGGCTGAAGACGACAGCATCTTCGATCTTGAACTCGTTCGTGCCGGTCGGCGATCCGGACGCCGGCGAGTAGACGTCGATGTACTGAGGCTGATCGATCGCGACGCCGACCTTGTACGTCCGGAGCTGGTAGCGGGTGTAGGAGGCGTCGGCGCCCTCCAACATGAACTGGACTTCACCATCGGCGTCGGTGGTACCCTCGGTGACGACGGTCGAGCCCGTCACGTCGTAGACACGTACGACGACTCCCGCTACAGGGTCCGCAGGAACTCCTGCGGCCTCGATCGAGACGGTCACCAGCTCGATGGCCATGGAGCGAAGGCTACCACATGAACGACAAAAACAAGACCCAGGCGATCGCGACCCCCAGCCTCACCTTCACCCGACTCCGTGAGCATCAGACGCTGCTGTCTGCTGCAACGAAGGGAGCGAAGGTGAAGCTGACCTACCCCATGGCCAAGCGCGGCCAGCGCACCATCTACACGACGCTCGAAGATGCGGCCGAGCTCCCGCACTACATGGGCACGCAGCCGGCCGAGACCGAGACGTGTGCCTGCTTTCTTTGTGTGCTGAAGCACGGCCGCTTCGGTCGCGGTCGGAACTAGCGCTGGTTCAAGCGGGCCTCGTGTCGAGCCACGAGCTCCACGAGGCCTGCCGTCTTCTTTTTGCTCCCCTGCGCGTGCTGGCGGAGAAGATCGCGCACCTGACTGTTCAGCAGGTCCTTGTCCTTCGACATCTGCGTCAGGTACTCGTCGATCGCGCCCGGACGCTTCGCTCCGAAGAACTTCCTGATCATGCCCGGCTCGGGATGGATCGACTGGTAGTGCTCGACCGCGACGCGACGCTGATCCTCGGGCAGATGCTCGTGGCTCTTGTAGCGGATTCCGCGTGCGATGACCTGCTCCAGCTTCTCGCGATTCCAGTGCGGTTCGAGCACCTGGATCTGACGAGTGCCCTTGAGGTCGAGACCTTCGCCGCCGGCGGACGAAAGGAGTAGCGCCTTCAAGCGCCCCTCGTTGTAGTCGGCGATCATCCGATCGCGCTCGCTCTTCGGCATGTCTCCCGTGAACTTCCCGTAGGCGACGCCGTCGCGCTTCAAGAGCGATTCGTAAGGATGAATGCCGGCATCCAGGAAGTTCGAGTATACGAGCGCACGATGCTGAGGGTTCGTCTTGAGATTCTGGGATAGACGCTCATACGCCTTCTGGATCTTCGGGCTGAGAGCAGCAGCATCGTCCGGCGTGAGTCCTTCCTGGAAGCCCCCGGGGCTGTTCGAGATCTGTCGCACGGCGCTGGCGAACGCATTCAGGTCCTTCGACTCCTGCTTCGAGGGAGGAAGGCCCTTCCGCACCTTGTAGCGAACCCACGCCGGCGCCTGGCCCATGACGCTCTCGTAGAGTTCGCGCTGCTTGGGGTGCATCTGCACCTGCACGGTCTGATCTTCGCGCGCCGGGAAGCCCTCGTTCGTGTTCTCGTGGAAGTCCACCCAGCGCCCGAGGTGCTTGCCGAGCTCCTCCTGGTTCTGGAGCTCTGTGACTGACCCAGGACGCACACCACGGAAGGTGCGAGCGAACCAGCCCGGGTCGACCTTGCGCTCACGGATGTAACGCTTGTCGAACTCCTGCTGGACTGCCGGAAAGACGTTCTCGCCGGCCGCGACGTTCACGAGCGAGGCGAGGTCGTACGGGCGGTTGTACGTGGGCGTTCCGGTGAGCAGCAGCCGCTTCTCGGCCTTCGCCTTCCGCACCGCTTTTCGGCCCTCCGAGTTCGGGTCACGCAGTCGGTGGGCCTCGTCGACGGTCAGCAGCTTCGACGGTGGGATGTTCTGCTTCAACGCCGCGCGCTGAATGCTGTCGACGTGGTAGTCGGCCTTCGGTGTACCTTCGATGTGCTTCGCCAACTCCTTCTTGAAGTTGGTCTGAAGCGACGCCGGCACGAGGACCTCGTTGCGCCCACCCTGGTCTTCAGCAGTCGCAATCGCGGTGAGCGTCTTGCCCGAGCCCATGCCGTGAGCGACGACCAGGCCCGGTTGAGTGCGCATGCGCTCAACGACGCGCTGCTGGTGCGGCTTGAGCTCCGTGATGAGGTCCGCGAGCTTACGCATACCAGGAGGATACACGAAAAGGCCCACAAATCCCCCTATAAGACAAGAGAAGAGAGGGAACCATGAACACGAACACGAACACCGAAACCCAGAATCCGCTCGCCGGCCTCGTCGTCCTCGTCGTGATGTTCGTCCTCGGGGCGATCGGACTGCGATTCATCGCCGACCTGTTCGCCACCCCGGTGAGCCCAGAGGAAATGGAGCTCCGCCGCAAGGAGCGCGAGGAGGCCAACAGGCGCAGGGCTGCCGCGCACGCAGAGCACATGAAGCGCGTGGCCGCCGAACGCGAGAACTTCTACAAGAAGTTCGATGAGGCGTACAGCGCGAAGAATGCGAAGCACGATCCGCTCGTCTCGACGCTGTCTCTCCTGCTCGGCGTACCCAGCACGACGCTTCTTCCGATGCGCACGGTCGCCATCTACAACGGCCTGTCCACCTACGGGCGACCGGCACGCGTCATCCATCTCGACAAGCCGCTCGTCACTGACGAGCTCGCCCTCGTTCCGACCGAAGGTGGTGTGGAGGTGCGCTACCTCGGGAGCTTCCGCATGGAGGTCAAGCAGATCGACCGCGGGCGCCACGAGTACCTGTTCGGCCGTGACCTCACGGTCCAGGTGCTCTGAAGGGTGGGCCGTTGGGCCCTCTCTTCTTTTTGCCCCTCAGCTCATACGGAACGCGAAGTTGACGTTCTGCTGCTGGATGCCGAACTCATCCTCCGCCTGAAGGTCGGGATCGAGGAGGTTCACCGCATCGCCCGTAGTGGGGATGGTGATGCGGCGCGTGAAGCCGGTGCCCTCGATGTGCACATCGACGGTGATGCCACGGAGCAAGCGGATCTCCGCGTACCCGTTGCGGTCGGTGCGCATCTCCTCGTACTGACGGAAGACGCCCCAGAGCTGACCCGATGCATCGACGAGGTTCGGGCTCGGTCCGTTGGCGATGATGACCTTTCGATCGATGATCGCCTTGCCGCGCATGTCCGCGAGCTGGACGTAGCAGACGATCGTGCTCGATCGCGGGATCTGCTGCGCCTGATCCGCGGGGAACGGAACGCCCTGCCCCGTCGTGTCGCCCGTCACGCTGTGGAAGAACTCGACGCGGTACCAGAACTCCTCGTCGCTGTTCTGGTCCGTGTAGAAGTACTCGTGCGTGCCGGCGACGAGGGTGGTGTCGAGGTCTTGGCCCACGGCGCCATCGCCCTCGACGAAGCCGAGCGCGGCGTTCGCGTCGCCGTCGAGGATCTCGATGCTCGCGGCCGAGCCGGTGGAGACCGTGGTGAGCCGGAGCAGCCCATCCTCATCGGCTGCCGTCACGAGAGCCGTCTCCGCAGCGATGGCGGCGACCACCTGCGCGGTCGTGACCGGATCTGCATCGGCGAAGACGACACTCACTTCCGTCGTCCCGTCCACCTTGAACTTGAACTCCTTGCCATTCAGCGTGTGCGGCGTGAGCGAGGAGCCCAGCATCGTTGCCGGCGCGAGCGCAGAAGCGGTGGCCGCTTCGTAGGTGCCGTCCGCTCCCGTCCTGCTGCGCCACCAGCGCAGCCGGTTGTACGTCGCGATCGCGGACGTGATGTCCGAGACGAAGTAGCTGAGCTGGATGGGCTCGTTCGTGACGACCGGCATGGCCGTCATTCTAGCTCATCGCCGCCGGGGCCTGAATACACGCGGCGGATCAGGCTGCGGGTCGAGGCCGGAGGGCGTGGTGCGACGCGAGACCCCAGCGACCGCAGGGACAGCCTCCGTCGACTTCTTCCGCTTGAATCCGGCGGCCGGGTCCGGCTGCGGATCGAGCCCCGAGAAGGTAGTCCTGTGGCGCTCCGGTCCCTGCTCGGCCGGGGGCTGGTCGAACGACTCCTTCGGGCGGAACAGACGGACGGTGATGACCTCACCGCGCGCCACGACCACCATGTCGTTGAGCGTTCGGGTGACCGTTCCAGCGACCGACGGTCCGCCGTGCGAGCTCGAAGTGACGTTCGCAAGAGTCCGCGAAACGGACCCGAGAAGAAGAACCTCGCCGGCGCTTTCCGAGGCGACACCATCGAGCGTAGGCGTAGCGGTACCCGACACGACTGCGACAGCGCTGCCGCTGGCCGTGAGGTCATCGAGCGTGCTCGTCGTCGTTCCGGCAGCGCGCGCCTGTGCCGATGCACTACCGCTGAGGTCGTCGAGAGACCTGTCGAGAGTGCCTAGCGTGAGCGTCGCAGACGACGCGTGCAGGGTCAGAGCACCCAGCGTGCGCGTGACCGAGCCGACAACAGCGACATCGCCCTCGGACGCCGAGGTGACGTTCCCGAGGGTCTTGGCGACCGTGCCATGCGTATCGACTTCACCAGCCGAGCTCGCGGTGACAGCAGCGAGTGCCTTGCTCGTCGTTCCGCGGACCGCAGCAGTTCCTGCTGCTGCTCCCGTAAGCGAGGCGAGGGTCTGCGTGGTGGTGCCACGAGCAAGGGTCTGCGCAGCCGACGAAGCCGCGACATCACCCAACGTACGGGTGAGCGTCCCTTCGATCGGGAACGAGGCGGTTCCCGCCGACGAAACAGTCGCGTCGTCGAGGGTTCGCGTCGCAGTTCCCTGGACAGCGACCTGTGCACTCGACGAAGACGTGACGGCGCCGAGCGTCTGTGCAGACGTGCCGACGACATCAACTTCGCCTGCCGACGACGACGTAACGCTGGCGAGCGTCTGCGTGACGCGTCCAGCGTTGAAGGAACCGCCTACAGAGGCGACCGTTGCATCATCGAGGGTTCGGGCGAGTGTTCCGCGAACCTCTGCGGCGGCAACGCCGCTCGCGACGACGGAGTCGAGCGTGCGAGCACTCGTTGCGGTGACCAGTACCTGACCCGCGCCCGAAGCACTGGCGTTCGCGAGGGCCTTGGTGAGCGTGCCTTGTGCGACCGGGGACGCGGATGCATCGACAGTGACATCGTCGAGAGTGCGTGCGACCGCACCGCGAACCTCCACAGCACCAGCGCCACTGCTGGTCAACGTCGCAAGGGTGGAGGTGACGGTGCCTACCGTCGCAGCGGTACCAGTGCTCGACGAAGTGACGTCAGCAAGAGTGCGCGCAAGCGAACCCTGAAGATGAACTTCGCCAGCAGCGCTGCTCGTAAGAGCACCGAGTGTCTGGACAACCGACCCATCCGTGACGGTGACGCTGGACCCGAACCCCGTGACGTCGCCCAGGGTCTGCGTCGTCGTGCCCCGGATCTCGACATCGACATCCGAGCTGCTGGCCGCTGCATCCAGCGTTCGAGACAGCGTGCCGCGCACCTCTGCGGCAGCCGCGCTGGTGCTCGTGAGCGCCCCGAGCGTGGTGTTGGCCGAACCGACAACAGCGACCGCGCCAGCAGAGGAGCTCGTGATGTCGTCAAGAGTCCGGGCAACGGACCCCGCAACGGGCACCGTGCCGGCACTGGTCCCCGTGACGTTGTCGAGGGTCGCTGACAGCGATCCCTGAATGATTTGGGCCGACGATGCCGAGACGGTGACGTCATCAAGAGTCCGGGCAAGCGAGCCCGTGACCAGCACATCGCCTTCTGCCGAAGACGTGAGTGCCCCGAGCGTGCTCGCCACGCTCCCGCTGAGAGCAACGCTGGCGGCCGACGACGAAGTGACGTTCGCGAGGGTGCGGACGACCGCGCCGTTGTTCTGTACAGCACCTGCGGATGCACTGGTGACATCTGCGAGGGTGCGGCTGGAGGTACCGGCGACGTCGACCTTTCCAGAGCTCGACGCGGTGGCGTTGTCGAGCGTGCGGGAAAGGGTGCCCTGCGTCGTAGCGCCAGCCGTCGAGACGAGCGTGACGTCCGCAAGGGTTCGCGAGACGGTACCGGCAACTTCAACATCGCCCGATCCGCTGACCGCGATAGCGTCGAGCGTGCGCGTGACCGTTCCGGAGATCGGTGCCGTGGCCGCGCTCGCCGCCGTGACGTTCGCGAGGGTGCGACTGGTCGCGCCGGTGACAAGAACATCACCTTCGCTGGAAGACGTGAGCGTCCCCAGCGTCTGAGTGACCGACCCGTTGGTCGCGGCGGTTCCGGCACCAACGCTCGTGACGTTAGCGAGCGTCCTGGTGGTGGTGCCCTGAACAAGAACATCACCCTCAGCCGAACTGCTGACGTTCGCGAGGGTTCGCGTAACGGTGCCGAAGACATCGACATCGGCAGCGCTCGTCGAGGTGAGCGTACCGAGGGTACGGGTGACCGTTCCGCGGACCTCGACCGTACCTGCACCAGCGCTCGTGACGTTCGCGAGCGTCGGCGTCGCCGCACCGCTGGTCGCCGCCGTACCGGCGCCAGTACTCGTGACACTGTCGAGGGTCCGGGTGAGGGTGCCCTCTACCTCGACATCGCCAGAGCCAGAAGCCGTGACATCGTCGAGCGTACGCGTAGCGGTCGCCTGGACCGCGACTGCACCGACCGAACTACTCGTGAGTGCACCGAGGGTCTCGGCGACCGTACCGAAGACCTCGGAGGCCCCTGCGGCGACTTCGCCGTTGATCGGGCACGAGTTGATCGCGTCGCCGTTGATCGGGCCCGACGCTTCATAGTACGTGGTCGACGGAGACGAGACGGTACCGGCACTCGAAGACGACAGACCCCCGAGGGTCGCCGTCAACGAGCCTTCTACGCTCGGATCTTCGACAGGAACGAGCCCAAGCTCTTCCTGCGCGCCATCGAAGAACGGGGTTCTGCGAAAGCCCACGGATCAATCCTCGGCGATGAGGATTTCCAGGTCGAGAACTCCCGTACCAGACCCCTCCGACATCCCGAGCAACATGAGGCACGCGTCGGGGTCGAAGCGCGGACAAATCCCGCCGTTGTTCAGGATCGGGTCCCAATCAAACTGGGCGTTGTCGCCGTTGTTCACGAGATTCGCGAGAGTCGCGAGCGGTCGATAGATCCCGACGCCAAAGTTGCCGCCCAGCGTGGTCGACGCCGTGACCGTGACCGACTCCACGGAGTTGACCCCCGTGTCGCCGTCGGCGAGCGGGAGCCAGAAAAAGCGATCGACCTCGCGGAACCCGGTACCACCGAACAGAATCCCGGTCGTCTCGCGCCCCGCGACACCGTCGCTGTTGGTGTAGTTCGCGGTGAACGTCGTTTGAGTCGCGCCGATCTGGGCGTAAATCTCGATGCCGATGAAGCAACCCGCGCCGGTGCCGCGCGTGATCGCGGCGGTCGGAAGGTTCGTCGTCTGCACTCCGCTCAGGCCGGCGTTCATCCCGCCCTGGTGCGAGAGCATGTCGACGAGAACGTACGTACCGCGCGCGGTCGTGCTCACCGTGGCGTCGGTCGAGCCGCGGATGCCGACGATGCGCGGCGACGTCATCGCGGGCAGGATGCTGCTGCTACAATCGACCAACGCACCCTGCGTCGCTTTCGTGGGTACGGCCGGGGTCGTCGGGATCGCACCGGCGAGAGCGAGAGGCGCGCACGTCCAGAGCGAATAGAGCCGGCCCACGACACCGGCCTGCGGAATCTTCGTGTAGCGCAGGATGTAATCGGGCGATGCGCGCTTCGCCTGGTAGGTCGCGTAATCGGCGATCGCCATGACTCACGACTCCACGAAGTACGCGGTGACGAGCATCTCCGGCGCGGTCGACGTCGAGGGAAGCCACATCATCGCGAGGCACGCATCGTCCGGGATCGCGATCGGACCGCGCCCCTTGAGCAACGCGCTGAACTCGGCACCGGCCCCGATGATGGCGCCGCCGATCCACACGATCGGTCGCGCGATGACAACCGCCATGTCGCCGGCCGTGCCGGTCGACAACGTGAGGTCGACCTCTTCGACGCTCCGCACGCCCGTGTCGCCCTGCTGGAGCGGAAGCATGAACGCGCGCTGCGCGCCGTTCAGGCCCGTACCACCGATCGCGATGCCCTGCGTCGTGCGCCCCGCGACACCGTCCTGGTTCGTGTAGGACGCCGTGATCACCGAGCCCGTCGTGCCGATCGCGGTGTGGATCTCCACCCAGATCGTGTTCCCTTCGCCGGACGTGTTGCGGCTCAGCGTGCCGCCGACCGTCTGCGGAGTCGTCACGATGCCCGAGATGCCGCTCTTGTGCAGCAAGCGGTCGTAGAGAAGGATCCCGCCCTGGTTCAACCCAGCGACAGAGAGGAACGTGAGGAACTTCTCGCGCCCGCCCGTCGGGTTCGTCTGGAACATACCCCCGGGCGTGGTGTTGTCGGGGTTCGCCGCCGTCGTGGGCGGGAGCGCACCCGCACCGCCGCGTGACGTCTCGTAGCGCCACAGCGTCGTGAACCTGCCCGCCGTGGGCGCGGTGGCGGCTGCGCCGCTCACACGGGCGTGGATGAACTTGAAGATGACCTCGGGATCGACGACCGAGCCGGTCGCCTTCGCGATGAAGTCCGAGAGTGAGGTGATGGCTGCCATAGTCCCTCAGATCAGCCAACGAGGCCATTCCTCGACGATCGCGAGCGAGCCGTTCAGAGTGAGATCACCGTTCTCGCTGCCGAGGTCCTCTACCGTCGAGGGGACCGAGTCGCCGTGCCGCAAGTAGAGTTGCTTGAACGAGATGCGATGTGCCCAGCCGAAGCCCGCATCGATCACATCCGCCTCCTGCGCGACAGCGAGCGCGAAGGTGCGCACGTCGCTGTCAGACAGTCCTTCCTCCAGGTAGGCCAGCCCTGCGAGGCCGCCACCATCGAAGAACATGTCCGCGTCGAAGTTGCAGCCGACGCGGATACCGGTGAGGCCCGCTTCGTATCCGACGCCCGGAGTGATCGTTCGGTAGAGCAAGGGGCCGAGGAAGATGCTCAGCGCGCCCGCAGATGCGCGAAGCGTGATGAGGACCGTCTTGTAGTCGACGAACCCGTAGGAGGCCGGCGTGCCTCCGACGATCGGCGACCAGTTGGGCTCGAATGAACCCGTGTCGTACTTGCCGTCTGCGTTCATGTGCTGCTTCACCCACGGACGCAGGTGGTTGTAGCCCATGGCGTAGCCGGCCCAGTACGTGTCGCCCTCCTCCAAGATGATCCGACCGATATCGTCATCGTCTTCGACTCGCCCAAGACGGACGAGCGCGGACAACGTCATGTCGCCGTAGCCGTTCCACTTGTTGGTGGCGCTCTGGAGGTAGTTCGTGAAGCTCCAGTTCGTCGCGAGCACGAGCTTCGGTGTCTGGAAGTCCTCGAACATCTTCTGAGTCGGCCGGAGCTGCACCGTAGCTCCGGACGACCACGAAGCGGCCGACGTGCCCTGCTGCCCACGTACGATCGTGAACACGTCGCCGACGATCGCCGTGACTTTGACGATCTCCACCGTCGTGCCGTCCGTGATCGTCGTCCAGCACCAGTCGCCTGTCGAAAGCGACGGCCAGCGCGCTCCGTGCCCGGACTGAACCGAGAACGACGTAACGCTGTTGTTGATGCCAGACGCGAGCGTCGAGGTCGCGTTGTTGGAGAACTTCTCGCCCACGGGCCCTCAGTTCAGGCGTTGCCGTCGGTGAGCGTGAAGGTGGTGATCGTGATCTGCTGACCGGACGCGATCGACGTGTTGTCGAGCTCCATGTCGCCGCCGCCACCGGTCGCGGTGATGGTGCCCTGGAGGTGGCAGGTCGTGCCGCCCGAGTCCTTGATGCGGAAGTGGCCCGCCGTGCCGGCCGCGTTCGCCGACGCGTCCTGCCAGGTACCGCTCTTCGCCTTCGAACCGGCCGACGCCGCCGCCATCCAGTCCGCCGGCAGCGTCATCGAGGCCAGCAGCGTACCGCTGTCGGCGGTCGCGCAGTCGGCCGGCGCGGCACCCGAACGGATCTCCAGGATCGCCGAAGCGCCGACGGTCGACTCGATTGCATCGAGGCGTGCGTTCCGAACCGTGGCCGAGAGCTGAATCGCCATGTCTGTCTCCTTGGTTGCGTGGACGAGACCTAGATGAACTTGGTCTCTGTGTGCCCCTGCGAGGGTAGCACCTCACGAACCTGCGAGGAAACTCGTGATGTCGGCGGTCACGAGAACTTCGGCCTCTGCCGTGTTCTCTCGCGAGAGTCTCTCGGATCCCGTTCGGCCGCGTAGGACCGACTTCAAGAACGTCGCCTCGTCTTCGAGACGCGAGTGTTCGCGGTCGTACCACTCGTCGAGGGCATCCTTGAGCCGGTCGAGCTTCTGGTTGCGCGCCTCGGTGCGATCGTCCTCGGCCATGCCGAGAGTGTACACCGATGGGCAAAAGAGAAGGCTTTCGCCTTCTCAGCTCACGGCAGGTGCGGCTTGAGCTTCTTGAAGATGGAAGCTCTCACCTGGTAGACGCGGCTGGACGTCATCCCCGTGCGCTTGGCGATCTCCGCCATCGTCGGTGCGGTTCCGTGCTGCGGGAAGAGGTTGTCGAACACCTTGCGCTCCTCGGGCGTGAGGAGCGAGGGGGCGAGAGACAGGATGCCGCGGATCTGACTGGGTGCGTGGCCCAGGCTGCCGTCATCGCTCTCGGGATCCGGCGAACCACCGATGATGTGCTCGGTGCGGACCTCGTTCATGAGGCGCTGGATGTCGGTCTGCTTCACGTCCGGCAGGCGCTGCGAGATCTCGTGCGCCATGGGTTCGCGGCCGAGCTCGTGGTGCAGCTCGTTCTTGGCGTTCTGGAACCGCTGGTAGAGATCCATGCGGTTCTTCGGGATGCGAGCGAAGTTGCGCCACTCCGCCACCTGGTCGGTGACGCGGAGAAGGCCCGTACGCACCCACGTCGAGAGCTTGGCACCACCACTGGGGTCGAAGCTCTCGATGCTCTTCTTCACCGCGCGACGGAGCTGCATCTCCATCGCCCCGTACGTGATCGCGCCGCCCGTACCCGCCACGCGAGCACGGGCCTGCTTCTGGATGAGCCCCTCGAACTCGTCGAGGAGAGGTTCGAGGTCCTTCGCCTGGCGGCCGCCACTGTGCCACTTCCGCCAGAGTTCTTCGTGCGGGTCTGCCGTCTTGGCCCGCGACCCGAGGGCCGGACGGGCTGCATTGTTGAACTGGGTGATCTTCTTGTTCGCCATCACTTCGTTGCGGCGCTGTGCCGCTGGACGGCCTGCGCTGCCGCAGTCGAACCGGAGATCTCCGACACCTTGTCGTGCAGGAGACGACCGATCGTTCCACGGAAGTCGCTGACCGACGGCTGGAACTGGTCGAAGGCTCGGCTCAGCTCGCCCTGTCGGGTCTCCTCGTGGACCTTGCGGGTGAGCGGAGCGAACGGCTCGGGGCGGTCCTGCATCGACGGGTTCTCACCCATCGGCTGCATGTTGTTCAAACCCGAGACCGTCCCGTCGTTCGTCGCGAGCTCCATCGCCAGCTTGTTGATCATGGGATTCTCTCTTTCCTGATAGGCGGATCAGGCCTTGAACGCAGTCATCGCGTCCGAGATGCTTCGACGCGGGTTCACGGCGATTCCGCTCGCGGAGTTGGTGACGCCCGACTTCGCCGCGATCGGTGTGACACCGACACGCTGGCCCTTCATCGAGGAGCTGCGGACCTTCGGGGTGGCTGCGGTCGCTCCGAGCCCGGTACCAGTCGCCGGCGCCGTGACACCCGGGGCGTTCGCGATCTTGTCGGCGTGCTGGTCGAGGTAGCGGTGAACGGTCTTGCGAGCGTTGTGGAGGTCGAGGCCTTCCTTTGCCGCCGCGATGACTCCACCACCGACACCCGTCGTCAGCGCCCTGGCAGCGATGTCGCCGCCGGTCAGCCGGCCCACCGACTCCATGCCGCCCACCACCCGAGCTCCGAGACCGCCGTGCGTGTCGACGAAGCCCTTGGTGAACTTGCCACCAGCGTCGATGACCGGAGCTGCGGCACCCGCCATCAGCGCCGTCTGCCCGATGGTTCGCCACGGGCGCTTCTTCTGGAGCTTGCTAGCGGCCTCGACGACTTCGAGTTCGTCGATCTCCGCGAGCTTCCGCATCTCCGCGACGAACCCCGCCATCTTCGCCGACTCGCTGAGCGTGTCGATGTTGGCGGGGATCGACCCCTTGCGAGACTTGATCCCGCCCTTGCGGACATCCAGCCCGTGAGTGTTCGTCGTCACAGTGGAAGCCTATCCGAGTATGCCGCGCGTAGCCAAGACGGCGTGGACGTATCGGAGAACGGCCAGGCGCTTCTCCTTGCGGGTGTCGAGACGAGCTGCGCGCTCACCATCCCGCGTAGCTCGCTGCTGGGCAGCAGGATCGGTCGCGTCGTCAGCGTCCATCGAGGTGAGGCCCAGGATCGTCTGCGGGCGGCGCTCTCCATCGACGCTTCGAACGAGCTGCCGGAGATCATCGAAGTCCCCGAACGCACGGCTGTGGAAACCTTCGACACCGCGCACCACCTCTCCGTTGTCGTCGATCTCCAAGTTCGCAGTGCCGAAGAGGTCGACCATCGAAGCGACTCGTCGCCACGTGTACGACTTCAAGAAGTCGTCGACGTCAAAGCGGTTCCGCTTGATGACCGAGTACGTGTCGACGAGGCTCGTCACCGCCTCCTCGATCGATCCGCGCCCCTCGACCTGCCCGACCCTCGTAGACCCCTCAGGAGTTCCAGGAGCGCCGATGACCTCCGGCCGCGAGGTGTCGAGGAGCTCGGGCGGCTGCTCCGGACGTGTGACCTCCGAACGCGTCTCGTCGCCCGTGCTGGCGGTGGAGCGAAGGATGCCCTCGACCTCCTCGTCCGTCAGCGTCGCCGAGCGTCCCGTGGGATCGAGAACGACCGTCGGGTCGACGATCGAGCCAGTGCCGAAGAAGTAGCCGTAGAGCGCGCCCACGTTCTGGCTGCGGTAGTGCTCGCCGTACCAGGGCGGGAACGTGAGGTCCTCTGCCGGCAGATCTGCCGACGTGCGGCGGTAGACGCCCAGGCGCTCGGTGATGCGGTAGGCCCGGAACGTGACCGAGACCTCCGTCAGCGTCGCCTCGTCGCCCTCGTTGCCGGTTCCCGTGGTGCTCACGAAGGACGCCTGCGTCGTCCCCACGCTGCCTACGAGGGCCGCGACCTCCGGGACCGACGAGGCAGCGACCGGAACGCCTACGAGGACCCTGGTGCCCCGTACGCGGCCCGTACGAGGCCCCGGAATGAACAGCGGCAGACGCGAGCGAGACGTGTAGCGCTGCTGGCCCGTCGCACTGGTCGCACGCCGCCCGCGCACCGGCCGAGCTCGCTGATCCCGCTGGTACTCGTCGGTCACGTCCTCGACGCGAAGGATCTGACCTCCACGAGGACCCACCACGCCCTCGCCCGGCGCCTCCAGCATCGCTACGACCGTGCGCACCTCGATGTTGCGCTGACGGCGGTACTGGCGCGGCTGGAAGTGATCATCGCCGAAGAACTCGGTTCGCTCATCGGTGACGCGGGCATAGCCCATCTGCACCTGCGTCGTGCCACCCGTCTCGGCCGAGACGCTGTGCGTGATCGCGACCGGGGTTCCGAGGTAGTGGCTGTTGGGCACCTCCTCGGTGAGCTCACGTACGATCTCGTCGATGCGGGTCTGCTCGACTTCGAGCTGGCGCTGTCTCTCGTCGTCAGGAAGATCAGAGCCGACGCCTGTTCCGTCGCCCTCACGCGTCTGATTCGCGATGCGTCGCGCGATCTCCAGGTCGACCTCGGCGTTGGTCGAGTTGACCAAGTCACGCGAGTTGTACTTGTCGATGATGAGCGCGGGGAAGCCGAGCACACAGAACGGGTTGAACTTGCCCGCGAGCACGAGCTGCCGGCTCTTGAATCGATACTGGAAGAAGATGTGGTTGGCCGCGAGCTGTGCGTAGCCGACCCGCACACCATCGATCTCGACAGCACCACCGCGAAGGGCGTGCAGGTTCAAGTCGCTCATGCGCTCGAACTTCGGGATGATTCCCGTGTAGAGCTCGTGGTCCATCATGTCGCGGATGAACCACGCCGGCGCATCTGCGAGGTCCGGAGGCTCGACACCTACGCGACCACGACCGATGTCTGCACCGGTACGCACGCCCACGAGGTTGTTCGGCGCCATGTAGAAGCCGTCGAACAGCACGTCGGAGCCGAAGAACGCCGAGTGCGTACGCAGCATGAGCCGCGAGACTTCCTCCATGTACTGCCTGGAGTACGAGAAGCTGGAGTAGAGCTCGGGGAAGAAGACGTTGCAGCGCGGCGGCGCGACCATCCACACGTCAGGCCGGTAGAGCTGCTGAAGTAGACGCGGCGGAGGATCGGGCTGCTGCGTCCCGCTCCGCACACGACGACGAACCTCGGCGCGGCAGACCTCCTCCATGTCCTCCGCGATCTGCTCACACAGAAGTGTGAGCTCCTGCGCCTCCGGCGTGTTCGGCGGGAAGAAGGTGTTGCTGCGCACGTCGAGACGCTGTGCACGTCTCGTCGAATGCTCCTTCATCCGTCCGAAGCGCTCCTGCGCCACGACGAACTTCTGATGGATCTGGAGGTTTCCGACGAAGGTCGTTCGCTCCCGCACCGCGAGGCGACGTGCCAGGCCTGCCGTTCGACCACACGTGCGTGCGAGACGTTCGAGCTCGTTCGCAAGCCCGCCGTTCCTGGCAGACAATCGTCGCGCTTCGTCCGCGGTGGTCGAGTTCGCCTGGCGGTCCTTCAGATCGAGCGCCCGCTGCTTCACGAGGCGTGCTGCACGGATGATGTCGGCGTAGCTCGACTCGGTCGTGATCGGTGCGGTCTCGAACTGGGGTCGGTTCGGGTCGACCAGCGCCGGGATGTAGTGCGGCGAGGTGATGGGGATCACCTCGTGGAAGATGTAGCGCTGGAGCGCATTCAGGACGTCGCGGATCGAGACCTGTCGCCCGAGTCCGGAGAGCGCACGCCGGAACAGACTGCCGAAGCCATGCGCATGAAGTAGCCGCACCTCGTTCTGTTGCTCGAACGGGTTGGCACCGACCATCTGCGTGATCTTCAGTCGCAGCTCCGCGAGACTGAAGAAGTCGTTCACGCCTCGAATCGCACGCTGACCGTACGTGACGCCGCCGATCGCTTCGATGAGATGAACGACAGCGCCCAGCAACGTCCCGCGCAGGTTCGGGTAGCTGCGCGGCGGCGTGTCCATCAGCCCCGTGACGATGTCCGCGTTGCCCTCCAAGAAGGAGTTGAACACGTTCGTTGCGGCGCCGGTGAACGCAGCGCGAATGCCGCCACCACCGAGCTCGAAGCCGTTGACCTGGTACTGGAACGCGTAGTCCCAGTACATCGAGAAGTCCATGCACTGAAGGACGATGCCGCGTGAGACCGGGGTCTTGTCGTACGAGAAGGCGACGAGCTCTCCAGCGAAGAGCAGCCGATAGTTCTCGTTCTCCAGATCCGCGGCCTCCTGGGCGTCGGTGACCTCCAGCCGCTCGGGCGGGATGATGCCTTCGAGCTCAGGGTCTCGGTCACGGCTGTCGACAGCCATGCCTTCGCCCGCAACCCACGCACGGTCCTGTGCCGGCGCACCCCGATAGAAGTCGTAGAAGAACAGGTGGATCAGCGTCCGCGGCTTGAGCTGAAGCGCGTAGTCGTTCGCCGGGATCTGGATGGAAGCCACTGCGGGCTGGTTCGGCTGCGACTGCACGACAGCGGAGATCACGGGGATCTCGACGCCCTCGGCGAAGCAACGAAGGTGGAGCCGCTGTGCGATCGTCACGCCTGGAGCCTACGTGAAGATCATGCCGAAATCACCTATCAGCAAGATGAAGGAGACGGAGGGCCCGAACGACCTCCGGAACGACATGCACGAAGGCGACATCGGACAGGCACTGCTGTTCTGCATCCTCTTCGACGCTGCGTGCCTTGGTGCATGCGCGCTCTACTTCTGGATCTGACCCCAACAAGAACAGGAACACGAACATGATCACTCTTCACGGTGTCTCGCATCTCGACCACAACCTCACCACCACCCAGCTCGCGTACATCAAGGAGCGGTTCCTGCGGCGCGACTGCTTCTTCAAGGAGACGTTCGAGCTCCCCGAAGGTCTCGGCGACATCGAGGTCTCGCTGATCGGCCCAGCAGTGGACATGATGGTCATCACCGAGGACGACGTCCGCTACGAGGTGCGTCCCGGTCGTCGCTGGGCGAGCCGCGTGATCAAGCAGCCGGAGCACGTCGACTCCTCTGCCCGTTGGGTGAAGGAGCGCTCGCGTCTGATCACGGTCATCGCCGGGCCGTACGGCAACTACGACTGCGTCCTCTACACGGCGTATGGCGGTCCCGAGGCCCCGCGTGAGCCCGGCGACCCGAGCATCAACTCGTGGGAGGAGCTCCAGCTCTCCAGGGCGTTCTGGGCCGAGCACGCGCTCATCATCGACTGATGCGCGGACAACGATGGACGCGGGGACCACCAACCCGCGGAACGAGCCTCACGGCTCGTTCTTTTGCCTCTTGACCCACAACACGAACTAGGGCATCACGATCCGCGGCACGGTAGCTCAGGCAGGTAGAGCGTCGAACTGTTAGTCCGATGGTCCCTGGTTCAAGTCCAGGCCGTGTCGTTCGGCTCACCCAGATACGTTGGGTGGGCCGAACTTGTTTCAGCCCCCGAGAAGGTCCAAGGCGCCCTGCGCGATCGAGCCCGCAGCGCCGGCGGTGTTGAGCTCGCCATCGACCTGACGGATGCCGAACGAGCCGAACACCTGAAGGCCTGCGAACGCAGCGCGACCGAGCAGCAGGTACTCGGCCGACGGGCGGTCCACGTTGAGGCCCAGCGCCTGGAGCTTCTCGCGAGCGGTGCGGTTGAGCTCCTCGGGGCTGTTGAGCTTCAGGAGCTTCCGAACGCGATCGAGCTCGTTCTGGTCGTACGAGGGCTCTGCCTCGTCCTGCACGAACACCGTGTACTCGTCGCGCTGCTTCCAGATCGGAACACGCTCGCCGCCCGACCCTTCGGGACGAGCGAACTGCGCCTTGTTCGCGATGTCGGGCACGTAGAGCTGGTTGCCGATTCCCTTGTTCGGGAACGCCAGGCTCCGGCCGTAGAGCGTGTTCTGCGCCTGCTCCAGCGCACGCTGGATGGTGAACGAGGCGTCGTTGAAGAACTTCGAGGCCTCCGCGAGGAAGCCCCCGAGACTGTCCTGCGACGCGGCGTCCTTCAGCGCACCAGCCGCCGCATCTTCCTCGTCCGGCAGCGCGACGGTCGACGACGTGCCCGGCGTCTGGTCCGGCACCGTGTCGTCGTACATCGGCGTGAAGATGCTTCCGACGTCGCCGATGATCGAGTAGTTGGTGCAGAAGACCTGGAACTGGAGCGGCAGCTTGTAGGGGTCGTCGACGGTGGCCGTCGCGCTCGCCTGGAGCATGTATCCCTCGATCACGACGTCGTCGTAGTAGAGGTACATGCGGGCGTTGCGCTCCAGCAGCTTCGTTCCGCGCAGGGTCTCCTCGTAGTTCTTCCACCACTCGGACTTCCAGTTGAAGTTCCGAGTGTTCATCAGCACTGCCGAGAAGGTGTAGATGCGCGGTCGCTCCCCGAAGAAGAAGATGTAGTCCTCTCCGAAGGTCTCGACGACCTGCTGCTTCTCGACGCGCTGCTCCTGGACGGCCTGGAGGATGAAGTTCGCGTACTCGTTGCTGTAGCCGATGCCGTTGACGTCGGTCTGGCTACTGGAGTCGAGGAGTGGGATCGGACGGTTCAGCGCGTCGACGACCTTGATGGTCGCGTACGTGTCGCGCTTTACCTCGATACCACGCAGCGGACGACGGACGTTCTGGCGCGTGTGGCTCTCCCGCGAGGCGTCGTTGAAGACGTCCTCGAAGGGGCTGGTGGACACGCTCATGAAGACGGCCATGGCAGTAGCCTACCGCGATTCCTTTGCCGCGCGCTCTTCCTTGCGCTTCTTGATCGCCTCGGCCATCCCGTCTCGGTTCGTGTGCTGCGAACAGAGCGGTGTCTCCTCGTAGAAGGCGCCGCGAAAGTAGCCAACCGTCGGGGTCCACGCTCCGCAGCAGCCGCACTTCTTCATCGTGTCGACGCTGGTCGTGAACTCCAGCTCATTGTCGAGGCGGTAGTCGTCCCAGCAGGCACTCGCCTCCTCCGCTGTGGCGTGCCCGTCCTCGTGGTACTTGTCCTTGAACGGACGAAGGCGATCGTAGTCGCGAAGGACGGCGTCGACCATGTGACCGTTCGGGCCCCAGGTCTTCTCCAGCACCTCGCGTGCGGGCTCATGCCAGCCGCAGCAGTAGCCGATCGGGTGCGGTCCCGAGCTCCCGGTGCTGCGGGTCATGTCCCAGCGCTTGTCGCGCTCGCGCTGAAGAGGCTGGTAGTAGGCGGTCATGCTGTCCTCACACGAACAGGCCGAGCTTGATGATCCAGTCCTTCACGTCGCGCGGGATCGGCTCGTAGAGACGCTCGCCGGTCTTCACACGGTGAAGAGCTGCACGGAGTCCGATGTCCATGCAGTCCTCGACCCCGACCGAGTCATAGGCGGTGATGGTGACCTTGCGGTCGTTCACCAAGAAGTTGAGTACTGCCTTGGTACGCACGATTACCTCACGGAGTGCTCATGTTGGGCGTCTCGCCACCCTCTCGGGCAGCCAAACGCTCTCGGAGGACGGAGTTGATCTCGCCGAGGATTCGGATCTGCTCCCGACCGACAGGATCACGCGACGTCGCCTGGGAGAGCGCACGCTCCTGCTGCTCGCGAGAGAGGCGATCGAAGTCGGCGCCGTAGCGGCGCTGCGTGTCCTGGATGGTGCGTGCCTCCTCGTCGGTGACCTGACCATCGGAGTAGACGCCCGTCAGCGTTCGACGGATGTCCGCGGCAGCGTCTTGCGACATGCCCTGCCTCGAAATGAGCTGCGACTCGAACTGCCCCAGCAGCTCTTCGCGATCTTCGCTGCGCAAGCCCTGCCCGAGCAGCATGTCGCCGATGCGGTTGCCTCGGACACGGCGACCACGGAGGTTGAACTCCATCGAGCCGAGCCCGTTGCCGCTGAGCATCGCGAGCGCCGTCTCTCGCGACTGGCGCATGCCGCGTCGGCCGTTGCCCATGAGGTCCTGACGCTGCTGGCGCGTCTGGGACATCTGCATCGCGAGACCACGTGCGGTCTGTCGATCCTCTTCCGACGCCCCTTCCCCGAGCGAGGTGAGGCGCGAGATCTCTGCCTGAAAGTCCTCGTCGCTCAGACTCGCGGCATCGCTGACGAGCGTCTGGAGACCGCCCATCGCCTCGCTGACGTTCTCGAACGCCGAGAGGTCCGATCCGATGTTGCCGAGACCCCGATCGAGGCGCGAGTCACGACCGATCATCTGCGCGATGCGGCTGTAGCTGCGGCCGAGCTGCTGAGTCTCGCGAATGTACGCGTGACGCTCTTCCTCCGGCACAGCCGCATCGAGGAAAGCACGACGGGCCTCGGGGTCATCCGTGTGCCGCAGGCGTTCTGCGTTCTCCGCGAGGCTCGTGAGTGCCGCGCGCTGTGCAGCGTCGGGCTCGGTCGTCGCGAGAGTACGAAGGCGCTCGGCTGCATTCGCCCGCGCCGTCGGATCGTCCGAGAGGAGCTGCGCTGTAGCTGCGCGAACATCAGCACGGCCCATCGTCGTCTGCATGACGTCGGCACTGATGTTCGAGATGTCGGCTGCTCGGCCCGAGAGCTCCGCGGCGCGCGACCCACCTCGACCAGCCTGCGCCTGTAGATCGCGACCAGCACCACCACCCGTACGGAAGTAGTCGACGGCGCTCATGCGACCGCGCTCACCCTGCGTCAGGTGGTCGTAGATTTCGCTGCGGAAGATGTTCCCGAGGAAGCTGCCCGATTCCGCGCCACCGCCAGCCGCGAAACCGGCGGCAGCGATGCCGAGACCGATACCGCCGGTAGCGAGACCGACGGCGCCCGCCCCGAGACGCAGAAGATCTCGACCAACCATCCCGGCCGTGATGCCGCCGCCCTGACCAGCCATGCGCAGGTCGGTCGAGGACAACGTCAGCGGGTTGGTCATGCCGTTGCGCGCCATGTAGGCGGCAAAGGCAGCGCTCTGGGTCGGGTCGGCGTTGCCGCCACCCAAGAACGACATGAACTGCGTCTCGTCCCCGCTGCCACGCGCCGCCGACATCGCACGCATGATCTGCGCGGTAGTACGGCCTCGGTTGCCTTCGAGACCAGCAAGAAGCTCCGCCGACCGACCCGAGACGACGCCCGAGTTGGCCAGAATCATCATGCGGCTCGCGCGCTCCATCTCCTCAGAAGAGAGACCCGCGCCGCGGTCGAAAAGGTCGCCACCGAGATGCCTTCCCGCCAAGCCACGGCGCTGCGTGCCGCGTAGACCGCCGCCGAAGCCACTCGTGTCGAAGCCGAAGCGCTCCATGCGCTCGCCAACACTGAGGCCGGTCTGGAGCAGGCCTCGGCTGAAGCTCTCTCGGCCCGAGACCATCCGGGCGCCGCTACCGCTCTCCTCGATCATGCGGAGCAGCTCGAAGTCCTCGGAGCGGCCACCACCGACGCTCATGCGGCGGAACGACTGACGAGTCGTCTGCGACATGTTCTCGGACGCGATGCCGAGAAGATCGTTCATCGCCCGCTCAGCGAGCGAGCTGATGCGCGTGACGAAGTCACGACCCAGATCGCGAGCCGCGAGCATGCCCGTGTTCTCTTGCACCGAGTGCGAGAGGTGGCGCATGAATGCATCGACCGAACGGTGCTCTCGGATCTCCGAGCGCATGCCGGCTTCGCGCGAGCTGTCGACGCGGTCGAACTGCTCCTGCTGCGCGATCTGACCCTGGTTGCGCATCAGGGCCGTCATCATCTCCGCCTGCGGACGCGACATGCGGAAGCGACGCTGAAGGACCTGCGAGGCGAGGTCGTCGCCCTGATCCAGCACGCGGTCGCCGACCATCATGCGCATCATGCCGATCTGGCCGGAGATGCCGCCCTGCTCCATCAGAGCGCCACGAAGCAGGCCCTCGCGATTGATCGCACGGGCGCGGCCCATCTCACCGACACGGCCGTGCGCCATGCGAGAGAGCTCGCCGACGCCGATGTCGCCCATCTGGAAGCGCATGAGCGCTCCCTCGTCGAGCGCAGTGCCCGAGCGGTTCGACATCCCGAAGATGCTGAAGCGACCCATCGCGCGGCGGCTGAACTGACCGGTGCGCTGCATCATGTCGCCGACGAACGCCTGCATCGCGTCCGAGCCGGTAAGACCACCCGTCGCCTCCGAGAGCATCGCCTCGGAGATCATGCCGCCCTGAAGCGCCGTCGAGACGGTGCTGAGACCACGCAAGGCACCGAAGGCGCCCTGATTGCCGTTGCCGCCGAACGCACGCGAGATCTGCGCGCCCTGCGTGGCCATCTGCATGAGCTGGCCCTGATCGAAGCCGGTGCTCGCGCTGACCTCGCGGATCGTGGATGCGAAGCGCATCCGATCGGCGGACTGGAAGATGCCGGCCTGCCGGCTCTGGTTCACGAACTGAAGAGCTTCCTGAAGCGAGCCGCCGAGCTCACGCTGCACGGACTTCAGCGTGTTGAGCATGTCGCGGAAGCGCCGCGTGAAGTCCTGCACGTCGCGGGTGCCCGAGAACATCCCCATCTGAGCACCACCACCGATGAGCCCGTTGAGCTCGCCGGCGGAGGTGAAGACGTTCGAGCGGAGCTCTTGCGAGATCAGCCCGCCGATCGAGCCCATCTGCTGCTGGCTGAAGCCTCGACCGAAGGCTCCCTGCCCGCCCATGAAGTTGAAGTTCTGGCGGAGGACGGAGTTCAGGCCCATCTGGTCCTGCATGCCGCCCATGAAGTTGCGAGCGAGGCCGCCCGCCCACTGAGCACCAGCGTATAGCGGTAGCGCTACTGCACCAGCAGCAAGTCCGCCCGCTGCGAGACCACCGAGCCCCCCGCCCATCATGCCGAAAGCGCCCATGCCCGCGCGCATCGACATGCCGATCGGATCCATCATCGCGAGGCCGGCACCGAGCGGCCCACCGATGAGGCCGAGGCTGCCGGCAGCACCGAGCAGACCCATGCCGGCGCCCGCCACGCCGAGTGCTGTCTGGCCCACGCCGGCCATGCGGCCAGCGAGGTGCTCTCCGTACGCGCCGGCGGTCGGGCCACCCATGTAGCCGCCGTACCCGCGCATCACCCCCATCATCGACGGCGGTGGCGGAGGCGGCATCGCCGGCATCGCCATCGGGGGCGGCCCGCCCATCATCCCGCCCGAGTACGAGATCTGGGCCGAATACGCATTCATCCCCGAGAACATCGAGTTCTGCGAGGCGATGCTTTGGCTGATCCAGGACGACGGAAAGACCACGGCGCGAGTCTACCGCATCTTCCTATCAGGGTCGCGAGGCATCCTTTTCATCCAGGGGAGTGTGGAGTGAGCGACAACAAGGACACCCGAACCAATCAGGAGAGAACGTCGCACGCGGATGTCGCGAACGTTCTCGAACATGTCTCGACGATGACGCGCAATGGTGCCGTCAAGGCGCTTCGGATCGACTGGACGGGCAACGAGCTCCAGGTGAAGATGGACTTGCGATCGCAGACTGACCTTCAGCTCTGCCTCGACTTCAACCTGAACAAGGAGCCCGCAAGTGAGTGATCAGAACCTGAACCCGGATGGGCCGCAGACCCTGCCCCCGCCGCCGCCCGCGAAGGTGACCCCGACCTCGATGGTCTCGCTCGGCAACATCAGCGTGCTCGTGACCAAGGTCGAGCAGCCGAACGGCCAGTCCGGCTTCTTCGTGAACGCGCGCCGCACGTCGGTCCCGGCGGGCGAGGATGCGTCGTGCATCCCCGTCTCGCAGATCCCGGTGCTCATCAAGCTGCTCGAAGAGATCGTCACGCCGGCAATCCAGGTCCGCACGTTCAACACCAGTGCCCCGGAGCCCGCAGCTCCGCCGGCGCGGCCCTCGAAGAAGAGCTCGCCGAAGAAGCGGTCGAAGCGGTGAAGAAGATCATCGCGTTCTGCGGCCTTGCCGGCTCGGGCAAGGACACCGCCTGCAACTACCTCGTCGACCGCGGCTACCAGAAGATGTCGTTCGCAGCTCCGCTGAAGCAGATGGCGAAGATCGCCTTCGGCTTCAGCGACGAGCAGCTCTACGGCCCGAGCTCGAAGCGCGAAGAGCAGGACACGCGCTACCCGTTCAGCGGAGTCTGTGTCGGGTGCGGGGCGACCTGCATCGACTACACGAAGAAGCCGCCGCACGAGAACGATCTCCCGGAAGGCTACTGGTACCGTTGCGAACGCTGCGACGCCAAGTACCAGAGATACGTTAGCGCCCGCCTCGCACTACAGACGCTCGGCACCGAGTGGGGCCGTCGCCTGAGCCCCGACATCTGGGCGAAGGCCGCCATCAACGCGATCAACGCCGCCGAGCATGATCGTTGGTGCATCAGCGACCTACGCTTCGTGAACGAGTTCGACGCGGTGAAGGACGCCGGCGGTATCGTCGTGCGGCTGATGCGCGGCTCGGTGCAGCACACCCACCCCTCCGAGACCGAGCTGCTCACGATCCCCGAAGAGAAGTTCGACTGGGTCGTCTACAACACCGGCGAGCTCGCGGATCTCTACCGCGTGCTCGACCGCGTCATCCGGAGAGTAGGATGAGCATGGTCTACGACCTCCCGCCCATCCGGCGGACGGTCCTCATCGAGTCGCCGTTCAAGGCCCCGACGTTCGAGCTCATCGAGCGCAACATCCGATACCTGCGTGCCTGCATGCTCGACTGCCTCCGCAAGGGTGAGGCGCCGTTCGGCTCGCACGCGGTCTACACCCAGGTCCTCGACGACAACGACCCGACGGAGCGAGCGCTCGGCATCGCGGCCGGGCTCGCAATCGGTGACAAGCTCGACATCACCGCCGTCTACACGGACCTCGGCATCAGCAGCGGCATGAACCTGGGCATCGCTCGTGCCCAGGCCATCGGACGACCGATCGAGTACCGCTCGATCGGATTCAACTGGTAGCTCTCTTTTTCCTATCAAGATGATGATGGAGGCAGTACAACCTGCTTCTACCCAGGGAGACCAAACGAACATGTACCTGATCACCCGCGAGCAGTTCAGCCAGCTCACCCGCGACGAGATGTACAAGACCCTCCTGTCCGCCTCGCCGGACCTCGCCAAGGGCAAGAGCCGCGCGAAGAAGGAGGAGCTGACGGCGCTCTACGACTCGCTCCGTGCGGCCCACGACACGTTCGAGGTGCCGTTTCCGCCCAGCACCGAGGAGATGAAGTTCGTCGGAGGTGTCGGTCCCGAGGATGTGCGCATCCTTCCGGACTCGACGACGGCGCTGCTGCCGCAGCTCGCTGACGTCGAGAAGATGGTGCCGGTGAACCCGCCGGCGCCGGCGTTCGCGATGAACGACGGTGAGGTCATCAACCTCCCGCCCGACCCCGCCGACCGGAAGTTCACCTTCCGCGACGGCATCGACAAGCCCCTCACGCCGAAGCAGATCGACCTACTGACGCGCGCCGACAAGGTCTTCGAGCGCTTCTGCGAGAACCCGCAGGACCGCAGCCTGAAGAAGGACTTCGAGTCGCTCGCCTTCTCGCTCAAGACGACGGGCATCCTCCTGAACCCGAAGTACTTCGAGACGCTCAAGGCGGGGCGTGCGCACGTGCGCGACTTTCGTCGAAAGCTCCGCGCGGGTGTCGACATCTCGGCTGCTGCGGAGGGGTCCGTCGAGAAGACGGCCAGTGCGTGATGGCTCACGGGAGCTGTCATCACTGCGGCTGCGCCCGCTCCGAGTGCGAGTGCGAAGAGCGGGCGAAGAAGGTTCAGATCAAGGAGCTCACCACCAGTCGTCGCGAAGGCGATGACCTGATGAGCTTCGAGGAGCTCGCGGACGTCAGCGCCGCTCTCATCCGGCGGTTGCAGGCGTAGAGCGTACGGGGAGGAGGTGGGCGGCCTGAGAGGGCTGCCCACTTCTTCTTTTGTCTCCCGATTCACCTATCAGAGAGGTGAAGCCACGGAGGCAAACATGAACAAGATGAAGTGGATCCCGGACCGCGAGCGCAACGACGTCATGTGGGAGGCGTTCCTGGAGATCGTCGGAGCCGGTGCCCGCGAAGCGTTCGAGCGGTCTCGCCTCAGTGCGACTGACATCGCGAACATCTCGCAGCACATGGACACCGCCTTCGCGACGCGAAGTGCGGACGAAGTGCAGGTGATGGTGAACAACGCGATCTTCTCGCGCATCACGCCGGGCGAGACGGTCGACCGCAGGCTCCTCGGCGCCAGCGCCTTCTTCGCCGCCTTCGGAATCTCGCTGCACGCGCGGGCGCCGAGGGTGAGAGAGTGGGTCGAGGCGTGCGTATCGCTGCACTTCCCGAAGCACACGCTGTTCGACATGCTGCTGGAGGGGAAGTTCGGCATCACCACGCGCTACATCGAGTGCGGCCCGCCGTACGACCGTGCACGCAGCGCGTTCAACCACTACCTGGAGACGTTCCGCGAGTCGGAGATGAAGTCGTTCCACGAGCGGAACCGATGAGCGTCGCCAACCCTACGGCCTTGCAGGAGAGCGCGTACACGTACCGCGTGGACCTGCACTACATGCAGGTGGTCGACACCAACGTCGGGAGCATCAAGGGCGAGCAGCGAACCACCAAGGTGGTGTACGCCTCGGACGACTTCCTCGACGCCATGCGGTACATCGCCAGCTTCGTAAACGTTTTCGAGGCGTTCCCGCGAGGCATACACATCGAGGCCATCGAGGTCCGCAATCGCGCCGAGACGGTAGTCTTCCTGTATCGAAACAAGAAGCACAACTGGGTCGTCGCACTGACCTCGCTCGAAGGCTCAGGCATGGGAGGGCCTAAGGAATGAACCAGAAGGAGCTGCCGGAGGGCTACGAGGTAAAGGAGCTCACACCGGGCGTCTGGCACGTGACTGGGCCCGACGGCTTCCGACAGACCTGGAGTTCGAAGGGCGAGTGCGTAGACGCCGCGGTCGACCACCACCGCGACGGCTTCATCGTCAGCCCGCAGGACGACTGAGATGGCGAAGAAGATGAAGTCGAAAGAAGACCTCCTTCTCATCAAGCTCGGGACCGCCGGCATCGGACGACAGAGCTTCCGGGCGTGGATCGTCGACGCTCCGGGCGCTGTCGTAGATCGCCAAGACGGCGACGACAGCGGTACCAGCGCCACACCAGGAGATGCGCTCAGAGCGCTCGCAGACAAGATCGACGAGGAGTGCGCGGCCCTTGGGTTCGCGCGCTTCATCGGCGACGAGTGAACGAAGAAGACCACGGAGTATCAGCCCCGTGGTCTTCTTTTGCCCACCGCGCGAACTCACTTCTTGGTGCGGGCGCTCGCCTTCTTCTCCAGCGTCTTGCTGATGGTCTCGATGGCGTTCTTCACCGCCGTCTCGCATGCCGAGCAGAGGTGCCGGTACGAGACGACGGGCTTGCCGTCGATCAGCACGCTGTACTTCGGCAGCTCCTTGCCCCCGAGCTTGATCTTGCCCGAGGCGATGTCCTCGACCGAGACCGGGACCTCCTGGACGGCGGGGCAGCGCTCGCAGGAGCGCTTCATGACGATGCTGTCGCTCACGGCTGCTTCTCCTTCGTCGAGGCGAAGAGCAGGTAGCCCTTCAGGATGCCTCGCTCCGGCGTGCTCAGCGGATCGGGCCGCAGGCCCGCCTCTCGCTGCGTGTTCTGGAGGTGACGCTCGAAGGCGGAGATCTCACCGTCGAGCAGCCTGTCGAGCTGCTGCTTCGGGAGCTGGTCCGCCGGAGGGTCAATCCGGACGTGAACCTTGAGGGCGGGACTTTCCACTGGCGGGTCCTTTCTTCGCTTCCTGTTTCGCCCCCGCCTGCTGTGCCTTCACAGCCTCGGCGATGGCGTCGTCTTCCGACGGCGCGGGCAGGGCAGCCGTTGCTGCCGGGGCCGCACCGCCACCGATCGGTACGTTCTGGAGCTCCTCCAGCCGTGCATCGATGAGCTCGATCTCGTGCTCGGTCTCGATGATGTTCTGCTCGATGTGCTCCTTGGGGACGAAGGCGTGATCCTCGCGCAGGATGCGCTGCTCGGGAGGACCGGCGTTCGTCTCCATGTACACGTGCCGAAGATGCGTGATCAGGACCTGCAAGATCGCCCGGCGCGATCGCAGCTTGCTGATCGTCTCCAGCATCTCGGCGATGGTCTTGGGCATGTCCATGGTGGCTCAGGCGCGGAGGAACATGTTGATGCAGTGGTCCAGCGTAGCGCCAGACGCCGTGTCCTTGATCATCGAAGCGAGCGTGTACCGGACGTACACCTGCTCAGTGTACACCTTGTTGAGCCGCTCGCCGCCGCGCTGCTTCTCCTTCTCCTCCGCCGTCGCCTGATGAAGGTCGCCCTTCAGCGTGCAGATGCGGAGGTCGGCGTTGCAGTCGAGCCGGTAGAACATGCGGGTGACGAGGGTCGCCCAGTTCTGGGTGGTGAGCTTCGCGTAGACCTGCCCGATGAGGTCCTTGTCCCGACTCGGCTTCTCGCAGGTCGGGCAGACTGCGACCTTGCCCTGGATCGCGATGGGAGGCAGCGGCGTGGCGCAGACCTTGGTCTGGCCATTCTTCTCGACCCGGCGAGGGCAGAAGTAGACCATCTCGTCTCCGCCGCCGTGCATGAAGCCGCCGTTCGTGTACGCGACGATGAGGCCGTCGTAGGGCTTGAAGGCGCTCCGACCGCGGCTGAACATCACGTCGACGAGGAACTGAGAGCGGACCTGGTTCTCCTGGCCCCTGAGCGCCTTCATCGTGCGCTCAACACGCTCCGCGACCTCGGGCGACAGGACCATCCCGTTCGCCGCCTCCACCATGTCGTAGATGGAGTCGTCGTTGGTCAGCCGCTGGATCGCCGACCTGCCGTCGCCTCTGACGTACCCTTCGTCCACGCGCATCTCCTGTTCAGCCTACCGCCGGCATGAAGGCGGAGGCGACCACCTGCGAAGCGACGTCGTTCTCGCCGCGCTTGTAGGCACCCTTGAACTTCCCGTTCCGCGGGTCGGGGATCAGGTTCTCCTGACCGATGAGCTCGATCTCGTTGACCTCGACCCCGGTGCGCAGCGCGTTCAGCGCCGCCTGCACGCCCATGTGCTGGCCCTGCTTCACGTTGCCCGAGAAGACGATGCGCCAGCGGTACTTCATCGAGCCGTTCTCCGAGTAGAAGAACTTGCTGACGTCGACCTTCCAGGCCTTCGCCTTCTCCGAGGCGGCGAGGATGTGGCTCATCCAGCTATGCCACCGCGCCGGCACGATCGGGTCCTTGGTCGGGATACGGAGTACGAGAGTGAGCTCGCCGGCGCCACCCTTGGTGGCATCGAGCAGAACGAAACCCGCCTTGGTGAGGGCCTGATCGAGACGCATCTCAGACTCCCAGATCGACGGCCACTCCGACATCGGAGTGGGTCAAGAAGATGGAGTTGGACGGAGCACCGAGCACGACGACCCGGTTGTTGGTGACGAGCGGCGGGACGCTGATCACCGACAGTCCGAAGAACTTCCGGTTCTTGCTCTTGGTGCTCGGGATGCCCAGCCACGCATCGAAGATTGCGTAGCCCGGCACCAGAAGCGCGAAGGGCTCACGTCCCTTCGAATACACCGTCTCGACCGCCTGGTGCAGCACGTAGAACGCGTGCGCCGCTGGATCGAACGGGACGGTGATCATCTCGATGTGCGCGAGCAGAAACGGGATGTCAATGTCGTTGCTGCCTGCCGGGACGACTTCCTCATCCTCGTTGGCGACCTCGCGGGTCACGTAGATCCCATCGGGGCGCAGCGCGACTTCGAGCACGTTCTTCTGGAACGCTGCCCGATCGATGAAGCTGAGGATGCCGTGCCGCGTACGCGGCAACGGCTGCTCGATGTAGACCTTCTTCACGCGATCGCCTCCAGGATCACGCGCTGGTTCGCATCGAGCTGCTCACGATGCCGGCGGACCGCGTCGCAGATCACGCCAGACGCACCATCAGGATGCGTCTTGCCCTGCTCCTCGACCCAATCGTCGTCAGCAAAGGGGAGACGGACCGTGCGCGGGGGAGCCTTGGTGGCCACCCGCGACGCCGACTTCTTGCTCTTCTTCTTGCCTGCCCGAGGCGGCATGAGAAGGAGCATACGAAAGCATACGGCAGCGGGTCAAGCCGCTTCGATCGACTTCAGCCCATCCAGGTACTGGCTCAGGCCCGGAAACGCAGGGAACGTCTCCTGGATGCGACGCACGACGTGCTTGTGCAGCGCATCGAGATCGACCTCGTTGTCGGTCAGCCCGTTCATCGCGACGAGCGTTCGAAGCTCCAGCTCCAGACTCACCTTGAGCATCGGGTGTGTGGCCAACCAGAACGGCAGCCACATCCATCGGATCTCGAACGCCCCATCGATCAAATCCACGATGCGCATCAGGGCACCTTGCTCTGAAACACGGAGGCGCGTCAACCGTCTCTACTTCAACTTCCAGAAGCCCCGATGGTCGTGGTGAAAAGCACGACCGCGGTGTCCGCGCACACATCGAGTAGCGACACCGTGAACTCCGCCGTGTTTTCGGGCAACGGGAAGGCAGCCCGAACGAGCCCCGCCGTGGGGTAACCCGGCGACGACGCAACGGTCTCAGGCGGGTCAAGCGAAAGTGCCATCGGCAGGCCGTAGTACGGCTCGACGCTGACGGTGAAATCCTCGGCCTCACTCTCGAAGACCATTCTCAGACATTCGAGCCGAGTACTGTCAGCGATGACAGCGAAGGCGTAGCCGCCGAGCTCATAGCCACCGAAGACACCCGCGCCGCCCAGGATCGTCGAGGAGCGCGTTCGGCCGCAGCTCTCGCAGTTCACGTACCGGACGGGCCGCGCGACATCGAGCTCGAACAGGCCCCAATACCCACTGCCCGAACTACCCGAAGATGAACCGAACGGAGTGGAGCCGAAGCCACCTTCGACTCCCTCCGCCGCGGTGAAGTAGACCCATCGTTCGATGGTGTCTTCGACAGTGCGCACGGTCTGCCGGAACTTCCGGTAGCCGCACACGCACTTCATGTTCGGGTCGGCGAGCATCTTCGGCGAAGCGTATCACGTGCCAGTCGGAATCTGGATCTTGCGGGTGTCCTCGTCCTCGACCCAGTCCTCGGGCATGTCGATGGGCTCTTGCGGCGGAACGGTCATCGGGATGGCGCCCTGGCTGTTGATGCGTTCTCGTCGAACGCTCGCCCGCGCACGCTTCGCGAACTCCAGGGACTCTTCCGCGATCCGGTGCACCTTTGCGGCCGACTGCGGAAGCTGGCTCAGTGCCACCAGTGCTGCACGCCTGCTGCTCATGTTGATCCTCCCTCGACTCCAACCTCACGGCCGTGGAGCTCGGAAGCGCATCCTGATCTCCTCCGACAGGGAGTTCAGGAGCGACGAGAGCTTACGAAGCTCTTCCGCCGCTTCTCGCTGTGCATCCCGATGCTCGCCTGCCACGTCCTTGTGGACGTGGAGAGCCGACGCGGTGCTCTCCATCACCGCCGTACACTGCTTCGCCACCTCAAAGAGCTGCTTGTGGATCATCTCCGCATCAGCGATGCGGGCATCGTGCACGGCGTTGAGATCGCTACGGTGCTTCTCCGTGATCTCACGGATCTGCCTGTTGAGGTCGTCGCGCTCCGCCCTATGTAGAGCAGCAGCAGCCTCCCTCTCCGCCTTGCACGTCTTCTCCTGCTCTTCTCGCTCTTTGCGGTGCGCGGCTTCCATCGTCTTCCTCTCATCGACGAAGTGCCGCCACAAATACACGATGACCGCCGCGAAGATCACGACGACAGCACCAAGTACACCTGCGTTTGCGATGGTGCCGAACGCCCCTGCTACCGGCTCGGTCTGCATACAAACCTCAACGTTCCTAACTACGTGTCGTTGATCAAAAGAGCGACGGCCACTCTTGGGTCGCCCACGTGTTGAAGAACGTCCGATCTCCCGCCGTCAACGCGCGGTCGAGCGTGTACGCCCCAAACAACTGGAAGTGGAAGTACGTGGTTCCGGACCACGACCGACCGATGCGGAGCGGGCCGGACCGCGAGCCCGGCGGGTTGATGGTGTTCCACCCGTAGGAGTCGTTCAGCCACGTCTCCCAGACGTTCACGCCATCGAAGCTCGATGCGAGGATGAACGCGTCGCTGCTCGAAATGGCGTTCGCAGGCGCCGCGTAGCTCCCGGTGTTCCAGTCCCAGAACTTCGGATGCGACGTGAGCGAGTGGCCGTAGTAGCCGTTGCCGTCGCACCAGACGTTCGGTTCGTTGTGCCCCGCGCCTCCGCTGCCATCCACGATGGTCAGCGCGCGTCCGATCAGCACCGTCGCGAAGGGACCCGTGGTCCCGTGCAGCGCCGTCAGGTTGTGCCCGTTCGACTGGATGTAGTGGCCGATACCGTCGAAGACCAAGACACGGTTGCCGTCGACCGTGTCGGTGTCGGGCGTGGTGAACGCGTTGCCCTGGTCGAACAGGGTGTAGCCGTTGATGCGATCGGTGAACGTCCACTCCGAGCCGCCGACGAGCGTCCAGTCCGCCTGGTGATCCCAGGCCGCCGTGAGACCCGAGCCCAGTTCGTCTTCGAGGACGATGGAGGCCGGAGACGCACGTCGACTACGCGCTCTGTGGGCGGGGAAGAGCATCAGGCGACCCAGTAGTCAGTGCCGTCGCTCCAGACCATCCAGGCGTCCCTGTCGGTCTCTGCGGAGCCAGGAAGAGCGTAGGTTGCAGCAGTCCCTTCGATGTTCTCGGAAGCAGACTGCACCAGCGAGATCGTGTTGGTGTCGGTGGTGCTCTTCTTGATCATTCCCTTCCAGCGAAGGGCAGGATCGAGGAGCGTGAGCAGCACGTTGCCGCCGCTGGTATCGACGCGAATGATCTCGTCGGTCGATACAATGTTGTCGTCGGTAGAGACTTCCCGGTCCGTGGCGACCGAGCTGTCCTCACGGACCCCAACGACCGAGTGCGCACTCAGAGCCCCGACCGCGTTGGGGGAGGTCTCGGAGGAGCTGGGGTTGGGGTCGATCGTGGGCTTCTCGTAGTACGCCCACCCCGGCGGATTGTCGGGCATAGCGCCCGCGTACCACACGCGCTGTCGGTACATCTTCGCCATCTCAGACTCCGTTCTCCACGCTCGGCACGATCACGAGGCGAAGCCCCTTGAAGAGTGCGGTGTCCGCGGCGTCATCTGCTCGCAGGTACAGATCGTACCAGTCGCTGTCCGTGATCTCCGATGTAGAGCCGTTCTTCTGAACGCCGGTCAGCGTGCCCGTACGGCTCCACTCGCCATCGGTGACAGCAGTGCCTCCCGTGAAGCGACGCAGGAGCAGGACCGCGGTCTCGCCAGACGCCGAGCCGCCGATCATCGCTTCGGACTCGCTGAGGATCTGCGTGCCTGCCGTGAGGTAGATCGAACCTACGTGCAGCTCGGTGAGCCCAACCTGCTCTGCGCTGAACACGATGTTGTTGACGATCTTGTTGAAGTAGCGCTGGTCGTTGTACTGCGTGATCGAGGGTGCATCGACGTAGTCGACCTGCGCGGCGTAGTTGTACGGCGAGGCGCCGTAGAAGTGGAGCGCGAGCGACCCAGCGCCCGAACCCGACTGGTAGACGGCGTTCGTTCCGATCTGGCCGGCACCGTCGTAGATCTGAAGGCTCAACTGCCCCTGCTGCGCCGTCTCACAGGCGTAGCCGCTGTCGCCGAACAACGAACCACGCAGCATCGTGACGACGAGCGCAGCGTTCGAGAAGCCGCCGATTCGGAGGAAGTAGAAGTTACCTCCGTTCGAGCTTCCGTTGATCGACGCACCGTGACGAAGCGTGATCCAGCCCGTCGTCGTGAAGTTCGCGATGTACCCGGACGTGTGCATCGCATTGAAGATGACGTCTTCGAGGTCCCAGCGAACTCCGCCGGACGTACTCAGCGTCGCACCGTCTTCGAAGTTCAAGTACGACGTGACCCCGGGCGTGAAGCCCTTGATGATCCAGCCGTTGATGTCCCACGAACCCGCAGGCACCGTCGCAGACCCGAGCGTGTCATCGATCAAGACGATCTTCTGATCGTCCGTGACGGCCGAGACCGCCGCATCGAGGTCGGTCCAGTTGTCGTAAACGTTACCGCCCTGAACCCCGCCAGGGCGGTACACGAACGTGCTGCCTCCGCCACCACCCGACGCCGGCGTGACGGGCTGCCACTCGTCGTCCGCGAGGTTGTAGGCGAGCACCTGCCCGTCCGCAGGCCCACCACCGAGGTCGATCGGGATGGACATGATGGAGGTGGCGTCGCCGCTGCCTCCACCGCCTGCGAGGCTCTCTACGGCCAGAACGAGCTCCCAGGCCCACTCCGCCCACCCGCGCCAGTTCTGGCCCGAGGAGCCGAGACCTGAGAGGTCCGCGTAGACGGCGTTGTCGGTGCTGGTGTCCGGGTCGTTCAGCGACAGCTTGTTCGCGATCGGCGAGTCCTCACCGAAGAGAGGAGCGCGCAGGCCGAGCGAAGCGGTACGCACCGAACAGACGCGGCGCGTGCGACTGATGACGCCGTTGTCGTTGACCGTGAGCTCGATCTCGAAGGCGCAAGGCTCGACGATGAGCCCGGCGTTGCCGATCGTGACCGAGGTTCCCGATGCCGCTGACAGGGTCGCCGTCGAACCGACCTTGTCGATGATCTCCCAGGAGTACGTGATCCCTGCGCCAGGCGCAGGGCTCGTGGCCGTGAGCGTGATGACTTCGCCGGCAATGAGGTCGTGCCTCGACTGCCCGGCGACACCAGCGCCCGGAGTGGCCTGATCGATCCTGAACTGAGCCGGCATGCTCGAATGGTAGCCGACTGGCCCACAAAGACGAAACCCCTGTCGAAGCTCGACAGGGGTCCCACCTTGCAGAGTCACGCGATCGTGAAGAGCAGAGACTACACGATGAAGATGTGCTTGGCCACCGGTCCGTGCTGCGTGAACAGCATGTCCTTCATCCGACGAGCCCGTCGCACCCGCGCGAACAAGTCGCGCACCCGGTCGAGGTCGAGCTCAGTCGGGGGATCGCCGTTGACCCTCGTCACCTGGACGACGTAGCGGCGGCGGACCCCATCGACGAACGTACCTGGCGGACGCTCGACGATGACCTTGAGGCCATGTCCGGCGTACGCGGAGCTCGCCCCGCCATCGTCTCTCCAGACGATGAGCTTGTGGGTGAGCTTGTTCCACCCCGAAGGGAGCAGCCCCGGCAGGACATCCTGCATGAGCTGCTCTTCGGCGCGCAGCGTTCTCTCGGTGGCCTCGGCGTTCACGACTTCGAGACCTTGTCGGGATCGACGGGCTGGCGCGTTCCGTTGTCGAACGCGATGAGGACGCGGCCGTCTTCGAGCGTGCGCTCGACCTTGCCGTCCTGCTGGGCGACCTTCACGCGCTCTCCGCGGTCGAAGGTCGGGGTGGCGTCGCTGTGCTTCTTCATGACGATCTCCTCAGAGCCACCTGAGCGCGGCGTAGTTGATCGCCAGGTGGAGTGCGTTGTCGGTGATGATGAACAACCACGTGCTCATCCACACGGGCTTCTCCTCATCGTAGCCGGTCGCGTTGGTCTTCTCCCAGCTCGGCCACGATTCGACCGGAGCGAAGTGGTTCTTCAGGAACCCGATGTACTTCGCGATCGCGAACCGATCGATCAGCGCGTGGCTGACGACGATCACGAGCCATGCGAGCAACGAGGGCTGAAGCAGCAGGAAGGGCAGGCCGTAGGTCAGCGCATGCACCAGCGCGATGCCGAAGCTCTTGCGCTTCTTCAGCGCCATCCAGTCGCTCTGAAGAACGTAGTCGCCGAAGGCATGCGCGATGAGCTGCTCCATCTCGCTCTCCTACTGCTGCGTCATCGCCGCTGCGAGCGCAGCGAGCAAGAAGGTGATCCGAAGGATGTGCTCGATCATCGAACGACTATCAGCGTGCGGGGCTTGTCACGCATCACACAGTTCTTGTCGACCCCTCGATGTGCGATCGTCTGCGAGAACCAGCGGATGTTCGGTCCCGCGACGCACGAGACTTCGTTGCTGTCCGCAGCACGTCGTACGTACGGGCACTCCAAGCAGCGGTTCACCAGCACGAGCTCCGGCTCGTCGACTTGGAGGATGACGACCTGACCATCCCAGCGCGTACGGATCGGAGAGCCATCGTCACGAGGCACGAGGGTGATGACGTAGCCCTCGACGTCGTCAGCTTCGACCGCGTTCTTCTGCTCCACCCCGTTCAGGTAGATGCTGAAGCGATGTGCGATCCGATCCGTGGCCAGGAGGCGCATCAGCGGCCCATCGACTGGATGCCCGAAACCACGTACGGCTCGGTCGCCGGCCAGACGAGACCGATGTCTTCCGGCTGGATTATCGAGACGTCGTGCCCGAGGCGAGCCCGCAGGTTGATGTTGGTGTGGCGCTCGGAGTAGAACCACAGGTACGAGCACATCTGGCCAGGCGTCAGGCCAGGCTCGACCTCGGAGAGCGGGATGCGCACGCCGGTCTTCTTGGCGGTGATGTGCCCGACGGCGAGGATGATGCCGACCTCGGTCCCATCCGAGCCCTTGCCGCCATCGACCAGGAGGATGCCACCCTGGCTCCTCTCCGGCGGGCTCACGCGACGGACGAGGATGTTCCGGCCGAGGACCCGGAACTTCCTGCCGTCGGGGAAGACGTAGGTGTCCATCACCCCAGCTCCGACTTGCTCGACTCCGACGTGTCGTCGAAGAGGCTGGTGTCGACCTTCGACGCCTGCTGCGCCGCGGCCAGCTCCTCGCCGGTCATGTTCAGCAGGGTGAGCTCGCCGTTCACGGTGAAGCCCTTCTCGTCCATCTTGTGGCGGATGGCGTCGATCATGTGCTGGCTCGGCACGCGGATCTGCGCGCGGACCTCCTGCGGGTTCGCCCCGAGGAAGACGCCGATCTTGCCGTCCTTCATCTTGCCGAACACCCAGATGACGATGTTCTGCTCCTTGCCGTCCTGGTCGGTGACCACCGCGATCATCGGGATCATCGGCGTGAGACGGAGGACCTGGTTGGGCTTGCCCTCGTGGTAGACGGGAGCCGGATTGGGGCCGCTGACGGATGCCATGTTCGTGTTCTCCTGGGGGTTCAGCTCTTGAGCAGGAGATCGTCGACGCCGAGCTTGCCGTCGAGGATCTGCTTGATGACGCCGGGGTGGAGTTCGACGTGGCGCACGTGGCCCGTCGAGTACTTGCCGGTGATGATGATGGCGGTGCGCGGCTTGGTATCGCGGATCACCTGCACGTGCTTCTCGATGAGCGCTCGCCGATCGAGACCGTCGAAGGTGTTGTACGGGACGTAGTCATCGAGCCGCGCACGCTCGTGCTTGTAGCGGTACGAGGCCGTGTAGCCGTCCGAGAAGAGGTCGATCTCGATGACGAGGTCCTGCGTGGGCTCCTTGAGCGCCTTCTCCACAGGAGCCGTGTCGATGACCAGCCGGTCCATCTCAGCCCTGCTCGATCCCCGCGTCGTCCGCGGAGCCACCGAAGCCCGCGAGCTTCGGCATGGGAGCGTGTGCCGGCGGCAGCGGTGCCGGGCGGCTCTGCGCGATCTGGGCCGCTGCGCGACCCCGGAGCTTCGCGAGCATCTCGGGATCGGACTGCTCGCGCGGCGCTTCCTCGAAGAGGCCACCGAGCTCGCTGTCCGAAGGCGGTTCCTCCTCGACCTCGTCCTCGTAGGCCGGAGGAGCCTCGTGGAGCGAGCCGATGCTGAAGTCCTGCTCCTGCGAGGGAGGGGTGACCGCGTTGCTCGCCGCAGCCGTGCGCTGCTCGGGCGTGAGCTCGGAACGGGTCGACTCGAAGTCGACGCCGACACCACGAACCTTCGCCGCCGAGACGACGATGTGGTCGAAGACCTCTTCGCTCACCGGGACCGCCAGGTCCTGCCCGAAGACGCGCAGTACGACGACGTGCGACTGCTCCATCGTGCTGAAGTCGATGCCGCTCTGGGCGCCCACGATCTCTGCTTCGATCTTCATGTCCGAGTCCTTCCGGTGGGATCCGGCACCGGAGCGCTCGCGGCGCCGGTGCGTTGCTGGTCCTGAGCCTTCTTCTTGAGGATGCTCGCGAGGGGCAGAAGCGAGCTCAGCACCTCGGGGATGTCGGTGAGCGCGTTCAGCACGCGGCAGACGTCGGGACCCTGAGCGGGCTGCACCTCGAAGTCGTACGCACGGCACGTCGGCTCGCACATCCGGTCCTGGTTGATCCAGCACGCGGTGCCATCGCCGATGTTCAGCGCATCCGGCTTCTCGATGTGCGGCACGCCCTTGAGCGCGCTTTCGAGCTCGTCGAGCTCACGGTCCCGATCGTTGCTCACGGGTCACTCCGGGGTGGCGTGTTCTTGTTGGGGCGCTTGGCGTAGAACTCGCGAATGAAGGTGAGCATCTCCTCGACGTCCTTGAAGACGTGGTGCTCGACCTTCGTGATGTACCGACCCTGAACGAGAGGCGGAGAGGGTGCGAACGGGTCCGCGCTCATGCCCATCGTGATCTCGGGATCGACTTCGATGATGAAGCCGTTGTTCGCGTCCTTGAGCTTGAGGATCACGTGGCCTCCTTGTCGGCCTGCTGCTTGAGCTCCAGCGCTCGTTCACCAGCAGCGGTGAAGGCGGCTTCGACGACCGCACCGCTCACCGCGCGCATGATCTTGTCGAGGCCGACCTGGTCCTTCGGGTCGAGCAACCCGATGAGCGCCAGAGCCTGCGCCAGCGGACCGGCAGCGTGCTTGGCTGCGACGAAGAACAGGAGCTGCGCGATCGCCTTGGTGTCGTAGACGCGCTCGCTCGTGAGGATGCCCATCGTCTCCTTGAGCGTCCCCTTCCACCCGCAGTTCGGACAGCTCGTGTTCCGCTGATCGGCAGCGAGCACGAGGTTCGACTCCGGCGTGACGAGGTCGGGACACCCGCAGGTCGGGCAGATGTAGATCGCGGCGCTCACGCTCGCCCGCGCTCCTTGCGGCCCCCGCCGTTGGTCTTCTTCTTCGCCGTCGCCACCGGAGGCGTCGAGTTCTCAGCGATGAAGTTGCGCCAGGCCGCGAGGCGGTCGTCGGCGGGCGTCGAGGTGACCTTCTTCCAGGTCGCCTTGTCGTGCGCGAGCACGTGGTAGGTGCCGTCCTGCCGACAGACGATCGTGGCCCCGGTGAGGTGCGGGATGGCGCGAGCCTCGGCCGCGAGCAGATCGTAGTTCGGCCAGTAGTCCTTCGGCAGCTTCTTGTAGACCCAGCCGGTCGTGTCGAGCTGATCGTCGGCGCGGGGCGGCGGCGGGTCGTCGTAGTAGCCGAGGTCCGGGTCACCGAAGATCGGCTGCGGACGGTAGAGGTCGCGGTCGCGGGAGTTCTTCTCGGGTCGGTGGTCGAAGCGTCCCATGTTCGTGTTCCAGTTCAGGTGGGCATCTTGGGGCGGAGGTTGAACTTCTTCGGCGGAGTGCCCGGCTGCGGGCGATTGCGGATCTGCTCCGCCTGCTTCTTGTAGACCTCGCTCATCTTGAGCCGGGCCTTGGTCTTCATGAAGTTGAGGAGCGCTGCCTTCTCCTTCTCCTTCTCGACGTCCTGGGCGTTCGCGAGGAACGGCAAGACCTTATCGGCGTACTCCTCGTACGCCTTGACCGCGGGGTCGACCTTCGCTTCCGGCCCGGTGAGGGCAGCAGTCAGAAGAGCTCGGGTCGAGAGTGCTTCAGCCTCCATCCGGCGAAGCGCGACGAGCATGAAGACCGACTCCAGCGGGCTGTTGGGTGGCGGCGTTGCGGGGTACTTGTCGTACCAGACGTTCGCGAGCGCCCAGCCCACCGGAGTCTTCAGCCATTTTTTACGTTCACCGTGGCGAACAGCTCGCGCACTCGCATGTCGAACCACGCCGCGTGCGTCGAGAGCGCCGCGATGAACGGAGCGGGGTAGCTCGCGAAGATGTTGAACTTCTGGTTGAAGACGTCCCAGTCGAACGTCTTGAGGCCGTTCACCACCTTGAGGTGGTTCGGCATCTCCTGCCCGTTGACCTGATGGACCGAGGCGACGACCTGCATGAAGCCGTAGCGCTCGCTCTGGATCTCGGCGAAGCGCTCGTCCTTCAGGGCTTCGAGCAGGCAGTGCTTGCGGATCTCCTCGTTCTCCATCGGAGAGAGGGTCCGGAAGACGACCACGAGCTTGTCGGGCACGACAGGGACGCGCTGCTTCCACTCGCCGGTGACGATGCCGTCGGCGATGTCCATCGGCTGGACACGCGCCTTGACCGCCTCGCGCTCCTTCTCGTTGTTGATGATGTCCGACTTGAGCCGCGACATCGCGAGGTCGAAGTCGATGTCGGGCATCTCGCTCAGGCGCTGACGCTCGGTCTCGGTGACCTTGCGCGGCTGCTCCGCCGGCTTCTCGGCGACCGGGGGCGCCACGGGAGCTTCCGGCATGGGAGGCTGCTGCGCAGCGACCGTGGCCTGGTGGACCGCGTTCAGTCCCGCGAGCGTTGCCGGACTGAGTGCCGGCTTCTTCTGTTCCTCGGTCATCTTGATGATGTTCCCCTGCGCCTGGCTGATCTGGCCGAGCGTCATCGGTCCGTCCTTCTCGGGACGGTAGTCGCGAGCAGCGGCGCCGAGGTTCGGCATCGGCGCACGCTGCTGATTGCCCGCGGCCTTGGCCCTGTCGGCGACACGGTCAGTGTACTGCGCGACGATCGGATCCTTGGGCCGCGGCTTGCCAGCCGGCGCACTCGGTCGTGGCGGAATCGGAGGTCCCGGCGGAGCCCGTCTCGTCATGGCTGGGAGAATACGAAGAGCATACGGCTAGGTCAAGAGCTTCGTGACGCCCCTGACTGCACGCTCGATGTCGAAGTTCTCCTCGCCGACGACGAAGCCCACCTGGGTGAACTCCGAACGTGCGGCCTTGAAGAACATCCAGGTGCCGCCGACGTAGCCGACGACGTCGTCCCAGTCGGGCGTGATGACTCGACAGCCCGCGAAGAGCTTCGCCGGCGAGACACCAGCCACGATGCGGATCACAGCGTGCTGCTCAACGTGCAGGCGCGGGATGGCCAGAAGGTCGTAGCCTTCCAGGCTCCCACGCACCCAGCACGTGGTGTGAGCGATGGGTCCGAGCTCGCTGCTCAGTACGACCAGTCTTCCGGTGTGGTGGTCCTCACCGGAGGGTCGTTGTCCACGATCATCGTGTTTGTTCGACGGCATCGACGACATATACCTGCGCCGTTGTTGCCCGGATAGTAGGCGAAGCGCGTGCCCCGGGCTCGGGCATCGGCATCAGGCCAGATGTGTCCTGAAGGAGCGTTGCAGCGCTCGCAGATGAGCTTCAGCACGTAGAAGCCGATCGGAGGGTCCCCGTAGTTCCATCCGACCGCTACCGGCCCTTCGCGAGTCTCTGCCATGGTCGTAGCGTACTACGTCAGATGCCGAGACGAGAGATCGCACGCATGGCGGCCTTGCTCGGGTCCTCGTCGGTCTTCACCCGCTCGCGAGCGTTGCCCAGTACCGGGCAGTCGAGAACGACGCAGAGGCCCAGCCTGTCGGTCTGCATCTTGAGCGTTCGTCCTTCGCTCGCGGTGATCCACGCCTGAACGATGCCCCACATCGTGAGCATCGGCGTGCTGCTACGCGGACGATCGGACGGCACATGCAGATGGTATCAGACCGTCAGCGTGATCTGGATGTACGGGATCGGGGACAGCATGATGCTGCCCGTGATCGTGATCACGTCACCGTCCTGGCTGATCCTCAGGTTCTTCGTGAAGTTGTGCAGCCGATACATGAGCTGCCGCCACTGAAGGTCATCCACGAAAGCGTTCAGCAACGCGATTCGCGCGACGTGCTCCTTGTAGGCCTGCTTCTGGCGACGACGGCGGGCGTTGCGTTGTGCTCGATTCACTTCTTGGTCCTGAACGAGGTGACGACGAAGGGTCGGCTCTGGAGGTCGATGCCGATGTCGCGATCGGCGATGAAGTCATCGACCGTGAACTTCATCTCGCCGCCGAGCTGCTCAACCGCGACGCCGAGCATGCGCCGCATCTTGGTGAGCTCACGCTGAAGTGCTTCGATGTCTCGCTGGGCGCGGCTCATGCGTTGCTCGTGTCGTGGACACCGAAGGTGATGTCGTCGCGGATCGATATCCGCATCCCGGGCGAGAGGATCTTGCTCGGGCTTCCGAGGTAGTGGTACGTGACCGTGTAGATGCCGGGCGCGAACCCTGCGATCTCCACGACGTCTTCGTAGCTGAGAACCGGCTTGTCGATCGACACTGCCCGCCCGTTGACGAAGGCGATTCGGAGCTTGGGCAGACGCTCCTTTGCGTGTGCCGGGCACCAGCACTGCACCTCATCCTGATGCGGCCCACCCTCGATCGCCCAGCCCTGCTCCTGTGCGAATGCGAGCAGCTCCTGCCAGGTCTCCGAGTACTGCTCGAAGCAGGCCGTCAGCATGTCGCACGTCGACGAGACGTTCTGCTCGCAGACGAAGTTGATGTGGATCACGACGTACTCCCGTAGCGCATGGTCATCCACGCGAGCACGCGACGGCGCTCTTCGTCGCTGAGCTTGCGAAGGGCGCGCGCGATGCGAGCCATCGCCGCGATCTCCAGATCTTCCACGATGAGCTCGTCGTCGACTTCGGTCCGTGCTTCACGTGCCATCTCCGACTTCGAGTCGAGGACCTGGCCCGTGGTGTAGATGTTCAATCTGCGCTCCTGTACGGGGCTCTCGGGCATCTGAGGGCTCGGATCCGGCATCGTCTGTTCCTTGATCGGGTGCGTCATGCGCACCGCCTTGGTCAGCACGTACTTGGCGGCCGCCTGGCTGTCGCGCACGCCCATCTTCTGCACCATGCGGTTCACGAGCCGCTTGATCGTGTTCTCGCTGATGCCCATCGCCGAGGCAAGCTCATGGCGAGGGATGTTCCTGACGATCGCTGTGAGCACATCGCTCTCCCTGGGTGAGAGCAGGAAGCTCGTGATCGCATCGTTGATGGCCTGGATGGTGTTCGGCGACAGATTCCCGAAGTCCACCGCCGGCTCTGCACGGCCCGCTGCTTTCGCGTTCGCCGGCGTAGAGAGGATCTTCGCATCGTCCCAGCCCTTGTTGCGGCGCATGCGCATGAGCGCGGGGTTGATGCCGAGCAGCTTGATCTCGTTGCGCTTGCACCACTGCACTGCGGTCAGCACCTCACCACAGTACGTGTAGAGCGCAGCAGGTCGTCCAGCTCCCGGTCTTTTGACAGGGGGACGTACGCGCTCGATCGGTGCCACCGGCGAAGGCGGCGTGGCCGTAGGCGCCTGCGGAGAGGGCGGGGTGACCTTGGGTGCTGCCGGAGACGGAGGAAGGCTCCGAGGAGGCACCGTGTCCTGCGGACGAGGTCCCACCGGCCGGTCCATGTCCTGCGGCAGGATCCGTAGTGCCGTCTTCGGCTTCACGAGCTCGGGCTTGGGGAGTTCCGTCGAAGGTGCCGGCTTCTTGGGCGGCTCGGTTGCGAACGGACGCACGTTCACCTCTCGAATCGTGATCGGGCCCTTCGGCCAGTGCTCGCGATCGCGCGGCGGCCACTCAGTCGGCTTCTCGCCAGCGTGGTGCGCCTTCCCGAGCGGACAGTCGAGGCACATCTTGCACTGCATGAGCTGAGCGCCCATGAGCGATGCGCCTTCGCTACGCAGGGTCTCGGCCTTCTTCCAGAGGTTGCCGCACCCCTCGCGGGTCATCGACGAGCCCTGGGCCTGGCAGAAGAAGAGCTCCATCACGAGTTCTTGAAGAGGAGGGCGTCGTCGACGTTGAAGAGCGAGAGGATCGAGAGGTCGCCGTAGGGGTCGTAGAAGGCCTCGATCCTAGGGCCCAGGTCGCGCAGGTCCGGCGCATCCGCGCACGAGGTGTACTTGCTCGTGTCGATGTCGAAGTTGACGCCGTGCCTCTGGAGCACGTAGTAGAGCCGGCGTGCCTCCGGCACGAGCTGCGTCGGATCTTCGAGCACGATGTGGACGTGGGCGATATCGAGTGCACCCTCCATCCCGGCCTGGATGTTCGTCACGCCATCGCCCGAGTCGGTGGTGTTGAAGCCCTGCTCGCGCAGCCACTTCACGGTGTTGCGGATGCCGGGCGTGAGCGTGCTGTAGTCGATGTCCTTCATCAGTGCCTGACCGTGCAGTCCTTGAGCCACCCACAGCAGAGCACGCCTTCGACGAAGCGCGTGTGCGGTACGCCATCGGGACCGATGACGGTGCGCCTCGCGCGGAAGCCGCTGACGAAGTCATCGTCGCCACCGCAGGCGAAGGGCACCCAGCCGGTGAGCTCGATGTCCGTATAGCCCTCGTCTCCGAGGACCTGTTCGGCGGTGCTCTGGCTGACGGTGCAGCCAGCGATCAACATGAACATGATCAGAGCGATGTTGCGCATCAGTCGATGGTCCCGAAGAGAGTGTTCATGACGGGGAGCTTCTTCTTCGCCTTCTCGCCATCACGGCCGTGAACGGCGAAGCCGATCATCATGTTCTTGTCGTAGAGGCGAGCGGTGTCGAAGCAGAGCCGGCACTGCACGCAGGTCGTGTTCTTGGTCTCGGCCGGACACGGGATGAGCTTGGTCTCACCGAAGCCGGGCAGTGTGTGGGCCTTGTTCGAGATGAACTCTCTCACCACGAGCGCCGGCACGTAGCCGCGCTCACGTGCCTCCTTCACGTCCTGTGCAGTCTCGCAGGAGGCCAGCACCTGGATGCGGCCCCATGCCCAGCGATCGACGGTACGCCACGCGTGCGTGTACGTCCAGACGATGCCGCCGCCACGCGCCTGCCACTCCTCTTGGGCCTTGGCGAGGTACATCGCTGCGGTGTTGGAAGTGCAGTCGCCCGAGACATGGAGCCGCAGGTCTCGTCCCTTCGTTCCGTCACGTCCGCCGTCCTGCGGGATGGGCCCACGACGGAAGAGACGAGCGAGTGCCTTGTACTCGATCTTCGCGAGCTCTTCGGGCGAGTACATGACCGACTCGATGTCGAGCTGCTTCACGGTCTTGCCCGTGATGCCCGACTCGGCGAAGCAGCCACCGCCGTTCTTGAACTTGCACGTGCTCGGGCAAGTACCTTCGATCGAGGCGTAGGTGGCCGAGACCTTCGGACCCGTCGGCATCGGTCTGTAGCGACCGTTCGGCTGCGGGACGAGCTTGACCGGCGAGAGCTTGCCGTTCGCCGCCGTTGCGCGTGCGGTCACTCCCGGGTTGGCAGTCGTCGAGGTGCGAGCCCGAGCCTTCATGACGGCTTGTCCTTGCTTCGCTTCCCGCGAGCGGCGTCGCGCGCGGCGATGTCCTGCGCACGGAGCTGAAGTGCCAGATGATTGTCGATGCCCGAGCTCATCGCTTCCCAGAAGAAAGCGAGGACTCGCTTGGCCGTGCTCGCCACCGTGACCGGCAGCGTCATCTCCTTGGTCTCGGTCTCGACAACGTCGCCATCCGTGACCGAGAGCGTGAACGAGATGACGACCTTCTTCTCCTTCGGCGTGCGCGGCATCAGCGCCGCCCGATGGAGGACTTCAGATCGGCGAGGCCGTCGAGGACCTTCTGCACCGTCTCGGCATCGACGCCGGAGGTCAGGGCCACGAGCGCAGCGACCTGCGGCTGCGGAAGACCACAGCTCACGATGACGTTGCTCGCGCCATCGAGCAGGTCGATCGCGTTGAGCATGCGGACCTGCTTCTCTTCGCTGAGCGAAACAACCGACAGAGCCGTCTGGTCGCCCGAGGGCGAGCGGTCGACGCCGACCGTGGTCTTCGGGCGCGTGCGACGACGGCGCGTCGGCTTGTCCCAGTTGGCGAGGGTCGTGGGGGCCTTGTTGAGCACGACGACCGGCTCGACCTGACCGACGACGGGCTCGGGCACGATGTGGTTCGAGTCGACCAAGGCGAAGCTGCCC
>Ga0196964_10000081_pt1 | contig 65474 bp, 84 predicted proteins | sample S1_10metaG_FD_148615 | JGI IMG/M metagenome (GOLD analysis project Ga0196964, IMG submission 148615) | Soil microbial communities from Anza Borrego desert, Southern California, United States - S1_10 | ecosystem: Environmental > Terrestrial > Soil > Desert | place: USA: California | collected...
AAAGGGCGGCTGGGGGGGGGGGGGGATGGGGAAACCCTAACAAAGGGCGAGCGTCACTTGGGCGTCACGGATTGACGGCTGGAGGTGTCACTTGAGAGGGAGAGTTTGTGAAAAACTTCACGGACGGGGGCAGTGACGGCTAGTGACGGCTGGGGATGCGTCACTGTAAGGGCCCTGTTAGGGAGAGAGTGACGGCTAAAAAGTTCAGTAGAGGTGGGGTCTTTCCACACCAAGTACGGGATCGACCTGGGGGCCGACCACCCCGTTGACGTGGGACGGCCGTACGCCCAACGCACCACATATATGGCGGGGCGTAACGACGCGGGGCGTGGGTTCGACAACAGAGGCTACGCAACGGGCGAATGCGGGTGTAAATATGGCAGGTCGAGCGCGTTTGACTGCCAAAATGGCACCTACACACCACGCAGTTGAGACTGATTCTCAACTAGACTAGCCCTACGAAGACCTTCGTACTTCCCACCATAGGAGCCCCTCATGATCATCGCAGGCACCGGACATCGTCCCGACAAACTCGGCGGCTACTCTCCAGCAGCCCTCTCCCACCTCATCCGCTTCGCAAGGCACCGTCTCTCCCTCCTCCCCGAGCCACCATCCATCATCAGCGGCATGGCCCAAGGCTGGGATTCAGCACTCGCCTTCGCCGCTCTCGAACTCAAGCTTCCCCTCACTTGCGCCATCCCCTTCATCGGCCAAGAACGCATGTGGCCCAAAATAGCGCAGGACCTCTACAAAGACATCCTCAATGACGCCACCCACGTAGAGGTCGTCTCACTTGGCGGCTTCAGCGCCGAGAAGATGCAAATCCGCAACGAGTGGATGGTCGACCATTGCACACACGTCCTCGCACTCTGGAACGGCTCCCCAGGCGGCACCGCCAACTGCATCCGCTACGCCAAGCAGGTCTCAAAACCACTCGCCAATCTCTGGCCCGAGTGGCTTCTCTTCACATAAAGACTCCGCAGCTGGGTTCGACAGAATCCAGCTCCGCTTCATCGTTCGTGGGCGCGTCGCCCACACTCATCCCCTTGCTCAAGGAGCATCCCATGTCCGTCACCATTACTTCCAAGCCCTCGTTCTCCATCCTCGCCGCTCGCGCCGCCACCGCCCTCGTCAAAGCCTCGAACGGCACGCGCATCACCTATCGCAAATCCACGCCCGAGAAGCAGTCATGGCTCTCCGTCAGTGGCCCCGGCTGTGGCGGTCGCTCATTCATCTTCTTCGGCGACGCCGCCGACGCCACGCACTCCCTTCTCGCCATCGGCGCCCGTTGCACCGTCTCCCAGTTCACCAAGCGCATCGTGCCGAACACCGACGTGCAGACCGGTCAGGTGTACCAGAACGTGGAGATCCTCGTTGAGGAATGCACGATCGACAGCCCCATGGAGCAGAACGAACCCACCCACGACGCCGTCGAAGAGACCGAGTCCACCGAAGCGTCCGCTGACCTCGTCGCCGCCGGCCACGACATCGGCTAAGCCCAGAGCCTGAGTTAGTCCGACCCCATCCCTAGCACGCATCCGATCCCGCGTTGTTGTGCTATGGTGGTGGGGAAGGACCAACCCAGTCCGCAGTCCCCAACCCAGGAGCCGATGGCTCCAGGAGCCCCCACCATGCCCATCTTCCAAGTCCTCGTCCTAGTCCTCATCCTCCTCCTCTGGTTCATCGCCTGCCTCGCCTACGCTCAGACAGACTCCAATAGCACAGGGGAGACCATATTCGCAGTCATCTGCTTCGGCATCCTCGCAGGAGCCATCCTCTTTCTGTTATGCCTCGCTGGCACCTTCACCCACATCATCGGATGGCCCACCCCATGACACGGGACCGAACCACTCGTATCCTCAACATCGTCGCGCTGGCCCTCGCTGCCTACGCCCTCCTCGCATCCCTCTTCGCCCTCTGGAGACTCCACCAATGAACACCATCCTCAGCACCTGGTCCGAAGGTTGCACCATCGTCACAATCCTCGTCGGAGGCATAGTCACCGTCGCAGGCATCATCGCCGGAGTCGCATTCCACCACAACAAGCGTGAGCACGACCGTGAAGACCTGAAGGCCCACCACGAAATGGAGGTCAAGGACCGCAACGACTACAAGGCCCTGATACGTAACGCCAACCAAATCGACAAGGCTGACAAGTCTCTTGGCGGCCTGGACTCCCTCGCCGAAGCCCACCGTCGGTGGATGCCATGATCTTGCTGGCCCTCGCGATGACGTGCTTCCTCGCCTTCCTTGGCGAACCAGCCCCCTGTGTCCTCACCATCCTCCCACTCCTCACCCTCACTCGCGCTAAAGGAGCCCCCCATGATCGTGCCCAATGCACAACCTATCCGTGACATCCTCGACAGCACCGCCAAGGAGCAGTTCGACACCCTTGATCCCACCACTCCCGCCGCGTACATCGCCGCCAACGCCCAACGAAACTCCGCACCCGACCCTGCCGACGTGTCCAGCAACTCCCTCTCCCCCAGTTCGACAGCGACCCCGGAGGAGGCGGCCAAGTATGACACCATCATGCCCATCGACGCGTGCCAAGAGTTCGTCGATCGTGCGATGGCCGTCATTCGACGCCGCGCTGCCACGCCGGGCGACAAGGTCAGCCGCCCCATGGGCGAACAGAAATGCACGTGCGGCGACCCCTACTGCTCGATGGCCAACATCCTCGGCGGCCTCATTTGCCAGATCATCAACGAGTCGGGCTTCCCCGAAAACATGCGCCCCCTTCTCCTCCAGGCGATCCACGAGAAAGTGGCCCCCGAGGCTGACAACCACATCAAGGACTTCCTCGCTGCGTTGATGGCCGACATCCAAGCGTCCCCTGACAACGACCTCGGCCCCGATATCGACAATCCCGACAATCCCGACAATCCCGACAATCCCGACAACGACGACGACGACGATGACGATGATGACGATGAGGGATGCAACGACGCCGACTGCGGTTGCCACCACAACTGAACCACGATCCTTCACTCACCGTCACCGAAAGGTGGTGGTGGGCCTTGTACCCCTCAACCCCTAGGGGAGGGACCGTCGCTGGCCGCTCGCTTTGCTCGCGTTCGCGGCCAGCTCCGCACCCCACCACCGAAACCACCAGACAGGGAAACCCAACAGAAAGGAACGACGATGTTCATTCTTGAGCAAACCGGCATCATCAGCTACACTCCCACCGGTCCCAATCACTGCGGCCAATCCCCCGCCGGCCCTCGGCAGTGCGGATACGAAATCAAGGTCTTCGCGAGCAGCTTGAACGAGGACGACATGGTCATCGAGCAGGACGAGCTCACGGAGCTGATCCGCAAGACCGTCGAGGAGAACCCGTCGACTACGTGCGAGAAGCTCGCCGAAGCCCTTGGCGAGGCTATCTTCCGCAGCGACGCCGCCAATGAAGAAGGTGAGAACATCGACGGCGCGTCCGTAACCATCGCCCCCGCCGACGGCCGTCGCGTCACCTTCACCATCGGAGACACCGTCCCATGACCGAGACCCAAGACTATTTCGACCCCATCGCCGCCGCCCTCGCCACCCTGCACGCCATCGCGAAGGAGTCCCCCCATGGCTGAAAAGAACCCGTATTGGTTTTCAGGCGGCGAGGCGAGGTCAATCTTGGACCCCGACATTCGCAAGCAACTCGGAATCAAACTGCACCCGAGCATTGAACTGCTGATGACAGCAAGTGATGAACTTTGCTACGCCATTGAAGCGGCGTTCTCCGATGAAGGTGTCAAGGATCGCGTTGCCGATGTACGCGCTGCCCTGGTCACGCTCTCCCTCGCCCGCCAAGCCGACGCGGCGACCATGCCGGCGGATGTGGCGACGCTCGTAGAGAAGTTGGACGACTGGACGCGATCAGACACTTCCCTCTCCTGTCGCAAATACGATTTGCTGCAAGAGGCAATCGCGTACATCCGTCGTCCCCTCGCCCCGGCGACCCGACCATCCGCCCCTGCGGGCGATGTGGCGATGGAGATCGCTAATGTCGTGGCCGCGCACATTTGGGGCGAGTCTGTTGGCGTACCTGGCGAACTTCCAAAGGCAAAGGCGGCTCTCGCCACCCTCATCCGCCCCCACGTCACGGGGGACTGCCCCGAAGCCGACGCAACGGACTACGCCCACCCCGCATGGTGGCGTGGACATAACTACACCGTAGAAGTTTTCTGCCGAATGGTGAATGACATCATCGACGGCAAGAAGAGTTCCAAGGGCATATCGGGCGAGCCGTGGGAATCGACCAAACGACGGCTGTTCGCCCTCGCCGCGACCGCGAGCGGGGAGCAGTGGCGGCCGATTGAGACTGCGCCGAAGGATGGGACGCGAATCCTCGGAACTGTGGTGGGACTGGAGAACTCAACATTGGTTTATTTCTGGAACCGACTCGTCGAAGAATGGCGAGTCCTATTCAGCAATGGACTATGCACTCCACCAACCCACTTCATGCCACTCCCGCCCGCCCCAGCCACGGCGGAGCAGGGCGAGAAAGGCGGTGGTTCGTGATAGGTGATCCGATCAAAGGCATGAAACAGGAGATGGACCACACGTTCGGAGCAGCGGACATCCCTAGGCCTAAGCCCGTCGAGACGATGACAGTCCCCGTGGAGGACATCGAGCAGGTGCTCTACGACCTCAAGGACGCCGCCTCCCTCCTGCGGCTCATTGAGACGGGCGCTATTGTGGATCGCAGCAAGTTGCCGCCCGGCGTCACCCTCGCGATGGTCTCGGGCATCGAGGCTCGCCTCAACAAGTCATGGACCGCCCTCGCTGACTACACCTCGTCAACATCCTCGTCGGATGTGGACCCCACCCATCAGAACCCCACATAAGGATTCCTCCATGCGACGCGTCTACCTCGACATCTCTCAACCCTGCCCCGGCACTCTGTGCAACGTCGGCCACCCCAAGGTGATCGGCTGCGCCATGGGTGAAGTCCTCTTCCAGGCCGGCATCCCCCTCGACCTCCTTCGTCGATACGGCACCACTCGCGAGTTGTTTCAAGTGCATCGCGAGCGACGCAAGCAGCTGCTCCAGTGGCTCGGCATCCAACACTATGTGCCCATGGAATCGTATTCTCACGTGGAGTCCGCGTACGACAGCTTCGTCAAGCTCCGCGCGATGGACCGCCAAGAGCGACTAATCCACTTGGCGGCGAGACGTGAGTCAGCCCCCACAACGCCGGACTCATGGATCGATCCCGAGCACCATCGCGCGGAGCTGATCGAGAACGGCCGAAGGATCAATGTGGAGTTCGTCATCGGCATGGGTCCGGACCCCCTAGTTACAGAAGGAGCGCTGTCGTCATGTTCACCAACGATGGTCGAATCAATCCTGAGTACCAAGCCCGCCGCAACCAGCCAACCGAGCCCAGTGTTGGCGACTGGGTGATCAGCCGCATAAACCCCGAGGAGCTGGTCAAGTACGACGAAGACCCCAACAAGTTCTGGCGCGTCGCACAGGTCCAATCGTCTCGGCAGATGTACTACATCTACTTCAAATCCTCGGTGTCTTGGTTCGACAACGCCGTGGACGCCCTTGCGCACGCTGTAGGCCGAGCGTCGCTCGTCGACAACATCTACATCCGGGCGGACCTCGCTAAGATGACCATCCCTCCATTCGGACACCACACATGACTCCAGCACCTGAGAAGAAGCCTAGGGGCGGTCCGTCCCGCAAGGAACGCAGGGCCCAGCTCGCCAACCTGCCCAAGCCCACGAAGGCCAAGGTCCGTAAGGCCAAGCGGCAGATGGAGGACATCAAGAAGGCCTCCAGCCACCGATACTCGAAGACCGCCAACAAGAACTTCAAGAAAGCCCTAAAGCAGCGGGCCCAAGAGCTCGTTGAACAGGGCGTACAGGACGCTAGGGAGGGGCGGTTGGGGTCCGGCCCGCCGTCCGCTGCGCTGGCGGGCCTCCCCCCTCCACCACACGGGTCAATCGACGAAGGAGAAGACCATGACGTATCAGTTCCCGGATCTGGACAACTTGAAGAGCCTCACGAATCGGCAGCTGACGCAGGTCTGGCGGGACACGGGAGCCGAGAAGCTGTTTGTCCGACAGTATTACGGGTGGGAGAGCGAGGAAGCGCTCAGCCGCCTCCGCCCGCTGAACGAGGTGATTGACGCCGTCCTCCGTGAGCAGGAGGCTCGTCGCCTCAGCGACCTGATGCGACGCGGCGCCCGCCGTTCACAACCTCAACACGTAAGTAGCTAACCCCCTTCCTTCCCCAAAGGAACCCTCCGATGTCTGCCTTCCACCTTATAGCCGCAGCTGCGGCAATCGCGTCGCTCCCGATCAAACCCACTACGGCTACCTCGTCCTCCAAGGAGTTGGGCGTGTTCTCGCCGCCCAAGCCCATCGACCTCCCGCCCGCCGTGCAGAACTACGAACCCAATTACTGGGTAGACCTCGCATCGCAGGCCATGGCCAAGGGCATCTATGACGCGGCGTACTGGTACTGGATGACCGTGGCCGAGCTCGCCATCGGCTCTCGGCCCGTGGCCGACGCCCTCCGAGCCGCGTCCCACTGCCTGGAGCGGTGGCAGTCCACTCAACGATAATCGTCTCTGTTCCCCCTCTTTCCCCTATTTCCATTTCTAAAGGAGTATGTCATGTCCGGTCTATTTTCACAAATCAGTGGCCAAGGCGCCTTCGCGAACGATCGCATCAACAGCCGCGTCAAGCCCCACGAACTCCAACCGTTGATCCTCCGCAGCGACGACGACGGCGCCGAGGTGATCGACATCATCGGCCTTCCCGTCCGCCCCGTGCAATTCAAGAACAAGAAGAACGAGGTGTCGGGCATCATGTCGCTGGTGGACTGCACCGACTGGGACGCCCAGGCGAGCAAGGTCCGCTCGGTCAGCGCGACGCTGAAGAACGCCGCCACCGGCGAAGAGACTCCGGTGCTCGTGGAGATCAAGGTTCTCAAGCTTGGCTATCTCCCCGGCATGGATCCCAAGGCCACCGGAGGAGCGTCGAATCCCGCGATCGCCGTTCCCGCCAAGCAGACCAGCGACAAATCCGCCGCTGCCGCTGAGATGTCCCCCGACGAGGCAAAGGCCCTCGGCGTCACCTCCTAACCAAAGGAGCGTCCAATGTTCGCGTACGAAACAGGGGAAACCCCCCAGCTTGGCGACTTCGTCGAGTTCTGGGACGGCCCAAAGAGGTACGTGGGTAAACGGGGTACCGTTACTCGTGTTGACACCGACAACGCCACAATAAGGTGGACTGAGGGCGCCGCTGGATGGATGCCCAGTCGGTTCCGTCTCATCGGCCGCAAGGAGTCTGCTGTGCCCAACGAATACACATACGCATCGGGTGAAGCGCCCATCATGCGGGACGTCGTCGAGTACATCGGCGACGCAGACACCTGGAAGGGAAAGCGAGGCACCGTCATCGGGATAGGCATAGGCAGCTCCCTAACGAGGATTCGCTGGTCAGAGGGCGGGGGTTTGTGGAATGCCTCCTGGTTCAAGCTCGTCGAGCGTGGGGGCCAACCCTTGAAAGTCGACCCCTATCTCAACACCCAAGTCATTCCTTACCCAACGCTGGAGAACACCACCATGAACGTCATGCCATTCCACGTCCGGATCTGGTCCGTGAATCGCGATCCCCAAACCCTCGCAGTCACCGACGCCACGATGCAGTTCGACGGCATCGTCATCGCCAAGACGCCCAAGGAGGCCGCCAACCTGAAGGCCACCGAGATCATCCGCAACAACCAGGATCTCACCCTCGACGACCTCCGCAGCCACATCACTTCGCTCGGCAATGACGGGCACCTCAACGGCGGCCACTAAGCAAGTCTCCACTCTGCGCGAGCCCTCTTGGCCGAAAGGCCCTGGGGGTTTATTGATCGGTTAGCTGCACTTCCACACTTCCAAGCCAGGCACAGAGTAAGGAGACTCGTGATGTCGATCATTCGACAGCACCGCACGGTTGGCACGTCGCTGTTTTACAGCGACGAGGCGTATTACGACAACAACGGGTTCAGTACTCAAGAGGCCTATTACAGCGGAGTGGAGGACGACTACGACTTCTACACCCACCAGCTCGAAGGTGAGCTCTCGTACGAATCCATCGAAGTGGATCCCTCTCCAGTGGGGAATAACTACGAGTTGAAGGCCTCCTTCGAGTACCGCGAGCCCCAACGCCTGCATGCGTTCCGTGGACACGTGGCGGACCGCATCGACAAGGACGGCCACTTCTGCGGCGAGATATGGGGTCCTATCCCCACCACCATTGATGTGCTGAGGAGGCACCGTCGCCAGCGACCCCGCATGGATTACGAGGCGTATCTGACGGCCCGCGCCGACGCCCTGTTGATCGAAGCGAAGGCCCCTCTCTTCATCACGACGCCCGACAGTCCGCCGAACATTTACGCGACGGAGGCCAAGCCCTCCACCTACCATCCGGAACCTTGGCGAGCCTTGAAGGAGCAGATCCGCCTTCGCCTGGGCATGATCGACGCAACCAAACGACCATCGCCCATCCCCGAAGAGGACCTCACCTTCCAGGCCGCCCAGGCCCTCCGACACTCCCCAAGGAGCCGCTAATGGCCAAGAAGACAGGCAAGAAGACCCGCAAGAAGTCACCCCCCAAGAAGGCCGTGTTCGTCGTCCCCTCCAGCAAACAGGGCAAGTACCCTCAGCTCGAACTGGAGTTCGATGCGAAAAATGAGAAGGGGAAAGATGGTAGTTCGGTCTACCTCTATGGAGACGAGATCAGATCTCGGCAGAGTGACAGTAGTGATACCGCTTGGCCCATCAAGGGCCTCTCAACCGAGCAGGGCTACCTCGTGGGCTTCGCCTCCTGCGGCACCGGTGCCATCGTGGCCACCAACGTCGCACAGGTGAACCAGCTCATCGACTGGCTCAAGCTCTGCATCTCTGAGGGCGCCATTCGCCCCTAACCCCACGCCTATTCGGTAACTCGCGCGAGTTACTCTTCCCTATGGCACGCACTGATGCGTGCAGCTCTTTGAAAGGAGCACTTCATGAAGGTTACGTTCATCAGCAACAGTGGCGACGGTACCCCCCAGACCATCGAGGTTCCGGACGACACCACCCTCGACATCGTTCTTCGTCAGAAGGGCGTCAACGAGGGCCAGGTCGTCATCTCCCACAACCGCCAGCGCGTCCCCGCCGGCAGCGCCGCCCAGACCCGCCTCCAGGACGGTGACCGCGTCGCGGTGACCCCGACGAACATGAAGGGAGCCATTGGCTCCGAGGGCGCTGAGATCCGTCTCGCCGCCTAATAGTCTGCGGTTAGGCAGCCAACGTAGCTCAAGAAGGTAGTACCTGGCCCGGTCGCTCCGGTCAGCGAATCCCCTGGAAGAGCGTCGGACAATAATCCGGTGATGGAGGTTCGAGTCCTCCCGTTGGCTTTGTACGTTACGTTCCTACTTCCACCCCCTCGCTCTAGAAGGAGCACCATATGGAGTACCCTGACAGCCTAAAGCTGGAGGTCCTGACTCCGGAGAAAGCCCTGGCCCTCGCGGGCCGCCTCGTCGCCAAGATCCTCCCCAAACCAGCCCCCAACACCCCAGACACCCCTCAGGGTCTCCCTCGCGTCGTGGAGCACAAGACCACCGCGAAGATGAAGCGGAACATCAAGGCGATCGAGACCGCCCTCGCCAAGGGCGACCTCCAGAAGTTCAACGCGATGGTGATGGAGTTGCGGGCCCAGATGAACACCGTAGAGTGGGCGAAGCTCGTCACCAACTGGACGGCCAAGAAGACCATCGGGACCTCCCCAGTGCGGGATGTGGCCGCCAGCCTCGTCGCCGTCGCCCGCGCGTATCCGACGCACATCCTCAGCGGCCCCATCTACTGGCGCAAGGACCGCAAACCCGACTCGGTCAACGGTCGAGGCGCCATCGCATTCCAGATGTGGAGCCTCCTGGTCGACACCCCTCACATCTTCCTCTACGACATGGACGACCAGGAGTTCGATCTCGGCCCGATGCGCCTCCATTACAACCTGAAGTACCTGCTCGCCCATTTCCCACACTGGGATCCAGGTTACGCTATCAACACGGTGCGGGTGGAGCCCCTGGATCCCTACTGGCCGACTCACAAAGCAGACGTCAACCTCGCCGTTGGCGAAATCACCACCGACCAACCCAGCCACCTCGCCCGGACCCACCCCTTCGCCGCCACTCACAACCTGGAGTGCCACCCGCACATCCGGGGCGGTCGACCCTGCTTAGGGACTGCGCTGCCCGCTCTGGCCAGGGAGCTCCACAGCTTGATGTTCTGGGAAGCCACCGACATCCTCATCGGCTACCTTCAGTCCTACAACCCCGCCGACGTCTTCCGCTCCCTTGAGATGTGGAACGTCCCCGCCTGCGCCAACTGCGGCTACCTCGGCAAGAAGCCCGACGACCGCACCAAGTGCGACATCAGCGGCGGCGAGACGTGCGCCAACTGCCGTTACCGCGAGAACTACGTCGACCTCGACGGAAAGGCCCACGTCGTGACGGTGAACGGCACCCGGTACGGCCAACACTCCCTCCGCGAATGGGCCGCGAAGACGTACGACGAGCCCATCAAAGCACGCAGGGCCGCAGAGGCCGCTGCGATGTCGGTCGGCCTCTCCCCCAACTCCCTTCCCACTGCGTCCCCCGTAACGGAGCCCTCCGATGGCCCGAAGAAGAAAACGCGGAAAAAAGCCCGCACCCCTACCCCGTCCGATTACGCCCCCTTCGAGTACGTCGAACCGTCCAGGGACGAGCCGTTCTAAGGGATACTCCGCTAAAGGTAAAGGCAACAAGATGACACACGGATACAGCTACAACAGCCATGGCAGCTCCGGCTACCAGGTCAAGTCCTTCAGTCCCCCACCCCCTCCACAGCTGAGTTTCTCCGTCTACGCGTGGATGAAACTCCAGTGGTTCTGCCACGCGGCCGACACCGAGGTCGGAGCGTTCGGCATCACCGACCCGGAGAATCCCCTCCACGTCGTGGACATGATTTTCCCACCGCAGAAGTGCACCACGGTGTCGGTCGATTACGACGACCAGGGACTCATCGACTTCGCCATGGACTGCGCGGAAGCCAACATCGCCCCCGCCAACAGCATGCGGGTATGGATCCACACCCACCCCGGCAACAGCCCCACGCCCTCCTCCACCGATGAGGAGACGCTCGCCACTGTGTACAAGGACTCGTCCTGGGCGGTGATGTTCATCCTCGCACGTGGCGGCGCCACCTACTGCCGCCTGCGGGCGAACCCCGCCGACAAGGTGTCCCTCTCGTCGGAGATCAAGGTCGTCCTGCCCACCATCTTCGACTACATGAAGTACACCGAGGTCCCTCTCTCTCACGTCGCCACCTGGGAGAAGGAGCTCAAGGACAACGTCTCCAAACCCGCCGCCCGCGTCTATTCATACACCAGCAGCACTCCTTCCAACTACACGCCTGTCGGCATTGCGGGTCACCGAGTCTTGAAGAAGGGCTACGACGACCTGCCCGCGTACAAGGCATGGATGGCGGATCGAGACTTCACGGATCCCTTCCCCAAGTATCTGTACATGCACTACCCCGAGCTTTATTGGGTGTACTTCGAGCCTCCCGACTGGTGCAAGAACGATTACACCACTGGCCGACCGGAGCCCGCCACCTCAGGCATCATCGTCGCGTCTGAGGGTCCCGCCGAGCGGGTCAAGGCCCGCAAGCTGCTGTCCGCCGCCGAGAAGGCCCAAGACCTCCTCGATGACGACACCCAAGACACCCTCTACGGAAGCTCCGCCGCTGCTGACGACAACGAAATGGCCCGCTTCATGGAGGGCCGCCTCTAGCCACGACGGGCGTACGCTGTGGAAGGACACAGGGCGGAAAAGCTATCCGCAAGCGGGCAGATGCAAGAGGCTGTAAGAGCACCGGCTCTTGGTGCCGGAGCGCTCTGAGCTGTACGTAGCTGGCCGGAAGGCCCCGATCAGAAGTCCCGAGCCGGAATCAAGCCCGGCCCGCCCACCCGCACACCCCCCGCCAACCTGCGGCCAATACTTGCTGCTCCCCTCCACGGAGGGGTGTGGCCAATGCGAGGCGGGGGATTCGCCGGAGTAGCTCAGTGAAGGAGCAACGATTGATCCCCGTTGTGCCTTCCGGTAGAGCGTCGGAAGAACTCCGAAGGTCGCAGGTTCGAGTCCTGCCTCCGGCATTCAGTACCAGACCCCCTATCTAAATCTAAAGGAACCCGATCATGCCCCGACAGACTGAAGAAGAAACGAACCTCCGCCAGAAGCGATTCCGTGACCTCGGCGAGAAGATGAGTCAGGCCTCCTGCGTCGTCATTGGCTGCGGCGCCATCGGCCGCCAGGTGGCCATGCAGCTCGCCGTCATGGGCGTCGCCACCCTCGACCTCTACGACCCTGGCGACATCGAGGAAGTGAACCTCGGCACCCAGGGTTGGAGCCCCCTCGACGAGGGCAAGCCCAAGGCCCAAGTCCTCGCGGAAGAGATCGAGGATGTGAACCCCGACGTCATCGTCGGCACCGTCATTGGCACCTTCAAGGTGAGCCCCACCGCGCAGAACGTAGCGGATACGTACGTATTCATGTGCGTGGACTCGATGGAAGCTCGCACCGAAATCTTCCAGGCCATCAAGAAGGTGGCGGTGGAGGGAGCACCAGCCCACCTTTTCATCGACGCGCGGATGACGATGGAAGCCGCTCGGATTTTGGTGGTGGACAACCTCGCGGCCGACGAGTATTATCAATCCACCCTATTTGCCGACCGCGACGCGCTGGCTGACGGATGCACGACGAAATCGACCTTCTACTGCGCCAGCCTCGCGGCGTCGCTGATGGTGACGCAGTTCGCCAAGCACCTTCGGGGGATCGAGACCGACCGCGACATGACCATCGACCTTCGATCTATGGAACTGTTCCCCACCACCATCGACACGGCGCCCACAGCGGTGTCGCACACGTGCTCGGACAGCAGCCCGCCGGCGCTGGAGACCGCTGCGGTCGATGCCGTCCTGCGTAGCGTGACCGTCTGCCCGATGCCCTAGACCTCGTCCGATTCTTGAGGAGCTGATATGCCGTTACGGGAAGACCTCATCGCGAACGTCAAAACGCTGAAGCGCAAAGTGGCCCACCTCGAACGACTGTTCGACGCGCTGCTTGTCCGTATCACCGGTCTCGAAGATGAGGTCTTCCCGGTCTCCAGCTCCACCATATCAGCGCCGGAGGCTCCCGACTCCCTGGAATCCAGCGTCAGCACCCTCGACGCACCGAGCACCGCATCGATTCCTGACCTCCCGCCCAACGGGCTGCCATTCCTCGTAGCAAGCCCTCTCCCAAACAGTGAGGTGCGAGACGTTGGGGTCTCAGGGATCATGTCCTTAGCCGGCCACGACATCACCGTCTCTCCTGGCACCGTAATCCAGGGTACCCCTCGTGGCCTCAACGTCGAGAACGACGAGGACTCCGATCGTGTATTCAGCTATTACTTCACGGCCATCGGCTGCACCGGTTACGGTGCCTATCTCGCCCACGCGAGGGATCACTACCACCACCACTTGCAGCTACGCCAGATCGCTGGCGCCAACATGGCCCTGTTCCGGCTCGGTGGTGGTGACCGGGTCATCATCAACCAGTTCGACTTCGACAACTGGGCCGCGTTGAACGACAGCATCCGGGTCTATGGATGCCGCAACTTCGCCGCCCTGAACGGCGTCATCAAGGGCGGCCACATCCGCGTCGGCGTCCAGCACGGCGACATGGGCGGAGCCACCTTCCCCGCGACGAATCAGTGGTACCGGAATATCCAGTTCCACTACCGGGGCTCCCCGATGCCGGCAGCCTTCAGCTCCCATGAGTTCGTCGAATCCCTCACGATCGAGAATGTCCACGTCATCGGCGGCCAACGCTTCCTCGACATGGACCAGGAATACCACCCCGCCGTGACGATCAAGGGTTGCACACACAACGGCGTCCCCGTCACCCGTGCGATGGTGGGCGACTCCAACAAGCAGGGCTCCAACCTTCAGGTGCTCCCATGACCCGACGACAGCAGGCGATGATCGCAGTCGGAGCCCCTTTGGCAGCGCTGGGCCTTTGGCTGCCCAATGGGACTCCCGCCGTGATCCTGGTCGCTCTCGGACTCTCTCTTGTCTTCTGGCCAATCCTTGAAGAGTACAACGAATGAACCAAACAGTGACCAAGGTCATTACGCCCTACATCTCGCTCTACGGCCTCTCGTCATCGACGGGCATCGACCCGCCGCCGCCGGAGATTGTCATGGCGATGAGGAAACACCGGATTCGGCGTGTGAAGAACTCGCAAGAGATACTTCACGCCTGGACGGGACCGGTCATGTTGGATGATGAGGGTGCGGAGTTCCAGCGGATTCATTGCGGCGAGGCCACGCAGGACGACTGGCAGCACTTCCGCAAGAGGGTGGGCAACATACCGGGTCTGCCGCCGAACCTCGGCATCTACGGGCTGCCGCCGCACGCGAATCCTTATGCCGAGGGCTGGTGCGATGCCTTCATGCATCAGTTCACGCAGTGGTCAATGCCCGACTGTGCGCTGGGAGAAGATGTTGAGGCCGATATGTACTTCGCGGGTGTTCTATGCAAGCGACAAGTCGCAAAGCACGGCGCGTCCAAGGTTATGCCGGTGCTGAAACTATGGACGATTGGCGCGACAAACGCATTGAATGCGCTTAGCCAAGACACACTCAACTGCTTGGTAGATGGTCTCTACGCCGTTGGCGTGCGGCACCTTCACTTCTGGGAAATCCACGAGGAAGACTACATCCGCCTCTCGATGGACCCACCGGAAAGCCACCCCGAGGCCAAGTGGGCCAACGACTACTTCGGCGACACGTACCGTTTGGACCCGTCGCGCATCCTGCCCGACGCCATCAAGTTCACCGTGCAGCGGTGCGAGATGATTCGCATCGCGTGCGACAAGGCGATGGGGAGGGGGAAGCGATGAGCGACAAGCATGTTGAAGCCGTCATCGCCAAGCATCGGGAACGAGCCGCCAAGGGACTGAGCAAGTACGGCGTCACAACTGAACGCACGGACCTTACGCCGCTGGAGTGGATGCAACACGCCCAGGAAGAGGCGCTGGACTTCGCGGTGTACCTCGAACGGATGATTGCGAACGAACTTGCGCGGATTGGAGGCGACCGATGACAAAATGTATTACGTTTGACGACTTGGAGGATCGAGACCGTGAGATCGCCGACCTCGCGCGGCGGCTGAGGACGGTAGAACTTGAATGTTCGGTTTGCCACCGCAAAATCGACTTATCAAAGGACCTCATCAAGTGCGCGCCCTGCGGAATGGGTACATCAGTAGCTGCGAGGGAGCAGAACCCATGAGCAAGATCAAGAAGTGGACATCAGCCGAACACCGCATCCTAATGTCTCTCATAGCGAGTGGCGTATCGGCTAGGGAGGCCAGCCGGCAGATGGAGCGATCGTGGGACTCCGTTCGACAGTTTGCATCTCGGCATGGCATCTCGTTGAAGCATCGCAAGGGCCGAAAGACCACCACATAAGGGAGCTGTTCCACGATGAACCTGCTTACCAGCACCGCATTGCCCGAGGGGTCGTTCCACTGGCCCCGCGCATACCAGGGGCCCTCGGTTCGGACTCTCTTCGACGAGCCCGCCGGGTGGGAGGGCACGTTGATCACTCCCTTCCACGCCTACGACCAGATCAAAGCGGCCCGCACCGTTTATCCCAAAGCGCAGCTCGGCGTCCTCGGCTGGCCACAGTTCAAGCCGGTTCACCAGGCCGACGACCTCCTCGCAGAGACGGCGGAGGCCTCCCGCATCAAGAGCGTCGTGAGCCTCGTTGACATGGTGTGCCCGGACTGCCGGTTGCCCGCCGCCGGCCACTTCGACACGTGGATGGGGCCCCAGATCGACACCGCCCGACGTCTTGCTAAGGGGAAGCCCGTCATCCCTATCGTCAGCCACCGGCGACGTTGCCCTGGCCCTCAGCACTACCAAGAGATCGGCCTCACAACGATCACCTTGCTGGTGCAGTTCCTGGAATCCATGCGAATCGACACCGTCATCCTCGTTACTGATGAAGTACCATGGATGATGGAACAATCGTTCATGGACCCCTCAGCAGGTGGCACCATCGACGAACAGGCAGCCTTCCTCATTCGGCAGGCACAGAAGGCGTACCCTTGCCTCGTACACGTTGACGAGATCGAGTCGTACCACCTCAACGAGGTGATGATGGCCGCCACCGCATTCCAGGGGGCAATCAACCTGTTGCCTCCCAGACGACAACGAAGAAATAGAGCGGTGACTGCTTCGGTTGATCCGCCTCCTCCTGCGTCGGCGGATCTCCCTCCGCACCCCACCACCGAAGCAATCTAAAGGAGCATGAGATGGCCAAGAGACTGAAATCTAAGAACCCGATGCGTCCCGTACGACGCACTCGGCACTACGCACGAGCGGCTGCCAGGAAGGATCGACACGTAGCCAAGAGCTCGCACGGCCGGTTCCTCACCCGCGAGGACCTCCTCAAGGGCAAGGCCACCCGCCCCGCCACCGTGAAGGTGTACAACGGTCCTCGCCCAGTACGGGCTCCGCGTATCACGTGGGAAGGTCGAAGTCCTCGAATGCTCAAGCCCCTTCGGCCCGAAGACCGACCGACAAGGTCAGAGCGCGTGACGAACAAGGACGTCAGCTTCGACCCGAGCAACGAATAACACAGTGGCCGACCACCGGAAGTCATGCAGGGGCCCATAACCCCAGCGGCGTCGTTCGATTCGACGGGTCGGCATTCCCCCATCTATGACAGCTGGTCATTCTCGGCTGGCAGTCTCCAAGGAACCAATGGTTCCTAGAATAAACGACCGACTTGGAGACATGCACACCATGAACCTTTCCTGGGACGTATCCGGCATCCCAAACCACCGCACCAAGTGCTTCTACAGGGCGAAGCCTGGTGAGCTAGACAACGTGCAGACCGCTGGCGAATCCATTCCGTTGGAGGATGGCCACGGTCGACACCTGATGAAGCTTCGACCGAAGGTCGCCGCCCTCATATGGGCTAGCGCCCAGGTCGGCCTCTCGCACGTCAGTTTCGAGAACATCGAGGAGTGGCTCTATCGGCTCGACGCCTTGTTCGACGCGGGCAACGCCTTCATGTTTATGAATACCCCCGAGGGACGGGTGCCCGTCCGGCTCAATCGAAGGGACCTAGAGCTGTATGTCGGCCTACGAACCTCCGCCAAACCCATCCCCCATCAGCTCTTCGACTCCATCATCCGAGGCCTCCGGATGGCACGACAGGCTGACGCCCTTCTCGACCTCACCAGCCACAGCGACGACGACGGCCTGGACGTTTAGCACCTTCGACCCCGGCCACGAAGATGGCGACCGAGCCAACTACCACGTCGGCTGTGCAGAGTTCGCCCAACGATTCGCCCGAAAGATAGCAGGCGCGTGGTACTCGATGTACTACGTCGGTCCCGAAGCCCCTCGTAAGGAGGCCACGATGTTTGCCGCAGTGATGCACAACGACGGCGACGCCTACACCATCGTCGTCGGCCAGAAGGAAGTCTTCGAGGTCAGCGACACCGCGACCGCCATCGGCGAGTCCTGGGAGGAGCTCTGGGGCCAGCTCCAACAGCTCCACTCCTGCCCCTACGAGGGCTGCACCTACTTGCTGCATACAACCTCCGCTGGTCGATACGGGCAACACAACTCGTATGCAGGCGCTCAGCATTCGGGATTTTACACCGCGTCTCGAAGCGACAAGCATGTGATGATCTCCGACGCCCCAATCTACGTGGGGCAGGACTGGACAACGCTGTGCCGCCTTGTCGACCGGCTCAAGGTCGTCTACACCACACACCAGTTTACCCAAAACGACCCCGGCGGGTACTACCAGCACCTCCAGAAGCGATATCCCGGCGGTTTCTACAGCTACGCCTTCGACCCCAAGTTCGCCGTGAAGCGGAGCAACCGCCAGAAGTCCGCGAAGGTGCGGCGCCTCGCCGACCTCAAGGCCAAGGGCCTCCTGGTGCCCGACCTCGACAAACCCCTACAAGGGATAGACGCGCGACTTGCCCAAGTTGGAGGTGGATACCCCCTCTCTTTGGCAGATTGTGCACGAGGCAACAATCAGCGTCATATCGAGAATGGGTATCTAATCCGCCTTGTGCAGAGCCCATACCTACACCATCGGGTTGGGCATCAACGGTGCTATCACCAGTGGGCGGATTTCCTGACAAACCTCGGAGAGTGGATCCCCACCTACGCGAAGAGGAATACCTTGCGTCATCCTCTCGTCGAGGCCTATTATCGGGAGCTACGACGGTTCAAGCGGATCACGCCCCACCGAAATCAGATCGACCCCTCCTACGTCCCGACACGTACGAAACCCATTTCACCGAAGGACCCCCTCAAGGACCCCCTCAAGGAAACCCTACATGGACGAAGCACACAACGTAATCAGCCCGGCGTCGAAGAATGCGATCACCAGCGCGACGAAGCCGGTGAACATGAACATCAGCGCGGACTTGGGCATCGACAAGCAGGACATGGTGGCGATCCTCAGCGCGAAGGCGGAACGCCAACTGCGGGAGCAGATCCAAGCCGCGACGAGAACCCTGAAGGAGAAGCAGGCCCAGCTCGATCTGACGATCGGGAAGATCAACAATGCGGTAGCGGCCTTTGCCACGCCGTACCTCAACAAGCTCAAGGAACTCCAGAAGGCAGTCATTGAGTTCGGCTTCTCCGTCAAGGACGTCGGCGCGGAATCGGAGCTCGTCGAGACCGACAAGAAGACCACCATCCACACCAACGCGTGGATGAAGTTCTTCGACTCCACCACACAACGGGGCTACGGATACAACAGCGAGCAGACCCTTTCCAAGGGCTTCAGCGACACGCCGTCGACGGAAGTCGTGGCGCTAATCACGGAGCGGAGCGGCTACTCCAAGGAAGTCGAGGGCATCCAGAAGGAGATCATCGGCTTCCGTCAGCAGCTCGCCAACCTCCCCAGCCTGGAACGGCAGGCCCGTGCCCAACTGGCGATCAGCGTCCTCCAGCAGTCCGACGAGGGCAAGAACATCCTCAGCGGGTTGGAGGGCTTCGACGTCAAGGGCACCCTCGCACTGCCCCAGTAAGACCCTGCGTACCAGCGCATCTGTTGGGGCCATCATCGCTTGCCAATGGCTCCAATCCCGGCTACCTCCTTGGAAGTGGGGGTAGCCGCTTCGTTCTTCGTTCATTCCCCACCACCATACTTGTTCGTCTGATAAGGAGCTCTCCATGCCACGTGGCAAATCTGGCTTTCGCATCGTCCCTGTCTCGAAGATCACCGGCCACAGCGGCGGCCTCATCGTCGACGCCCTCAACGCCCTGAAGTCACTCCCCGTGAATAAGGGCGTGATCGTCAATGCACCCTCGACGCAATCCAACAAGGTCAAGGCGTGGCAGAACGCCAAGAAGATGGGCATGGTCGTCACCGTCACCCCGACCAGCGCCCGTACCATGGGCATCTACCACCGCACCTAAGGAGCCGCCATGTTGCTCAGCGCGGCCATCGACAAGGTGCGGCAGGCCGCCCACCAATCGGGGTACGTCACCTACCGGCGGGGCAGTGCTACAGGGTCGGTGTACATCAACTGCTGGCTGAGCGACCGCCTGATCCACACCGTCCGATTGGCGACGCACTCCGCTCGATACGGGCAATGCACGATCTCCGTGGATCCTCGCTTCGAGGAGACGGTGGAAGCCGCAATAAAGGAGCTTCGGGATGCAGCTGCCGCAGCTGTTGAGCCACGCTGAGTGCGTCAAGTGTCCTCTACATAACCAGGGCGTTGGGATTCCAATGGTGGTGGGGATGAAAACGATCGCGCTGCCGACGTCGCTGCCACCTGGGCCAGACGTCCCGGCGCTGTTGGTACTCGGCCAGAACCCTGGACTCCAGGAGGACCGCAAGGGCGAGCCCTTCATCGGCCCCTCGGGGCAGGTCCTCCGAGGACCCTATCTCCAAGGCGTAAAGCTCCACGAGCGGATGTCCATCTACCTGGGCAACGGGGTCCGCTGCTTCACCGTGGGCAACGAGACGCCGAAGGCCAAGCACTACAAAGCGTGCTTTGGCTATAGCCTGGAGGACCTCGATGCCATCCTCACGGTGCACACGAACGCCAAGGTCGGCGTCCTCCTCACGGGGGCGCCCGTCGCGACGGCCTTCTACAAGCACGCGCTGGGGTTCAAGACTATGAACCTCGCCAAGGCCTTCTCCCTCAACAGCAAGCCGCAGCTCTACAAGGGACGCGAGATCGGCGTCTTCGCCGTGTACCACCCTGCCTTCTGCCTCCGCAAGAAGGAGGTCATCACCACCGTCCACGACCATATGGCCCTCGTGAGGTCCTGGTACGACGGCACGATGCCCATCCCCACCTCCCCGGAGGTTGTCGAACCCTTCATGGCACCTCCGGTGCCTATGGCCCCCCTCGCCACCCTTGGGGGTTGACCCTGGCGGCCTCGGCAAGCATGTCAGGCCACACCGTGAAGTGGTACTTGTAGCCCTTATAGCGGCCGAAGCAGTTCATGCCCCGAGCCCGCTCCATTTCGACGGCGGTCTTCACGATGTTGTCGAACTTCTGGAACTGCGGCACTGGCACTTTGTCGTAGTGGCACAGCGCCTCCAGGTACTGCCGCCACCACACCTCGTCCACCTCCGGCTTCGGGTGCCTCGTAGGGTAGGTGAACCGGTCCGGAAAGGGGTGGTACGGCTGGGTCCGCATGTTCGTGTAGTGGTTGAGCTTGGCGTCCCAGACGCTCATCTCCTTGCCGTCGAGGACATCCCACTCCACAGGGAAATCCGACCAGCCACCCGACGCCTTGATTCGCTGCTGGTAGTCGCCCATGGTCCAGCCACTGGGCCGCATGTCCGCGATCTTGGGCCACCTGTCCGACCGCCAGAAGGGGTGCTCGCAATCGAAGACGATGACACCCATCCGAATCGCGCACGGCTTCCCGTCCAGCGGGGTGTCATGGAGCTCCGCAACGTCGCCGTGTACCGTCTGGTCGGCATCCATGTAGATCGCCCGTCCAACGAACCCCGCAGCTTCCGGAATCGTCCATCGAAAAACCGTGAAGTTCGTCGCATGCCCGCCGGCGTAGGGCCGCATATGATCGCGGTTCCGGTTCCACGCACCGCCCCAGTGCCCATATCGGGACTCGTTGGGTTCCATCACGGTCACCTCGACGGGGCGGCTCGCGTACTTCCGGATCCCGTAGTCCATGATGAACTCCCCTCGTCCCCCGCGCTCGTCCGACCCGATGAACACTCGCACCATTTCCATGCCTAATCTCCAAGGAGCACCATGACCGACGATCAAGAATACCGCTTCCTCAGCCTCGGGTCGGGTCTCGTTACTCTATGCTTCATCGTCCTTGTCGCCGGCCTGGTGAAGAGCTGTGAGTATTGCGAGACTTCCTACCGAGAGAACGCTCGGATCGAAGCTGATCTTGTGCAAAAGGGGTTCGTCAAGACCTATCACTATGGAGGCACCGTTTCGTGGGTGCCACAGGACAAATGACCATGCTGACTTCCGACCAGATCATAGCCGGGCACGTGATGGAGCTCCGCTACCTGCGGCTCTGCAACACGCCCTCGAACATCAACGAGCACTTGCCCCTTCTGCGGCAGCTTGCTATGGGTAGCTACCACGTCGTCGAGTTCGGCACCGCTGGAGGGCGAAGCCTCACTGCGATCCTGTTGGGGGAACCGGTCCTGCTTGAAACCTACGACATCGTCAAGAATCCCGCCATTGACGATCTCTTGGCGCTGAACACGAAACGGTTGGGAGAGTGCTACGAGGGTCAACATAGAGCCATCATCGCCTCGACCCTAGAGATTGAGCCGGTATCATGCGACTTGCTGTTCATCGACGACGAGCACACCTACGACCAGGTCTCGAAGGAGCTGGCTCGACACGCCAAGGGCGTTCGGAAGACTATCTGCTTTCACGACACCGTCTCGTACCCCGAGGTGAACGTGGCTATTGATGACTTCCTCAAGACGGAAGAGGGGCTCAACTGGACTGGCGTATTCCACGCCCTTGAAAACAACGGCTTCCGCATCATCGCACGAAAGGACTCCTAATGGACATCGAAGATCGTCAACAGTTCCGGCTCGCCGCCCTCTTCACTCTTGGAGGGCTGCTGGTCGCCGCCACAATCACCATCGGCTGCGTCAAGGGATGCGAGCACTCCTCCGAAGTGGACAAGGCCGCCATCGAGAAGGGCTACATCAAGGGGCCTGGTAACACCTGGGTGATGCCCTCCTCCCCGGTTAGCAATCGCTAACATAAATCCTCGGTGGAAATCCTGTGGGAAATAGGAAACTTGGGCCAACCATGGAACGACGCGGCATCTCCCTGGATCTCGAAACGCACGGCGCCTGCGAAAAGGACTGGCGGGGTCGTCCCCTTCCCGATCAACGGATGTTCTCACCGTTGCGGTCCCTCGTCCTCGACAAGGTGCCGACCGACTCCCTCATCCTGACGTGCTGTCTCACGATCATCGAATCCTCCGGTGAGTCGTGGCTGGATTGGCTGGCCAACATGAAGCCAGGCAAAACCTTCCTGCTCGACCTCTCGCAGCGGTATCACCGGGAGATCCTCCGGTCGTGGCTCCGCTGGTCGAACGTCATCTTGGGCATGAACATCGGCTTCGACATCCAGTACCAGCGTGTGATGAGCGATTTTCGGTGGCTCCTCGACGGCCGCCATACGATCATCGACGTCGCCGTCCTCAACTACCTGCACAGCGAGCTCCGTCCGGAACGGTCCCTCAAGACCCTGGGTCCCGTGCTCGGCACCCACGTCTATCGGCAGTCGATCAAGGACGGCCGGTTCAAGAGTCCCAAGGAGGCGAAGTTCCAGGAGTACGCCCTTAGCGACCCGCACAACACCGTGCTTAGCGGTGGCGCCTTGGCCAGCCGCATCCGCGAGGAGTTCCGAGGCACCGACAAGCTCTCGACCTTCTGCGTGCAGCACTACTCCGACGCCCTGTGGGCCTGCATCCGAATGACGGAGGCCGGCATCCCTATGGACATCGACAAGCTCCTCGCCGAGGAGCAGAAGCTGCTGATGACCACGAAGGCCATCGCTCGCCGGTGCCGACGCAAGTACAACCTCGTCCTCGAAGGCGAGGGCTCCAACAAGTCCAAGGACGCCTTCATCAACCACGTCTGTGACGTGATCGACACCCTCAACGGAATCCCCCCATGCCCGCTCCAGACCCTACCGCCCGAGTCCACGTCGTCAACCACCTCAGCTTCGCCGACTGGTTCACACTCCTCTCCATCTTCATCGGACAGCTCCTCATCTGCCAGTTCCTCAGTAAGATCGCATCGGCTATTGAGGCTGACCGATACCACGAAGAAGGTGGCGTTCTCCGTGGACAACCGCCAGCTGCTACTCAACCTGCTACCGCCTACGCACCCGCTGGCTACGCCACTGCGTCTGATTGGGATTCACACGACCTCGCAGAAGCTGTTGTCAACCTACACCTACAAGCTGTTGCGGCATCATCGTCGCAAGGTGTGGGACAACCGTGAGGTTCTTATCCCCACCACCATTCACGACCAGCTGTCGAAGGGACTCCCATGGACATCGAATCAATACACCGGTACAAGTCCCCAGCCAGCGACCCTGACATCCTCAGCATCACCTGGGTCGAGGCCAAGCCCCTCGGCGTTAGATACGAGTGGTTCATCAAGTGCCTCACTGCCCTCCTCCAGCGAGCCCGTGAATCCGTCAGACCCGGCGTCGATCCCCTCGACCCTCAGTCCGTCGCCGCCCTCGTCTGTGCGGCCCACCAGTACGCCAGCGCCTTCAGCCGGCCGGAAGAAATCCCGACACTCATCGCCGAAGGGCACTTGCCCAACCTCACTCTGTGCGCCCAAGCCTGCGGCGTTGACCTGGTGGTACGACAACACATCGTCGACCCCAACGGGCCGCACCCGAACGGGGATAGCGATCCCGAACTGGATGCTGATCCCGACGCACCCGAAGGACGGGGCGGGTGACGCCGGCGGCACCAAGCAGGGTCGCATCACCGCCAAGTCGGCGGCCCAGCCCCAGACGTGGCCTCCCCTGATCAAGAAGTGCATCAGATCAAGGTTCCCGAACGGCCGCCTCCTATGGAAGGACCTCTCGCAGATCGAGCCCCGCATCGCCGCGCTCAAGAGCGGCGACGCCTCCATGATCCGTGTCTTCACCGGCGGTGGCGACTACCACGACGACACCACGATCCAGCTGTTCGGCAAAGACATCGTCAACCATCCCCACTACCGAACTGGGGACATGCGCGTCGACCCTCGGCAGTGGGGCAAGACCGGTGGCCTCCTCATCCTCTATCGCGGAGGGTGGGAGAAGATGCAGCACACCATCCTCGCGGACTCCGGCATCCTGCTGCCCGACGACCTCTGCCAGCGCGTCGTGAAGGCGATGCCCACCATCCGGCCCGGTCTCTGGGAGTGGCAGGAGCAGACCATCCGCCTCGCCCGCCGGGACGGCTACCTCATCGAGCCCTTCACGGGACAGTCCCGGTACTTTATGAACCAGGGCCGCAAGTCCGAGGACTGGGACGTCAACGAGATCGTCAACTTCCCCATCCAAACGTGCGCCGGCAACGTCCTCCTCCAGATCCAGATCGCCGTCGCCCGTCGATTGCCCTCGCTCAACAGCCTGGAGCCCCATCTCCTGATGTGCCACCAGGTGTACGACTCCATACTCTTCGACTGCGCGACGGAGTTCGACGTCGGCGAAGCCAAGCGAATCCTCGCGGAAGCGGTGGAGGAGGTGGCCACCGTCGGCTACTGGCACATGCTGGAAGAGCATTACGGCCGCCACGTCCCCCTGAAATACGACATGAAGGAGATCACCTTTGATCCGATTCACTGACTTTGGCACTGAACATGAGCTATGGAAACAGGTTGTTGTCGCCGCTATACATGCTGGTAGGCCAATCGCTCTGGCCATAGAACAAGCGGACAAAGCCGTTGTCGAGTACCTTGCTAGGTGGGCCAGTGTACAATCGTGAATGGTGCGAACGATCACCGTCGTCCAGGACACGAGGGAGCAGCGACCCCTTACGTTCCCCGAACATCTGGTGACGATGGCCTCCGACCAGCTCGGCAAGCCGGTGACCGTCCGGGTCCAGGTGGTCAAGCAGACCCTGGAGACCGGTGACTACCTCCTGCGGGGGTTCGAGACCCACACGATCATCGAACGGAAGGGCTCCCTTGATGAGATCGCCACCAACTGCCTCAACCGAACCGACCGAGCCCGCTTCACCAAGTGCTGTGTCAGGCTCGCCGGCTCCTGCCGGGATCCCTGGGTCTTCCTCGAAGGGTGTCCCACTTCCCTCCTTGGGCGGGACATCGTTGCGCGGTCGGGTGCGCTGGGTGGGGTGGCAGTTGACGCCCTACTTCGGCTTCTCGACAGCCACGGCATCGGCCTCATGCTCCTACCTTGTGGGACCAGTAACCAGAGACGGGCGGCTGGAGAATGGGTGCTGAGGAAGCTATTATCAGGAGCCCTAGCAACCCCCGAACCACGGGTGGTGCAGGTGGGGCCTCAGATGGACTTACCTTCCGGGGGGATTGAGGGTGGCACAAGCCGAGTTCCGTAACCTTTTCAACATGAACCAGCCCGCCGTGGGCGTCGCCGCAGGGGCAGTGGGGTCCACGATCGCAGTGTGCAACCTCAGCAGCTCCGCTCTCAACACGCCCGGCGATTCCGGCATCGGCGATCCGTGGGCTGCGTACGCCGCGCTCGACGGGGAGCAGCAAATCCTCAGCTCCGTCTCTTCGGAGTCCGGCGTCTTCGAGAACATCGCGGGGTCGGTGCCCAACCACGCCAACATCCGGCCGATCATCACGCCCTTCGGACAGTACGCCAACTTCTACCACATCTGGAGAGGGAACGACACCGTCACCACGGCGCCACGGATTCAGGTCTTTGGCCGCGTGAAGAAGCCCCTGCAAGCGGCCGGTGGCCTCCAGCGGTGGCCCAACGATGACGATCCGGACTTCCCGAACGTCGTGGACTTCTGGATTCCGTTGCTGGAACCCGGAGAGACCAACCACTACATGGAGTTCGGCACTGCGGCGGCCGGTCGCTACACGAACCGGATGTTCATCAGCAAGCCTCGCTACGTGTACCTCCAGGGCGTGGAAGAGATCATCGTGATGATCACCCAGGCCGCCGCGTTCAGCGCCACACAGCTAGTGACCATGAGCTCCGGCGGCTCGACTGCCACGTTCTTCAGCAGCTCATCGAGCTCTGCCAGCGACGCATCCTACGGCCTCATCGGTGTTCAGCTTTCGGGGTAAGGGGGATCTTGATGACGCGCACCAATGACATCGTCCGTCTAGCCCTTAGCGACCGGCTTACGGTCCTCGGACTCGTCCTCACCCTGCTCGCGGGAATGGGCTGGCAGTACCTCGCCAACCGGGACCAGCTCCTCCTCCAGGGGCAGGAGATCGCGGGGCTCAATGACTCCGTCAAGAAGCTGGAGGACCAAGTGGATAAACTATCTGGGCGGATCTGGTCGCTCGAAGTGACCGGCACACCTAGCACGGCTGGTCGGGGAGGGAACAAGCCTTGAATGGACCACGGACACTAACCCTTTTTCCAAGGAAGCACACCCTTGAACGCGACCTCTTTCGCTGGATGCTGGTTATTGGCGGCGTCATTGTCGCTGCTGTGGTCCTGTCGGGGTGCGTCTCCCACAGCCTCACCCGAACCAAGGACTCCACCAGCCCAGACGGCACCGTCGAACGAAGCTTCTTCGGACTCAAGTACCGAGACACCAGACCTCTCGGCGACACCGTCGGACCCCTCGCCGGAGCCGCAGGTACCTTCCTCACCGAGTCCGGGGGCTTCGGGTTCCCAGGACTCTCCCTCCTCGGGACGGCCTTGGGCAGCGTTGCCGGATGGATGGGACGGGGGAAAGTCCATACAGCGGCTGACCGTGCATGGGACGAACGGGACCGTCAGATCAGCCATACTCCTCCCATTGTGGTTATGGCGAACCCTGGAGTTCCTGGGAATAACAGTGCTGTCGTGCCTCCTGGTGGCGTTCCTTCTACCTAAAGCAGTGGCGTGGTGGTACCGTGTACCAGTAGCTAAGTGGAACAAGTGATCGCGTAGTTGGGGGGATTCGGGGGGATGGCGGGAAATCTTGATGGGGAAGCGCACGTTCCTAACAGCGTCGGCACCGAAGCCGGCAGCTGCTTCGTGTCCGCCAACACCGTCGCTGCTCCGACGTCCGGAGAGATCCGCACCGTAGGCGCGTGGATCTACACCACCGCCGACGCGGCGACCTTCGAGGGCTACAACTTTCAGATCATCGGCTGCCGAACGAGGACAACCACTGCGTCGTTCTTCAACACCTTCACGTACGCGTTGCAGGTGACGGCGGCTGACGGGCTCTTCAAGGTCCGCACGGTCATCGGCAACAATCCCATACAACACTACAACCAGACGAGCGGCGGAGCCGACGCCCCCTACCTTCCCTTGGGTCGGGGCATCTACGTCGCTGCCCAGTTCAACACCAACGGCACCAACACCCCCAACGACACACCCGTGTACTCGGGTCCCGTCCTGACTACGCTCGCCCTCGACGGCGCAGACACGCCACATGCCCTCTCCACAGCCGCTCGACAGGTCTCCATCGGCGGGCCAGCTGGCACCGGCTCGGGCGGCTCTGACCTTGCGTTCTTCCCTGGCCGTATTCAGTGGGCCTACCACCACCCCGGAGCCCTGACCCACGCCCAGCACCTTGCTATGGCGGCTGGTGTATCCCCACTCCAGTTCCTTACACCGACGTCCAGCGACTGCTGGATGATGGATTCCAACTCCGGCCTCTTCGTGAACGCCACCGGAGGCCCCTCTGGTGTCCTCTCCGCAAGCGGCAACGCCGCGTACACCGCGAACTTCGTCCAGCAGCGTGTCCTCGGCGTCCCTCGATCCGGACAGACGCTCCAAGGCCGCACCGGGCGCGTCTTCTACCCCGGTGCCTCCCGCGTTCAAGCCTAGAATCTCCACCCTAGGAGCCCCCACATGGAACTGCCCGTGCTTGAGCCCCCCATCCCTCACGGGAGAGGTAAGGATGCTCGTCTCTTCTTGGAGTTCTTCGGCATCCTTCCCCGCGTGCCCCATCTCCGCGCGTCGGACTGGGACCTCGCCGGCGACCCCTTCATGTACTACCTCACGCGCCGGTTGTCTCTGACGACTGCCCTTAGCACCTCGAAGGCCCTGGTCGGCGGCACCTGGTTCCACAAGGTCATGGAGAACTCCTTGATGGAGGGATGCTCTGGTGGTGGGATCTCCACTCTCTGGGGCATCCGCGTCGCCGAACTACGCGAGACGTGCGCCCGTCTCCACATCATGGGAGAGGCTGTTGAGAAGGTGATTGCCGAGGAGAAGCGACGCTACGAGATGGCCCGTGTGTGGTGGCAAGCGTGCATGGACGTCCACATCTCTGATTCCATCGGCACGCTCTACAACTTCCTGACCCAGCCCCACTTGAGGATCCTCGCGACGGAGCTCCACCTACGTGGCACGTTCAAGGGTCGTCACCCCACCCAGCTCAAGAAGATCGACTACACGGGTGCCGCCCAGATCGACCTGCTGCTCTACCACACCGGCATCAACGTCCTCTACCCGGTGGACTTCAAGACCTGCGACATGGTGCCCAAGGTCCGCCTCGCCATCTGCCCGCAGGAGATGCAGACCCACCACTACCCCGAAATCGTGAACCAGAACCTCCCGAAGCTCATCCGAGAGTACGGTCTCGACAAGAAGACCACGGTCGCCGGGATGATCCACGTCGCGGTGCAGAAGCCCTCCATTGAGTTCGGCCGCAACGACCGCCTCTTCACCTCGACGGAGCGGACGATCACCCGTGGCCCTCGCAAGGGCCAGGTCGTCATCGACAAGGAGTATTACGGCGAACCCGACTTCAAACTCTACCTTGAACGGTGCCGCCAGTGGTACCAGGGCGAGGGCGACTACTCCCACGAAGCCCCCAAGCGTCAGGGCAGCAATGCCCCGGTGAACATCTCCTTCATGGATGCCAAGTGGATATCCGCACCCGAGCAGCGGGCCGCCTACCGCGAGAGGCTGGAGACCCTGATGCACCTCAGCAGGCGACCGCCGACGCCCGAGCGATTCCCCCAGCGCGGGGACCACCTTATCCAGTACGGAAAAGAGAGCCCGTGGCTCCCCTTCTACGTGTGCCCGGTCAGTGATTGGCCTACGATCATGGCTCAGAAGGGCATCGTGATGAACCCCCGTGACCACGACGAGCCCTACGCATAAAGGAAAGTGGTCCGTCGCGTCTCACGCTCTCTCTGCGTTCGCGTGAGCCCCTCCGGCCCCCACCACAGGAACCACACATGGACCCCGACACCTCTCTCGGACAACCACCCATCGTCGCTACCCCCCAAGCACCCCCGCCCACAAAGAAGAAGACCTCCTCGAAGTCGAAATCAAAGACGAAGTCCCCCACCAAGGAAGTCGGCTTCTACGTTCCCCGAACTCTGTACGAGTCCTTTCTCAACGAGGTGGTGCTGCCCATGATCCAACAGATCATGCTGGAGGCTCGGCCGCCGATCGGCTCGATGAAGCACCTGCACGAGGCCTTCTGCGCGGAGGCGAAGTGCCAGATCTCCTTCACCATGTTTCGTGAATGGCTCACCACGTTGAAGGTGGAGACCGAGACCACCATCCACCTGAAAGTGCCTGGCATCGTGGACGGCCCCGGCACCCCGCATCTCGCGGCATCAATGCCGCTGCCGAGATCGTTGCAGCCCCCGACCATGGGGGCGATGATGGGCGCCGACAACTCCCAAGAGTTCCACGACTTCGAGAACCAGCCTCCGATGGCCGCTCCCGCCGGACCCCTTGGGGACCCCAAGTTCGGCGGCATCAACACCTCCTTTGAAGGATGACCATGCCTCCTGCACAGACGCTCGCCGCTGGCACCTCCGTGACCCAGAAGTACCCAAGCCTGGGGTTCACGGGAATCCAGATGCGATACCCCCTCAACAAGTTGTTCGGGATGATCGTGGGCCGCTTCTCCTCTGGGAAGTCCACGCTCTTCCAGAGTAACCCCGAAGCCTACATCATCAACAGTGACCTCACCTCGACGGTGGCCGAGCCCCTCCGGGCCACGATCTGGCCGGGCGTCTCCCCCTCTGGGGAGCCGATCGACGCCGACAGCAAGCCGATGCAACTCACCCATCAGCGGGTCCTCGACAAGCTCAAGCTGCTGGAGGCCCTGTCCAAGGAGAACAAGCCACGACCCTCGTGCGTCGTCTACGACACGATCACGACAGAAGCGGCCCTGACCAAGGCGTGGATGGTCGAGAACGCCAACTCCCGTCGACAGGACAACAAGCCACCCATCACCCGATGGCGGGACCTCCACGGCGAGACCGCGTGGGACGAGCTCTACGAGAACATCCTCTTCACCTGCGCGTGGCTCCGGGGCCTCGGGTACGGAGTATGGCTCCTCATCCACCTGACCGACGACGTCATCCGGCTCAACGATGCGGAGACCATCGTGAAGCCCAAGCTTTCATTGCCCGACGGCTTCATGAAGCGAGCCGGCCCCCTTCTCGAAGTGATTGGCCTCGCCACCAAGGAGGTGGAGCAGGAAGTCATCACAAAGAAGGAGGACGTCCTCAACGACAAGACCGGCGAGAAGCTATACACCAAGGACGTCACCATCACGGTGCCGAAGACCCGGTACTACGTGGACTTTGACAATCCGAAACTCGCCGGTATCCTCAAGCCTCGCGCTGGAGCTCGCGGCCGCATCCCTCTGTCCAAGGAGGATCCCTGGGGCGACTTCGAGCGAGCCTACAACTCCTCCAACTAGGACCCAACTATGGCTCTGAAATGGCACCGTACGATGATGGTCCGCGTCGAATATCGACCCCTTCTAGCTGATAGCGACGCAATGATGAAACCGGGTCATACCTACAACGTGGTGGCCCACGACGTCGAGGATGCAATCAACAAAGTCAAGAGAGACCTCGCTCGTAGTACCCCGAGTACCAAGTTTGAGCCTTACATCCAAAAGGTCGAGTATCTTGGCTCCGTCCTCATCGAAGAGACCGAGCCCTCCCCCGAGTAACTACGTAGTCCGGACAGGGTGTCCGGTGATCACCTTTCTGAAAGGAACCAGCTCTTATGCCAATGACCGACAACGAAACCATTTCACTCTTCCAGGCCCTCAGCGCCGGCATGGAGAACGTCAAGCCCGACCAGGGCGGCGGCGGCAACTGGCCCGCGAACGGCACCTATGAGTGCATCGTCACCGAGCTCTCCCTCAACGCTGGCGACGACGTCACCTTCGGAGCCAAGGAATCCGGTATGCCGGGGTTCATCATGCAGTTCAAATACCTTCGACTCAAGGACCCCAACGCCGCAGGCGGCGCGACTCCGGTCAATGGCGAATACTACCGGTTCCCCAAGCCCTCGGTCGACCTCTCGAAGCTCACCGCTGGCCAGCAGCAGAACCTCGACATCCTGAAGCAGAAGCTCGCGGGATTCATCGTCGCCATCCTTGGACGCAACCCGTCCAACAACCTCGGCGCCGACATCCTCGCTCTTCAGAAGAAGCTAGCGACCGGCAAGGTTGTCTGCGAGATCCGTTTCAACGAGAAGGAGTCCGGTCAGTACACCAACCGGGACAGCTACTGCGTGTCCTGCTTGAGCTCGTGAACCATGGGCGGCAAGGTGGTTATGGCACAATGGCGAGTGCGCCGGAGAGATAGAGATCCGGAGGTCCGGGTTCGAGTCCCGGTAGCCACCCCGCCCACCTGGGTGAGGACTATGGATAATCAGACGACGGTTGGCAAGGGGCCTAGGCTACCCAAACCGTAAAAGTTCCCATAGTCACCTGTAAGGATCCGTCTCCGACCTGCGGTTAGAATCCCGGCTCGCCCATTTCCCCACCACCAGTTCGTCGCTACCTAACCGGGGCGGCGAACCCTTCAACACGTAGCCCGGAGTGACGCATGAATGCCCCGCAAAACTTCTACCCCGTCAGTGAACCTGGGGACCAGCTCCTGTTCCCCTGGGTCCATCCCGGACTCCTGGTCCTGCTCGGCCCGCTTGCGCCTCAGGCCCGACCGCCGGCTCGCGATCAGCGTAAGCCTCCCGAAGAACGCCATACTTATCGACTCTCCGAGTCTCTCGGGTAAGGCCAGCACCTACATCTCGCGGGGCGGTATGGGCCACTATCTTCACCTACGGCCAGGCGACGTCGACGACACCGCGTGGATGGCCAGCCTTCTTCGGGGGTTCGGAGGTCTATTGAGCAACGTGTCACGAGTAGAGCCCGATGTGCAATACAACGTCCAGCGACGAGACCGTGCTGATGGGATCTGGACCCGGTTCCAGTGCATCGTCTCCAAGGCGTGGATACGCAGCGCCGGGGTGGTTGCTCCGGGTCACATTACCCCTCGTGCGACGACAGCAATGATCGACAAGACACAAGATGGCATCTTCGTAACGGTGGCCCTATGAACACGCTCCTCTTCCTGTGGGACAACTGTCCGGTAGTCTTTGTGCCCCCCTTATTTCTCATCCCCTACCTCTGGTGCGCTATCAAGGACGGCCGGAAGAGTAAGAGAGCTCTATGAACATCACAGCGATTGAGGTGGTGGATCCCCGAGGGTGGGAGCTGAGGCCCGCGTCCCCGAAGCGGGAGTGGATGGACGCCGTCCCGCACGGCAACGCGTACCGGTGTCTGCCGCTGACGATGGCCAACCACATGGGCTGGGTGATCACCTGTCCCACGGGGTTCGACGTCATCTGGTCCGGCCGCTGGGGATCGAGAGGGTCCCTGCTGTTCGAGTTCGAGGACGAGTCCTACGCCCACCAGATCTCCGGGCACTTCGGCTCGGGCATCGTCACCTTCAACGTGCCGTGGATGTTCCAGACCGACGTCGAGGGCGTGGGCCTCTGGGTCACTGGGGCACCGAACTTCTACAAGACCAACATCCACCCGCTCACGGGGTTCGTGGAGACGTGGTGGCTGCCCTTCACCTTCACGATGAACTGGAAGATCGACGAGCCCCTCCGCCCGGTGTCCTTCCGCAAGGGAGACCCCATCTGCTACCTGACGCCCTACGACATCCGCGCGACGCAGGCCATGGTGGTGGGGAAAACAACCCTGGCGGAGGCCCCGCGTCAGCTGCGCGAGAAGTATCAGGAATGGACCCGGAGCCGCGACGGCTTCAACCGAGACCCCCGCAGCCGGGAGTTCGCGGGGCAGAAGCACTATCTCCGAGGCATCGACCACAGTGGAGGCCAAGCATCAACGCACCTCACTAGCCTCAAGCTGCCGTCATTCTACCCGGAGCCATCAGCCCTCGTCGAAGTCGAAGGAGGGAGCAATGGGGTTCCAGTTGCTGACCCCAACCAGGACACAGCCGGGCGGAGTGACGAGCCGGAAGCACCCAGCCGGCCGAATCTGGCTGGCTAATCCCTGTCGGGCTAACCCGTAGGGTTTACTCTTTTTGGCCGGACGCTTGGTCGTCGAGCGGGGCTTCCCTTTGGGGTATCCCTTTCCCGCAGGCTTCTTCCCTTGTTTTGGCATGGCACTGACTCCCCCCGCAGCACGCCTCCAAGAGGCAGCCGCAAACCCCGCATTGCGTGTGACCGTGAACGTCGATTATACGGGTGGAGAAGCAGAAAAGGCAATGGTCAGTCATACGCTCGAAACCCCTCTAACGAAGTAAGGATATCCACAGATGGAAAATCTTCAGCAAGGCAAGCAGCTTCTTGACGCCGTGTCAGCCCACGTCAACAGCATGGGTGAGCTCGCAGTCGCGCTCTTCAGGAACAAGCAGTACAGTGCTGCCTCTCGGCTCATGCAGATGACGACTCAGATGCTCGACGTGCAATGGCAAATACGACATGTGGTAGACTCAGAGGTCAAACGGCAAAATAGGGCTCAGGAGGCTACAGCCTTACAAGCTCAGCCGACCACTGCGGCCCCTGCCGCATCCGAGAAGGGCGTGCCACCAGCGACTCACCCAGGATGACCCCCGAGCCCCATTGGCTGGAGTCCTTGCGGGCCATGTACCCAGGCTTCTTGGGTCCCATCGTTCCGGGGTTGGCGTACCAGTAGGCCAGCGGAACTTTTGACGTGAGAGAGACCTGCGTAACCGGTAGAGGCCGGTGCGTATGGCCTCGGATTCCGAGCCGGTGCGCGTGCCCTCCGCAAGCGTTGGACATCTGGATACACTCCGTCCGATCGCTGCCAGCTTGACTATCGAATCCGTGGTAGAAGATGACCTGACCAAGCTCATAGCACCCTTCCCGTCCCTTGACATAGGGGATTTGTTTCCAGCGTCTGAACTCAGAACCCCAATCGTAGTCGCGGTTCCAGTGGACCGCTTTCCTCAACGCCTTTGGCACCCGTCTCGGATCGGGTGCCTGGAGATTGTCATCGTGGTTGCCCAGAATCCATACATAGTCGCACTCACCGCCGCATACATCGCGCAGGCTCAGGAGGTACTGGCCGGCTACGGCGTACTCCTCGGTTATATCCAGCGCGACATCCCTGGGATGTACGCTGGCTGCCTCACTCTCGAAGAGGTCGCCCAGAAGCACGAAGACCTGGGGCTTGAACTCTCGAATCTGGGCCAGAAGATTCGCATGTGCGTCAACGTCGTGGTAGGGACAATGCACACAGCTGATGGCAGCAAACCGAACGACACGCCCGTCCCTCATTCCCCACCACCAATCGGTGGGGTTGTCGGTGACTGGGCACCTACACGCGCCGTCAGTGAGAACCAATCGGTAGCGGGTGGTGCAGCGCCTCCCACGTCCTCCCGTTCGATGTCGGAGGGGTCTAGCTCCGCCCAGTAGAACTCCAGGGCGACGGTGTCCTCGTGCGCCACGAACTTGTGGTACTCGCCTGGCTTCACCGTGCAGCTGTCCCCCGGCTGGAGCACTGTCACGTCAGTCAGCGAGTAGTCGTTCTTCCACACATGCACCGCCAGCGTGCCACTAATGACGTGGAACTTGTTGTACTTGTGAAGGTGCCGGTGCTTGGAGCAGTAGGCGTGCGCCTTCGCGTGGATGAGGTGGCACTCCACCCCCTGGTTGATGAACAACTCTCGCGTCTTCCCCCACACCTTTCCTGCAATATCCCCCATAAGCGGCGACTCCTATCAATCGGACGAAGCTTTCTGCTGCGGCGGGGGCGTTCCCACCGGCAACCCCGTGTAGGGGTCCTTGACCTGGAAGCTCTTGAACGGGGCGAACGCCATGGCGCGGATCTTCTTTTCCTGCTCCGCCTTGATGGCCATCTCCTTGAGCGTCCGAAGTGTAGCCGCGTCAAGGGTCACCGTTTCAGGTCGTTTTACTATTTCCGAGCGCCGTCTCGATGTCTCCGCCTCGATGATCGCCGTCTTCGTCAACCCCTGGTTCCGAGCCCTGGTCGCCACGATCTCCTGATACTGTCTCCGAACCTCGGGCGGCATCCCGTCCAACATCCGCTCGCTCCGAGGCACCTCTCGCTGCCGGATAGCGGCCTTGATCTGCGTTTGGCTCACCGTCAGAGGGACCCCGAACCGCTTCTGGAACTCCGCCTGCACCGCCTGGGCACCTGCGACGTCATTCGCCAGCAGCTTGGCCATCGCTCGCTGCCGGTACTCGATGATCTCCTCGCGGTTCTTGGCCAGGTACCCATCAATGTCCGATCCCCGCTTATGGTTCTGGAGGTCGATCCCTAGGCCCTCCAGGACCAGGGCGGTCGGGCTTCGGTATTCGATCAGGGAACCGTCCCCCTGGAAGACCGGCACCATCCCATCAGGCGTGGCGTGTCCCCAGTCCGCATACCTCTTCTGCATCGATCCCGGCAGGCCCGCGAGCACCGATCTCGGCATCTCCGGCAGCACGCCCATCGCCTTCGACAAGGCCAGGCCTCCCGGCACCAGCCTCGGGATGGTCATCGACATCAGGGCCGCGTCGCCCGACGCATAGGACCGGAACATATCCCAGGGGATCTGGGCGATCGGCGGTAGATTGATCGGGTCCTCTTCGCCGAGGGCTCGCTCGCCGAACGGGTTGCTCGCCGCGACGATCCCGCCCCGCAGAGGGTCCACTCCGAGGAGGTTCTTGCCCACCTCGTACGCGATGGCGCTGGTGCCCAGCAGCCGGAGTCCGTCCCACAAAGCAGCGGGGCCAGGGAGTTCCTGGTCGGTGCCCCGAAGGAGGCGCTTGCCCTCACCCAGGCGGCCGGGACCCCGGAACGTCTGAGAGAAGGATCGCATCGGGAACTGCTGGAACTGCCGAACGAGTGGGTTGGAGCCGATCGAATCCGGGTGGAGGAACATCCGAGGCGTATTCTCGGGGCCGCCGCCGAACTGCGTCTGATTGACGAACCTCCGAACCTCCTCCGCTACGCCCACCTTGTCCGTGAAGCCACGGGCGGACGCGGCGTACTCGGCCGCGTGGGCCGTGACGATGCGGTTGCTCCACTCGGCGTACTGGAAGGGGGCGAGCATCATGTCGCCAATCCGCTCCCACGTGCCCTTCTCTCCGCCGCTGAAGAGCTGCTGGTCGATAGCGTTGAAGGGGTCCCGTGACAGTCCCAGGAGGGACTCGCCGTAGAAGTTCTCGTGCCGGAAGGTCTTCTTGATCAGCTCGGCGTGCGCCGCCTCGCTGATGTTGCGGCCCAGCTTCCAGCGGCCCTGGATGTAGGCGCCCATCTCCTTGAACATTTGGCCGTAGCCGTGGACAACCGCTTGGGTCCCCAGGTATCCGTGGGCGTGGAGCCAGGGCTGAGTGGCATTGAGCATGACCGCACCCATGTTGAGGCCCAGGTGGCTGCGGTAGAGCCACTTCGCTGTCCAGTCCGCTAAGGAGCGAGCTTTCTGCGGCGTCACCTCCGATGCGCCCATCCGCTCAGCAGCGTCGACGAACGAGGCGCCCCAGTCCCCAGCTCCTCGGAGCTTCTGGAACCACGACGATTCCACCATCCGGCGCCAGTTGTCCTGGACCTTGAGCACCGTAGGCGTGAGCATGCCAGGCGCCGTGACCAAGCTGTTGGTCACCGCCGGCAGCCACACATCTCGCAGCGAGCGGGCAGTGGTCCGATCTTTCATGAATCGATGGCCGATCGCCACTAGGTCCACGTTGCTGAGACCGCCGATGGGCTCCGCCAGAGCCTTCTTCTCCAGCTCGGGAGCCAGACCCATCGAGTTACGGAGGTTGGCGAGGTGCTCTGGCCGCACGGGGCTGACATACATCGCGTAGTCGGTGCCGTACTTGTGCCGATACTTTCGGAGGGACTCCCAGTGGTCGATCTTGTGGAGAACCGCGAACGAGTCCCCCGCCAGGGTGGCCTCCCCGGCAGCGATCTCCGCCTCCAGGGCGTCGGTGGCTCCGAATCTCCGGTACCGTGCGAGGGACTCAGGGTGCCACGACGGACCGGTGGACCGAAGGACGCCGTAGCCACCGGAGCGGACTCGATTGGTGCCGTAGATATCCTTGAGGGGCACCGCCTGGGGGTTGTGGAAGACCGGCAGGTTGCGGGGCACATAGTGGCCATGGGCGATGGAGGCCTCGTGCGCGTTCTTCACCAAGGCGAGGAACTGGTCTTCCTTGATGGCGCCTCGACGAAGAGCCTCGGACACCGTGGGACCGTGGAGCTGGTCGAGGATGTCCATTCCGACCGCCCAGTCGTCAGTGCTGAGGGCGTCATGCCAGGTGGGAGCCAGCTCTCCGCCGACAGCGGCCTGCGTGCGGCCTCTCCAGAAGCGGGAGACCTTCTTCGGGTCGATCGCGCCAGCCTCATCCTCGAACAGAAGTTTGTGAGCCTTCCGGTAGAAACCGGTCTCAGGGTGATACACTGCATCGAAGAGTTCCCGAGCGCCCGGTGTCTCGTTGAGAACTCGATCGGCTTGCTCGTATCCGTCGACGAGGGCCGGCTGGGTGACCTCCTCGAAGGCCAACTCGAACCGATCGTCCTTTAGAGCCGCCTTGGGGAATCGGACCACGACGTCCTCCCCAAGCCGGTTTGCCCGAATCTCCATGGCGGAGTGCACGTCCTCCACCAGGCGACGCTGCCGAAGGTCCTTGAGCTTCGTGACATCGAGGCTGGTGATCTTGTTGGCCGCCTTGAACTTGTCGACGGCGGACTGGAAGTGCTCGATGTCCTTGAGCTGCACATCCTGTCGGATGCGGACTGCTTCGTGAAGGATGGACCCGAGGCCGGTGCCTTGGAGGTCCTCTTGAAGGGTGTCGAAGGAAGCCAGGGCGCTGTGGTGTTCGCGGACGAAGGCGCCGAACTTCCGGGACCCCGAGTACACCGACTTGCCCGCGAGATGAGAGGACCTGGCCACCGGTTGACTGAGGAACATCAGCCAGACGAGGGGGTTCGTGGCGATGTCGATCACCGCGTTGGTGATGGAGTGGTCGCCAAACTTCGACTTCAGCCGCTGGGTGAGGCCGTCGCGCTCCGCCGGTGATAGACGGTTCTGGTCGAAGAGATCGTGATGGATGCCTGCCAGGGTGACTTCGTCGTCGAGGATCTGGTTGATCAACAGCGACGGCGCTTCGTAGACCGAGGGGGGCTCAAACGCAACAGGCTGGAACGCTACGGCCATCGGAGATTATATGAGGAACTACTACTACACGCTGCAAGTGCAGATCGAAGCCGAGAGCCAGGAACAAGCAGATGAGCTTGTCCGACTGCTAATGGGTATGGGGGCCGAAGACGAGGTTTCGGAAGTCGATCCTGCTCCGTCAAAGGTGGTGGGGTGGGAAACGACGTACGTACGGGAGGCTCTGTGAAGACCATCATCCACGTGAACAAGCACGTGATCGCCAAGAACAACAAGCACGGGACGAAGGAGCCTCCGATTGCGGTCCGATGGGGCTATGGCCCAGCGACGTACACGCATGCGGTGGCGATTCTAGGTCCTAGCGTGGTGGTCTACCGGCCCGATAAACCCCTCCCGTGTGGTGCCAAGGTGTGGATCGAGACAGAGTCCCCTGTCCACATCCCGAAGCGTCGAAGCAAGAAGGTCAAGTGAGGAGGGGCCCCATCGGATAGATGAGACCCCTCTGGTGGTGGGGAAATCAAAGAAGCTCGACGCCTTATTGAGCGCGTTCGCGGAGCCGCAAGCCGATGCGGAGGCCGGTGACGTTGGTCGGGCCCTCAGACAGGACGAGCAGAAGACCGCCGGCGGGGATCTTGTTGAACTCCGGCCGAATCACGAGGTCCGTCTTGGTCCTCTGGACCAGGGGCTGGTAGGAGAACGACCCTTCACTCGAAGAGTCATCGCCGAGGTTCAGCCGCTCGCTGATGAACTGTCGATTTGACCAGGCGCCCATGACGCTCTGTCCATCCTTGACGGACAAGAGCCGTAGCCGAGCGAGGTCGACGGTGGAGATGCTCTCCGACCGCACCCATGCAGCGTCCACATAAGTGTCCTTGTCGGGACAAAAGCTGCCGCCGGCCGCTGTGTAAAGAGCGTTCTCCGAGCTCAGAGCGCCCGAAGTAGAGACACTGGATGTCTGGCTTACCGTTGAGATCGACGTCGAAGCCAGCGAGTCCGAAGAGATGTCGTACTGGGCAAACGAAGAGACCGTGAAGGGCCCCATGAAGTACACGTAGAACAGGTCACGATATTCAGAACGCGGAATAAGGCCCATAGGCACCCCCAACAAACGGTCATTGTCCCCCTACTTTCGCTTGAGCCGTAGGGTGTAGCTCCGAACCGAGCAAGGATCCGAGGCCCGCTACGCAGTACCCGGATCGGTCCGGAGATGCGATCTCCGGAGATGTGCAAGACTCTAGAGCCCCTCTAGGGGATCCGGAGTCCGGAAGGCGTTGTCGGACATCCGCATCGCGACCTCCTCTAGGAGATCGGTGCGTGGTTGTCCCCCCAGAACCACCGCGCCACGCGGAAGTCGACGACCCGCCAGAACTTGATTATAGAGGTCCGGAGCCACAGCGGCCAGCCTCGCGGCGTTGCCCGCCATGTCCCGTTCCAACCGCTGTCGTCTGAGTCCCTGAGCCGCTCGCTGGTTCATCAGCGCCCGCTCCGCCTCGATCATATTTTGGTACTGCCGATCAGGGTCAGCCCTTACCGCTTCTCGCACAGGGCTGGTCAGGTCCCACCCGAAGAGGGCGGTACCTGTTCCGATTCCCGCCGCTGTGGTCTTCGACACTCCTGGGCCACCAAGCAGCAGGCTCTTGGGGTTGATGCCCTTGGCCTTCGCGAGCCCAGAGCGCGCCACTCCCGCGCCGGTCTTGGACGCGGCGGAGAATGCTTTTTCAGCAAGACTGGCAGCTCGGGAGAAGGCCGACATTGATTACAGAAGTCCTTGGGCGGCGTAGCGTTCCATGAGTGAGGGCTGGCTGATCTGGCTGAGCGACTCGAACGTCGCCTGGTGTTGCTCAGTGAGGGCATCGAGAAAAGCTCGATCCCGCTGTGCGATGTTACGCACGCCGGTGGAGACTTCTCGGCCCACATCCTCTCGCTGCTTGGCGTAGCGGCCCATCATGTTGCTGAGGGTCTTGTCCGCAGCGGGGCCCCCAATCGCGTCGATCTCGTTGTAGGCATTGAGGAACCTCGCCCCCCGGTCTTCGTTGGACGCCATCCGACGCGCGGGCTCGAAGCCCTCTTGGAACCGGTCGGCCACGTCGTAGGCGAGCAGGGGCCAAAGGATAGCGTCGAGGCCTCGCAGCCCCATCTTGCCAAGCCCCTTTAGCATGTCTAGCTTAGGCATAGCGTATTGCTCCTACGAAACTCCACTCGGTGTCAGGATCGTAGTAGCTCCAAAGCGCGATGGAACCATCAGTGGGGAACAGCTTCCGCCGCAGCCACAGCTCCCGTCTCAGGGACTTGAGGTGAATGAGCTGGCCCTCGAAGTGGATAATCTCCGCATCGCTGAGGAGGTGGATCCTTTCCCCACCACCATCGAGGATGTCGGGTAGGGACTTGCCGTCGATGTCGACGGCGGCCGCTCCGTCTACGTTGTGGTGGTCCACCAGCTGCTTCGTCGCTTCTTTCCAATCCGCCACTTACTCCTCCTCGCCCTCTCCGGGCAAAGTGCCAACGGTGATCAGATCTCGTAGGTTGCCCTGCTGCTCCTCCATGTCGAGGAGCTGCTTCTCCACGTCCGCGATCTCCTTGGAGTCCTTCATCAGGTCCTGGAGGCCCAGCTCCACGAGCACCGTCGGGTGTTCCTTGAAGTACGCGGCCCTCTGCGCCTCGGTCATGCCCTCGGTCGCCTTCTTCAGATACTCCTTGGCGATGCTCAGGTTCTCGGCGTGCTTGGGGTTCAGCTGCGGGATCGCCGCATCCATCACGGTCTGTAGCCTGATGAGCCGGCCCATCCCCTGCCGGATGGACTTCACGAACTCGTCCTTGCCCTCGGTCTTCTTCCGCACCTCAGCGCCCAGACTTCCATCTTCGTTCTGCGTTTGCACCGCTTCTTGATCGGGCCTTGCCCCAGCGGAGGCGTCCAGCGCCTTCTGCTCTGCCTCCTGCTCGGTGCCGTACCACAGGTGTTCGTCAGCCACGGAGGCCACGCCCTGAAGGATGCCCCGAAGCTGAGTAGGAGACATGCCATACTGCTCCATAGTCCGCTGCACACCCTCGGCGATCTCCTGCGATTCCTCCGGCGTGATCTTGCCATCCGCGTCGACCCTCTGATGCAGTGCCATCAACGAAGCCATCGCCTCGCTAAGCCCCTCCGCCGGTGCTCCGGTGATCTGGGAGTAGTTCCTCACGACAGCGCTCATCACCGCCATCGCGCTGTCATTGGGACTGGCCGCCTGTCCGAAGCTGGTCTCGATGGGGCCCATCACCGTGAGCGACGCCCGGTTCCCCAGATCGTTCATCTCATCGGGCGCAAGGCCCTGGGCTTTGCCGCCTTCCTCACCCGCCGCACCCTGGAAGGTGTGCTGGAGCTTCTCCCAGAACCCCTTGGGCTTCCGGATATCCATCAGGGTGTTCCAGTTGTCATCCCCCACCTGCGCTCCCGCCAGCTCCAGGATCGCCGCCTTGGCCGCGTGGTTCCCCGCCAGGGCGGAGTCTTGCTCCACCTTTAGGGACTCGGCCTGCTGGGTGACGAACTCCGCGATCTTCTTGTTGATCTTGTCCACCTGCCCGGACCGCAGCGCCTCGTGCTGCATCTTCGCCAGAGCGGCAGCCTTCTCGACACGGTGCAGCTCCCGAGCGTTCTTCAACCGCTCCGCCTGGATCTCCTTGACCTTCTTGCCTCGGGCCTTGAGCTCAGCTTCCGCGTACGAGCGGTCCTTCTCGAAGAGGTCCCGCTGCTGTTTGGCCACCTTGTCCTGGTACTCGAACTCCTTCTGCTGCTGGGCATCCTGGTGGGCTCGCTGACGGTCCCAGCCCTCCTGCTGCATTCGCTCCTTGGCGAGCTCGGTCTGGTTCTGGCCCTGAGCCATGCGCTCTTGGGCCTCTCGGTCGGAGATCCAACGCTCGTGCTCGTTCTTGGACTCCTGCTTCTGGAAGTCCAGCTGCTTCACAGCGATCTGATTCTTGGTCTGCCGATCGTGCTTCTCGATCTCGATCTGGCTCTTTTGGTGAAGTAGACCGATGAGCTCCGGAGTTAGATCCGTGCCCGGCGACTTCAATCCCCCACCACCACTTGCGCTCGGCATTAGTTACCCTCTCGCTCTGCCCCTGCCGGTACCGTTTCGCCCACGACCTCTGCGAGGATATGTGCCAGTTGCCGAATGTGCTCCCTCTGCTGCTCTAACGATGTGGGTCCCCAGAAGGACTCCCTCTCGATCTTTCGCAATACCGGCAGAAAGTGTTCACATCGCGTGATCATAGGGGCTCCTTTAGGACATCTGGAACGAGGCGTCCATTGGGTGGACGCCCTGACGCTTCTGGAGGTCCGTCACGTTGGCCAGCATCAACAGCGCATCGAACTGGCTCGTGGGATTGTATGGGAACCGCTGGAGGATGTCCGCATACATGGCCTGCCCGTTCAGTCGGGCCTGGATGGACGCCATCTGGGCGGCCTGCTTGTACCCCTCGCCCACCTCATAGAGCTGCGACGCCCGCTCGTTGGCCTGCAACCGCTGTCGGCTGAGGTCCACCATCTGGTTTCCCGCGTTGGTGTCGTACGCCCCCAGCGTCTGGGCGTTGCCCTGGAGAATGCCCGCCTGAGAAAACTTCGCCTGGCTGATGTTGTTGGTCAGCGACGCGATCATCTCGTTCTGCCGGCTCTGGATACCAGTGATCACCTGCTGCCGAGAGCCCTCGAAGTCCTGCCGGAGGGCGGCACGCGCCTGCTGGATCTCCCCCGCCGTCATCACGTTGCCATCAGGCCCGAGGCCCGTCTCCAGCTGCTTGGCCTGGGTCTCGAAGCTACGTTGCATCCCCCAGATGTTCGAGGAGATGTCCGCCGCCGTCATGTCCTTGAAACCCGTCAAAGCCTTCTGGGCGAAATCCACACCTCCCTGGGCAGCGGTGGCAGCCTGCCCGAGGCCCTTCTGGAGGTCGGTGCGGCCCCGTTCCGAGAGGGCCCGCCACTCGTCCATCCCCTGCTGCCCGAGTCCCTTCAGCTCTTCAGCCTGCCCCTGTAGGACACCCGCCGAGGCGTTGGCCTGACCCATCAGCTTGCCTTCGTAGCCTTCGATGTCGGTGCCCAGCTGCCCAAGCAGATCTCGGCCCGCCTCGAACTGGTACCGGGACGCCGCCTCCTGCTGAGCGAAGTCCCCGCCGGGTCCGAACATGGCGCCGAACGCCTGGTCGAACATCGTGGGCCCCCGGCTCTGCTGCTGTTGGGCCCGCCACTCACTCATTAGCCTGTTGTACGCGTTGTTCCCCGCCCGCAGCGCTTCTGACGACGCCATGTGGTCGGTCATCGGCTGGGGTTTGGGCATGATCTTCTTGGGGCCACCCATCTTGCCCTTCATCCACGAGAAGGATGGAGCTGGCATGATGCCCATCCCGCCGCTCTGGTAGCCGCCGTAGTTGCCCTGGCCCATGGAGCCGTAGCCCCCAGGACCGCCAAACCCCGAGGACTGGCCCTGACCGTACGGATTAGGCGGTAGCGATAGCGGCACTATGAAGGTCTCCGAGTGCGGAACGTGTCGAGAATCTTACCCGCACAAAGCACTGACAGCAACCGGAAGTCGAGGTCCGGGCAGAACACCTCCACACCGGGGGAGAGTGCCACACCCATCACGCCATGGGCAGCCTGGAACTGGCTCGTCGGCTCCCCGAACGCCGCCCATCGCTCTCCCTCGATTTCGTGCACCGAGGGGACCACATCTCCCGCGTTGTCCTTGGGGAACACCTTCGAGGTCGGGTTGGCCTCCGTGCCTCGATACACCAGTGCTCGGTACTTGGCGTCAGTGGAGCTGTCTCCAAACCCCGAGGAGCTGCTGGAGACCTCGTCTCCCACCGGAGGGCCACTGACGTCGACGAACGAGCACCCCAGGGCGTCGAGCTGCTTCACCCGATGGAAGTCACCCGACCCGTAGATCATGCCGTCCTGGTCTTGAAGCCCGAGGTTGGGCCCCACCCATCGGAAGTACACCGGACTGAATCCCACTCGGCTGCCTACCGGCAAGTTGAGGAGATCCGTCGCATTGACGAGCCGCACCTCCGTGGCCGAGAGCTTCGCCTGGACCTTCGCCTTCATGCCGATGAAGGACGCTGTTGGGCAGTCCATCACATACACGTAGCACCCCTCGAAGTTCGTGCCCAGCGTGCCGCCGGTCAGCGTCAGAGTGCCCGTCGACGATGAGCCGAAGGCCAGCGACGTCTCAAACCGGGAGTCGCCCGTCATGTCGAGCAGAGTGCGTCGGGCCTGTCCGTTGAAGGACGAAGAGCCACTGATGTCGCGGGAGCTGTCGTGGTCCAGCACGTAGATGCGGGGCTTGAACCCTGCGACCACAGTGGCGGCAGTAGTTTTGGGCGCGTTCTGGAGGAAGAGAGCTCGGTCGGTCAGAGTGCTCGCGTAGTTCGTGAAAGTGCTGGGCCAGCTTCCCTGCTTAGTCTCCGAGAACACCATGTCCACCAGCTCGGTGATCATGCCGGTGTTGAACCACACCACCGCCGTATGCTCCAAGTCGGGGTTGTGGATGAACACCGCTCCCACGAAGGGATCGAACGCCACAGAGACGTTCTCCAGGTTGTTGACCCAGGCGTTCTGGATCAGCACGTCGAGGGCTTTGAAGTCGTCCAGTTCCCCAAGAGAGTTGACAGCCTTCACTCCCTTGGGTGTGACGTAGTACGCCAGGGATCCCACCGCGTCGACTGCCTTGTGTCCGACAATCCCGTATCCTTCGTGCATCTCCTGCGGCTTGACGCTGTATCCCTCACGTCGAATGTGGTAGAGTCGGTCCTTCGAGAAACCTACGGCATTCGGGCCGATCTTCTTCATCCTCACAATCTCGTTGGTAGGCACCGCCGGCACGAACCGGTTCCCCGGCGGGAACAGCTCAGGGCTGATGCTCGCCAGTGAGGAGTACCGCAGTTCGCCGATGCCACGAATGCCGTCGTCCTGCCGCACCTCATCGGCTGTGGACTTGGGGTTGCTCTCGGTAATGCGGCTTACGAACATAGTATCGCCATAGAAGAGTGCGGTGCCTCCCTTGGGCATCGACTCGTCGAACTGGCTCGGGTCGTAGTACGCGTCCTGATGGACGAGCTGCTTGTCCTCCAGTCTGTAGAAGTACACGGCGTGCCGGTAGCTGGTGGTCGCTGGCGCCCAGGGCTGTCCGGTCTGGTTCTTGATGGTGTGGTAGTCGGCGAGATTGATGACCGCATCGAGATGCCGAATGCTCGCGATGAACGTGCCGCCCGCATCTTGCAGCTTCACGGATCGGTAGATGTAGGCCTGGTCGAACTTCGCGGGATCGTATCCCAGCTCCACCGCGACGTAGTGGGAGGCGTTGTCGTCCGAGAGCTCGCTCGTGAGGCCGACGTTGAAGTCCTGCTCTCGGGCCTGGGCCACCTCCGACATCGCCGACTTGCGGCCGGTCTTCGAGTCATAGAGGAAGACTCCGAAAGAGTAGTCGCCGGGCTCGAACTTCTGGGCCGCATACTTCCCAGTGGCGCCTCCGGGGTTGTCGGAGCTCGCCGAGTTCCCATCAACACCCTCGACGGTGCGGTACTTGAAGAAGCCGCCGATCTTCGTGGAGAAGGCGAGCTCGCTGATGTTCGGTGGAATATCAGTTCCGCCCGCGACGGGCTCATCGTAGTTGCCGGCGCTGAAGCCGCACGCCGTCGATCCGTTGAATGCCCGAATACCCCACAGGTAGACGGTGCCGCTCTTGATGTTCTTGATGTTGCTCGGGTAGAACGTGACCTGGCCATCGGCCGCCACGAACCCCTTGTTCGACACTGCGTTGGTAGCCGTGAACACCGGAGTGTCGAGCACCGCTGGGTTCCCAAGGTATTCGTCGAGGCTCGCGAAGTAGAACTCCACGGAGGTGGGGATCACGACGTGCGTCGCATTCGGGTAGTTGTTGGACGCGAACCCCGCGACGAACTGATCATAGAGCCGGAAGCTCACGGTCTGCGTCTTGGGCCGATTGAGCAGGCCGAAGTTGAACGGCGGGCTGGCCAGCGTGCTCAGCGGCTGGATGATGCCGATGCCCGCGATGATCTTCGGCGCGTTGGCAGACAAGCTGCCCGTGCCGCTCGTGTCGGAGCAGGAGCTCGTGGGGTCTGAGTACGAAGCGCTCGACGAGTGGCTGTCGAGCATCGACGCCCCCGAGGAGCTGGTCGTAATGTTCGACGAAACCGTGACAGAGGTAGTCGACTGGAAGTTGGAGCCTGCATTGCTCGTAGTGCTCAGCGTGTTGGTGCCGTAGCTGGTCCCCTCCAGGAACGAGGAGGAGCCCCACCCGCTCTCGCTGGTGAAGCCGCCCGTGATGTCCCCGTAGAGGCCCGACGCTTGGGGACCCACCGTCGTGAGGACCACCTGTCCAACCATTGGACGTTTGTAGGTCACCGATCCCGGAGGTACCGCCAGGTTGCCTAGCGCCGTGGCATTCTGGGGGCTGATCAGCAGTGGCTGCCGACCCGGTCCGGGGAAGGGACCCGCCGAGGTGTGGCCCAGCTTCGTGAGGGTGTACGACGCGGCGTTGCCCGAGGTGCCGGGGCTGGTCGAGCCGCTCACCGAGCTGCTCACGCTGCTCACCGCCGTCACCGCTGCGACCGCGTTCACGTAGAAGAGCGCGGGATCCCGACCCTGGATGAAGATGTAGATCAGGCGCCCGAAGACCAGCACATCCATCTGCGCGGTCGGGCTTACGCCATCAACAAGCTTGTATCCCTTGGTGCCGAAGCTAGACGTAGTAGAGCTTCCCAGAGCGGCGTCTCCGGTGGAATCCCAGAAGTCAATGAACACATCAGCAAGGCCTGGTAGTCCGGTTGGATTCCCGCTCGACGTAGAAGATCCAAGGTCTGCACCAGTGCTGAAGGAGTGGCTCCCAGTGAGGCTGGTGTTGGAGACGCTGGTGGATGTAGCAGCGGACTGGAGGCCCAGAGCCCGCGATCGCGTCGCTCGGTAAACGAAGCCGAATCCATACTTGTCCGCTCCGATTCGGAAGTTGACAGGGAAGAAGTCCGTGACGACTGACGTCTCATCGTGCAGATCGTCGGCGTAGAAGTCCAGCTCGTAGACCTTGCGGAAGCCCGAGACCGGCCGAATCCCTCCCTGGAGAGTGCCATCAACGCCGATCAGCTCGTAAGCCATGCCCTGTGGCGTACCGACCCGCGTGAGCTCCTTGTTCTCACTCGTGCGGATCAGATCGTTCTTCCAGAATGTCTGGATCTCTGTCCCCATATCCCCCCACTAAACCCCACTTCGATCCACCCTTACTTGCCCCGAGCCATCAGGTCGATGTACGCCTGGGCGTCCTCGGGCCCAATCCACTCCTTGAGCTGGAGGTTGTGGCCATCATAGAGGCCGATCTCCTTATGCCCCACCCCATACCCGCTAGTACCAGGTAGACCCTTGAGCCCCACATGCTTCGGGTGGTAGGACTTCAAGCGCACCCGGCTCACCGGCGCCTTCCACAGCGAGACATCAATGGTATACGCCTCGTCGGCTGCTTTGACCTTGAGCAGCTCCGTGAACATCGGAATCAGCTCTCCCCGAAAGGCGGTGCTCCCGAGGCACGCCCAGTCCCCAGGCACCCAACTCCGCCACCGGTGGTACCGAAGGTTGAAGTGGTTGTTGGGCGTAAAACCGGACAGCTCCACCTTTCGCAGGGCGGTGCGGTGGCACTGGAGGTAGTCGGGGGCGTACCAGTCGTCATCCTCGATGATGCAGACGATCTCCCCTTTTATGTGGGGAATCGCAGCCAGCAGGTTCCTCGCGAGCGAGGATCGAGGCCCCTCATCGGTCGACACTTCCCGCTGAACGACAAGTTGGTTGCCCGTGTACTCGTAGGGTTCGCCGTCGTTGACCACGATCCACTGGATGTCGTCGTCGTCGTGGACCTGCCGAGCGATCCACCGTTCCGTAAGCGCAAAGGCGCCCGGTCGTCCCCTCGTCGGCGTCACCAAAGTTATCACGGCGGGTTTACCCCCTCTGGCAGCTTCTTCCCACCTGCCTTCACGGTGTCATACCAACCGAAGGTATCCAGGGCAGCGGGGTCGTTGAAGCGATCCGCTTCCGCGACACAGGCATCGTATGGCTTGTGGTCGAAGGCCTCCAGCCCACTATTTGGATTGCAGTTGAAGACCTTCATCCCCTGCGCCTCCATCAACGGCCGGAGAGCCTTGAACCGGATGTTGAGGTCCCGATAGGTGTTGTTGTTCCCCCGAATGGCGCCAGCGCACCGCTCTTGCGGAAATGCGTACTTCTTCTCCTCGGACATCTTGAAGTCGCACCCGACCAGGTTGACGGTGCGGAACCCCAGGTAGAAGAGCAGCCGCATGGCCGCCAGCATCACGGAGCGGGAACCGCCGCAGCCCAGAGAGTCGACCACCTTCTTGTGGTTCCCCCAGTTCACGGTATCCTCGTGGAGGTACTCGTTGACTTTGAAGTGCTCGTTGCGCTTGTAGAACAGGAGGTTCGGCATCTCACCGACGGTCTTGCCGGACCAGCGCCACTTGCCCCCGTGCTTGGTGCCCAACCGCTTATTGATGAGTCCATACGGCACCAGCTTCAAGATGCCAGGGTCCTTCCAGCCCGCATCCAGGAATGTGCACGGGTCATCCACCGAGGTCCAGATCGTCGGACGCACCAGGCTCCAGGCGTTGTTGACCGCCATGGTCACTACGCCCCGGCGCTGGATCTTCGAGAGGTCGAGCTCGTTGGACGAAGGCCCGCTGAGCACCAGGAACGCCGTAGCACCCTTCCAGTGATCCTCCATGCAGAAGGAGTGGCCCTGCTTATTGTATAGGAGCAGGTTGGATTGCTTCTTGGACGTCGGAGGCGGGCGCCTCGACTCCCTAGCGTCGTTCTGGTCCCGATAACCATCCTTCACCAAGGGGTGGGTTGCATCGAGAGGTCCACCAGACACCGCAGGAGGCGAAGGGTCGTTCCCCACCACCATGTCGGTTGCGGGGGTCGTGATGTCCCACTCGCTGAGGGGCACGGTGTCGCTGACGATGGCGGTCTTCCAGGGCTTGAGGTGCTTGCACCACACATGGCTGGCGAAGCTCTGCACCTCGCGGATCAGGTCCGGTCCGTCGGCGCCGTGCACGACGATCACCTTCGCCCACGGCTTCAGCCGCCGTAGGGCCTCCACCCGCTGCGCTCCGCTCCCGTGGTCGATGAGCGCCAGCCCCCACTCCTTGTCGTAGGGCACCTGCGAGTAGTCCGACACGATCGTGAATGTGTGGTGGGGACGAACCCCGATGTCTTTGAGCGCGTCCGCGTACGGGCCAGGGTGCTCGCACGTGTGCAGGAGCCGGCCCATCTTCCCGCACAGGTCGCTAAGGATTGGAGTGCTGTAGAAGCCGCCGCCGATTTCCAGCACGCTTCCGTAGGTGTTGCACAGCGCCGTCACGAGGAACGGCAAGTGAGTGTGAAATCCGTCCGCCATCCCGCCCCCAACCTCCTTATGCGTTGCCGTTGTCCACGGTCTCCACGACACAGTTCGTGGCCGTAATGGTATTCCCCGCATCCGCCACACTGTACGTAGCGGTGATGTCGATTCCTTTGGTCGTCGTGGTGTCGATGGTCACTGCCGCCGTGGTCACCATCCCGTACTTCGTGATGGCTCCGGAGCCACCCATGAACTCCGCCGTGCCTTGGCCGTGCACGGTGCCACTGGCTCCCCGCGACCGGCAGGTGATCAGGGACTCCACGGTCCAGCCGGTGTTCGTGAGCCCCGTCACCAGGTTCTGGGCTGTAGTCTGGTGGATGATCGTCCCGCCCAGCTTCACCTTGATGTTCAGCGTCCCGGCGCCAGCCCCCAAGGTTGACTGGTACCCGCAGATCTTGACCCGGATGCTCTTGCCAGCCGTGAAGAACCCGATGGGCAATGTCATGTTGCCGACACCGCCTCCTACCAACGACGTCTCCACCGTGGTGTTGGCGACCGTCTTGTCTGCCGTGGCGATGAAGTTCGCGCAGTCACAGCCAAGCCCGTAACCCGAAGCATTCGACGAGGTGTCGTCGAACTCGTTGGCGTTGGGTGAGAAGGGGTTGAAGCAGTCCTGGATGCTTCCGTTGTTTGAAGTGCAGCTGTTCGCCCCCGCCCCCGTCGGACCCGTAGGTCCCGTGGAGCCAGTGCTCCCGGTGCTACCCGCGCTCCCCGTGGGCCCCGTAGGTCCCGTTGGTCCGGTGCACGATTCGGGACACTGCCCAGCAGGCCCAGCAGGACCCGGCGGGCCGGGAGGTCCCGGAGGACCAGAAGGACCGCTAGGTCCAGTGGGGCCCGTAGGGCCGCTCGGCCCCGAAGGACCAGAGGGCCCCGTAGGTCCCGTTGGACCCGTGAGCCCCGGAGGGCCAGGCGGTCCACCGCCACCACCACCGGGGGGTCCCGGAGGACCCGGAGGCGCGATACCCGGAGGTAGGTGGATGACCACCGTCTCGCCGGCCGGCCGAGCGTTCTGGTACTGGAAGGACAGGGTTCGGATGTCGGGGCCGGTGCCCAGGTAGAAGCCGGGGCCCTCCCGCGCTTTGCGTTGCCCGAACACCTCGGCCAGGGTCTTCGACTTGGCGGCACCAAACCGGCCCCGGAAGGTACGCGAGTACCAGTCATTCAGGGTGGCCTGATTGTTGAGAATGTCCTGTGGATTCTGGACCGTTGAGAAAGGCATCCCCCCAGCGCCCTCCTATTACGGGAACAGAAACCGGTTTGCCGGATGATCCACGGTGTCACGATCGAAGGCCTTGCCGTTGCGCATCTGGAGATTGGCGAGGTTGTCCTTGATCGTCTTCATCGCCTTCATGTACTCCTTTTCCAAGAAAGCGATCTTCTTCTCCGAAGCGCCGGTCGCGGCACCCAGCTTCAACGCGCATCCCAAGCTGATGGCCTCGTACATGGGCTGTGAAGCACAGGGAGCGATCTCATAGACGTAGGTGTCCGAGAACCCGCCAGACGAACTGGAGGACTCCGACGACCCTGCTCCGCTGGAGCTCGATGATCCGCCTGACGCGTCGAGGGTGAACGGCACCCGAACAGTTACCGTCCGACTATCGACGTCGTACGATTCGATGATTCTTTCTTGGATTGCCCCGCTTGAGGGGAGCAACCTCAGGATCGCCCCCGCGTATGCGTTGGGCCTCCGGTCCACAAGCCCGTAGGTAGGTGCCGAGGCTAGTGTGAACACCTTGTTCCGCAAGCTGCCAGTTCCGTAGTGGCATAGGACGTCTCCGCTGGGTATGTACCAGATATCCACCGTCTCATCGGCGGTGGGCTTCGGCAACATCTGGAGCACGTTTCCTTGGATGCTCCACCCCGGACCGCTGGGGTTGAACACCCCTCTCGGATACGCCTCCTTGGTGATGCGACCGTTCGAGTCTAGAACCGCCAGCCGCCAGATTTCCTGCACGTTAGGTGGAAGAAGGTAATATTCGGTATCCGAATCTAGAGCTACCGAGTGCCGGATCGTGATCGGGTTGTCCTGGTTCAGGTTCAAGCGAGCGAGGACGTCCACCATCACCGGGTAGATGAGGTGCTGGACCATGAACGCGTCCTTGTACTTGGCGTCCGTTGTCGGCACGTCACAGTAGAAGCGCACGCGTTCGAGGACTGTCAGCAGAAAAGAGTGGCTGGAATGAATGGCTTAGTCCCCCTTTAGCTTCGACAACTCATTCATGGCACCACCGCCCTGGAGGGCCGCCTCCCTTGCGCTGAGGAACGGCACCCCGTCAGACAGCAGCTTCGCCGACTGCTCCATCCCCTTGTGACGCATCCACTTGCTCGTCTCCTGCCGCTGCGTGTACGTCTCCTCCTTGGCCGCCCTCAGCTCGGAGTGGCGGTCCCGAATCTGCTGGTGCATGCGTTGGGCCATCTGTCGTGAGCCGACCATGCGATACTTCCAGAAGTCGGCCCGCTCGATGCGGTTGTGTATCCAGTCGGGAGGGGCGTCAAAAGTATCCAGTTCGAGACAGACTCGTGGTGTGTGACCTCGGGGGTCCAGCATCCAATGGGCAAGCACAAACGAACCGACCTCCCGATGCACATACACGAACAGATCGTCCCGTTCCAGCACCCGTTGCAGCCAGTGCACGAACTCTCCATGGGGCAGCACCTCGTGCCGTTCATCCATCCACAAGCCCTGACCGATGGCCAGCTCCACGGGGTCGATAATGACTTCAAAGTCCGTCACCTGGTTCTCCATTCAAGCAGCTAGGGCACTACCCGTAAGGATAGCACCCTAGCGCCTGAAAGGAGCCCTCTCCCTTTTCCTCTTTCCCCTCGCGGGGATCGTAGGTTACTTGCGTTCAGGCAGCGAAATCGAATCCGAACCCGTGCCGCTGGTCATCACTCGGTCAGGCAGCGAGCTGGAGAGGTCGCCCGAGAAGGACGCCGACTCCGAGCCGAAGCCACCGGTGTTGGACGTCGCGCCCGAAGACGCGGAGCCCGACCAGCTGAGGCTGTTCTCGATGACCGCCCGCATTTGGTGTTCGAGGCGAATGAGACGCCGCCCGTACTCGGTGAGCAGCGTAGTGATTTGTTCTTGCGTAAGTACAGGACGACCCATGTTCGTTCCTTTCTTCGTACTCGGTCCCCAGCCCCCCGGTGAAGGGGGGCTAGGAACCGACGATTTCAGTTAGTGCCGCTAGGGTTTAGCTATCGGCGTACACGCGATCCTCGGTCAGACCGGTCATCTTCAGGCCGGCGGGCTGATCCCACGGCATGATCTGCATACGCAGCATGCCGGGCATCTGAGCACCTTCGGTCAGAAGGTTGACGGCACCAGCGTTGCCGCTGGAGGTCTGGTAGATGGGCAGCCGGTTGGTCCCGGTGCCGGTGATCGCGCCGGCGACGAAGCGGAACGGAATATGGCTCTTGACCCGTTCGTTGCTGGAGACGCCCTTGGGATCCGGAGGCACGATGCGCCGCCAGTTGTTTCCGCCCTTACGGATGCCGTACACGGTGCCGGTCTCGATGTAGTTCGAGGTGTACCCGGTGTAGTTGCGGCCGTCCATAGTGAACACGAAGCCACCCTTGTGCGGATCACCGTTGCTGGAGCCCTGGGCCCGAAGGCTGGACAGGTCACCATACCCACGCGGAGTGAACTCGCGACCGATACGCGCACCCTCATAGGCGAGCCACACGCCGTCCGAAGCGATCAGACAGTCGATGTACTGGCCATGCTTGGTCTTCGCGCGGTGGAAGCCACGGAGCGTCTTGCGGAGCTCGTGCTCGGTGAGGACACCGTTGACGGCTCGGAAGAAGCTCTTGAACTCCGGATGCGTGTTGACGTTGATGGCATCGGCCGCGATGGCCTCGGCACCCAGCAACGTGTTGACGTTGTTGTTGGTGGCACCGTTGGAGTCGCCGGTCTTCATCCAGCTGTTGATGCCCGCGATGCCCTTGAAGCTCGGGCTCGCACCCGCGCCGCTGTTGGCATACACAATGAGATCACCGGCGACCGGCACAACACCGGGGCCCCAGCTCGCCACCGCGACATTGGAAGTGAGTTCCACAACATTGCGGAGTTCGTCCACCTTCGTCACATATAGCTGGATTCGAGTGGTCTTGTCTTGGCCGACGCCTGTGGTGTTCGCCAGGGTGTCGTTCTTGCGATAGACGCCCGAGGCCGCGTAGATGTCCACCCGTTGGCCGATGCTGAAGCGGTCGGTAGCCAGGTTGCCAGGGCTGAAGGTGACCGTCGCACCGGAGTTGGTGATGCTCGTCATCGCACACAGCGAGTAGCTGGAGTTCTGCGAGACGTACCACATGTTGCACAAAGTGTGCGCAATGTTCCGGGCGAAGCCTTCCAGCTTCGGAGCGATAACTTCACCGATGAATGCGGGGGTCGCCTCCGCCTGGAGCTCACCGAGAGTGAGCATCAGGTTGGTCATCATCGACCGCATGGGAATAGCCAGCCGGTACGGCGTCGCATTGGCGCCATCCAGCGGGTTCGGCCACGTCTGGTTCAGGTTCTGCTGGTGCAACTTCACGCCGAAGGCGGTGGTGGTGTCACCGTACAGGGTGACGTCGCCGTAGTTGGCGGCACCCTCTTCGATGACGCCGTTCATGGAGCCCATGTAGACCTTGATGACGTGCATATCACGTCCAAGCTCGTTGGAACCCACGACGCCCTGGCTGGAAACGATGGTGTCTTCCCACACCGGGTCCAGCGCCGGCATGAAGACTTCGATGTTCTTGTTGATGACCTCTTCGATCCGGTACTGATGCCGGTTGAAGAGGGAGTTAGTTACAGCCGCCATAGCAACCCCTTTGAGGTATTGCCGTCGACCGTTAGATCACTTCGCTGATGGGACCCTCCCACCCCCCGCCGTGACAACAGTCCAACGGATCAGACCTTGCCCTCGCCGCCTTCACCGTCTTCCAGAGCCAACCGGCTCAGGACATCGGTATTCCACTCACGAACCTTCGTGGTGGTCGTTCCCATGTCGTCCTTGCCCTTTTCGTAGGTAGGCGTGGGAATCGGCTTCGAGCGCAACAACACGTCTTGACCCGTAACTGTTTCCGGCGCCCTCTTGAGTTTGTTGGGGTCGCCGATTACCGACAGGTATCCCTTGTACACTGCTTCCGCAGCGCCTTGGGACTCTTCCGCCAACCAGTCCTCCTCCACCCGCCGTCCAGTCGTGGACGAACGGATCTTGAGGCGGTTGATCGTCTCCCTCTGAATCTCCTCGGCGATCCGGTTCTTGGCTTCCGCCAACCCCTCCTCGCCACGGAGATCTTTGAGAGCCTTGAACAATAGGCTCATGTTAGGGTGTGAGTCAAGCACCTCTGCCGCCGACGCATGCAACGCCTTCTTGAGGCTCTGGACCCGATGTCGATCCATCTCCTCACGCAGTTGCTTCAACTCCGCCGCCGTCGCGGCATCCGGCGCCGTTTTCGTGGTCTCCACCTTCTTCTCTCCTTCATTGTCAGCCGGCTTGCTCGTGCCTGGGTCCAGGCTCTTGACGTACTCCTCGATATCCTCGGGGGCGTACCCCGCCTTAGAGAGAACGTGTCGCAAGGACTCCGACCGTTTGGCCGCATCCACCGAATCCCCCTGAAGCAGGGTCTCCGTGGCGGTCTTGTACTGGTCGTACTCGGACGACTTGGCCTCCGCCGCTTCTTTAGCCGCAATGATGTCCTTGATGGTCAGCTCCTTGCCGCCCACCTTCACCTTGGCGTCCAAGTCCAGAACCCCCGTCGCTCCCCCCTTGTTGGTTTCCCCACCACCATTTCCGGTGGGTTGCTCCCCTGCGGCGGGGTCGGTGTCGGCCATCAGGCGTCGCGTGCTATATCGAATAAAAGTCATCTATCTTGCTCCTCATCGGTTTCGTCCGCCCTGGGTGGGGGAACGTACTTCATTAGCTGGTCGTACCACGCGTCGCGCCTAACAGCATGGACATCTTGGGGGTCGTCCTCTCGCATCAATAGCCTGCACCGAAACTCTCCCCGCCAAGTATTGACGGTCACGCACAGCTCTAGGATGTCCGGGACGACTTGTCCGTCGATGAAGAAGGGAAACAGTGCAGTTCGTGCCCCGTTGATCTTCGGACCCATGGGCTCAAACCCGAGGTCTTCATTGCCTTCGAGGTAGAACTCCTCCAGCTTCTTCCTTTCAGCGACGTCCACACATTCTCCTTTCAACCTACTGCTGCATCATAGCGGGGTCCATGCCCGCATCTTGGCCCTCGGGAAGGGCGTCCGGGCTCTCGCCCACGGGGAAGCCTTGGTCCGCGATCCCTTGGCGGAGCATGCTCATGTCGTCGGGGTTGGGCACCGCCGCCGGCAGCACCAGCCCCATCGCCCCCATCAGGAAGTCCCTGTAAGAGGCGAACGCGTCTTGCACATCGGGGCTAGCGGCGGCCATCGCCGGTCCGCTCATGAAGGCGACCAGCACCCGCATCTGGAACTCGGGCTTCGCGGTCGCGGGCGTCACCACCACCTCGCCGGGCGTTTCCCCATCGCCATACAGGAGTAGGCAGTTCCGCACCACGGTCTCGTAGGGCGCCTGCCACTCGTCCATCCACATGGCGAAGTCGAGGCCCTCCTTCAGCGCGAAGAGCCGGAATCCATCGGGATCCATCAGCGGACCCGCTGGACTGTCCGCCATATAGAGGTTCATCGCCTCGTCCTTACGGGCCACCTCACTGCGCGGACTCCGCTCTCGTAGCCCAAAGGTCATGGTCGACACCGTGGGCAGTGGGTTCTCCGGAAAGGAGACGGTCTCCCCATCGGGGCCGATCACCGCTCCCGCCAGCTCCAGCGTCAGCTTCCCGACGGACAAAGGCCGAGGGCTCAGCTTCAACTCGCGGGCCGCGTTGTGCACCGCGCTGCGGTACATCTGCGACCACGCCATGTCCACTCCCCTAGAAGGGCTCGTCAGCGCTCGGTTGATCTGCTCATCGAGGAACTGCAACCCCGCACCGCTATCCACTCGGCCCTTCTCTTGGATGAGGTCCTGGACCGGGTTGATCGCCGTCATCAGCTCCTTCGCCAGCGTGGCGACCTTGCCGGGCACATCTCCGCTGTTGTAGGGCTGCACGGGGAACGGCCGGAACCCCTCGGCGACAGGGTCCGGCTCGTACGGGATGACCCGAAGGCCCTTGCCAACCTCCTTCAGAGCGGCTCGCTCGTTCCATGACCCCGAGGGCATCACGATGTAGCCGTACCGGTCGATGTCGCGGATGTTGTTGAAGAGACTCTTGAGCAGCTTCTCCAGTTCCCGAGAGATCGAGAACAGAAGGTCGAAGGCGCCGATGCCGTGGAAGGTGCCCGACTCCATGAAGCGAGCCCACCCGATCGGGCAATACACCTCCTGGCGGTCGTACACCTCGTCAGCGATCAGGTAGTCCCCACACGTGATGATGTACCGTGCGCAGGTGCCCCGTTGCCCGTCGAGCCACAGCTCCCGGACCTGGGCGACGCCCATCATGTCTTTGTTCTTGGACTCCGAGGAATCCCCATTGGCGCCCTGCATGGAGCCGGCGCCGGCGTTGTACGTCAGGCCGCCGATGGCCATCGACTCGCCCTCAGGCCCCAGAGGCTCCCCAGACTGCTGCTCCCACCATTCCAGCTTCTCCAAGTTGTCCATGATCCGGCGGCCGAACACCTCCTTGAGGAACAAAAGCGGCACAATACGCTGCCGCATCTTCCCCCGTTCCTTGGTGTAGTCGCTCGTCTGGGACGGGAAGGGCATCATCTCACGGGGGTGGACCACCTCCAGGTCGCACGTCAATCCGACGATCGGGTGGTCGATCACGTTCCCCGCAATGCCGCAGCTCCCCAGGACCGTGAAGATGTGGGCGAACTGCGTCTTCACCATCTCCAGCTGGTCGTCGGAGACCACGGAGTCCGCGATGATCTGGCCGATCGCCCGCTGGCGGATGCCTGCAAGGCTGAGACCCTGTCTCATCACCTTCGGTCGGAAGTCCATGGACGCCAACCGTGCCTGGATCCGGTCCAGGGCGCTCATCAGCTCCTGGGACTGGAACTCCAGATTCCCCTCTCCATCGAGATGGAACGCCTTGATAAGGCCCATCGCGGGGTCGAAGACGTCAAACCGCCGGGCGCCGTTGAGGTAGTACCACGCCAGTAGCCACATGGTCCGCCGATAGGCCAACCGCTGCTCTTCCCGCTTTGCGTGGCGGTCGAGGATCTTCGGTAGAACCGTCGGGTCCCTGGTCAGTTGAATCGCGTCAAGGGCAATAGCTAGAGCTCCCCCACAAGGCCTCAGACATCTTAGTCAGCATTTCGCCCTACGTCCGTAGCCTCAGCCGCCGACGGCTTCGTCGTCCGGCACCTCGCCCTCGCCGCCGCTCCACGGGGTTCGTACCCTGGCATATAGGTTCGCAGGAGCACCTCCTGAAGCTTCTTGTCGACCTCCGGGTCGCTCGGCGAACCCGGCGCCTTCACCCCTTGGTCCCCAGAGATCTTCACGGCGTCGCGGTCGATGCCCAGGATCGCTGCGTAGTACACCTTCGCCATCGCGTGGTAGAGGGACACCGGGAGGGTAACGGTCTGGACGGGGTGGTTAGACTCGGGAATCATGGGTTTCGCTCGGTCGGCTGCCTGCATTCAGGATCTCAAGGATGTCGGCGGCCGGCACCTTCATCCAGTCCACCGCGTGGGCGTTGAAGTGCCCGTGCTCGTCGGTGTAGTTCCCCGCCTTCAACTGCTCCAAGGGCGTCTTTCGCTCCTCTGGCGCGTGCCCGCTGACGCGAAGCCGCCCACGGAGGATAAGTGTAGACATCGCGACGGTGTCGATGACGTCATCGTTCTTCAGGCCGCCGTCCAACACCTCGGGGTTGAACCCCTCGATCTGGTCGAAGAGCATCGACCACGGCATGCGATTCCGCATATGGAGGGGGAACTTGATGCGGCCATACTCGAATCGGGGCTGCAACGTGGCGATCTTGGCGGTCTTCTCCGCCACGCCAGGGTTGAACTTCTTGATCGACGGCATGAAGCTCACGTTGTAGATGTCCATCTGCCTCTGACGAACGATGCTGTCGAGCGTGTTGTAAAGCACGATACCCTGTTTGATGGTCTCTACGTGCACCGTGGGACACCGCCAGCGGGACGCCATCCGAAGAGTCGCCTTGATCAGCTCTTGTTCGTGGCACTGCTTGGCCCAGAGATCGAGGACGAAGAGGTCCTGATCCTTGGTGATCGCCATAAGGGTGGCGACCTTGTAGTCCGAGTCCTTGCCGGTGGTCCACGAGTTGTCGGTGGTGATGAAAAGCCGAGACTCCGCGAGGAAGTCCGCCATTCGCAGGCCTCGGGGTACGCCCTTGCTGTCCACCCACTGGATGCGGGCATTCGACAGCCGAGGGGACTCCTCTAGGGCGTCATCGGCGTCGGTGATCTGGTAGCCGTGCTTGTCGTCGGAGAGGTTGCCGAAGAACTGGTCTTCGGCGGTGCCCGGCATCGCCATGTACTCGCCCAAGAAGACGGAGCTGCCGACCTTCTCTCGGATCTCCTCCAGGGTCTTGCACTCGGGTCGAGCCTTCAACCGTCGCTCTTCGTCGTTGGCCGGCCACATCTCCGGCCAGCAGCTGATCAACTCGCCGTTGGCGCCCTCGTAGGCGGCCTTCACCACGTATCGAGACCATCCGTCGAAGCGGGGCTCCACCGCGCGGCGCTGGCCGTGGGCGTCGACGTACGTCTGGAGGGCGTGCCAAGCGAAGTGTCTCCGCGACACGAAGGTGGCCAGCCAATCACAGCCGCAGCCGGGGCGCATGACCATCGGCAGGACGACGTTGAAGAGGAACTGCCGCATATTGTCGCGGACCTGGGCCATCGACGTAGAGGCCTTGGCGTCGTACTCAGGGTCATCGAGACGGAATCGTCGAGGACGACTGCCACGCAGCTTGCCTTCGGCGGAGACGCACCGGATATAGGACCCGTTGCGGAGCATCAGATAGTTCGTGGAGTACGTGGACTCGCCGCGCTTGGGGACGATCTCGCCACCGGGGAACTCCGGGTCCCAGTCGTCCCTGATTCGGGGATTGTCGCGGAACTGCATCTTCAGCGTGAGACCCATGTTCGTCGCGTTCTCGTTGGTCGACGTCGCGTACGTGATGGAGTTCACGGGCCGGCTGAGCAGCAGCAGCGCGTTGTCCTTCTTCACGAGCGTGGATTTCGCGGAACCACGGGGGGCGATGGCGATGTTGGCGTCGGAGGTGGCCCACTGCCGAACGATGTCCCAGTGAAGGTCCGGCGTCCGCATGGGCTCGTCGTCGTAGAACATGGGGTCGAACTCGATCTCCGGGTTCGGCCACAGATACCACAAGTCGAAGAACCGAAGGCTGGCCACGCGGGCCTCCGCCTTCATCTCGATGCTGTTGTAGGGGTACGCGCTGATGGGTAGCATCCACTGGCGGCAGGCGTTCACACGAGCCTGACGTCGTCCGTCAGTCGTGAGCGTCTCGTAGTCCGCAACCAGGGGATACAGGGGATTCCCCTCCGCCGGCGTCAATACCCTCTTTACGTTCAACAGTCCCTCCCACAGCAGCTATGTGCTAGTTATGTGCTCTCTGGTGATGTGGTGACTCCGCCGGCCTTCATCGCGAGGAGGCTCACCGCCGCACAGGCGATCAGTGATCGGAGGATCTCCGCTGGGTGGATGAAGCTGCACTCGGCGATCTCCTGGGCCATCGCCAGGTACCAAGGACTGATCATCGGCATGAACCGCTTGGGCCCCTCCTCGGGGTCTTCCTCGGTGAGAACGGGAGTCGACACCGGAGGACACAGCTCCTGGTAGAGGGCCAGGCCCAGCTGATGATGGGTGCCCCACCACTCGCCGGGGAGACGGATCCCGAGCTCTCGGAGGTGGCCGCCGCCGATCTGGGCGATCTCCGACTCCGACAGGGATCGGAGGACGGTGTGCAGCTGGTCACTGAGGCCCTGCCGGCTCACCGACCGCCGGATCAGCTTGCTCTCCGGAAAGTCCAAAGGTGTCTGCGGATCGGGCGCCGGTGGGGTTGTTGTGGGCGCTGAGAGCTCGCACGATTTGCTCGGCGGGGTCAATGTCAGCGGAGCGAGGACGGGGGCGGTGGTATTCCGGACGGCCGTAGGCGCCGCGATCTTCGGCTCCTTCGCCGGCTTGGGCATCGGCGGCTGCTTGGTTTTGGACTTTGGCATTCGTTAGGTTCTCACGGGCGAGGGCGGCCAGCACCGGGCTGGTGGCCATCGTGACCGACTGCTCGATCGAACCATCCTCCTTTCGAGTGGCAGTGAAGTATACGGACGTTGCTTGCTTGATATCCCGCAGCAGAGCGCGGAACTGAGTCTGGGCCTTGAGCCGGACCTTGATCTCGTGATGCTCCATCGCCTCCTTTAGGAGGGCGAGCTCGTCGGCCAGCGTGATGCCGGACGCCTCGATCGCCGCGAGGATGGCGTCGGGGCTGTAGAACCGCTCGATGAGCGGGTGATCCGCTGGCTGGTTGCGTCGAATGACCGCCTTATTCTCCACACCAGATGTGGTGGTGGGGATAAGTTCCGAGGGCAAGCCAGTGTCCGTGGGCTCCACGAAGGATGTCATTTCGGCAACCTCCGCACAATTCCACCGAGCGCCTCTAGGGCCTTGGGTACCGCCGACCTCGACTTGATGTAGAACGGAGAGCTCTCCAGAGCACCTGCGGCGCCTACGAGAGTCTGTCCGCGAATCGCGGAGGGTCGCTCCTTGGCGATTTTCTCCAGGATGGCTACCTGTGTCTGCTTGGGTAGGAGTGAGAAGGCCTTGGGGTCCTGGAGTTCAGGAGGCAGCGCTTTGCGATGGATGCGATGCTCGGTCTGGGTGTACTCAGTAGGCTCGGGCTTGCCGGCGTAGGACTCGTGGAGCCGGAATCGCTGCTGTCGGGAGTTGGCATCCGCGAGAGCTTCCTCTTCCGGGCTGGGATACAGTGGTTCTTCGACCTGGCGGGCTTGGACGTTCTTCAGGTTGACGATGTTCCCGAGCACGGGGCCCTTGGTGGTGCGGACCGGCTTGCGGAGCTTCTGGGAGAACGGCCCCTCATTGAGGTAGATGCCCCAGTTCTTGTACCCCTGCGGTTTGGGGTTCTGCTTCACGTACTCGTAGGGCTTCTCGTCGCTGAGGCCCATCGAATACTCACGAGCCTTAGCGGCTTGGTCTCGCCGGAACCCTTCGAGGTAGGCGCCCCACTGGCCGGACTTCTGGAGCTTCTTGCGCTCCGCCTTCGGGATGCTGGGAAACGAGCCCAGGAGATTGCTAGGGGATTGGGCCTTGAGGAGCTCGCGGTTGCCCAGGCCCTTGCGGACAAACTGGGACATCTTGTCGTGCTTCAGGCTGTTGAGGATCGTGACGCCTTCGGTGTCGCCCGCCTTGACGGCGGCCTCCAGGGCTCGGTTGAAGGCCTTCTCGATGTCCTTGGCGGTGCCCTCCTTGGCGGCCCAGAACGACAGCGGACGACCCGCCACGACTCGCTTGCGAGCTTGGTACCACCGTGCGATCTTATCGAGCGGGAACTCCTCCGCCACCTACTGACCCCCTCATCCGGAAAACGAATCGGCTCAATACTTTATGCGGGCCGCCGGCGGGAGGTCGTTGGCCACTTTCTTGGGCCCGGAGACCTTGGCTCGCTCCTCCGGGGTGAACGTGGACATCCCGCCGTAGAAGCCCATGCCCAGGATCTGGTCGAGCTTGTCCTTACGGTCAAAGGCCGATCCCGCCTTGTCGAGGTCTCCCTTGTCCGTCCAGTAGCGGAACGAGGCCGCTTCCATGTTCCTCTGCGCGAGCATCGGGTCCCCGGTGGGCGTGGCGGGAGTCGACCGCGCGGCGGTGGGGCCGATCTGAGAGGCCCCAGTCGATGAGGTGCCGGTGCCGAAGCTGGGACCCATGGGGCCGCCGGCGTTGTTCTGTCGTGCGCGGTTGGCGTTGACGCCCGTGTTGTAGGACCCGCTGTTCACGTTGACGCGGGAGCCAGTGTCTGGGCCCTTGGACCGGTAGCTGTTGAAAGCCCCACGCGCGGGCTGACTTTCCCCACCACCATATTGGTGGTCCGCTGAGCGGGGTCTGCGGGTAGGGCCCCCGATGCCGAGGCGCTGTAGCTCCTGGGTGACGAGGTCGGCGACCATCTTGGCGATCTCGGGGCTCTGGCCCATCGGCTGCGGTTGCATCGATGCGGCGGGGCCGATGGCGCCGAACTTCGCGGACTGCGGGGTGCCCGGCATCGGAGAGGTCTGCGGACCCAGGGACCCAATGGATCCGACGGGCTGGCTGCCAGCGCCGCCGGGATTTGGGAGGCCTCGCATAGGAAAGTTAGGAATCGGCATCCATAAGGATAGGATCCGAATATGGAATCACAAAATAGTAAGGTCATCCTAGAGAGCCCCGAGCCGATGAAGGTGGCGCAATGGTTGCTGGACACCCGATTCACGGCCGACGCCAGCGTCCCGGCGCTGGTGTACTTCAATGGGGAGTGGTGGGAGTGGTTCAAGGATCGCTGGCACGTCCGGGACCAGGAGTGGCTCCAGGACCAGGTCTACCCCGCGCTGGAGGATGCCACGTATCTTCGGGAGACGCAACACGGCACCGTGAGAAAGCGGCTGAGTCCGACGCCGGAGCTGGTTCGGGGAGTCCTCCAGGCGCTGCGGTCGAAGGCACGGAGGGACTATCGAGAGACGCCCGTGTGGCTGAGGGGGCATCGGGAGAAGCCGTCGCCGGCGGATCAGGTGGCGTTCGACAACTCGCTGTATGACCTAAAGACCGGGAAGCAGATGGTGCGGGACGCTACGTGGTTCGATCATCAAGTCCTCCCCGTGGAGCTGGACCCCAACGCGAAGTGCCCGTTGTGGCTGAAGTGCCTGGAGCAGTGGAGCTGTGGGGATGAGGACTGGAAGACCCTGCTTCAACGGTGGTTTGGGTACTGCCTGATGAACCACCGGAACTACGACAAGTGGCTGCTGATGTATGGGAAGAGCCGAGCGGGCAAGGGCGTCATCGCGAGGATGCTGAAGCGGCTGCTGGGGGAGACGGTGATGGTGAGCCGGTCTCTGGAGGACCTCAACGGGGAGTTCGGGCTTCAGGGACTACAGCGGGCGAGGGTGCTGAACCTGACAGAGCTCAATGAGCTGGACGCCAAGTCGGCGGGGCGGGTGGCAAGCATCATCAAGCGGGTGGTCGGGCGGGACCCCCAGCGGATCAACATCAAGCACGGCAAGGCGTTGGAGAACGTGATTATCAACGCGGCGATCATGGTGCAGACCAACGAGATCCCCAAGCTACCAGATGTGCGTGGTGGGGTGTCGAACAAGATGCTGGTGCTCCCGTTCAACTGGAGCGCATTGGATGCGGGGAACAAGCCGGATCCCGACCTCGACAACAAGCTGGCCGAGGAGTTGCAGGGCGTCGCCATGTGGGCTCTAGAGGGGGCGAAGGCGCTGGTGAGAGGAGAAGGGTGGCCGACGGTGGCATCGGCTGAGGCCGCGATGGAGGTGTATGAGTCGGAGAACAACATCTTCGACAGCTTCCTGAACGATCGGTGCGTCCGCAGCGAGGAGGGGTTCGTGGCCACGGCCCTGCTGTGGGAGGAGTGGCGGGACTGGTGCCGGAAGCATCAGGTGGAGACACGGGTGGATCGCATCCGGCTGCGGAGCCGGCTGATCGATGGATCGACGTGGGGCCTAAGGGCGACGGTACGAAACAATGGACGAACGAAGGGGCTTGTGGGATTGAGCCTCAAAAAGGAGGTCAACGATGCGGGGTAAGGGGGCGTGGTGGGAGGACCGTTACAGCTACGAGAAGGAGGACATGGGTCGGGAGGAGCTGGAACGGCGATTCGGGACGTGCGAGGAGTGCAACAGGGCGAGGTGGCTGGTGGAGGGGGACCTGTGCGCCGACTGCCTCACGAGCCTGGATGAGGAGGAATGAGCGTGGAGGGGATGCGGGAGGGGTACAAGGTGGTGAATCGGAAAAGCGGGTGGGTGCTGGGGAGCTGTGCGGAACGGCCCCACGGGGAGCTGTACCCATCGATTGAGGATGTGCACCGAAGGATTGGGAAGCGGTACTGCAAGAGGGTTTGGCGGGTGGTGAAGGGGCGGTGGCGTTCGGAGGATGTTCGGTGGTTGAGGGACCAGTGACGACAGTGACGATGGCCGACCGTCACGCGTGGAGTTCTTTATAGGGTAAGTGTGTGTCTTTATCTCTCTTCTTTTTTTAGTCGTCACTACCGTCACTAAGAAGAAAGAGAGAGGGGGAAAGGGCGGCTGGCGGGGGTGGGGGATGGGGAAACCCTAACAAAGGGCGAGCGTCACTTGGGCGTCACGGATTGACGGCTGGAGGTGTCACTTGAGAGGGAGAGTTTGTGAAAAACTTCACGGACGGGGGCAGTGACGGC
>Ga0196964_10000083_pt1 | contig 65179 bp, 110 predicted proteins | sample S1_10metaG_FD_148615 | JGI IMG/M metagenome (GOLD analysis project Ga0196964, IMG submission 148615) | Soil microbial communities from Anza Borrego desert, Southern California, United States - S1_10 | ecosystem: Environmental > Terrestrial > Soil > Desert | place: USA: California | collected...
TCTACTACCCCAAAAGGACGACCGGAGGCGCCGCATGTCCCGGCGGCGTTCATAAACGCCATTGCCGAGGAAGGCACCAAGGCCGAGGCGGTCGAATGGCTGCAAAAGACGTGGAACGAACTGTGCCGCGCCGAGAGCGAGATCAGGAAGGTGCGGGAAGACCTTGAGCGCGCGGTGAGCAACCACGCCGCCGACCTGTCCCTAGCACGGTCGGAGATCGAGCGCAGCCTTTGGGTGCCGGTGAGCGAGCGCCTGCCTGAAGGTGACGCCGACGTTCTGACCATCGACCGCGACGGCAAGGTCCACGGCAAGCCGGCGCACTCCGTCCGCACCGACTCGACGTTCGCCATGCGGGCAGGAAACAAGCCCTTCTACACCCACTGGATGCCGCTACCCGCCGCGCCGGAGCCGAAGCCGTGAGCCGCTGCAAAACCGAACAGGAGTGCCAGAACATGCCGTGGTGCAGCCGCGACAACCGCTGCTACAAGGACGACTCTACGGCGCGTTCCTCGTCCGACGATAAGGACGGTTAGGAACCCGTGATACCTAGCTTCTACCGATGGCCGAAAACCGGCGGATTTCCTCAGTTCGTCTACTTCGCTGACGGCTTGGCGATGCTCTACGGGCCGTTCTGGGCCCGGAAGGCGAAGCCGCGATACATCTACATGCCATACGAGAGCCTGCGTTGAGAATCGAGCGCATCGGCAACGCGACGCTGATCCTCGGGGACTGCCTGCAGGCAGAGCTTCCGCGCGATGCCGCCGTGGTGTCCGACCCACCATACGGCATGAACGCAGATACCGACAGCAAGCGGTTCAGCGGCGGCGAGCGTGAGCACCAGCGAGGGCCGGGACGGGTATGGCAACCCATCGAAGGCGACGCGCAGCCTTTCGACCCGTCGCCGTGGCTCGCCTATGACCGCGTAATCCTTTGGGGTGCCAACCACTTCGGCCAGCGCCTTCCGGTCGGCACGACGCTGGTTTGGATCAAGAAGGACGACCACCTTTTCGCCACGTTCCTGAGCGACGCTGAAATCGGCTGGCAGAAGGGCGGGCACGGCGTCTATTGCTTCCGCAAGTCGTTCCCTCCCCCGGTCAGGATCATGGAGTACGACGGCGTACAGGCCGCCCACCCGACGCAGAAGCCTATCGGCCTGATGGCGTGGTGCATCGAGCGCCTGAAGCGCCCTAGCGTGATCCTGGACCCGTACATGGGCAGCGGGAGCACGGGCATTGCCGCCGTCACGATGGGGCTGGAATTCGTCGGCGTAGAGGTCCACGAACCATATTTCAACGTCGCCTGTGAGCGCATCGAGCGGGCGCAACGTCAGGAACGGCTATTCGCATGAGCCGCGAATTGGCATGGAGCCTCGGCATGCGCGGGTACTGGATCAACCGCAGCGGCTCGCTGACGGTAACGTTCTACACGCCCGGCCTATGGGAGAGATTCGTTGAGGGCCTACTCCATGACCGGCAGTGGGTAGCGTATGCCGCACCGCACCTAAGCCGTCCTTCCACACAGAACGTCCCTTTTCAACCAAGGAGTAAACGATGAACGAAGCAGCCGCAGCATCTGACATAGCCAAGGCGTATGCCGCACAGGCGCAGCGCGAGAAACATTGGGAAGAATGCGATCCCGGCGAGAAGATCGAGCGCCTGCGTGACGAGGTAGCCCGCCTCCTCCACCTGAACACGGCCCTGTCAGAGCTTGCCGAGCACCTGATGCAGCACCAGCACGGCAGCGACGGCGCGCTGCTCACCCCCATGCGGCACCCGCTGGCGAATCGCGCTCAGTCCGCGATGATCGGCAGCGGCACGTTTTCTGGCCGCATCGGAAGCAGGATCGCCAACAAGTGGGAGCGCGGTTCCTAGCCGTTGTACGTAGCATGTATACCGATTTCTGGACGCACCCCGGCGCAAGCCGAGAAGTCCATGCCGGCGGAGATGGTGCGGTACGACCCGGCCCCCGAGTGCAAGGGAGTAAACGCGGCATGAGAAAGCCTGGAGCCAGAAGGTCCGTCCTAGCCGTCCGTGGGGCACCCGCAGATAAGAAAGCGGCCCCGGAGTACCACGGCGGCGGGTTTGATGGACACGCACGGAACGGCTTGACACCCCGGAGAGACGGGGACGGACATTGCATATCAAACAGCGAGGCCAAGTGAAACTGAACTGGCGAGAAAACGAAACGCTGCGGCGCTGGTCGATGACGGATGCACCGTGGTGGCAGTTCTGGATGCCGCAGAGCGGGCCGCTTGGTGGGCTGATCGGTGGCTTCGTAATCACGGTCGCGCTGATCGCTGTGTTTGGGTAAGCGCGACGACATACCGGAGCGTCCCTAATGCGTGAATGGCTGGTGATCCAGAGCAGCATGAAGAACGCCGTGTTCGCCCCCGAGGAGGCGAAGAAAACCAAGGGCTACATCCCGCGTGACGTGGCCGAGAATCTTCTAGGGCGCAGCATGGAAGGAACCGTTTGGTTCACGCGCGAGGAAGGCGAAGCGATGCGTGCTCACCCTGAATGGCGCGAACAGCTTGATGGAGATAACGGCTAATGGCTCAATTCACGCATTCGCTTTGCGAGGAAGTCATCCGCACCAATGGCAAGTGCGGCTTGACCATGAACGAAACCGTGCAAATGGCGAAGCTGGCACTCCGGGCGCTCAAGAACGAGAACCCGCTACTGCTCGATGCCATGCGCTACCGTTGGCTGCGTGAAGCTGCCGCCGACGTAGACATGAGCAATCTCCTGCGCGATGGTGGCGCGGAAATGGACGCCAACATCGACGCCAGGATGGGCGGTAGTTCTGGACCTCAGCACGGCGAAGGAGGCAAGTGATGCCGCAATGCCCGAGAACGGGAAACTGGTGCATGACGTGCTACCTCGGCTGCATCTTCCAAGGTCAGCCATCACAGCCATACGTCGCGCCGAACATGGGCTGGCAATGTCCGAAGTGTGGCCGGTGCAATGCGCCGGTCGTCATGCAATGCCCGTGCGGGCCGAACGTCACCAGCGCGGGTTCTTCGCTTACCGCCGCAGACAGCGAGGGGAAACCGAAATGAACGTGAGGATGGAGTATCACCCACGCACTAACACGACGCTACAGCAGATCACCGTTCAAGGCGCGACCTACGTCTTGGCCGAGGAACTGAAACTGAAGAGCGGCAAGCGGTACATTGTGGAACTGTGCGACGGCAACGCCATGCTGTACGAGCTTGTCGCCAAGACCCCGGCGATAGAACGATGAGCAGTGCTCTGGAGACGGCGAAGGAGTGCGCGAAGTGGGTAGGCGCGGTGCTTGGCGTTCTTCTAATGATCGTCATCGCGCCGCTGGTGCTGATCTGGAAAATCTTCGGGCCGATGGTCATCGACATGAAGAAGGTCATCGACGGCGAGATGGACCTGTGGTGATGGACCGTGCCCTGAAGCGCGCTAGGGACCGCGTGTTCCGGGCCGCGCTGGCCTGCGTCAACAAAAAGGGGCACGCATTCCTGTTCGCCCGTCAGGACGTGAACCTCTACGTCATTGACCGCGCCAAGTTTCAGCGCCTTGAGGAAGCCGTTTCCAAGTACCGAGAGGCCCTGAAGAAATGGCCTCGCCGTTCCTCAAACACTGCTCGGGGAAAATGAGCGAACTGCTCCTCGCCGGAAAGGACTACTTCACCGAGGAGGAAGCGGCGGCTTACTGCTGCGTGTCCGCTGACAAGTTCTTTGTCGTGGCTGGGGCGTATGGGCTAACCGGCCCCAAGTACAGCCGGGAGGATCTGCGCGGCGCTATCGAGGAAGCATTCGCCAACCCAGCCGCCCACAGGCAGCGCATCGCGGATTTCTTGCCACGCGACTACGGCATAGCCAAGGCCATTCGCACCCCCGCTTGGGCAGACCGGAAAGCCATAGCGGCGGTCTACAAGGCGGCAAGGCAGTTAACCAAGGCGACAGGCATCAAGTACGCCGTAGACCACATCATCCCTCTACGTGGGTCCAAGGTTAGCGGCCTGCACGTCCACAACAACCTGCAAGTCATCACTGCCTCCGCGAACAGCGCGAAGCACAACAAGTACCAGCCGTGATCCCAAAGGAGTTCTTCACGCCGGAAGAGCTTGCCGAGCTGCTAGGAACCCCGCAGCCCAAGCGCCAGCGTGAACTCCTGACCGAAGCCGGGGTTCCGTTCGTACCCTCAGTCTCGGGCTACCCGAGGGTCTACCGCGACAAGTTGCTCCCCCAAGCCAAAACTGCACAGAATGACGTTTTCGACTTCGCAGCCATTGCCCGCAGGCCGTCCAAAGCAGCCAGCAAATAGAGACCTGATGCCGCGCATGAAGCGGCGCGAGTCAGGCGATGGCTACCTCTATTACTACATACACGGCGACGGCTACCAAGAGCCTCTAGGAGGCGATTTCAAGGCCGCCGTGGAGAAATGGAAGCTTCTCCACTATCCAGGCGAGGACGACGCTCCTAACGGCTTCAGGAAGCTATCTGAGGCATGGGAAAAGTCCGCTACCTTCGCCGCTCTATCCCCTAAGACGCAGTACGAATACGGCTTGGCGATGGAGCGTTGGCGCGACGTGTTCAAGTCCGCCCCTCTAGAGCGCATCGGGCATGCGTCGCTAGTGGCAACCAAGCGGCAGATGAAAGCCGCGCCAACCCAGTTCAAGCGATTCAAGTCCGCCCTGTCCTCTTTCTGGTCGTGGGCTGTGGATGAGGAGGAGTTGACCGACGTTCCTAACCCCTGCCTTGGAGTTAAGGGCTACAAGACCAAGAAGCGGGGGAAGGTGAAGGTGGCAGACTGGATGTACTACGCCGTCTATGACGAGGCCGAGCAACCGTTGAAGGACTGGATGGATCTAGGCGTCGTCTGCGGCCCGAGGGTCATGGACTGCTGCAAGCTCCAGATCACCCACATCGAGCACGGCAAGCTTCACGTCAAGCATGGCAAGAAGGACACAGGGACGGTACTCCCCATCGAGGGCGACCTGAAACTCGTCATCGACCGCCTGAAGGCCCGCAAGGTGTCGAGTGTTTACCTAGTAGCCGACGAAGCAGGCCAGCCCCTTACCTATGGCCGACTGCGGGAAATGTTCGATGAGGCGATGGAGCGGGCGCTGAAGAAGAACCCCGAGATGCCGCGCTGGCAGAGGAGGGATCTGCGCGGCAAGAACGCCACCGACGCTGACACTTTACAGGAGGCTCAAGAGCGGCTTGGGCATGACGACTCACGGACCACCGCCGCCTTCTATCGGCAGGCCATGAAAGCGAAGCCCGGGAGGCTTCCGAAGCGCTGAATTTTGGACGCCGTCCTAAATATGGACGGAGCATTCAGCGTAAGTGCTTGATTATGGTGCTGCTGGCCTGACTCGAACAGGCGACCTACTGATTACGAATTATGGTCGGCTTTGTTTGTCGTCAATGCGATAGGCGATTTACGTCCATAAAGGCGCGGCTTCTAAGGCATTGAAACGCATAGATGCCGAAGCGAATTTTGGACGGCCCCAAACCGTGGATGATCGGCCCCTTTGTTGCAAACTATGTGCGGTGCTTGCAACAAGCGGCGCAACAATCAGCGCTTCGCCAGCATCGCGTCCTTATTCTGACTCCCTGCGCTGGACCCGAAGAAGAATTGAATGATCGCGCCCCAAGCCGTACCGAGCGCGCCCAGCATCACCAGCAGGGCCTCGGAATTAGAGGTTTTCAGGTGGCCGGTAAGCATCCCGACCAGTATCCCGAAAAACCCGATGGTCACTAGGATAGCCAGCACCGCCGGAATCTTGCTGCGTGTATCGGCCTGCATCTTCCTAGCTGAGTCCCGGTCCCCGGCATGGATCTTCTCTAGGTCGATATCCAGCTCGCGCAACTTCACCGTGAACGCCTGCTCGGCCTGCTTGGCAGCGATGATCTGATCCCCGGTCAGGGAACCACCCTTAAAAGCCTCCTCAATGGCGTCCTGGGTGGGCTTCTCGATGCCGAGGGCCTTACCCAGCACTTCTACGGCTAGCCCTCCTACGGGGCCTGCAAGGGCCGTGGCGATGGTCGGGGCAATGCCTCTGAGTAGATCGGTGAGTTTCATGGTTGTACTAGCTTCCTTTGTTGTTACGTATAACTCTCATTTCCGGGCACCGCAGGCGCAGACCCTCCAAGGTCTACCGCCGTAGTAGGTTTTTACCCACCACGAATGCCGATGCTTCATCCCTTCTCCATCTTCGCGGCGAGCCGTTCAACCCTCTTCGGGGCTTGCGTGTACCACTTGCTGTTCCGCATCTCAGCGGCGGCGGCAGCGTAGTTGCCAGCCTCCAGCGCTGCCTTGAGCTTCTTGAACGCCGATAGACCGTCCCTGAAGATGTGCGCCATATTGAGTAGCACCGCCTTGCGCTCGTCCGTCAGGGAGTCGAAGCCGGGGAAGAACACCTTGGCAGCGGTTTCGTTCCGCACCATGTCGTTTTCCAGCAGGACGTTGATCTCGTAAGGGCTCAGTCCTCCACCCTTGCGCTTGTCGATTAGCCTGCCGACCCCGATAGTCCAGTAACCCTCGGAATCCGGGTAGGCATATGGAACGATCCCCTCGTCAATCTTCAACTGCTCGCGGGCAATGTCGCGGTAGTTACCCATTGGACAGCGGCTTGAATATCTGCACCGGCATAGGTGCTACAGACTTATCCGAGAAGTAACCCACGATCACCCCGGCGTGCTCAAAGAACAGGAAGCACCCCTCGAATGTCTTTCCGCCCTCCTGCCAAGTAGCCCTGTAGGGAAGGTTTGCCACCGCATCGAGTTTGCAGGGCTCGTCGTAGAGCGTGATCGTTATCCCCTCTACATTCGCCACGTAGCGGGGGGCGGCATTCGCCGTTCCCGAATATAGAACGATCGTTCCAACCATTAGCACGACCACCAGCAGCAACATCCCTACGTTCCACCTGTTCATGGCGCTACCTCTTCTTGTCGTGACTGCAAATCGTGTATTCGGTGAATCAGCTCTTCCGAAACCTTGTTGATCCGCGCAACCGTCCTCGCCAGTTCGCTCAACCGGCCATCGCGCATGTAAACCTGCAGCGCGTCGCCTAATTTGCGTAACTCCACGCAGCGCTCATTGACGTAAATGTCATTCAGGGTGCTCATACCGCCGCCACGAACCTTTGCTGCCCAGGCTGTAGCCTTGGCGTTATCGAACGATTGCTCCTGAACCACGTACCGCAGTCGGAACACTGATAGCGCTGGTACTTCAGCACTTGCGCCCGGTGGTCCCCGTCCCTCACGTAATCAAACGACCCGCAAGAGGGACACACAGGATCGTTGTTGCTCGCCCCCCTGTTGGGATGGCCCTTGATCCAAGGGAGAAGTCTTTTGTAAAGCTGCTCCAGCAGTTCAACGTCGCGGCGGTTGTAGGCTTCCATCTTCGCCCATGCCTCCGCGTTGTCCCTCATGCACTCAAGCCATAACTCAGGCCCTTCGTGCCTTAGCTTCCCGCCGATCTCCAGCGTCTTGCAGATGTAGTCGAGCTTGTTCGAGGGAAAGAGGAACGTCTGCCACATGGTTTTCAGCAGATCGACTTGCTTGTAAGGCGAGGGTGGTTTCAGCCCGTGGACGAGAAATTCCTTGTTGAGCGTTGGGATGTCGAACTTCTGCCCGTTGTAGTGGACTACCGCGTGAGCTTCCGAGAGAAGCTTCTGCATCGGCTGGAGAAGCTTCCTGTGGTTCTTGTCGGTCAGCCGGTGGAAGATGACTTCCTTGCTCCCTAACCACTTCGCCGTCCAGCAAAGGACGTGTCCGTTGGCATCGATGAAGTCGGGGTTGATGTTCTGCTTGTAAACAGCACCCCAGAAGTAAGCCCTGTTAGGCGCAGTCTCTATGTCCAGCAGGAGAATCTTCGACTCGTCGCCAATGACTCCAGCGGCCTGCAGGAACTCCGTCCACGTAGCCCAATGGGTTTTCCACTTAGACCCAACGGAACTGTGCTTGTAGAAGTTCTCCCGAGAAGGAAGCGCTTTGTGGTCCGCGATCCACTTCTTCAACCCGTCTATGCAATCCTGCTGGGAGAGAAGCGGCTTTCGGTAGGTCCGTCTGCCGTGAGACAGGAGCCACCGGGAAAGCGTGCCGGGGGACATGCCGAGAGATTGCGCCGCTTTGGTCACTGAGCCCGTAGGATGCAGGGGAGATCTGCTGTCCTCGAAAGCCTTGAGCCTGCGCTTTTCTTCCGCCAGCGTTACCTGATTAGGCTTGCGCTTCACGTCTTAGCCCTCAGATAGCGGACGAGCGAGGGATTTTCCTTCATGACTGCCAGGAGTCCCGTTGCGAGCCCCTGCACCCACTGTTCCTCGGTGCCGCGCTTGTTGATCGCCCCATCCACGCCCATCTGAAAGCAGATGGCATGTATGCATTCATGGAGCAACGTGTCTTGATCGTTGCCTAAAGACCTACCAGCAAGGATGGAGATAACGTGCTTGTCGTTGTCGCACTCCCCGTAGTCACCATCTTCAAACCCCTGCGCCCGCTCGGTGACTACCCTTACCTTGTAGACCTTCCCGAGGATTTTTATTCTTGTCGGGCGCTTCATCTAGTGAACCGGCTCCCCGGCCCTCTCTCTCGCTAACAAGAGAGCACCGAACATCGCCATGTAGATTTCGACTACCGTTTCCTCTACGCCCAACTCACGGATTTCGGACTCCTGCCAAGCTAGGACACCCTGCTTGACCATCTCGGGGAGGATTACGACTTCGCTCACGCGCGACCCGTCCACCGCTTCACGGTTTCTGTTTCCCAAATACGGATGCCGGTCCAGATGATCGTAAAGAGCGCCGCGATGGCAGGAAGCCACCCAGCGACGGTTGCGATTGCCGTGCTTACCGAGAGCGCGTCGGCAACGTGCTTGAGCTGTTCCTGATTGGCGGACATTTAGTATGTCTCTTGTTGTTGGTCATTGGCTGGATTTGGCGATGATGTCTGCTAAGGTCATGCGGCCAGTGGGGGACATACCAGCACCAGCGGCGCCAGCCCCAAGGGCGAAAGGAATGGCTCTTGATCCAGCGTTCACGCCTCGCGCCGCGAGGGAAGTCATCAGCGGGCTTCTGTCAGCCAGCCACCACGCGAGCCTTCCAAGGTTTTCCGGTTCAGCCGTGAGAATCCCAAGGCCCACAGGATTCTTGTTAGCGCTCATCTGCACCCGAGGCTCTACCACCTTCAAGGCGTTCAAGAGCCTGGATTCCGCTGCGTTCAGGTTCTCGATGCCAGGAGCGGCCTTGGCGATTTCATCCTTAAGACCTCGGGCCAAGGCTTTCTGCGCCTCGATTTCGGCACCCTTTAGCTCCCCGTAGGCTTTATTCCCTAACGCCCTGTAGGTGCCCTGCTTCATCTCCTGCGCCATCTGGATAGGCATTTCGGAGAGCGTCTTGGTAGATGGATGGTTCAGGAAGTCATCTGCGGCTTTGCGTATTGCCGCAAGGTCGGATTGCGGGTTGACCTGTTTTTTGAACTTCTCCGCCAGATCATCAAGAACCTTGACCACGTTGCGCTGCTCAATCGTCCCCGGATGGTTCTGGAGAGAAACCTTGATCGCCTCGTTCAGTCGGTCGATTTCCGCCCGTAGCTTTTGCATCCCACCGGCCGAGACGTTGATGCCCTCCTCAAGCATCGTGTCTATTGCCTTTGCCGCAGCCCCCGTCCTTTGGTCGTACTTGGTGGGCTTTACGGCGCTCTGCATCAGACGTTGAGCAAGAGCCTCAAACTTGGGAGCAAGGGCCGCTGAAGTGCCCACCCCCGTCAATATCGTAGGGGCGGCTTGTACGGCCACGTTGGCGGCAAATCCGGCCCCCGGCGAGCCGGTCGCGTCAGTTACCGCCCCACCTGCGTCGTAAGCCACCTTCTCTAGTTTCTCGCCAGCCGCTTTGGCGACCGGTTGGGCGAGGCGGAACGGCAGTGGTACGGCGGTATGCGCCTTGTCGGCAATCGCTCCTGCGACCTTCCCGGCAACGTCTAGAGGCCCCATCTGCGGCTTGCTACCGCTGGGGACAAATGGGGTCGGCTTGGGACCAGCCCCCATCGCCCTTTCCCGTTCTAGGGAAAGAAGCTCAAACTCCTCTTGTTCGCTAAGAGCCACGTTTCTTCAGCAATTCTTGGTAGCGGCGTTCTTTTTCATCGCTCCATCCGCTCCCAGTTGGCGACGGTGGTTTCTGTTCTGGCAGTCCAGGAGAGCCGGGGGCGACACGCTTACCCATGCGGGCACGAATCGCCGCGATCTGCTCCTCAAGCGTTTCCTTCCGGTTGTTGAAGTCACGCTCCAGAAGATCAACCACCTGACGCACCTGCTGGGCCGATGCGTTATCCCCAAGGACATGCTCCATTTCCTTGCGGGCCGTGTCCGTGAGGACGCCCGAAAGATTGGGCTGGGTAAGAATCCGCGCCGCTTCCGCCCTAAACAGGTTCATCTGCGCGTGGAACTTGGCGACATCTGGATCGCCAGCAACGGCCTTCCGCCCCGCCCTGACCCACCGCTCCACCACCGGCACGCCGGTCGTATCAACCTTGTCCGCAAGCTCCTGCAGAATCTTGCCGTTCCGAATGGCTGTCTTTTCAAACGCCGTGATGGCGTCGTACTGCGGCGTGATCTTCTCCAGAGACTTCGTGTCGGCTTTGAATCCAGCCCTGCCAGAAACCACGTCCTCGGAGGTAATCCCAAGCTCCTTCATTACCGCAACGCGAGCACGCTGGATGTGCCCCATCGTCTTTGTGTCGCGCCGATATCCGGCTAGGGAGTTTGGATCGTAGAGCGATTGAACAGCAAGGTCTCGGATCGCTTCCTTGTCCTTCTCGGGGTCAAGAGCGCCTTGCTGTGCGTACCCGCCTTGGGCTACCGGCGCAATCTGCCTCGCAAACCGTGGCCCCCGGCTAACCTCCGTCCACTTGCCATCCTTGAACTCCTCGAATATCTCCTGATCTCCTACTGCGCGTCTACGCTGCGGAGCTGGCTTTGCAGGCTCGTCTAGCTTCGCCATCTCACCGGCAACGAGCCGCTGCATGGCAGGATTGTCAGCGTAGATTTCGGAGAGCCGTACAAGGTGGGCGCGCTTCGCAGCTTTCGGGTCATCCTGAACCATCGGCCCTGATGGGATGACTTTGCCAGGATCACCGGCAATCGCTACAGGATGCCCCTCGCCTACTTCCTGCGGCGCAGTCGCGGCTGGAGTGCCGTGCAAGCCGCGCACCGCATCGCTGATCTCCTCACGGCGGCGGGCCTCCTCATCGCGCTTGGCCTTCGCCGTGGCCGCCTGCTGCCGATAGTGGAGAACGTCCTTGGCCGGGGCGTACTTGCTTGCTACCGCAGCAACCTGCTCGTCAGTGGCTTGAGGGCCTAGCGCCGCTAGTTCCGCCCTGAAAGCCTGCTCTTGCCCTAGAAGCCTCTGCTTCTCCTGCTGCGCCTGCACCGCCCCGATGATAGACATTAACCCCTGCGCCTGCTGTAGATCGCGCATGGGCTGTTGCTGGATTTGCTGCTCCCGCGCCCGGTATTCACTGAGGAACGGGATGTAACTATTGTTGTGCGGCATGGGGCTTTTGCCCTCTTGTTATTAAGGTGCTGCTGTTACGGTGGCGACCAGCTCCACTTCCCCCCGGTGGCTTTACCAAGCTCACCGAGCATTTCTGAGAGAGTCTTTGGCTTGGTAAGAACGGACGCGGCAGCATCGCCTAGTCCGCCCCACACTCCAGAACCAGCCTGCGCGGCATTGCTCATCACCGCATTGCGCGAGTCCTCACCCGACAGACCTAGATTCCCGAAGCCAGTAACCGCGTTCTGCCAGTTCTTCATCCCCGCGTCGGTTGCGATACCAAGGGAGGTAGCGTTCCCAAACGGGTTGCCGTTGACCGATAGAGCTCTGAGTGTCGCGTCGAATGACTGCTTACCCGGCCCTTCAAAGTAGGCGTTGGGGTTGTTGAGCCAGTTCGTCGCGGTATTGAGGAAGGGAAGCCTGTCCGTCCTAGATTGCGTGGCGATGTTCTCTAGGCTGTTCGCCAAGTCCTGAGAGCCGATGGCTCCTGCGATGCCCGGCGCGATCTTGCCCGCGACCTCCAGCCAGTCCGCAGCGGTGTCCTTGCCCTCAAGAATCCTCTGGAGCGCCGAGCCCGCAGTTGTCCCGGTAGTCGTGCCCCCGGTGGTCGTTCCGCCGGTGGTGGTGGTAGTCGTTCCTGTTCCGCCGCCTCCAGCAGTAGCGGCGGTGCTCGCTACAGTGGTGGCCGCTTGCAGCGTGCCGTTAGGACCGGAGGGGAGGTAAACGTCACCAGCGGGCGAAGTGTAGTTGGGGTCTGGAATTACGGTTCCGTCGTTGACTGGGTAGGGGTTGTCGAGGAACGTGGTGTCTACGCCACCGGCCACGCCGCCAGCGGTGCCCGTACCCAACGTCTCAACCCCGGCGTTGTACGCGCTCCCCGACCCGAACATGTCTCCAGCACCAGCAAGCGAACTCGCGTCGGGACTCACAAGCCCACCGAAGCCGGTAGCAAAACCACCAGCAAGACCAAGCGCCAGCGCTAATCCGGGGTCCATTAGGTCACTCGTATGGATGGTCATCCTGTCCCACCCGCTCCCAGGGGAGACAGCCGACCACTGTACGTTACCACGCTCGTTTACACCCCCGCCAGATACCCCGTCAAATCCGACCAACGGGTTGTGCCACGCATACTCCACCGGCCCAGCAGGCGTCCCATCAAGGTTGAACCGCTGCCGCGCCTGCTTCTGATCCGGGGTCGATACAGCCTGCGTATAGGTGTTAGTCGCCGGGTCGTAGTTCTGAATCTGGTTCGACGGATCGCCAACGTAGTACCCGCCGACATTCCCGGCATCGTCGCCGCTGGTGGTGATGAATGACTGCACCGGACCGCTTCCGAAGTCCCGCGAGTTGCTGTTCTGCCACGCATTCGAGGGGTCAGCCAGAACCGCCGCGAGAGTCGGCTGTGCGGGTACTAGCGACGTGGCAGCAGGCGTCTGCCCCCGAGCCTCTAATATCCTCGGGTGGTCATCGGGCAAGAACACATCCCCCTGCTCAAGAGCGTGGAAGTTAGGAATAACCTCTGATAACCAAGGCATCTAGCGCCCTTTCTTATTCATGTACCCACCCAAAGCAATGCCTCATCTCATGACCCAACACCGCGTCGCTCGTTCCCTCTGGGGCCACGATCCGGCACATTGACCAATCCCGCGACGGGAAGGTGCAGGCAAGCACCGTGACGAGCGGCGGCATCCCGCAAGAATCCGGTGCCCTTCTCTCCCACGTCACAGCCACGGTCTGAGGCTCCGCAACCTTGACCATCTCCCCGCCGTAGGTGCAACCCATAAGCAGGATCAGGATGGAGCTACGGAGCACCATTGCCTCCTCTGCGCGGCCTTTTAGTGGGGTCAAGCCAGCGACGCCGCTGGGCTTCGGCAAGCGCGGCACGGTGTTCAGCAGTGAACGTGCGTTTCCGCGTAGCCCACTTTTGCCGCCTGTGGCACTTGGCGCACAACGCTCGTCCATTACTTACATCAAGCCTCAACTCTGGATATTCCGCGAACGCCTTGATGTGATCGGCCTCTAATTTCTCTGTTGATCCGCATAGCGCGCACTTGTGGCCACCATTGGTCAATACAGCAGCACGCCATTGCGCATATTCCATCGAATTGCGAATACGCATCGCCTCGGTGGTCTTGCCCCCCTTCCAGTTCCAATGCAATGGGCCAGAAAGGTTCGGGCGCTTCTTCCCCTCCTTGCGCTTTGCAATGTTGTCCAGAGTAGGGTCGGTGGCGCGAGTGCGCCCCTTGTTCCACGGCGTAAAACCGGGCTTGAACCGACCGTCGTTATGGGCCTGCATCGCGCCAAGCTCCGTTGCTATAAAAATACAACTTCGAATTCGTGCTATCCACGACGATAGGGATGGCCCCCGTAACAGCCGTAGGAACGCCTGTAGGGGTTCCAGCGCAGCTTGGAACGTAGGTGAACCCATCCGTCGCCGTCGTCGCTAAAGCGCTGCCAGAAGCGTTCAGGATGACGCTCCCGGTGTTCTTGATCTGCGCCCTAGCCGTCAGCGTGCCGCTGGAATTCGCCGTGGAGAAGGTAATTCTTCCGGGCACCTGATTCGCCCCAACCGTCCCGTCAGCGGTGAACGTGATCCTCGCCGCTACCGCAAAATCGGTTCCGTCCGAGCCCTGAACGTCTATGAACAGCAACTCGTCGTTGTTCGCAACGGCTGTGTATGTTCCGATAACCCCTGCCTTGGAGCGCGCCGCAAAAATCTTGGCCGGGTTGCCAGCGGTGTTGTTGAAGAACGCAATTCCAATCGCCCCGCTCGTCCCCACCGCGTTGCCGATGAACTGAGTAGACGGCGTATCCCCCGAGGCACTGAAGGTCGTAATCGCCTCGGTATGCCCCCGGATAATCCTGCCGCTCGCATCTACCACGAATGGCGTAGCGTCAGGGTTTGTCGAGTCCTCAACGACAATCGCATTCCCCGCCCCGGTCTGCCTTACCTCGAAAGCATTGCCAGCCGAATTGGCCGAGATAAGAGCAGTGGTAAACGTAGGGTCGGATGTCCAAGTCCCATCCCCACGCAGAACATCCGTAGTCGTCCCCGAGAGCTTCCTTAGAAGCCCCCTGCGGTTCGTAGTAGCTAGAGAATGATTAAGAGGCATTGCCCATCACGTACCAGCCAACGCCTTTGTCCCAGCAAAGGGACTCAAGAGTCGCCAGCGTTTGCCTCACCAGAATCCTCTCCGTGCCGTCGTCTGTCTTGACGATCACCGTCACAGATGCTGTGTCCTTGTTATAGATCGCAATACTGATTGGTTCCAAGACCCATCCCTGCTGGCCTGGAGCGGCAAGGATCGTTACATCGGTCGTGCTATTGAGCGCGGCCCTGAACGTCCCCGGCTTAGTAGGAACGCCATCGTTGTTCCACGTCACATAGGTGACGGTAGCCTCGGGCTGGTTGGCCGAAATCGCGCCGGCAAGCACGGCCTCCAGTTTGAGCGTCGTTTTGTCGAGGATCATTCAATCCTCGCAATGAACTTCTCAAGCCTGCACGCCGAAGCATGGGAGTGCGTCAGTCTGACCGCACGATCACGATAAGACCCGCAGCGATAGATATGCTTCTTGCGCTGCGACATGTCTATGTCCCTAGCAGTTGAAAACGTGGGGTAATCGTCGTCGCTGAACGAAACACCAACAACACTCGATGCCGAGGAGGCAGAATCTCCAACAACCCCGCACCACGGCATCCGCTGTCTAGCGTTATCTCCCTTCGGCAGCTTGAACTGAGCCGTCATGGTGTAGGCGGTGCTTGCCCCATCCACCCATTTTTCAGTGCCGTCGTTCTGGAAACGGTGAAGTTTCCTCGGGCCGTTCCCGTTGTGCGCACCGATGAAATACCCGCCAGAGCAAACAGGCTGAACCTCAGTCGATTGCCATTCAAACCATTCGTTCCACGACGGGTTGAATACTAGCCACCGCTGAGTAGTAGCGGTGGGAACATCCAGAGCTATTCCTATGGCGTCTTGGCCGTAGAAACTGAACGCCGACACATGATACGGCTCCGTTCCAGCAGTCGGTCCGGCAGACAGTATCTTTCTGATAGCCGGTGTTGAAACATTCTCAAAGGTCTGCCCGTTGAACGCATACAGAGATGCTTCGTAATCCCTGCCGGCTTCCGCGCCAATGAAATAAGTCCTAGACCCCAAGGCAGCGCTGTAGTGGCGTGTCCCGGTGGCATACCCTGCCCCGCTTGAAACGTGCGGCCCGCCAAGACCGATGCGCGCAGTAATCCCGTTCCTTGAAAGCGGGCTCCCCGTTGTATTCCCTGCGTTCTGGAACCCCTCCACTGTCTCTGCCCCAAACGCGAGCGTAATCCTGTCGTGCTGTATGAGGCCGCAAGCCTGATCCTCTACAACGGCCCTAGAAATAAACGACGTAGCAGACCACGCTGAAAGGCTATTCAAATCCGAGCTTCTGATCTTATTGTCGGTCCCAAGGATGTGCGCGAAACCATCCCTGTGCGCCATCATCCCCACCGCCGTAGACGCCGAAAAATCGGAATCAGTAATCTCCGTCCACGTCGTTATGTCGCTCATGGCGGCGAAGAACACCCGCTGCACGCCGGATGAATTGACGTACTGCACCACTACATACCCCAAGCCGCTCAGGCTGGTTTTGGTGACGTAAATCGGTTGCAGAGATGCGGTAACGATGGTCGGGTGCGACGATCCATTGCTGGCGCTCTGCGTCGTGCCGTTGGTAAAGAAAATCCAGACAAAAGGCCCCGTGCTCGGTAGTTTGAAATCAGTTACCAGCCAAGCCTTGTCTGACGCCGACAAGCCAAAGTCGCTGCTTAGTTTGGATAGCCCAGGTCTTTTCGCCAGATACAGCGTTTTCTTGCCCGTAGCTTGGTTCGCAATAGGCTCATAGACGCAGTTGATCTTGCGCTGATCTATCGCATTGGTCATGGCGTTCGCGGCGGCAGCAGCAAAGCCCCGCGTGTTGTACGACATCGCAAGGGGAATGGTGACGTTGGGCTTGTCGAGAGGGCTCACGGTCCCGTCAGGATGCTTCCGCGATGAACTGAACTCACAATCCCAGCGTCGAGCCTCAGAAACACGCCAGGAAGATTGAAGCTCTTGATCGCCGCCTTAGACTTCTTCGCAATATCAACCACCACCGCAGGGATAGGCATATCCCCGGCCAATTCCAAAGCCAGGTTGTGCTCGATGAACCTCTGATACCCCGGAGGTAGCTGAATCGGAACGTCCAGCGTCCCGAACTGCTGCAGAGGCTTGAGGCTCGTTATGTAGAGCGTGAGCCCGCTACCCGGCTCTGGATAGAGCTTGATCGTGCCCCACCCCACTCCTGCACCAGTCAATCCCTGCCCCCTGTACTGAAACCCGCTGTCGTAATAGAGGTAGGAGGGATAAGACCCGTCCACCGTCTTTAGGGGGATGGAGTTATATGCCTTGTCGTTGAACACTTCGACCGGCGTATCGGCGTCGTCCGAATCACGAATCCACGCCTGCTCGATCCTCAACGGTCTTACGGTGTTGAAGTCCGCACCAGGCCCTATCGTGTAAACCCCGTCCGACGATGTGAGGGAAAGGCTGTCCTCGGTGATGTATGGAACCATCAGCCTCTCAATACCTAACGAGTCCATGAAGGCATTGATATCCCCGAGATGCGCAGTCTCCTCCGCAGAGGTCAGCGTGTCCCCCGGAGCCTTCAGGCCCAGCTTCCGCAGGGCCGAGAGGATCATCGTCCGAGCCGTTACCGCAGCCATCAGGCGTCGAACATCACAAAGCGAACATTGACTGCCCCGGTGTTGGCAATCGCATACGGAGCCGAAGCATCCGCACTCGTCCTGAAGATCGCCCACTCACCAGCGTTTAGCCGGATAAAGTCCGTCGCCCCGGTGCCGCTTCTCAGCTCGACAAAGTTGCTCGAATCCAAGTTCTGCACGAACCAGACCCCGCCAGTAGCAACGTCCCCGAGGCTGATAGCCTCCTCAGAAGTCCCGACGTTCTGGACGAAATCGGCAATCTGAGCGCCCGAGACAGTGATGTTCACCGTCCCCGCCGTGAAGTTCACCGAGGGAGAACCGGACTTGGAAAACGCAACCGTCAGCCCGGAAAGAGATAGTTCATTAGCCATCTACGCGGCCTCCTGAATCGGCTGCACATGCTCTGCCAGTTTCGTAGAGATATGCGTGCAGTCGTAGTCGTCGTCAGCAATCATCGCCGCGAGCAACCCGCCACTTCGGTTCTTAAAGACAGATGGCAAAGTCTTGAAAAGCTCAGCCATCCATTGCGCCTGCATGAAAAACTCAGCCGACGTAATAAAAGCCTTCCCGTTGGTCACGATCCTGACCATGTTGGGTTCCGGCTCGGTCTTGAAAGCATGAGTCCTCGGAGAGACATTGAATCTCTCCGGCATCTCCTCCACCGGGCCCTCGTCGTAGCTCGAATCGAACCCGAAGAACGTCACGTCGAGATAGCCCATCTTCACCGACAAATCGAACGCAGCCGAAGCAGTCGTAGGGCCGTGATGCACCCCGACGTTCTCGTTCGCCAGATCGAACGTCTCGACATACGCCCCAGCCTCTTTCAGAACATCAAAAGCAGAAGGGTCGCAATTCGAGGCCAGGAGGGCTTTAGAAGCGCCCTTCACCATCCCCGCGAGACAGGGTTGAGGGTCAACACAGAACACCGTAGAGAGAATCCCAAGGCTTTCCAGCCATTGGTAGACGCTCCCGCAGGCCCAAATGTCGCCCTTCCAGTTTTTCAGGACTTCGATGTTTTGCGCCGCTGACTTCCCGCCACCAACTACAGCGAGGATCGGCCTGTCGGACTGCCATCCGGCTACAGGCAACCCCCTCGCCTTGCAGAGAGCCACGTTCCGGTACATCGTGTCCATAGGCACGCACCCGCCCGGAACCAGGTGCAGCTTTCGCTTTCCCACTACTCGGCCATCAGCCCGGCGTTCTTCAGACACGCCAGAATCGAGTTAATCGCCGCCTGCGCCGCAATCAACTGCGCCGAGGTCGAGAACCCGAAGCCAGAGTTCTGCGCAACCGTGGAGATGATCGCCACAGTCGCCGCCGCAGAAACCGCCGTCTTGCCGTTCGCTCCAAACTTCCCGGTAGCGGTCAGCGTGGTAAACGTCCCAGCCGCAGCCGTAGTCCCACCGATTACCGCGTTGTCGATAGTCCCGCCGTTGATATCCGGCTCGTCCGTCGCAACCCCGACAAAATTTCCTGCCATGTTCTTCTCCTTGTTATGCCCCGGCCCGAAGGCCGGGGTCTGGTCAGGGGATTACGACGACGCCATCAACCCCTTCTCTTTCAGAAGGTCGATGATCGAGTTGATGGCCGACACCGCCGCGTTGAAACCAGCGGAGGTCTGGAAGCCAAAACCCGACGAAAGAACCGTCGTAAGAGTCAGGGTTGAAACAGCAGCGTACTGATCGACCGGCGTTGCGCCGTGAAACGCGATCAGTTCGCTCGCGTCCTTGCCGATCTGCGCGCCATCCGGGCTGTCGTAGGTGACTTTTTCGTAGGTAGCCATTTGTTTTTCTCCTTGTTGTTATGGCTTACGAAGCGGACCCGATCATTCGGCACGCCCATTCCGGTCGAACTGCCTTGTAACCGTAGAGCACGTCAATTCTCGTAATCTGCTCGTCGTTGCGAATGTCAGAATCAGTCCAGACACGCAGCGAAAGACCCTCGACGGTCTTGCGAACGCACTTGTCCGCACCAGCCATCAGCGGAAGCTCACCCGTAACGAACGTGAACGCCTCCTTCTGGTACATGATCGGCTGCACGTAGTTCGTGCTCGTAGAACCGACGAACGTAACGGCCTTCGTCGTGTAGTTAGACGCAGTGATCGCCGCACCAGTCGACGTGCCGACGTTCCTCCGCGCACCCGAGATGTAGATCGGGGGCGAGAAGTTCAGATCGGTGGTCGTGGAGCCCGAAGTCACCGTGAACTGCATCAGGTGCGGGAACGCGGCCTTCGTCTCGGGGTGGACTTCGTACAGGTCGGCGATGGTGAACACCATGCCCTCAACCGGAGCGGTCGAGAAGCCCGTAACCGTCAGATCCTCGTCGCCGTTGGTGATGGTGTACGTGTCCAGCGAGCCAGCCACGTCAGCGCTATTCGGCATCGTCCAGACGCGCTCGTTCTCGTAGTAGTCGGCCATCGCGGTACGACCCACGAAACCCTCGCGGTACTGCGTCTTGAGCTGGCCAGAATCCTGAAACAGACCCGACAGGCCGTTGACGAGATGCGCCATCGTCACCGAGTCCATCTGAATGTACCGGTCGGTTTTCGGCGCAAGCGCCTGGTTGAGCTTCGCGCGGGCAAGACCCGGCACCGAAAGGTTGGTGATCGCCGTCCCGGCAGTACCGGCAACGCGAGCCACCGCTTTCGTGCAACCCTGCAGAACATCGTTCTCGATGTCCGACACAAGCACCTTCACGGCAGGCGCGATCTTGCGCTTGGAGAAGTCGTCAATGTCGGTGAACAGTTCCGCCGAGTTGAAGCGCATGGCAACGTGCTTCTGCGTCGCCATCGTCAGCGTCGTGGAAACTTCCGTCGAGTCCTGCACTTCGATTGCTCGGCCAGTCGTCACCGAATACTGCTCGGGCAGACGGATACGCAGGGTGTTGCCGTGCTTCGCTCCAGACTGACCGAAGCTCGAATCGAACTGGCGGTCAATGGTCCCAATGAAGGACAACTCTTCGTGTGCGATCCGCATGACCTCATTGGTGATCATGTCAATCGTAAGATTCGTGTTGCTCACGTTTGAACTCTCTTTTTATTCTTGTTAGCGAGTCCTCCCGAGCTGTCGATTCCTGATCTTCACGAAATCCTTGAAGTCCATTCCGTCCTTGATTTCCGTAGCGGTGTTAGCCGCTGCGGCTCCCTGGACCGGAGTAATCGGAGCCGGAGCACTGGAGGGTTTCTTTGGCTTCGGCGGTTCAGCGGATAGCTTCGCAGCGAGACGCGCGATCTCCTTGGCCTGCCGCAGAGTATTGAGACCGGCGATGCGCCGCGCCTCGTCGGGGTTCTTGGCAAGGTGGTAGGCCACTTGCGGGCCGTTGTCCTCGTCCATGATCGCCACGACTAGAGCGTTGACGGGTTTAAGCTCCCCGACAACGGAATCGAAGTCCTCGGCTTCCGCCGCAAACTTCTCAACCTTTTCCTCCCAAGATGCAGTCAAGTCCTGTACGAACTTTCTCTGCTGCTGGGCGGAACGCTCCGTTTCCTCTTTGGTCTTGGCCTGCTTGACCGCGTACTCAGCCTTGGCTTTAGCGAACTCCTCGATGTCGGAGAACTGCTCCAGCTTCGGCTCGTTAGGATCAGGCGAGGGCTTGCTTTGCGAGCGCAATTCCTCGATCTGACGCCTTAGTAGGTCTGCTTCTGCTCTTGCTTCTGCTGCCTTCCGGTAAGCCGTGTTTATCCTTCGTCTCTGTCGGGCCTCAGCCTTTTCTCGGTCATCGGCGACGACAGGTTTGTCAGGCGTCTCGCCTGCAGGCGTTGATGTTTCAACGACAGGCGCGGGCGTCTCGCTCGCTGGAGTGGCATTCGCCACTACCGCCGCAGGTACGGCGGTGGTTGCTACTTCGGCTACAGCTTCAGTCATTGCATCCTTGCAATGTTGCACGAGTGATCCGCACTCGCTACGGAGGGAGCATCGGTCGGCATATCCGGCCAATGCTTGTTGTTCTTCCTAAGGTTCTCCACGCCAGGGATGACACGGAGGTTGTGTTCCACGTGGAGCCCACAAACAAGCGGCGAGATGAGCGGTACGATGTGGTCAACGTGCCAATCAATTCCGGTCATCTTTGTTCTTAGATCGGCAAGCCGGTAAGCCTCTTCGATGAAGAACTGATTGGCCCACGCGGGAGTGGCTTGGCGTTTCGCGGCCTTACGACGCGATGTGTAGTGACGAAATAGCGCTGCGTTCTCCTTCACCCACGCAGCCCGTTTTTCCTTATTCGCCGCTCTGTAGGCGGCATTCGAGCGGCGCTTCTGTTCCGGGTTAAGACGAATGCGCTCAAGTTCTTTCTTGTTGATGCGATCCTTGTTGGCGTCTCTGTACGCCTTTTGCTTTGCCCTTATCGCCTCCCTGTTGGCCGCGTAGTACGCCTTATGCTTGGCGAGAATAGATTCCCTATTCCTAGCCGCATAAGCCTTGTGGTACTCGCGGTCGTACATCAGATTGGGCGGTACGCCACAGTGATTGATCCCGTACCGGAGTCGTTGGGGTTCACGATCAACGACGTTTCAAAACGGATGCCGGGGAACGAAAGATTCGTCCCGGCAGCAAGAGATGCGGGCAGCGTGATTACGTCCGTAGACGAGTCCTGAATCGGGCAGGTATGCGCCGAAAGAACGGTGTTCACGTAGACGCCGAAGAGGAGTGCCGGGCCGTCGTAGACGGTCGTGGAGTTGTCCGCTACGTCCACCACCTTGTATAGAGTCTCGGTGTGAACGGCGCGGGTCGCCTCTTTCAGACCGGATGCATCGGTGGAGGTCTTTACAGGTACAAGCTCCGCGATGGTCGCGGTGCGGGCTGTTGCCATTCCTTCGTCTCCTTCGCCTTGCGGCGCGGATGTCTTTTCCAGCCTCTTAGCGGGCTGTTTGGGGTGCTACACTTTCAGACGTGATGGCCTAAGTCAAATGCTCGCCGCCACCAGCAAAAGCAGGACGGTTTCCTCCTCCAACAACTGCAATTCCTTAAGCCTTCGGCCTATCTCCGTCGCTATCAGCCGCTCCCGCATCATGTTCAGGAGGTCTAGGTACTGAGCCTCAAACTCAATCCCCTGTAGCTCAAGCTCCCTCTCCAAGTGCTCAAGCCTCTGCTGCTCGTCTAGGCTTAGTAGGTCGGCTTGCTGGGCGGCAACCTGCGAGATGACCTTTGCTACCTTTGGGATGACCCCGAACTTCTCTCGGGCCTCCCGAATATCGTCCTTGGTTCTGAGCGTCCCTAGATTGGCAAAGCCTGACCCATCGCCGGATATTGAGCCGAAGAACCCGCCGCCAAAAAACTTCCCCCCGAAGAACCTCCCGCTAATTCGGAATCTCCATCACGTTCACCCACGCGATTTGAGTAGCGGTGTTCGCGTCCGTGTTCAGGTTGATGAAGTCGCCGGAATTTAGTGTGGCTATAGTGGCGTTTGAGTTTCGAGTAAGGTTGGTTACGGAGATAGTGGCGGTAATGCGGTGTGCCGCCGCTACTGCCGATCCGCTCGGCACCACATGCCACCGAATTGTTCTTGTGCCCCCGGAGCTATTCACGTAGGACAGTGCCGCCAAATTCACCCCGCCAACCGCGAACGTATTGCCTATGATCATTGCGTTCGTGTTAGCGGGGGCGGTGTAAACGGTGTTATCGCCCGTCGCCAAGCTGAGTAACTTCGCGCTCTTAACAGAGATGGTGCTGTCGAACTCGACTACCCAAACAATGACGTTTAGCCCGTTGGTGGTCGCTACGTTAACCGCTAATGTTTCTCCTGCCTCTGCGATGTACCCAACCGTGCTGGTTGAGGCGGCCGCCGTTCCAACGGTTGCAGTAGAGGCGAGCCGGTAATACGTCCCGCTGATCTTGACGGTCGGGTAAAACGCTATCGTTCCGGCAGAATCGTTATAGCCAAAGTAGACTCCAACAAGCCAACGCTTACCCGTAGGAACCGTCGCAGCGCCACCACCAGACAACACAAGATCGTTGTCGCCGGTAGCAAGCCCGCCACCACGCACCAGAACGTACTTGCACCCGGTCATGAAAACCCCACCGGGGACTGTCGGACCTACACCTAGCGTCGTCCTCTGAGCGGCAGCATTGGCGTCGTCAAGCAACGCCCTGCCTGCAGAAGTGCAGGCGATCTCCTCAACATCACCCGCCCCGGAGCTAGACCGGCCTAGTACCTTGTCCGTAGCGCTTACGTTCTGCAGCTTGGCATAGGTAACGGCATCATCGGCAATCTGTGATGTAGACACCGTACCGTTAAGGGTGTGTTCCGCCGTCCAGGCTATTTCTCCGTCCCCCGAGAACGTGCCGTCAGGCGTGGTGCTGTGGACTACGCTTAGAGCCATTACTGCACCGTCGCCGGGACGACACTAGCGCCGATCAACCTGCCAGCTTCGTCACGCTGAATCCCGCCGATCTTCTTGGGCTGGCTCACCGCTTGAGCTATAGCAACCATCCCCTCGGACTGCTTCGCCTCGATCCGCTCAAGGGTCTGGAGGAAACCCTGCATCATCTGCTGGAGGGTCTGAGCGAACATCGGCATGGCGTTTTGCAGGAGAGGGGCTTCTTCCTCCTTCACCTTCGCCTGTAGTTCCTGATCGCGCTTCGCGGCTTCGTCCTTCGCACGGCATTCAATCTGGAACTGCTGCTCCTGCTGCTGGAGTCCCAACTTCGCCTCGGCAACCATCCGCTCAAGCTCGATCTTCGCTTGGGCCTTTTCTCTCTCTAGCTGAAGCTCCTGCGCCTGCACCTGTGCCTTCAACTGAAGCTCGGCCTTCTTCGCCTCCATGTCGGCCATCACTTTTTCTCTGGCTTGCTGGGCACCTGACTTCAACTCGGCGTTCTCCGCCTGTAGAAGCTGCCCCGCCTCCTGCATCTGCGCCATCTGTGCGGCAACTTGGGGAGGAATGGGCTCCTGTCCATCCGCAGGGTCTTGCAGCGGAGGGGGAAGAAGTCTCTTGAACCGCTCGGCAAACTTGTCCGCCATCGGCCAGTCCATAGACTTGAAGATCAAATCCCCCGCGATCTTCAGAATCTCGGGCTGGGACTTGAGCATCTCTACGGCCGCCTCTGCGGCCTCCTGACGCTTCGTGTTGTAGGACGGACCAACAGTAACGGTCACGTCGTACTTCCCCACCCCGAGGTTGTAAGAGGTCTTGGTCTGATCCCCAACCTGGTACTCGTAAACCGCTTGTTCCTGATCTGGATCGATCTGAGCAGTGGTTACGGTCCCATCCTCGCCGGTAAGACGAACGATGCGCTTCGTGTCGATGATTCTCGGAGCAAGGTCGAGAAGAATCCGGCCAAGGTGCTTGATGGAGATGGCCTGGTTGTCCCCGAAGTGATACGTCCCCGTATCCGATGACCTTTGCAGAGCAAGAATTGCCCTACCGGACTGCTGAGACTCAGACTCTCCAACTGAAGCCCGGAACATCCCCAAGGCGGTTTGGACGTTCCGCTCCAAGAGGGGGAGCATCGCCATCATCCCCGCCTCGACCTGGGAGGGCTCTTGTCTCTTGGGGGCCGCTACGACGTTATTTGCAACGTCAATCGGCTTGTAGGTCAGGTAGGCGCGGTTCTCTACATTGGCCCGCTCCCACTCATGCTCATGGCCCTCCGCCTGCCCCTCGGCAAGAATGAACGGCGCTTTAGGAGCAAGACCGACCTTCTCAGTAATGGTGGATAGCCAGTAGTTGTAAGCCCGCAGAACATCCTTAGCCGGTCTTACCAACCCCCAAAGCTTTCTCTTGCCGTCAACGAACGACTCTCTCCCGACTACCTCGATGATGGGGATGTATTTCCCCGCCCAATCTCTTTTCTCAAGAACCTCCACCCCGGAGTGCTTGCACCACTTCACAGACTTACGGGCAGAAGGTCGGCGGTCCTCAACCATATCTTCAGGACCGTCGAACTCATCGGCAAAGACAGTCGTGCCATCAACAAGGAAAAGAAGGTCTACCTGCGTCCTGACCACATAGAAGTATTCACAGACGACGATCTTTTCTTCCGAGCGCCAGAACGTCCCGACTTCCTCGGGTAAGTCATCAAACGCCGCCCTTGAGTTTTTCGCCTTCGGAAACTTCGCCTTGAAGTCCGCGACGGACATTTCCTCGAAAATCCATCCCTCCTCCGCATCCGACCCATCAGGGGAAATGTGCGACCCGAGGTAGCAGGCAAAGGTATTCGGAACCCGGACGATCTTGATTTCCTGATCGAATGAATCCGGTGCGACGTAATCTGTCGTTACCCTGAAAAATCCCAAACCGACCTTCGCCGCAGACTCGATAGCCGTTGAGTAGGCGATCTGAGCGTCGGACTGATCCTCGATGTGCCGCACCAGTTCTTGCAGGACTCTTGCGGTCTTTACATCTGCTCCATCGTCAATCGGACGGACCTTGATGCCCGGCTTGTCCTTTCTGGCGTCGTTTACGATTTGCGTCAGGTATTGGTTGAGATGATCCGATGTGAGACACGGACGCGCACCGTTGGGGTCTTTCTCCCTCGCAGCCCTGACTTCGGATGGCCACTGGTCGAGGTCTGCAAACCTCTGGTCGTCCTTCATCAGACGCCTTTCCTCCTCCTCGGCGTCGATGCAGGCTTTCAGATGCTCGCGCGAGCGCTTCAGCAGCTCTTCGTCTGCTTTTTGCGCTTCGGTTTTCTCGACCGCTTCTGCGGTTCTTGTTCTTTTTGCCATCTCTTACTCCTACGCCATCCACCCCACGGCTTGAGGGATGTTCCTTCGCGGGGGCGGTGCTGGGGCGCGTTCCTCTTTCGGGAACACAATCTTCAAGTCCGGCTCGCAGATGCGCGAGAGTGCGTCTAGTTGATCGTCGTGCAGGGCATGGGGGAAGGCGACGTATTCTTCCTCCACGAACGTCTGCACCAGATTTACCGGCACGCGCTCCCAATTTGTGACGTGCAACGTCTCTGGTAGCCAAATCTTCCCCTGCTCGAAAAGAGGAAGAAGTCTCTTGATGCGGTCGATCTTTGATGTTTGGCCTGCAACTTCTCGAATCTGGAAGCGGTAGTTCTCCTGCTCCATCTTGCCCTGCAAGGCTTCGATGTCGGCCATCATCCCGTAGCGCTCGTATCTCACTTCACGCGGTTTCCACTTCCTATGCAGATCGAAAACCCGCTGGCAGCGCTCGGCAAGGTTCAGCCTGTCCCTCACCATATCCAACACGTAGTAATTGCCGTCAGGGCCAAGACCCACCACCATCATCGCGCTGTAGTCGGAGCCCTTCTTCTTGCTTGAGGCCGCGTCCACCAGAAGATAGCGGTTCAACTTGTCGCTGTTGGAAACCCGCTTGTAATGACGTAACCACTCACGGCGGAAACCTTGCGCCGTATCAGCGGCGGGGTTCATCAGGATTTGGCTCGAATACGAGTAGGGCCCCATGTCACGGCGCTTCTCGAAATGAACCTCCTCGGGCCAGTAGACTGACTTGCCGTCCTCCGTCCCACCTTCCCTGCCTGGATAGATACGGGGAATCGCAGTACCGCGCTTGATGATCGTCCCGTAAGCGTCTGCGTGGTGCCAACGAGTACCGGCGAATCTCCTGCATCCGCCCAACTTCCCGAGGTTGTAACTTTCCTCGAGACGGGTCATGGTCTTTTCGATCATCTCCGGTGTAGTCACCGACGCCTGCACAACCACGTCGTCGTAAAGAAGCACCCGGAAATGCTTGGAAACCGGCTGGCCATCAACAAGGCCCCACGCTTCTACCGTCGCTTCGTTTGGGTTCGACTTTCTCTTGACGATGATCCCGTCGTCCTCGGACCACTTCGGAGCCTGCCGCGTGTCCTCCCAAAGAATGTCGGGAAACGCCGCCTTTAATGTGGCGTTCGTCTCCAGCTCGCGCATGATTAAACGGAGGAACGCCTTGGAGATCGGGCGTGTATGGCTGAAAATTCCGACCGTCACTTCCGGGTCTTTCAGGATGTCCTGAATCGTCAGCCCGAAAGTGATGATGGAACTGTTGTGCGTCGGGATCAGCTCTTTGCCGGCGAGGTACATCCCGCCCTCAACCTGAATGCAGCGCGTCGGCACACTTTCAATCTGTTCTATCTTGCTGACCAATCGCGTATCGCGGTGCAGATACTTGTCTATCGCTCTATCAGCCTTGCGCTTCAAGGCAAATGGGTTGCGGTCCTTGTGCGCTTGGAATGAAACTCGCCAAACAGGATACGGCTCGCCTTCATACATCTTCTCGTAGTAGGCGAAGCGAGGACGCAATCCCAAACCTGCGGCCAACTCAAAAACCTGTCTCGCAAGTCTCTCGTTCGTATTTACGAAATCTGCAGTGCCCCGGTCGTTGCAGTAACCATCCGTATCCATGAGGCCGCGCAGTAATTCGGTGCGCTGGTGGATTGAGGCGCGCATGTACTTCTCAGGGATGTGCTTGTTCTTCCAAAGCCCCATCCTGCGAAGCACGCCGCCCATTCCGGTCCCGCGCTTACCCTTGATCCCCGGATCAATGGCGTAATTCGAGCAATTCCTTTGGCGGCCATACGGCAGTTCGACAACAACGCATCCTTTAGACCTGATACGTTCGATCAATTCCCGGTCGGCGTCGGCGCAGGTAATTACGGGCTTGGTGGCTGTTCCGTCGCCAAGCCACGCCCCCAGGACATAGGGGTCTATCTCTAGGTTCTGCGCCACCGGCATCTCCAGCGCAGCAGCCACCCCGACATCACAACGATAGTCACCAGAAAGCTGCTCCGTGGTAACTACTTCCTCCGTAAACCTGATTTCGCGTAAGTCGCTATTCGCAACGCGGTGCTTGTGCTTGACTCGTAGCTTCCAAAAGTGACCCGCGCCGGCCACGATCTCGGCCCCATCGTGGAACGTCACTCGGTAGCACTTGGACGTTGTATAGCGCTCGCTCAACGCCAGAACGCGAACCTGCTTCCCGCTTGGAGCGAATACCACGTCTCCTACTTCGAGCTGGCCGTGTGTCGTCCAACCTCGATTAGCAGTGAGCATCGGCGTATCGTCGGCTAAGTCTTTCCCATGCTCCCGCGCCCATAGGTCTATGTGACCGTTGGGCGAGGTTTCGACCTCCCTGCACCTAGCGTAGAACCAGGGGTGGTAAAGGTCTTGCCGCTTGCACGCCCGCACAAGCATGTAGAAGAGGTCGGCTTGGCAAAGTATCCGCACCGCCCCGAGCAGGTTGCCTTCCTTCCTGCCCTTCATTTCAATCTCGTCCCAGACTTCGGCAGCGGACTTCATACGAAGGGTGCGAAGTTTCTTGCCGGTGTCGGCAATCACGTCTGCCGGCAGACGATCAGCGACTACTTCTTTCTTCTTTCTTACCGACGCGCCCAATACAGCCTCTCCTGAAGGCGCAGGCGAAGCAGGCGGAACCAGTCGCGCAGCCTAGTAATCAAAACCTCGGTCTCTCCCGAGCGTCACGGGGTTCCGCATTCACGGTCGCCGTTGACCGTAACAAGGCCAGCAAGAAGAGAGGCCCACGCTGCGGACTGCGGAAATCACTCGCATCTCCAGAAGCGCGAGATGCACAAACACAGGCACAGGCTTAAGCACCGGCTGAAACTCCCTCAGCCGCTCCAAATCACCCACCTGGTAAGAAGGACCAGCCGTCAACCAGCGACGAAACCGCTCCTCCAGCAAAGAAAAAGCCGCAGCTTCCTTTCGTTCACGGATCGCTTCGGCAAAAGTACGTCCCTGCGGCTGGCCCGGTCTTAGTCTTTTTATCGCCGCGCTTGTCGGTCGCACAGCACAGCAACAATGGACAACGTGACGGCCCTACGCAACCCTCCTAGGCCACCAGCACGCCCTACCAGCCCTCACCGCTCGCGCAACCTGCATGTAGCCACGCATGTACCCGTTGTACGCAGCGCGCGTCCTACCATTCGGTGCCCGTCTCTCCGGGCCGTCAACGCCAGCAGCTTCCACTGCTACCGGGATTACCGGCTGATCGAGCGGCGTTTCCCCATTGGACTTGTTAATCGGTACGGCAGCATCTAAACGCGACGTGTTAATCGGACAACTAGCGTGCTGCCACGCTTGAGCAGGCCAGTAACTCCTTCCGCATCCGCATTCCTTCTTCATCAGCGATTAACACAATCGCAAACGTGACGATCACCTTCCAGATTTTTTTGCGGCGGCGACACAGAAACAGGACAAGGGGGGAGGTAAGCAGGGAGGGGACCACGTTCAGCCGGGGGCCTCGATCTCGTCCAAGGATGGCCACCCCCCCCTACCCGCCCCCTCTGGCTATGGAAATCAGAGACTTATGTGTTTAACATAATAGCGGTTGGTTCTCACGCACAGCACCAACCAAGCTATGACAATGACTTAGGCCAGACTCCTAGACTTCACTCGAAGGATCAGCCGAATTGCTGCACTGCTCCTCGACTATCTCCGCATCCTCGGCCTGGCTCTTACGGTCGATAAGCTCGCGAATAGACCCAACTAAGCCAGCGTCTACATTCACCGTGTTTACAGTGACTTGCGTCGGTTTCAGCCCGAATATCCTAGAGCAAATGCGCTCAAGATCCCATTGGGCCGACTTGAGCTTCTCCCTTGCGCGTGCGAGGGACAACGGGTCGGCTGCGCCCTCTATTTCTTCTTCGGCTGATTCCTTGCGGGTGATGGCTCTAGCGACCTGGGCTGCCTTCCATTCATCCTCGCATGTGACGAGCAGCCATTGGTTGAGTGCTGAGCGTGAGACGCCGAGGGATTGGGCGATGTCTGCGGAGCGTTCGTCGTTTACCAGTCGGCGGATTACATCTTGCGGGCTGGCGTTGTCTAGAGGCGCTAGGAGCCCTTTACCGTTAGCTAAGGCTCCGCGCTTAGGTCCGAGCTTCTTGCGCCCTACGCGCTTCCTGCGAGGTTCTAGGGCCGTTCCTGCGGGTGCTTGTCCTGGCGCGGTTTCCTGAGCTTCCGCGCTACCGTCCACTTCCCGACGCTCCCGGCCATCTGTGATGCATTGCGGCATCGGCGACCACTAGGCGAACTATATACTTGACAAATGCATGAGGAAGGCCGATCATGGGCTTATTGGAGATAAGTCAATGAGCGACCACACAGAAAAGCGGTTCATTAACGAAGAAGCGGCTCGCCAGCATCTTGAGGCTATCCGTTGGCCGAAAGGCCCGGTATGTCCGCACTGCGGCGGCGCGGATCGCCAGCACCGCATTGAGGCCAATCCTGAGAAGGGTGTCCGCGCTGGATTGCTCGCTTGCGGCCACTGCCGCCAGCAATACACCGTCACGGTTGGCACCGTGTTTGAGCGTTCCAAGATCCCCCTCCACAAGTGGCTCTACGCCAATCATCTGATGTGCGCGAGCAAGAAAGGCATTTCGAGCCTTCAACTCTCGCGCATGCTCGGAGTGACCTACAAAACTGCGTGGTTCATAACCCATCGCATCCGCGAAGCCATGACCGACATTCCTACCGGCCAACTGGGAGGCTCGGGCAAAGTCGTTGAGGCTGACGAAACCTACTGGGGCAATAAGAAAGGCGCGACGCGACACACGCAGGGCATGGAGCACAAGCAAAAAATCTTCACGCTCGTTGAGCGTGGCGGCAAGGCTCGCTCGTTCCACGTCACCACCGTCAACGGCGCGACGCTCAAGCCCATCATCCGCGCCCATGTGAAGCGCGAGAGTGCCATCCATACCGATGAGCATGGCGCGTACAACAAACTGCGGTGGGAATTCGCCAAGCATGAAACCGTCCACCACGGCGCGAAGGAATACGCTAGGGGCGATGTGACCACCAACACCGTTGAGGGCTACTTCGCCATCCTCAAGCGCGGCCTTATCGGCACGTTCCACAACGTCAGCGAGCAACACCTGCAACGCTACGTCAATGAGTTTGACTTCCGGTACAACAACCGCCAGTCGCTCGGCGTGGATGATGCTCAACGCGCCACGGAATCCCTCAGAGGCATCAGCGGGAAACGGCTGATGTACCGTGCCTCTGATAAACGGGCATAAGTGGACGAAGTCAAAAAACATCGGGTTTCCAAACTTGACGCTGCGAAGCGGCAGTTGGATTGCGCCATTGGCCTTTGGTTTGAAGAAAAAGATGAAATCTCGACTCATACGCTCGTCGGGGCGGCGTACCAAATAATCCACGACTTGAACAAGAAGCGCGGCGGCAAAGACCTGCTCTTTGACGCCGACTTCATCAAGGATGAATACCGCAAGGAAGTGCGCGAATTCATGCGCAAAGATTTCATGTTCTTCAAACACGCGGACCACGATCCCGACGGCGTTACCGAGTTTGTGCCCGTGGGTACCTTGCTATTCATTCTGTGCGGTATCCAAACCCTGCGGAATATGGGCGAGCGAATGTCCGATATCCAGTCCATCTTTGCCGCCTGGATGTTGTTCAACAAACCCGAGTGGGTTAGCCCGCAACACTTGGCCGCAGTCAGGGACGCCATTCCAATCGAATATCGGGCCGGTATAACGAGCCTGAGCAAGCAGGACTTTTTGCAGCTCTGCCAGCAAGGTCTCTCGATCAAACGCGCCCATTAAATCGCCCATGAAAAAAGACAAACCGACGCAACCATTGCCGCGCGAGGATGACGTGCTACGCCGCATGCTCTCCATGCCGCCGAAACCGCACGTCGAAAAGAAAGCCAAGAAGCCACCCAAGAAACGCTAACAGGAGGGGATATGCCTACCGTTGAGGATGTTCCTTGCCCTTGCTGCAACAAAGTCCTGTATCGCGCTGTAAAGCATGAGAACGGTTTGACCACGCGACAGGACACAACGCAGCCGCTAGGGAATGACGTGAATGGCGACTTCATGACGTGCCCTCATTGCCGGAAACGCATAGCTCTAGAGAATTGGATTGGTCCGGGCGGGCTAGCAAGTTTGCGTGTCTCGCAAGATCAAGACTGCGCGTGAGTTCGGCATCCGTGAACCGACCATGCCTCTGGCAGTAAAAGCCATCCCGATCCGCCATCAATTCCATCCACCGGCCCCCATCCAAGACACAACGTGGGCAAGCAGAAATACCCGGCCTGTCAGGAGCCACTGTGCTCGCCGCTCCCCGCGTTTGTCAAGTATATAGTTCGCACCACTAGGGGTTGTGGGGCGGGCCTTGGAATGATCGGCCGAGCTGGCAGGCTGGTACTCGCTGCGCCGCGATGCCCGGTTGCCGTCGCATTGCCGTCCACGCGCGTATCCGCTTTCGTGCCTGCCATCCCCTGAAACAATGGACTAAGTGACGATGGGACGCTATACACACTTATTTTCAGATTTATTGACCTAGATCAATTCCTGTAAGCTTTGAGTGTGTATACTGCTATCCACGCCCTACTGCAATAGGGCCTTACCTCGGAGGGAAATACCAGATGGACGCAAACCAAGTAATCGAGCTAGCCCGTCAACACATGGGCAAGAATTCATCCGCTCGCTTGGCGCTCATGGATGCCATGACGCTGAACGACAAGGGGCGCTGCTCGGACGCTAAGAAGCGCGCCCTTGACTCCCTTAAGCATAGCGTCGGCATCTTCCACGACGACTACCGCAAGGCCAGCATCTAACCGCCCGCTGCAACGGGCATACATAAACCGGAGGGAATTACATGATCTCGAATATCCGCAGGAACATCATGGGCACGACCAGTTTTGACGGGATGTTTCCGGGCATGCGCAAGCCGCAGGACTTCATCGTCTACCCGCTGCACCAAGGCAATGAGGCGACGCACGCCAAGGTGCAGAGTGATACGCGAATCGGCATGATCGACCTTGGCAACGGCCAAGTCATCATGAGCCCGCCGCGCGCTGGTGGGGCGTATGGGGTTCATCTGGCGCAAGCCAAGGCCGCCGGCAAGCTTTCCGCCGAGGAGCTGCTTATGCTCAAGGCCGCGATCTTCGCCAGCGCGCACGGCAAGGCGGGGACTAACGGCATCGTCTACACAGACAACAGCGCTGCGCTGGAGGTTTTCAAGCAAGCGTAAATCGCGCCCCGGCCAGCCTGCAAGCTGACCGGGACGACTTCCCCACAGCGCCGGAGGGCGCGCTAGTAGAGCGAAAGGGATTATGGAAACTAATCTGGAGTGGATCAAGCTACTGAGAAGCGAGCGCACCGCGATAGGGGCTTTCGAGTGCGATGTATGGCGTATTGGCGGCGGGGCCCGTTACACGGTGCTCGACACCGAAACCGGCTGTTACCTTGACGGCGGCGAAAGCCACTCCTTGGCGAGCGCGAAGGGAATGGCGCTCCGTGTAGCGAACGCGGCATACCACCTTATCCAAACCCGCGGCAAGACGGTGTGCCCTCAATGCGTAGCGAATAGTCAAGCCAAGTGCCAAGACCGCGACGCCCTCGCTGCCAAGGGGGAAGCGTGAGCACTCGATTCCCTGTCGGCGGCCCCCGCGAACCTGTCTATGCCTTCCTGCGCGAGCACGGATTCACCATGTCAAACCGCAGCGATAAGGAATGGCATCGCCTCGACGGCATGAAGGTGCATATCTACGGCGCCGGTTCCAAGGCGCGAGTAGTTGACCATAGCGGCGCCCTGCTAGCCGACGATGAACTTGAAGTCGCCATGCGCGCCACCCGTCCATGAAACCCGCCAAGCCCAAAAAAGGCCCGCCCTTTCGCCTGGAAGGGGGCAAGAGGGTTAACGTGTACCTAGACGCCCCGACACTGGCAAAGGCTGAAATCATCGGCGGCGGCAAGGTTTCGATTGGGCTTAGAGTAGCCGTTGCCAAGTACCGCCTACGTCCACTTCCGCCCAAGGTGCCGTCCGACCGTTGACTTGCTAACTCCCGTTGCCTCCGCGATCTCGGCCATAGTCTTACCCTCGGCATCTAAACGCTGTATCCAGCGCTTGAGCCACAAGGTTCCGCCACTCTCGGGTTCTTTTTGCTTGTGGGTCCGTATCCGGTCCTGCATCTGGGACCACAGCCTGAACGCTGCTCTTTGCGCGAGGGTTTGGCTCATGCCGGGATCTCGGCTAATAGCATCCGCTCGCGCCGGGCCCTCTCCGCATTGCTCGGCCTGCCCCGCTTGAATCCCTCGCCCCTAAAGCCCGTCCTCCGGGGTTGCTGACTCTCCCAACTGTGAGACCTCTCCGCGTACACCCCTTGCGTTGATCTGTACCAGTCGCAGTCTGAGATGGATGGCACGGACAACTGCCGACCTATCAGCTTCCCCCGGTAGAAAATCCTATGGGTTAGAAACGCTGGGTTGGTTTCCAAGGGCAAAGCTACGATTGCGTAATCCCCGAGCTGGTACGTTCTGCTTGTGCTTGTCGGAAGCATCTTTTTCTTCTCTCCTTCGCCTGCGGTATTCACGATTCTTAGCGTTGATGTACTCGCGCCGGTACGGGTTGCGGGCATAGAACGCGCGGTCCGTCTCTCTCCTGCGGGGCTTGTACGCTTCTCGCCTAGCCTTACCCTTCTCGCTTGCTTCGTATCGCTTCTGCGCCTCGCGGTTAACAGCCCTTCCCTTGGCACTGCGGTAATAGCGATAGTCCGACGCCTTGCGCCTTCCCTCGGGGGTGGAGAGATCAAAGGTCCGCGTAGGAGTGCGCTTGATTAGACCTAGAGGAGCGGCTATCCAGGTCATCCCACGATTTCCTTAAGCGCTTGTTCAGGCCCGCGAACGATGTGGACTTTCCCCGGCCATCTGGCGATAAATTCGACCTGCTGCTTTGTAAGGCGCCCGTCCTCGCCCTTCACTTCAACCAACGCCGTCTCGCCGCGATGGCACACAAGCAAATCCAAGGGGAGCCCGATGATCTCTACTGAGACACCGCAGCGTCTAAGAGCCTCGACTACCTCGGCCTGGTTCGCGTCCACCTTCGCAGCGCGCCTCATCGCGGCTTTCTCCGCCCCCTCTCGCGCGCATAGGTGAACTCGTCAGCCTCATCCGCCGCAATGATGTAAGCCTTATCTAGCCTCGGGGATAACGCGATGACGATTTCATGCCCTGCAGCCCTGCCGTAGCGCTTGCACATTTGCTTGAAGCGCTTGCGGTCCTGCTCGGTTGAAAGATTGGTCCGCCACGGCAAAGTGTCGTCAGGCTGCATCGCCATGATTTCGGCCAGCAAGTCCTTATCCTTCGGCGGCACCGGCATGGAGCATCACCGAATCGTTGCCTCCGCGCGCCTTGTAGACTCCCTGGTGCGCATCAACTCGGCCCACATCTTCCCGGTCTCAAACTTCACCTTCGCGCGATTGGCTTCCTTACGCGCGGCAACCATCTTAGTTACGTGGAGCTTGTAGGAGGGATCGGCTAACGCCTGCATTTCCTTAGCGGCCTGCGAGCCTTCGCACTTCAACATGATCTCTGCGAGGATTGTTTTTCTCGTTTCCTCTAAGACATTCGCGGCAGCGTCTAGTTCTGCCCATTCCTCGCCTACCTCGACTAAGCGAGTGCGAATGCGGTCAGGATCGAAGTCGGTCATGCCTGCGGAATCTTCCTGCCCACGTTTGCTATGTAGGCGTTGAGCAATTCCCACCCCGGCGTGAAACTCGGCGTCTTATCCCCGCGCAGCCATTGCGTAACAGCGGACTCGCACACCCCGCAATGACTGGCGATGTCCTTCACCGTGCAATCGGTGGCCGCGATCACTTGCCTAACCACCAACGGCCAGTTTGGTTTCATCTTCAAGCCTCACGTAACACGGCGCACCCTCGGGCTGCTTCTCACCGAGCTTGAATCCGTTTTCCTCAACGTACAGAACCGTCACCTGATCCTCCCCGAACACCTCGCGCATCTTCCTCACGAACGCCGCGCATTGCGGGGCGCGCTGGTGGTTAGAAGTCTTGAGCGTCATTCCAAAACTTCATCGGGTGAACGTCCTCGATGAACTGCCTCGCGCCTTCGTGCCATCCGAAGCCCAAACTGCCGAGCCAGTTCACGCGGCCCCTTTGCTTTTCCACCTTGAGCACCGCTTGCGGATTAGCGGGGTCTTTGCGTTGCACGTCACGCCACACGACGAACACGTAATCCGCCTTGGAGCCGATCTCATGCCCGCCAGAAATGTCGTGCAGCGTTCCAGGCTGTTCATCACCACCTTTGCCGTCACGCTTTCGCATGTGGGCAACGAGATGAACGGTTACGCCAGTGTCCTTGGCAACTGCCTTAAGCTCGCCGACAAAACGCGCCTGCGCCTCGTAATCGTCACGGTCGAGCGCAAGCATCATCAGCGAGTCAACGACAACCTGCGTGATGTTCAGCTCGCTTGCTGCGTATCGAATCACCGCGATCATCCTGCGCGGATTGATCTGGCCTTGCTGGTCGTAGAGCCACAACTTCCCACTGACGAAATCGACGTAGCGGTTCAAGTCCTTCAGCGGCGGATTGCGGTCGTTGCAGGCAATCCATGCCATGTCTTTCCAGACTTCTAGGACTTCCTCTTCCATCGACGCAACGAGAGGCTTTTCGCTTTGCGCGATGCCGTGAAGCATGAGCTGCTTAAGCAGTTGCGTCTTGCCGTGGCGCGACCACCCAGCCCATATTGCGAGCTTGCCGGGACGGATCAGGACACGGCCCTTTGCTTTCTCCCACGGCAGCGTGAGCCCTGGTTCTGCTTCATCACCAAGCAGCATCGACGCCTTGCCGCGCTCAGCAAGCGCTTCAGCAGGGATGATTCGCGTGCGGTCGTCAGGAGCCATCCAGCGGTCCCAATCAATCGCCTCGCCATGCACAACCTCCATGTGCCGGCGAGCGGCCTGATCCAGAAACGCGGCCCCTCGATCAGCGCTTGGCATTCGCTACCTCCGAGGCTTCGCGGATACGCATGATCGCAACGCGCATACGCTCGCGGTCGGACTCGGGAACGTCCTTCCCGGCCTCGATGTCATGCGCGACGATTGCCACAATCCGGCATTCGTTCGTCAGCGATTCGAGGATGTCTGCCGCAGGGAACGGACGATGAATCGCGGGCTTGAAATCGTCCGCCTGCTTCGGCGGGAACCACGGCTCATAGCCCAGACCGACAGCCGCAACGATCTCCGCGAAGCTGCATTGCGCGTGGCAGTAGACCACTATGCGCCCATCGTCTGCGGCATGGATCGAAAGGCTCGGACTGCGATCGTCGTGAGCTGGGCAGCACGCAAGCCAGTTGTTGCGGCCGGTGCGCTTGACCTTCTCCAGCCGCGAAAGGATGTCATCGATCATGCGTCCACCCGAACGGTCTGCTGCTGCGGTTTCCCGACCCGTAGCTTCGGCCAGTCCTGACGGACGCAATTCGCAAAGGCTGCGTCGAAGTCGGCGTAGCGGTAAGCCCTGGCTCGGCAAACGTCGTGAAAGGCAGCGACGTAGCGATGTACGTCCTCGGGCACTAGCCCGAACTCCCGGCTGACTCTCTCAACGGTCGTGGGTGAAGGGGTCCAGTCCGTAGGCAACAAAGACTTCAACTCGCGGCTCGTCCGCGACGTTGCCCCCTTACCCTTACCCTTACCCTTACCCAAGCCGTCAGTTGTCTGACATATGTCGGACAGTTGACCGTCAATTGGCGTACACCCGTCGTCCGTAGGGCTTGGGTACTTCGCCCGGCTGCGGACACGCTGCTCCCACTTGCTGACAGCCAGATACGGCTTTTCGTCTTTACGGTAACGGGCGATTAAGCCCTTGCCAGCGAGCGCTCCCAGCCACCGCTCGATTTGTGCCGGCGTGACGCTATCCCTCAGCGGAAAGCATTGTGCTTTCAAGATCGCCGGCCTGGCATCCGCAAAGCCGAAGTCATCGCAAACCACAAGGAGCCGGTAGAACATCACCTCCTCCTCTGGAGCAAGTAGATTGATTAGTTCCGATGTACAGATACCGTCCCTTAACAACCTATTCGGCACTACGCCTGCTCTTCCCCCCTGCTCTGTTGTTATGGGTCGGGGCTGGCGAGGAGAGCAGGGAACCTCGCCGGGCTCTAGATTCCCTGCCCCGTTAGTTCTTTGTCCTCATGCCGCCACCTGCATTTGCTGCTGACGAGCTGCCAGCAGAAAGGCGCGCCGTTGTTCTATTTCGTTCAGTTCCGCCTCTACGTCGTGCTCTTTGAGCTTGAATCCGAACTTGAGGCAATCGAATTGCATCGGCGCGAGGTTGCCGCAAATTGACATCAGTTGAGTTCGCTTCCTCGCAGGAAGATGCCCCCTGCCCTGCATGATTCGGCTCCAGTGGCCTTTATCGATCCCAAGCTTGAAGGCGATGGTTTCGTTTGAAAGCCTGGAGAGGTGAACGCAGAGCTGCAGCGCCGCCAACTCGTCATCGCACTTCGCCACCACGTTCCAGTCAACGAGTTCAGGCTTCGTCCGCACTATCCCAATCAGCGCCATCTCGCGTTGACTTTGGTTGAGTGCGGTTGACTTGGTGGTATCGAACTGAGCCATTACGGTGCGCGAATGGTCAGCGAGAAAAGAAACCCCGGCGGGGCGATGGGAGCAACCCCGCCGGGTAATGCCCGCAAGCCCAACAGAGGAGGAGAGGCTTGCGGTAGGGGGTCATGCGTGTTCGGGGTAGAGGTCTGGCCGCAGATCGTGACGCAGCACGCGCGGCCTGCCGTTCTGGTCGCAAGTCGCCTTCTCGATTGCGAGCACCCGTTTCGCGGGGACGCCACGCTTGCGCCAGTTAACGATTACCTGCGGGGAGACTTGGAGCTTTTCGGCCAAGTCCGACAGTCCTCCCACGGCGGAAATCGCTCTGTCGATTGGTGCTTTCTTAGCCATCGCACCGCTATCTAAACACAGGGTTTAGGTGTCTGTCAACGGCATGTTTAGAGATGGGCAAATAGACTCATGCGGCATGGCAAAGCCAAAAAAAGAACGAGCCAAGCCGCCAACGGTCTCGCACGATCCGCTTTTCAAATGGTTCGACAAGCACCCTGACAACCGGGCGGCGCTTCGGAAGGCTGGCTACTCGGACGGAAGGATCACGAACTGGAAAACACGGGGCATACCTAGGGGCCAGCTTGCCCACGTAGCCGAGGTAATGGGACTGTCCTTTGACCAGTACCTAGAGGCGGCTGGCGAGAAGCCGAAGGTAGCCACCGTGAACGGCTTAGTTTTGGAGCCAGAGGAAGCCGAGGCCATTCAAAGCCTAAGGGAAGCTATGCCAGGGTGGCGCTCCTATGTCCTAAACCTCGCTATGACTAGGCAAGACCAGCAGGAGATGCTGCTGGAAGTCCTTACCCTGCCAAAGCCAAAGCCAGACGATGCCCCACCCAAGCGCAAATCACACGTGATTTCAAGGGGTAGGCTACGCAAGTCAGGAAAACCTGACGCGGATGTGAAACGGTTGAAAAACAACTAGAAAAATTATCAATTTGTAGGGCCAAAAGCTACAGGGTTTGTAGTACAAGTTGCGACATGGGCGATTTGGTTGATTTTCCACTCACCCGTGACCAGACCGATACGGTCGAAGCACTACAAGACCTGTTGGCGGAAGCCGAAAGCGGGCGCATCAACGGCTTTGCGTACATCACTAGGGCGGCAGGGACCGACTACTCCATAGGAGCGGCGGGATCGGCCATGAGGTGCCCTGATGCTACGCAGCAGCTCCTGATGCTCCTGTACGTAGAGCTTTCCAAGATCACGCGGACCAGGCAGCACCCCTAGCCGTTTCCTGACAGGACTGGCCACTGACGGGCGGTCCTGTCCTAAACAGCCTGTTGACTTATTCCTAAACCTGCTGTTTAATCTCCCCTACACGCTTCAACCACCATAGGGGAGCGATACGGGATGACTAAGTTCAACGCGTTGCAGATTCAGGAAGCGCTGGAAGACATCGGCTACGACGTGCGCGACGACTACTCGGGCCGGAACATGTACGGCAAGGAGTGCCCCGGCGTCGAGGCCGGAAGCGAGGCGGAAATCTTCACGATGTTCGTGGAGTTGGCCGAGAACGATCCGGTGATGGCGAAGGAGCTTGCCAAGAGCGCTAAGACGGACAACATGGGCTTGGGCCTCATCGTCTACTGGCCGCGCTTCACCTACGAGCGCGAGGCCGCATGAACCGCGTTACTCCGCTCAAGCAGGCCATCAAGCGCAAGCCATGCGACGGGCAAGTGCGCTACCTGCCCACATCTTCTTTCCGGCCCTGTGCCAAAGCGGCGACGTACAGGGTTGGTAAGCGGCACTTCTGCGGCACCCATGCCAACGCCGCCGCGATCAGGATTCTTCTGATGGAGGCCGCATGAACCGCCTCCCCGACGACCTCCGCCACTTTCACCGCGACAGTTTCGCGCTGTTCACTCCTGACGAAGCCCTCGCCATCCTCGTCTGCCTGCTGTTCATCTTCTGGCTGGCGGATCGGCTCGGGGTGTTCGCGTGATTACCAACCCCAAGTCTCAGGTAGCCGCCGAGGCGCTTATCAAGGCCCTCGGCAACACGCCCAACGCTCGCATCGTGGTCGAAGGCTTTTATGCGATGGCCCGGCTCGATGGAATGTTGGAAATCCTGCGCCTTGAAGAGCAGCGCAAGGTGAAGCCGCAGGAGCGCAAAGCCGCATGAAGCGCGATCTGGAACTCCCCGAGTTCACCGGCCTAGCTGACGACCTCAAGCAGATCGTGCCCTCTGAGCTTGCCGAGCCCTTGGAGAGAATGTTCCTGACCCTCTCCGAGATCAAGACAGTCAGAGCTTCGTTCGGCAAGCCCCATCTGCGCGAGCGTGTCGTGGTGGAAAGGCTGGAGGGGCACGCCGAGGAGATTTACAGGGCGTGCGCGGCCCTCTGGAGGGATGCCTGATGGATAAGCAGTTGAAGGCGAAATGGGTAAAGGCTCTGCGGAGCGGCAAGTACAAGCAGGTCCGTGAGCATCTGTATCGAGATGGGGGCTACTGCTGCATAGGTGTTTTCCTCGCATGTAATTACGGCAAGCGACAACAAGAAGTGTACCGAGTTGGCTACACGGCGGCAGAGTCGATCATTGGCGGAGCGAATTGCGACAACCTCGTTGAGATGAACGACGGTCGCGGGAAGTTCATAGGCAACGCTCAATCATTCGAGCAAATCGCCGACTACATCGAGGCGAACCTGTGAAGCGCCTGACCGACCCCACGTTCCGCTACGTGCCCGCTGCCGCTACGGACATTCGCAAGACCTTCCAGCGCATCCGCCGCCAGCAGCAGGCCAATGCCAAGGAAGCCGCAGCAAAGACAGTTCAACTCCCCGCGAGGAAACATGGATGACTTCCAGCCCGGAGCCGACGCGCTCCCGCAGTTCCCTATGACCAACGAGCCCCAAGTCCTCACGGACGAGGACTGGAACCGCCTCTTCCGCGAAGAACGATTGTTCCGGCTTTGGGAAGATGGCGAGCTGGCCCGCCTGGATATGGAGGAACGCCTTGGGCGCTAAAGACACCGGCATCGTCAATATCCACGGTCGGGATTACGAAACCGTCGCCCTGCGGGTCAAGAAGTTCCGCGAGGGGATCGGCGCTGGAATGTCTCTCGTCACCGAGATAGTCCACCGCGACGAAACCTGCGTGGTGATGAAGGCCACGATCAAGGACGGCACCGGCAACGTTGTAGCCACCGGCCATGCCGAGGAGTACCGGGACTCCTCCAAGATCAACGCTACGAGCGCCTTGGAGAACGCAGAGACTTCGGCCATCGGTCGCGCCTTAGCAGCTTTGGGCCTCGGCGGCACCGAGTTCGCCAGCGCGGACGAACTGAAACGCGCCATCGTGGACAAGCAGAGCATAACCCCTACAAGCGGTGCTAGGGGCCGGGTAGAGGTAGCCCGCCGCAAGATCATCGAGGACACAGCAATTCTCGTTAAAGACGCCTTGGCCGAGGAGCGGGACTTCGACGCGCTAGGTCTGTGCGAGGAGTTCACCGACCCCGACGAAAAGACTTATCTATGGACGTTCCTTGATAGCAAGGAGCGCAGCAGGATCAAGACCCAGGCCGAAGCGGCCAAGCAAAGAAAGGTGGCGTAGGTGGCATTCACGAAGAAAGAAGGTAACGGGGCGTTGTTCAAGAACAACGACCGTCAGAAGGAAACTCATCCCGAGTACAAGGGCGACATCCTCATAGGCGGGGTCGAGTACTGGCTTGGCGCTTGGGTGAAGGAGGGCAAGAACGGCAAGTTCTTCTCCATCTCCGCGACGCCCAAGAAGAAGGACGGGGCCTACCAGCCGGGTCCGAGCAAGCCTTCGCGGGATGACGATAAGGACTCTATTCCATTCTGATGTTCTGCAAATCCTGCCAACAAGAAAAGCCGGTGATGGATTTCTACGTCAGCAACCAGTCGCGCTGCATGGAGTGTGTGCGCAAGGCTGCGCGAGCAAACCGTCTGGCCAAGATCGACTACTACCGGGCATACGACCGCAAGCGCGCCTCCATGCCGCACCGCATGCAGAAGAACCGAGACATTACCGAACGGTGGAAGGTGCTTAACCCATTGCGACGCGCCGCGCAAGTCAAGCTCGGGAATGCCTTGCGCGATGGCCGGGTAAAACGCCTGCCATGCCTCATCTGTGGCGGCAAGGCCGAAGCCCATCACACAGACTATTCCGCGCCGCTGGATGTCGTGTGGCTCTGCCCGCCTCACCACAAGCAAGCCCACGCATTGGCTAAGGCAGCGTGACATTCCGCAGCCGAAAACTCCTAGACCTCGCTCACCAGATGCCTTGCATGGCCGACTTCCCCCACCAATGCAACGAACACTTGGGTTGTGTCCCCATGCACTCTGACTCTCATATCTTCGGCAGGGGTGGCTGGCACAAGTCCCATGACTTCGCCTTTGCTGCCGGGTGCTCAAACGCTCATGCGGTCATCACGGCGAAGGTAGGGGACAAGTTAACCAGGGAGCAGAAGTTCATGGACTGGCTAAGGGCCTACGTGAAAACGCAGGAATGGCTTTGGACGAACGGCAAGCTCAGAGTGGCCTAACTCGATAGGTAGCACTGTCTAGAAGCACTGCACAAATTCAACCAAGGAGAAACAAATGAAGCTCTACGAATACGCCGTCATCTACAACCCCCTGCAATCCAAGGAGCAGAACGAGCGCGGCGAGAAGCCGAAATCCACCCTCATCGTGGACGTGAAGCGCGTCCTCGCCAACAGCGACAAGGAAGCGCTGATGCTCGCGGCCCGCGACATCCCTGCCGACTACACCGACAAGCTGGACCGCGTGGAGATCGCCTGCCGCCCTTTCTAACTCCCCCTCCTGCAGCCGGACAGGCAGGGGGTATGGCAGCGGCGCTACAGAACATGAAGGCCGAGAACAACTGGCTTGGCGGCGGCATCTTGCGCGGATCGCCGTCAGCGGCGACGTACATGGCCGCGAGTTCTGTGCAGTAGTCACGCACCCATACACAGCGAGGAACCCAATGGCCCGCCTAGACCTGAACGTAAAAAACCTGACGATCCTCATCCACTTCATGGAGGGCTTGAATACCGACAAGTTCGACATGGACGAGTTTTTCCACGACTGCGGCACCCCGTCCTGTGCATTGGGATGGGCCACCACGATTCCGGCTCTGCAGGCCCAAGGACTCGACTCTGCGAAGCCGCTGCGGAACGAGGCCGTTGTTTTCGGCGAAGACGCCTACAACTGCTTCTTCAACGGGCTTCGTAACGGACACCTCAAGACCCCGCAGGAGTGGGCCGAGCACGCCAGGGCAGTCCTGAGGGGGCAGGGCTACGACGTTCCGCCGAAACGCGACGGTTTCAAGCGCTTTATGGACGCCGCGCTCAAGCCGATACCAGAAGCGACGCCGGATTTCATAGGCTACGTGGAGCGGTTCCCGCAGTGAGGAACATTCCTACCTTCGGCACGGCTATGAATGCAGCACCGCAGGCCAACGTCGCGGAACCTGTCGGGCCGGCCGAAGCCGCTAGGTCGGTCCCGCCTGCGGTTGCTGCACCCTGTCCCGAGTGCGGCGGAGAGCTTGACCGCGCCCACCGTGCAGGCGACGGATACGCCCCCGAGTGCTCCTACGAATACTGCCTGGAGTGCGGATGGCAGGGGGAGCCGGAGTAATGGAGCGTTTGACTGACCGGAATGTTCTCAGGCTGAAGGAGAAGCTGCTGGAGGAGTACGCCGAAATCATGCTCATCGCCCTGCGGAAAGAGGCCGGCGTTCTCCTCTCCACCGACGACTTCTACAAAGCCAAGGAAAAGGTCATGGACGCCCTTAAGGGGATGACAACCGTATGAAGCGCAAGACGAACGCCATACGCACGGAGCGTGTTACCCCTTCCGTTTACCGGGAGGCTGCGCGCCGTATCGAGCGCGGATATTCCAACCGCTCCTGCGTGGCCATCGCTCACGTCCTGGGGCGCAACTACTACTGCGACGGAGGCGATCAGCTTCCAGCGGTGCAGCGTTACGTCGAGGCCGTTCTTGGCGGCGTCGAGTGGACGTACATGCTTTACCCGGAGGAACACAGCGAGGCGCAAAACGCCCGCGTCGTCGCGCTCTGCTTCGCCGCAGAAATGTGCAGGACTGGCGACCTGTGAACGCCATGCACAGCTACACGAACGACCGCACGATCTACGCTGCGGCTTCCATCGTCGGGGCTGGCATAGCAGTTTGGTCGGCCATCATGGACCCGAACCTTACGGCCTTCACCGCAGGGCTGCTGCTCGGCGGCGGGATGGTGGCATGGGACAGGGAACGCCGCGCTGCCACACCGAGGCGTCAACCCACGGAGTAAATAATGGAAACCAAGAATGCCATCATTACCCACGCCAGCATCACAAATGCCGACCACGGCGTGCTGTCCGCGTGGCTGACGCTCGACTACGGCGGTAGCGGCCAGGGCTTCGGCGGCTACTCCCTGTACCTCCCCAAGTCGTTCAAGCACCACAACCACGCCGGTCCGAACTACGCCGGCCACTTCATCTGGCGAGTGATGGAGATCGCGGGCGTCGAGCGGTGGGATCAGCTCGTCGGCACGACGATCAGGGTCAAGGCCGAGCATAGCGGCGTCCACGCCATCGGGCACATCGTCAAGGACGATTGGTTCTGCCCGAGCGACGATTTCCGCCGGCACGAGAAGGAGGCCGAGTGAGCGAAGGGAAACTCTCTACTACCCCAAAAGGACGACCGGAGGCGCCGCATGTCCCGGCGGCGTTCATAAACGCCATTGCCGAGGAAGGCACCAAGGCCGAGGCGGTCGAATGGCTGCAAAAGACGTGGAACGAACTGTGCCGCGCCGAGAGCGAGATCAGGAAGGTGCGGGAAGACCTTGAGCGCGCGGTGAGCAACCACGCCGCCGACCTGTCCCTAGCACGGTCGGAGAGCACGACGACTCTGCGCGAGGCCATCGCTCGGCACGTCGAGAGCTACCGAGGCCAGATGCCCGACCAGGTGCTGGACGTAATAGCTGCCGACATCAGGAACTTTCCCCATGAGTGAGACGCGCCACGACGATAAGGAAAGGCCAGAACTGGAGCACCCGCTGCGCATGCTCAGGAACGCCACGATGCGCGTCGGCAGCTTCGGCAACATGAACATCGAGGTAGTACGCCGGGACGAAGCCGAGTCGATCCTGCGCGATGCGTTGCGGCCTGTCGTCGTTGCCGCGCTCGCCACGCCCGCCCCTGCCGCGCCCCTGTCTACCGCGCTCGGCCTTGCGGACGACATCGAGCGGTTCGTCAACAACGGAATGACCGTGCAGCTTGGCACGGAGCAGTGCCGCATGGTGATCGACGCGCTGCGGTCGTCGCGCTCTGCCGGTATGTCCATCCCCGACCCGATGGGCAACGAGTTGGTGGCCCGTCTACGGTTCTTGGTGCAGGAGCGCCGTCACGTCCAGCTTGGGGTGGTTGACGCCGACCTGATAGCTGCCGCCGACCTGATCGAGCGGCTGGAGAAGGAGCAGGCCGACAACAGCATGAGCGTGCTGGTGCCGCTGGACGAATACGAGCGGCTGAAAGCCTGCGCAGGGTCCGCAACCGTGGCGTCTACACAGGAGAAGGGTTAATGGCGAAGAAGCGCCTTCTCCTCCGGGACGTGGTGAAGAAACGCGGGCTAATCCACGGTCTGAGCCACTTCGTTTGCGGCGTGTGCGGTCGACATTTCGAGCGCGGCGGTGGCAAAGAGGGGTTCGTAAAGAGCGGCGCGAACAACCACGTTTCTCAGTGCAACCGCATCCTGCTCATGCTCGCCGGCTATGTGCGCGGCGAATACGTGACGGTCAAGAGGGGCAGGATGGTCAAGACCAACCTCAAGGGCATGTCGGAGTTGCGCGGGCAGGACGGCGACCACGAAGCGCTGCCCATCGACCTGACCGACCCGTATCACAAGAGCGAGGTCCGCTCGCTCAAGGCCGGATTGGCAAGACGACGTCGTGATGGCGATGTGATCGACGAGAGTCTGATCCTGCGCCGTGTAGACGGCCAGAACGACCGCAAATGAGATACGTCGAGGACTCGGAAGGGCGGCGCGTCGAAACCGGAGTCTGCGATTTGGAGGACAACGAGATCGTCGTATGGGACGCGGCAGGCTTTGGCGCTACTGATATCTTCATCGAGGCCGGGCACATGACCTGGCCGCAGGTTGATCTGCTGAAAGCCGCCATCGCGGAAGCCGAGAAGCGCTGGAGGAACATTCCTTCAGATAGACGGAATGTTCCCTAAGTGATCTATGGCTCGGTCTGCTCCGGTATCGAAGCCGCCACCGTCGCCTGGCACCCGCTGGGCTGGCGGGCCGCGTACTACGCCGAGATCGAGCCGTTCCCCTGCGCCTTGCTGAACGCCTATTACCCGACCGTGCCGAATCACGGCGACATGACCAAGTTCAAGGAGTGGCCCGATGCAACTCTCGATCTTCTCGTCGGAGGCACCCCTTGCCAGTCCTTCAGCGTCGCAGGACTCCGAAAGGGACTGGATGACCCGCGTGGCAACCTCACCCTCACCTATCTTGCCGTTGCTCACAAATATCGCCCCCGTTGGCTGGTTTGGGAGAACGTCCCCGGCGTCCTGTCAGATGGAACAGGGGCTTTTGGTGCCCTCCTCGGCGGGCTGGCAAAACTCGGGTATGGGTTCGCCTACCGAGTTCTTGACGCTCAGTATTTCCGAGTGGCCCAGCAACGCCGCCGTGTGTTCGTTGTCGGATGCGCTCGAGGTTGGCAACGTGCCGCCGCGGTACTTCTTGAGCGCTCGAGCCTGCGCGGGGATTCTGCGCCGAGCCGCGAAGCGGGGAAAACAGTTGCCGGAACGCTTGGCCCAAGCTCTAGCAGCGGTCGCAGCTACGGCTCAAGTCCAATCGACAAAAGCCTCATCGCCGCCCCCGACATCGCGCGCTGCATAGCCACGCGCGAGGGAAGCTCGCAGGACTACGAGACGACGACGATGGTGGCGCAGCCGGTGGCCCACGTTGACGTGATGCCGACGATGCTCAACGGCGCGAACACGCCGGCCGGCCACAACGCCAGGAGCGGACACAGCAAGGACAGCTACGTCGTTCCCGTCCATGCGTTCGACGCCAGACAGTCGGACGTGATCCAGTACGGCGATCGCACCGGGCCGCTGGATACCTGCGGCTTCACCATCGGCGTCCAGACCGCGATGGCAGTTCGCCGGCTCACGCCGCGCGAGTGCGAGCGCCTCCAAGGGTTCCCCGACGACTACACGCTCATTGAATACAAGCGCAAGCCGGCGAAGGACGGGCCGCGCTACAAGGCGCTCGGCAACAGCATGGCCGTGCCGGTGATGCGGTGGATCGGCGAGCGCATCCAGGCCGTAGACCAAATCAGGGAGGCAGCGTGAAAGCGGTAAGCCGTCCTTCCACACAGGCTAAGGAGTAGCTATGTACGGATCAGTTGACGCAATCATGGAAGTGGCCGAGGAACGGAGAAAGCTCGCCAAGGCGCTTAAGGATTTGCTGCGCTTGCTCGGCAAGCCCGACGAACAAGACGACCCGAAGCTGGCCCTTGCCATCGAACGGGCGCTGGAAGCGGTCAAGGGTTACTAACGCGAGTACGTAATGGAACGTTCATACCTCGACAAGTGCATGGCAGCGATGACCTACGAAGGCGGCAGATTCGGCCGCGCCTGGAGCATGGCCGTCGCCACCTACGCCTACACCCGCGCCCACGACGGCGACGTTATCAACGATTCCGGCGACACGATCAGCTTCAGCCGGTGGTACTGCTTCTGCTGCGCCGTCAGCCTGTGGTGGGAGTACGTGCGCAAGTGACCCGGCACAACTTCTACCAGCGGCGCACCAGGCTCCTCAACGAGCTACAGCAGGCGCACTTGGATTACATCTGGTACATGAACGAAACTGCGCCGATGAAGAAGCGGGCCGCGACGCTGGCGGCGAGGAGAATCATGGAGAGCAGCCGGGCGCTGTGGAAGTTGCAGAGCGGTCGGTCCACCATATCAGCGTGCGCAGGCAAATGAACAACGGGCGAATCGAGAGATTGGCGAGAACGCTGGTTAAGCCGGCCGTATCCATTCGGTGCGCACCAGCCGCCCACCACGAACAGCAGTGCGACATAGACGGTACAAGCAAATGAGCGATGCCCAAGAGATAGCCGACAGGATCACGCTGCAGAACGCCATCGAAAGGGTGCGCGACTACGTGAGCATCCGCGACGAGTACCCCATGCGCGAGCTTGGCGACGTGGTGCATGCCGTTCACCTGACCACGGATTGGGAGGCGGAAATCAGGCTGTCGGACCTACGCATGATCCTGGCCGCATGGGACAAACGCCACGATGGAGATAACGGCGAGGCCAAATGAACAACGACCTGTACCAAAAGCTGCTGGATTGCTCGTTGGCGTCAACGCTGGAGATTCAGCGCCTACGCGCAGCGCTTGAACCGTTCGCGGCGTGGGCCGACTCAATGCAAACGCTGAAGGACGGTGAGAAGGTATGCGGGATCGAGGTTCGCCACTTCCGCCGTGCCGCGCAACTTCTAAGTCCCTTGCAGTTACCTCAGACGCGCGAGGAATGCCTGTCTGAAAGCGACAACTGTCGCAAGAACAATCCAAACGTAACGCAGGTGTGCTGCTCGCTCTACTCGCAGTACGCCGCACAGGAACGACCGCAGAAGGGGGAATGATGGAGAGCTTCGCTGGACTTTTCTTTGTGGCGATGGCTGTGTTTCTCGGCCTGTCGGAGATAGCCGGGGCCATCCGCCGTATGAACATCAACGTGACCGTTGGGACCATCACCATCAAGGGCTACCACGATGAGTAGGGACGTTCCGACTCTGGAGACGGCTTACCGCCCATGAACGATCAATTCCACACCCGCGCCGACATGATCGCCGCGGGACTAACGCTGGATCAGCAGAACGATTTGCTGATGGAAAAACTGGCGCGGCTAAAGATGCAGCTTGAAGGTGCCAAAGCCCACGCAGCGGCCACCGGGGACTTCAGCGACAGGGACTGGTACAACCGCGCCAACTTCGCCTACCGCATGCTCGCCAAGGAGCACCAGCAATGCCTGCGCGAGATCGGGGAACGCAACCGGGCACGCCGTAGGGCCACTGGCGAGGAGTTTGAGCAGAAGTTCTTGGAGGTAGCTCGCCGCCGCCTGCACCCCGACGTGTTCCGCGACATCTTCGATGAGGCAAAGGCGGGATGATGGACCGTGCCCTGAAGCAGGCTGTTCCCTATTGGACTAGGTGGATCTTTGTGCTCAACCGGAATGTCACCTGGAGGCCATTCAACATCGCTGCGGCATCGAAGGACGCGACCTCAAAGCATGGCGTCAACTCATGAGAACCCTCACGAGCTCGCGCACGAGCGCAAGGAAGTTGGCTACAACGAGGGGATTGCAGACGACGTTCTTCAACTTACGGGTCATTTTTTGACCTCTTCTTCTTGTAACAACTTACCAACACTACCAGAACGTGAACGACGACACCTACCTGCGTCCGGATGAGCTAGAGCGCCTGACCGGCCGCAAGTACGGCAAGGCCCAGGCGAAGAAGCTGGCCGTCCTCGGCTGGACATTCGAGATGAGCGGCGACGGGAAGGTGCTAGTGCTGCGGGCCTACCACGACCAGCGTATGGGGCTGAAAAGCCCCGCAAAGCGGCGCCGACCTCGCCTCGACGGCCTGGCGGCATAATAGGCCGATGGGGAGGAGGCGCACTAAGACGCCAGCTTGGATGCCGCAGCGCTGCTATCCGCACCGCCGGCAGATCGTCTACAAGCCGATCCAAGGCAAGCCCATCCCCCTCGGGCCGATCGACGACCCAGCCGCTTGCCTTCGAAAGTACGGCGAGCTCGTAGGGGACTCTAGGAAGCGCCCACGGCTCATTGGCGACGTGCTGGACCGCTACCTGACGGACGTCCTACCAAGTCTTGCGCCGCGCACGCAGGAGGACTACCAGGCGTACATCGGCAAGCTGCGCAAGGGCTTCGGGCACATGCTGCCTGACGAGATCGACATCAACGACCTGTACGACTACCACGAAGCCCGAAACGCCCCGGTGCGCGCGAACCGGGAAATCAGCGTCTTCGGAAAGATCTACCGATACGCGATCAAGTGGCGCGCGGCCACCAGGAACCCGGTCAGCGGATTCATCTTCGCCGAGGAAAAGCCGCGCGATCGCGAGGTGTCAGGCTCCGAGCGCCGCCGCTTCGCCCGCCGGTGCTGCCCACCGTGGCTCCGCGGCTACCTTTCCTTGAAGCACCTCGCAGGCCGGCGGCAGGGCGAGCTCCTGAAGCTGACCCTATTCAGCGAACGGCACGACGGCATCTGCTTCATGATCCTCAAGAAGCGTCGCATGCGGCCCCTGGTTATCCGCTGGACGCCGCGGCTACGGATGGTCTGGGCATGGCTCAAGGCGTTGCCACGGCCCGCGCAGAGCACTGCAATCTTCCCTGCCACCAAGGGCAAGCGCCGCGGGCAAGCGCTGTCCACACGCGGTTTCAAGAGCGCCTGGCAGCGTTCGATGGCGAAGTGGGTAGCGCTCGGCGGCGCGCACTTCACCGAGCAGGATCTGCGCGCAGCGAGCGCCACAGCGGCCGAGACGGATGAACGCGCTCGAGAGCTCATGGACCACGAAAGCATCCGCACGACCAGGCGCGTCTACCGCCGCGGAGAGGCGAAAGTCCGGCCGCTGCGATGAAAATATTCACCAAGGCCGAAAATATTCACCAGAGGTAGGTGGGGTGACCGAGGGGATTCGAACCCCCAACAACCGGAATCACAATCCGGTCAACGAAGCACGCATAAGCGCCTGATTCTACGGCCTATGCGAAGCGCTGATCGGTGAATAAATGGCCGGTCAGGCGCTGGAAAAGTCCAACAAAATCAGTAACCGATGTGGCGATATTCACCGCTCGTTATACGCACCTCGGCTCATTCCTAGTATAGAAGCGCCGCCTCGGCCGCCCGGCGGATTACAAGCCCCGGCAGCACCTTACCGCCGCCCCTGACCCACCTTGCGAGCTCACGCTTCGCCCCCTCGACGTCGTCCTCATTGAGGCGCCGGCGCAGCGTGGATGCCTTCAGGTTGCCTAGCCCGAGGTTGTAGGCGAAGTCGGATATGGCGCAGAGGCCGTCCGAGGCCAGCCGCGGGCATAGGATCAGCGTCCCCTTGGCGAACTTGAGCGCGTCCTGCTCGAGCCGTTTGTCAGCGTATTCCTGCGTCCACGGCCTTCCCGGGAAGACGTCCAAGCCGGTGGACCCCCATCCGCACGTCCAGACCCCCGCCGGGCAAATGTAGGGGGTCAGCCGGCACCCCTCAAAGCGCCGGATCAGCGCGTAGAGCGTGGCTAGCTGATCGATCACTTCCCGCGTTTTGCGAGGGTGCGGTCGGCAATGTAGAACCCGAGGATCCCGGCGATGAGTTCCCTGTCCCAGTCGCCGGCCACGAACCCCTGCTGGTATAGCGCGAAGCACCACATCAGGAGCGCGATCGACGCCATGGCCGGGCGGATGGAGCCGTTCCAGGCGTCAACCCACTTGATGCCGAGCGGCTTCATTGCCGTCTTCATCGCCTCGACGAACGCCTCGGCCTCGGTCTTCTGGATGGCGAGGTCGCCCATGACCTGGACCTCCTTCACGTTCAGGTCGGACTGCAGTTTGAGCCGCTCCATGTCGCGCTGGTGGCGCTGCGCCTCGAGGTCGGACTGGAGCTTCATCCGGTCGAGTTCTTGTGCGTGGTCCTGCTTCTTGTTGAGCCACGCGGCGATCTCGCCCCAGATCATCCTGAAGGCGGACCCGCCGAGGAAAGAGAACAGGGCGGATAGGATCATGTGCTGTGGTCCCTGAAAGCGCGCCGCGGGATGGCCTGTAAGGGCGAACCCTCCTCATCCACGGAGAACACGAACTTCTCCATGCGGCCGTTCGACATCATTTCGAGCTCAATCCAGCAACTGGACCACTGCCGCCCACCCCACGTCAGGCGCGCGGCCTTGAGCTTCGCGTGGAAGGGCTGGTTGATGTGCCGCAGCACCTTCTCGTCCTTGCAGGCGTCCTGAAGGAGCACGAGAACGATTGGGCCGTTGTCCCCTTGGCCTTTGAAGGTGGGCGCTGCGTTCGCCCTTCCCGAATAGAGAACGATCGTGCCAACAATCAGCACGACGACCAAAGCCAGCGCTCCAGCTTCCCACCTGCTCATGAATCACCTCTGCTTCGTGCATAACGGATGTCGTTGATCCTCCACAGCGCCTCGCGCGAGACGTCGTGGAGTGCTGCCATCGCTTCCCAGATGCCTGACTCGCTGCCGCGGACCAAGGCCGCCTGCAGGCCCTCTTGGAGGGCCTTGACGCGGTCGCAGTGCTTGCGGATCTCTTCGTCGTTGACGATCACTTGCGCTTTCTCTTCCACTTCAAGAAATCCACGCCCTCGTCAGCGTTCCAGAACGGCTTGACCATGTCGGGGTGGTCGGTCGGCATCGTCGGGTCGATCACCGTAAGCACGCACGGCCCCAGCGTCTGGTCGCGGAAGCCTTTGTCGCGGGCGTATCGGTCGTAAATCTTGTAGCTCGCCACCTGGAAGCAATGGCAGGCGATGCCGCTCTCTGGATCTTTGATGATTCCGTAGCCGCTCTTGTGCTTGTGGCCGCAGATGGAGATGTGGTCGCGGACACCATGAAAGACGGCCTTCATCGGGCCATGCGCCGGATTCCACTGCGAACTGCCACCGAAGTCGTGGCGTGCGTTGATACGCACCACCGCGCCGTTCGGGAAGTTGAGCCCTAGCCTGACCTCGGATGACTGGTAGAGCGCGTTCTCCTGCCTCGCTATCCACTTCAGGGGGTCGCCGGCGCCGCTCCAGCCGTCGTGGTTGCCGCCGATCATGTAGAGCCAGCGCGTGTCCCTGATGAGCCATTCGGCCAGCTTCCACGCTTGCTTCGCCGAGGTGGACTGGTCCCCGTACAGCTTCGCTAGGCGCCCTACCCAGTTGTTCGTCGTGTCGCCTACGTTCGCCGCGAAGAGTCCCTCCACCGAGTTGCATAGGCGCTTGTGGTGCTCGAGGGCCTCGATGTCCGTGCCGTCGTCGTCCACGTGGGGATCGCCGAAGTGCAGGATGCCGATCGGCCCGGGCACCTTGATCTTGATCGGGATGAGCTTGCGCGCCTCTTCGTGCTGCCTCTTCTTCGCGAACTGCTTTTTCCGGTGAGCGACAAGTACGTCGATGTCAACGTCGTCGTCAGGCAGCGGCGTGAAGGTGAACTCCTCCTTCTTGGCGCGCTTCATGTAGCCTGCCGCCGCTGAGTCGGACGTATCAACGGGAACGCCGAGGCGGTCTCCGGCCTGCTCGACTCGCCGGCGGACGGTCTTCTCGTCGAGCCCCATCTTTCTGGCGGCCTCGGAGTAAATCTTCCCGCACTCGACCCACACCTCGTGGGTGTGTCGGAGAACCGCTTCCGGGACGGCGGGCGTTGGCATAGCTTATCTCGCGGCCAGGTATCGAAGGAAGGACGGGTTGTCCTTGATGACCGCGATCAACCCGGTGGTGAGCTTCTCGACCTCCTCCTCTTTGAGATCCAGCCCCATCGCGTGCTCGATTGCGTGGATGACCTCGTGGAGCACCGTGTCCTGCTCGCCCTCAAGGGGTTGCCCCTCGAGAACGGAAATCAACTGCCCGTCCGTGTCGCACTCGCCTCGCTCATCCTCTTGCAGGGCGCCGCCTGTACGCACGAACTCGACTCGATACCGCCGCCCGATCACCTTTATGGCGGCCGGCTTTTTCACCACGGCACGCCCTGGTCGCAGTCCCATGGGTACTGCTCCGCGTCGTCCCATGGGTCGTAGTCGTAGTCGGGCTCGTTCACTTCTGCCTCGCGCGCCTCTCGGCTCGTTGCTCGGCCTCCATCACCTTGATGGACTGGAGGATGACTTGCGTGTTCTGGTCGATGATCTTGACGTGCTCGCGCACCTCGCTGATCGCCTGCCGCGTGTCCTTCCTGTCCTCCTCCTGGCGCTTCTCGATGTGCTGCAGCCTTTCGGCAGAGCGCCCACGGTCCACCTGCGCCTCGCTGTAGACCGCCAGAGGGCCACCGACGATGCCAACGACCATCGCCACCGAGGCGAGCGAGATGCGACCGTTTTTCTTCTCGTCGCTCACCATGTCCTCCGGTAGATCAGATGCGCGCCGCCGAGGCCCACGGTTCCGTTCTGGCGGTTGACGATAGGCTGGAGGGACAGATCCACGGACTGCGCGCGCCCGTCCGACCATTGCCGGCCGCCGAGATTGAAGAGCTGGCCTTGATGCATCTCTGGAATCTCAGGGAGCGGGAGGAAACCCTGCGGCTGCGGACGCTCAAAGGTCGGCTGCTGCTTCGTGAGCGCGTCAACGAGCGCGCGGCGGGAGGCGTCGTCCACGACTACCCCTGCATGCTCACCATCAGCCCGGACTGGATGTACGTCACGCCGCCATCCCCGAACCAGTTCGTTGTGCCAGTCGCTTGAGCTATTTCAAGGCGCGCGATGGTGTGGCGGCCAACGCCAGGATAGCCGCGGTACTTCGCCCACAACTGCATCGCCCCCTCCCCAGCTATGGGAGCGAATCCACCCATCAAGGTGGCGCTGTTCGCGTTCGTCGCATCGATGCCGATACCTGCGGCAGCGCCAGTCCCGCCGGTGGAGTTGTTCGCGATGGCCATAGCTTCAGCAGTGACCTGATCTTCCGAAACACCGACAACCACCTCGACCTGATTGGTGGTGGAGTTGTTCGCCTGCCTCCACGTCGCCAAGCTGTACGCCCAGGTATCTGTCGTATCGACGGCCCGCAGACTGCGCTCGAAGCGGTGGTAGTAGTTGAAGACGTAGCGCTTCGCGAGCGAATCCTCTGTCTGGCCGTTTCCTGCCGTCGTGCTGTAGAAGGAACCCACATAGCGGCGCCCGGTGGCCCCGGTCTTCACATACACGCCGTCCTGGGTGGCAAGCGCAGTAGCGCGTGTCGTGTCGTTCGTCCACGCAACGATGTCCAGCGTCAGCGTGCCGGCGTTGTCATATACGAACACGTCGTTCATCTGGGTCGCGTCGGGAACATCCCCGGAGATCTCCGCGAACGTGTAGAGCTTCCACGTAGACCCGGTGTAGAGCGCGATCTTGTTGCCCTTGTACGGCGTGAAGTAGATTGTTTCAGCCGCCGTCACATCGGATGTCGTGACCGCGGTTCCGCTCGTCAGCGTCAGCCTCCCTTGGCAGACTTCAGGCGAGACCATCGGCGGCATGGAGCCTGATGCGATCAGGTTGAACTGCGTCCCGTCGTACTCCACCACCACCGGGATGCTTGCCACGAGCTCACCGCCGCGGAGCGATACCCCCCCTGAGAAGATGTTCTTCGCCCCCAGGCTTGAGACATTCAGCGTGGTGGCGCCGGTGTTGGTGTTCGCAGGCGAGAAGATGAACTTTTGACCAGAGGCATAGGCTGCTGGCGTAGGGGTAGCTGTGCCGGTCACGGTGTTCGTGCCGGCTACGGAAGCTAGGAGCGTGAGCCCGTTGTTCTGTACTTGCGCGGCAGTTACGGCATGGGCGACGCCGGTGGCGGCCCCCATGTTCTGGATGCGGAAGCCGCCCATGTCGAACAGGGCCGTAGCAGCGGCCTGACCGTCCCGGCAGAACGCCGTGTCGAACGCCGTGGCGATGTCGTTTGCCAGGTCGTTGTGCGTCGTGCTCGAGATAGTCGTCCCGGTGACGACCGGCTGGCCTGCGGGGAGGCTGTACTCCCCTGATCCGTTGTAGGACATCTACCTCTCCTTACCCGTCGCCTCGCGGCGATGGTTCAAAATCAATGTGCTAGGCTTACGCCATGACGTGGCTTGCCGTCCTCATCAAGCCGTTCGTGGCGCTCGTATTCCTCACGTCCCTTGCCTTCGTCCGCTGGTCGGTCATCCGTTGGTTTCCTGAGTCCAAGGTCAAGCGGCTCCTGCTAAGGCGCGTTTAGGTAAGTCGTAGCCCCGCCGATCGCCGCCGGCGGAAGCGTTGTCATCAAGGCTCTGGCAATCCTCGCCGCAGTGTCGCTGGGGACTGCGGACTGCATCATCCTCGCGGCTTCGGAAGGCTCAAGCAGCGCATTGGCGAGCCTGCCGGCGATCTCGCGGTTTGCCCTGCCGTAGACCGCATCCGCCCCTCGGGCCGCGAACCCGCCGACTGCCTGCGCGGCGCCCATGTTGCGCAGCCACGTCGGGATGCCGGCGTTGTCGATGATGTTGGAGTAGGCGAGCTTCTGAACGGTGTCCGACCCGACGCCGCGTCCGGCGGTCTGGGCGAAGTTCGCGCGCTGGAGATCGCCGCGCAACGCCTCGAGGATGGCAAGCTGCCCCGGCGACATCGTGTTCTCGAGCGTGGCGCCGCTGAATCCAGTGGCCCTGGCCGGCAGGTTCGGATCGGCAAGCGCGCGCGCGTAGGCGCCGGGCAGCAGTTGATCGTCCAGCGGACGGATGGAGCGCTGGGCGATATCGCTGGCGACGTCCATCTGGTTGATGGGGCCGCTCATCTGGGCGAAGGTTTGGCGCGCGTTCCCGTAGGCGGGACTGAGATCGTCCATCACGGTCAGCAGATCGCTCTTGAACTGCGTCAGGCCGCGGCGCGTTTGCGCCCCCATACCCGTCTGCGGCGCGGCCGAAAGGAGGTCGTCCACGGCGATCTTGACCCAGTGCAGGCCATTCAATGAGCCCGCGGCGTCCATCACTTCGCCGTTGATGCGAGCTAGTTCGCGGGCGCGTTCCATAACGCCAGCCGGCATGCGCTCCGTCAGGTTCTTGATCTGCGGCTGAAGGATCTGCGCCATCTCGGGATCAATACCAGCCTGACGCGCTGCTCCATAAAGCTGGTTCGCGGTGGTGTCCCTCGCCTGCTCTGCCGCTTCACGCGCGCCACTCGTGCCAGCCATTCCGCGGAGTGCATCCACGCGGGCGCTGTTCTGCTGCGCTAGGCGTTGCTGTACCGGGTTCGTGACCTCTGGGACAGTTGCGAACGCCGTGCGCTCGAGAGCGGCTACGCCGGCGTTACCTGCTGCCTGTCCCGCGGTCGGGAGGGAACCCGGCACCAAGGGCTGCGCTTGGGATAGCGCCTGCACCACCGCATCGGCGTCTTGGCCTGCTGCGTTGCGGATAGCACGCCCCACGATGCGCTCTTGGCCCCCTTGGTACATCGGCTCAACGGCCGCACGTCCTGCCCGTAGGGCCATGCCGGCTACCGGCACAGCAGCGCCTGCGGCTCCTCCTATCGCGGCATTCGTGGATCGGCTCTCGCCGGTAGCCACAGGCTGCAGCGCCGCCTGCGTCGCCCCCATCGATCCCTGTGTCACCGCCCCTCCCATCGTGGCCGGCGAGGACAGCGCATAACGGCCAGCGGCCTGTACGGCAGGCGCTCGCAGAGCGTTCCCGGCGCGAATCACAGCCCCTCCAGGCGCCAGCGCCATGCCCACCTGCGTCCCTACGTTGCCGACCACGCCGCCGGCGGTGTTCATCAGCGCCTTGTCGCGCTGCGCCGCTTCGTCAACCTCCTGATGGGAAGCGTTGCCGGTGATTTGCCGCACACCAAGGCCGACGTCGGAAATGGCCTTACCGGCGCCGGCCGCGAGGTTGGAGAAGAAGCCGCTGTCCTGGTTGAAGTTCTTCGCCCCTTGCGTGATGGGGTCGTTCTCCACCATCGCCGCGGTCTTGGCGCGACGCTCCTTGACCATCGGCATGATGTCGCGCTCGATGGCCGCCTGCACCTGCTGCGGCGTCATCGTGTCGGGGAACTCCACCACCCCGAAGCCTTGAACCGTCACCCTCAAGTGCGGCCCCCGGTGTAGACGTAGGAGCCATCCGGCTGCAGTTTCAGCCGGTCGCTTTCACGGCGGCCATATGCTGGCGTGGAGCCCTCTACGGACTCGCGGAAGATCTGGTCGAAGGGAAGGCCTCGGGCTGTCGCCGCACGCTCATAGACCGCCTTCGCGTCGTTGTAGCCCTTCTCGAGTTGGCCGACGCGGTTGCCCAGCATAGCCGTGAGCTCGGCGCGGTTCTGCTCGGTCAGACGCCCCTTCCCCTGCATGATGTACTGCACCTGCCCCTTGAAGCGTTCCATCGGGGAGCCGGACTTTATGACGAGAGCCATCTCCCCCTCGCGCACCACCGAGGTCGGGTCGAGCACCTTGCCCACGGCGTAGATGAGGTCGAGGTCGCCGGCCGGGGTGTTTGGAGCCTTGCGGGCTGACTCGATGATCGGCAGCACCGCCCGGTAGTTCTTCACTTCCGGCACGTCGTCGAACTCCTTGCGGAGGTCCGTCACCGCCTTGTCCGACTTATCGCCGGCCGTCCTAGCGTTTGCCTCGGCCGCGCGGAAATCGGTCATGTCCTGCCCGCGGCGCGTCGTTGCATCTGACATGATGGCGGAACCGCTAGGCGTGGCGTGCAGTTGCCGTTGCGTGGTCGCGCTAAGTTGCGCGCTGCCGCTTGGCGTGGCATGCGTCTGCAGGGTTGTCTGGGCTGAAAGCTGCGCCGAGCCGCTAGGCGTAGCGTGCCTGCGATCCTCGCCAGCCTGCCGGAGGGTAGCGTCCGGAGTTGCGCCTTTCGGCAAGTAGCCAACCAGCGCCCCGTTCTTGAACAGGCCGATCTTGTCCCCAAGGTCCACCCGGGTGGGCTCCGCCTGATCGCGCTGTATCTGCGCCATGAGTTGCCCCATCGCAGCCTGCTGCACCTGCGGGTCTTGGATCATCGGCAAGGCCCCACGGAGGCTCTGCGCCGGCGTCTGCGCTGCGATGGGGTCGGCCTGTGTGACGTTGCCGGATGCGTCCTCCGTGAGCCCGCCGGGCTGCGCAGGACGTCCGCCAAGGGCGTTTACGAGCAGTCCCATGTCCGCACCGCGGCGCTCCTGCTGACGCCTTGCAAGGGCCAAGCCCTCCTGGTCGGAGGCATCACCTGCGGCCATCGCGTTGCGGTAGTTGAGCGCCTGCGCGAGGTGGCTGAAGGGGGATGTTGGGACATAGAACTTCCCCACCATCTGGCCAGCAGGGACTGGCTGTGAATATTTACCCGCAAGGGCCTCGGCGAGGCGACGGCGCCTTGCAATGCTCTCGCCTTCCGCTTCATACTCCGTCGCTCCGTACAGGTTCTGGGAGGCCATGTGCGCTACGTCCTCATCGTTGTAGCCGTAACCTTGCTTGCAAACTGTGCGCAACCACGCCGCGAACCAACGCCAGAAGAACGGGCAGCAGAATTCCGGGAGCGCGTCGAATATGTGCGAAAAACGTTCGGACCAGCCTGCGCGCAGTTCCACGCGGAAGGGTCAGAACAGTGGGCATCCTGCGCGGCCACCCTGTACTACCAAGACCTAGATAAGCGCTCGGCTGAAGCAGCGAGGGACGCGGCTGCGGCTGCTCATTTCGGGAGAGCGCTACAGGAATTTGGGAACACCGTGTATCAGCCAGCGCCCATACAGCGGTGCCAATGGGTGGGAAGAATCTGGACATGCCGTTAATCACTTCCTCCCCCACGGCCCCATGGGGCCGCCAAGGAAGGCCCCGCCTAGGCTGAACAGACCCTGCGTTAGGGCGGCTTCCTGCGCTGCTTTCGCGTTATAGGCGCTCGCCGCGTAATCCCCTGCCGCCTGCGTCGCCCCGAACACCGGAGCCGGCGCCACGTTGGCGTTGTATTGCTGGAACTGCGGCGTCTGCACCTGATTTCCAGTCCGTAGCGCGTTCACCTCGTTCAGCGGCAGGCTGCGGAGGAACTGCGCCTCCTGGATCGCCTGCTGCCGCGCCTGGTTCTGGAAGCCGCCGGCGCCCATCTGCTGCGCATAGGCTTGCTGCTGCGCCTGGTTGGCGAACTGCCCCTGTGCCTGCTCCATGCCGAAGAGGCGCGACTGCTCCTGTCCGCCGGCAAGAATGGCCTGCATGCGCGCGTCGTTCTCCTGCTCGGAAAGACGGCGGTATTCCCGGTTCGCTGCCTCGCCGCCGGGGTCAATGCCCTGCACCGCAAGCTGCGTCCTGGTGGCGTCGCGCTGCTGCGCAAACCGCGGCTCGAGTCTGGACATTAACGCCTGCTCGACCTTCGCCCGATCGGCCGAGAAGTCAGCCGCTCCAATCTTAGCCTGCGGCTTGCCAGCGTCGATGGACTGCACCGCGGACGGTCCGGAGAAACTGAACGGGGCCGATGTCGCGCTAGAGACACGCCCCAGCCCGCTTTCCGCCATCCCTCCAAGCTGGTTGATGATGCGGTTCTCCTGATCCAGCCGCGACTGCCCCAGTGGCGTGAGACTCACCTGCCCTTGCAGGACCGGGATGTCTACCGCTGGGTTGCCTTCCGCGCCTGGAATCGTGCGAGAGCCGATCTGCGACCATGTTTCTGAGCCGTATGGCGTGATCTGGTTGGGGCGAGATAGCAGCGCCGAGGCAATGGCCGACTGCACGTTGGCCGCGCCTTGTGCAGCGGCGGCGCCGCGGTAATCCGGTGGAGGCGGGGGATCAGACTTCCCCATGTCGTTGAAGACTGGCTCATCCATTGACGCCCCTTGCAGGCGCAGATGGACGAAACGAGAAAGATTCATGCCGCTTTCCTTTCCTCTGCGATCAACCCTCTAGCCAGGGCCTCGCTCCGCAATATCCCGTAGATGTGCATGTCGTCATTGCCGTAGTAACGGCGAAGGCATCCTTCGTACTGAAAACCAAGTTTGCGCACGAACCTGATGGCCTTCTTGTTCTTCTTCGCCACTGCAGCCGTTATCCGTTCCTTGCCGAGTTGGTTGAACGGGTAGTCGAACATTGCGCGGATGAAGGCCGGAGTAAGACGAGAGCCAGGCCAGATCGCGATGTGCCCGCAAATGTTGGCCCGCTCAAAGCGGTTGTAGACCACGCCGGCACGAAAGCAGCCGTCGTCGCCAACAAGGCCAAGCGCCGTATAGTTCCCCCAAGGCTCCTGCTGGCCCTGTATCTGCGCCACCATCTGGCCGATCCACTCTCGAGGTTGAGCGATGATCTGCACTAGATCACCCCGCCCATTTCCATGACGTAGTCCGTCGCCTGGTGACGGACTTCGATCTGCGCAGACTGCCCCTTGAGGCGCAGAGCAGCGCAATGCCCGATCGCCGGCGCCTTCTGCCAGTTCTTCAGCACCGAGAGGCCGCCGCCCCAGACCCCGGTGTCCCACAACGACGAATCCCACACCGCGTAGGACGTAGCAGTGAAAGAGAGAGAGCCGGATGGCTCCGCGTCCTCGTAATCGACATTCAGGCCGGACAGAATGGAGGGCGTGCCATCCGATGCGAAAATCGGGCGAATGAGCTTGAAGTGCTTCTTCTGCCCGCGCCGACCGAAATAGTTGAACGCCTGCTTCAACTGCCAGCTGATGTTCGACCCGTTGTCGTCGAAGTCCTCGAAGACCTCATAGACCGCACCGCTGCCGCCGGCGTAGGCTTTGTCGTTGAGAACCGCCCAGCAGTTGAACGCCATGTTCTTGAAACGTCCCCAGCCCCCGGTGCTCAGGTTCATGGCGTATTGCTGCTGCTGCCCCTGCGCCACCGGGACGTTGAGGAGTAGCATTTGATGCCGCGGAATCTGGATCACTTGCCAGCCGAACGTCGAGCCGTAGAGACGAGCAGCGTCCGTCATCGCCTCGCGGATGTTGTCTGTGAGGGCGGCCCTCGGGTTGATGCGGTCCGATATGAGCGCCTTCGAAAGCGGCATTGCGCCATCCGTGCAGAGGAGCACCAGATCGCCGGCCACCTTCTCGAGGCAGCGCTGGCCTAGCGGTTGACCAAGCTGCCAGATACCGACGAGCGCCCACTTCGTGGCGTCGGATGGGTCGGTGCCCTTGTAGACCGCCACCTCGCCCTTGTCGGTGACGACGACGAAGTGGTCATCAACGCCTTCGCCAGCATCGAGCGTCCACGTTCCGAGCGCCCGAAGCGCTCCGCCGCGACGGAAGATCGACTCGAAGGAATACTCCGTCGCCGCACCGCCAACGGCATCGGCCGCCAGATACCAAGCCGAGAGCGTGTTCACCTCGATGAACCACAGCCTCTCCTTGAAGATGGCGGGGTTCGTGAGCGAGGTGGTGGTAACGCCTGTGATCGCCGGCGTAGATGCGGCATCGACGGCCGTCCATGCGGTGCCGTTGTAGTAGCGCGGCTTGTCCACGCCATTGGCTGAGATGAGCCAAGTGACGCCTGACGTGTCGGTCATGTTCGTCCACTGCCAGCGCGCATTCGTCAAGGTGCTCTGCACCGCAGCCCCGACTGCTCCTGCGCTCGTCACGTCGTAGAACGCCGTGCCGGCCGCCCCGAACATCTTGGCGGACGTGAATCCGTTCCAGACCATCAACGTCTCAACCTGTCCGGTAATGCCGGTGACGTGCTCGTCGTGCCCCTTCCTAACCATGATGTCCGCGGTGAGGGGGAAGAAGTTGTCCATCAGGATCGCGAACTCTGGGTCCATGTTCGCGATCGGGTCACGGGCGTTCCAACCACGAACAGCGGAAGGCACCGAGGCGGTCTTCGCAATCTGGCGGTTCGCGATTTGCGAGGTGCGAATCACGAAAGATCCCAACTGCCTTCCGGCACTGACCCCTCGTTGATGAGGAAGCGGCCCATCTGCGGAGAGAGCGAGAGCGTCGGGTTGTCGTCGTCGCCCGCCTTGGCCTTGGAGAGGAGATCCAGGAACACCGCCTCCTCAGTCGCGAAGTCGAGCTTGTTCGCGCGCAACCAGTAGAACTTGAGTCCCCACGCCATCAGCGAGTCGTTGAAGATGCAGGTGTCGGTGTCTGCCGTGGTTCGCGCCTTCGTGGGGTTCGACCCTCCACTAGCGATCACCCAGTATTCGCTGACGTACTCATAGGCGAAGTTGAGGACATCCGCAGGAGCAGGGAATAGCCGCAGCTTGTTCCCCACGATGCGGTAGCGATAGCGAGGAGCCGTGGAAATCGCGCCACCATTGAGCCATTGCCACTCCTGCGCCGACTTCGCCCCGAGGTTCTTCCAGTGCTGCGAGCGGTTCCAGTTCGTCTGCGGAACCATGCGATTGAATCCAGTCGGCAGGCTGAAGTCCTGCGTGGAGAACGTCAGCGTCACGTCGTTCCCGGTGGCGGTGGCCACCATGTCGAGCGTGATCTGGGAAGCCGAATCAACAGACTCGATGAGCGCGAAGGCTGGAATGCCCGTCCCCGACACCTGCATCCCGGCCACCAGGCTCGTGGTGTTGCTCATGCCGGCGATGACCGCGGAATCGACCGTTGGGTCGCCGGTCTTGGTGATACTGTCCGAGGTGGCGAACGTCTCGATGAACGTCGAGCGGCGCCACTCGTACTCCTGGATGAGGTCCGCCCCCAGTCGGTTGTAGAGGGCGAGCAACTGCAGGACGTTGGTGTCCGCAGACCCCGTCACCGCGTTGGGCGCGGTGATGCCAATTTCTTGGCTTACGTCACTGACTAGCTGAAGGAGCGTTCTCGCCACTCACGGCCGCCTTAGGCTTGTTGCTGCTGCCTTTTGGCCGACCGCCCCGGCGTCGCGCCGGCTGGGCCTGCACTGAAGCGGTCAGTTCCCTGACCGTCCGTTCCAACTCCGCAATCCTAGCATCTTGCTCTGCCAGGCGCTTGTCCTTCGACTCTAGGACAGTCGCATCCCGAGCGAGTTGCAGGAAGGTCTCGGCCTTCTTCTTCAAATGCTGGTAGCCCTGGATCTTCTGGGCGAACTGATCGGGAAGCCCGACCAACTGTTCCACGGTGAAGATCTTCATGGCCTTGAACTCCCACACCTGCGTCGTGGAAAGCTGCGGCCACATCTCCACCGGAGTCCCGTCCACCACCTGCGACCTTTTCGCTTGAAACGCTGCCCACTGCTCCGGGTACTTGTGCTCGTCCCCGGGCTTCATGGGCTTGTCCACCTCGAGCGAGGTGTCCCCCGGGGTGAAGTGCTTCAGGAAGATGCGCGTGCGGGCAACAGGCTTCCCTTGCCTTGCGGACTCGGCCTTGTCCTCCTCCACCACCTCGTGGAAGAACACGGTCTTCTTGCCCTGCTTCACCGCCTGTCCGTCGAGGTTGGTGTAGTGCGCCGGCCCGACTTCGATGCTCATCAGTTTCTCCTCATTCTCTTTTTGTGGAAGTTGACACCGTGCTCGGAGCAGCCGATGCGCGTCTTGCCGTCAACCTGTATTTCAGTGAGCGCCAGGGCGCAATACGGGCACCGCGGCGTGATGGCCTTCTCTGCCCATGCCTTGAGCTTCGCGCGCTGCTCGCGCTCTTTCAGCAGGTGCCACTTCATGCGGCTTTCCTCAGTTGCTTGGCGGTCTTGAGAAGCTCCTGCAGGAGCCCGTCTCCGTACATCGCAACCTGGATGTCCGCCTTGAGCTTGAGCACGATCTCGACAAACTCGCGGGCAGACTCGTAAAGCTGCGGGCTGGTCTTGAATGCTCGGCCGTTCACGGTAACGTCGATGACTCGCTCCGTCTCGTTGGGATGCGCGCCGGCATGCCGCTCAACGTCATAGGAGCAGTCCATGCCGTGTATGGCGAACTTGCGGTAGCCCAGCTTCGCCGCAACCTCGAGCGCCCGAAGTCCTGCGGTGGAGCCGCCGCCAACGAGCGCAGCGCCCTCCCCTCGGGCCTTCACCCAGTCATTGGCCTCGTCGAAGCCGTACAGGTGCCAGAGCGTGACGTTGCGGCCCT
>Ga0196964_10000084_pt1 | contig 64950 bp, 71 predicted proteins | sample S1_10metaG_FD_148615 | JGI IMG/M metagenome (GOLD analysis project Ga0196964, IMG submission 148615) | Soil microbial communities from Anza Borrego desert, Southern California, United States - S1_10 | ecosystem: Environmental > Terrestrial > Soil > Desert | place: USA: California | collected...
GCTCCACATGCAGCCGACGTCCGCGAACCAGCCCCCGCCGCCGAAGCTTCAGGTGCGCGAGGCGATCGTGAACACGGACGTGCCTCCGCCTCCGCCGGTGAACCTCACGCCGACGAAGAAGGAGGACCGGGTGGAGTACACGGGTCCGCCCGTGGTGACCTCCTCGCCGCCGCCGCCGCCGGCTCCGCCGCCGCCGGCCCGGCCCTCGGTGATCACGAACCCGTCGTGGGCGCGTCCGCCACGGACCACCGACGCCGACTTCCCCGACCGCGCCGTGGAGCGGGAAGTCAGCGGCTCCGCTACCGTCCGTTGCGTGGCTCTGGCCAGCGGTCGTCCTTCGAACTGCACCGTCGTTTCGGAGAACCCTGCGGGCTACGGTTTCGGCCAGGCGGCCATCCGCATCGTCCAACGGGGGCAGCTGTCTCCGCGGACCGTGGACGGCGCCGCCGAGAACGCGACCTTTACGGTGACCGTGCCGTTCAGGCTCGCCGACTAAGACCGGTCCCCACGGACCAGAAGACGCCCCGGGGTTCGCTCCGGGGCGTTTTTCTTTGCTCGCATGCGAGGGGCGGGGCGTCGGAGCCGAAGGCCGCCGGCGGCGTTTGGCTCAGCGGTCAAGTTGGCGACGGAGAGGATCGGATGAGCATCAGGGTCATGGCGGCGGTCGCGGCGCTGGCGCTGGGCGGCTGCGCCTACAACGAGAGCCTGGGGCGCAACCAGCTGCTGATCGTCAACGACTCCGCCTTGGTGACGGCGGCCGACGCCGCCTGGGCCGAGGCGCTGCGCACCCAGCAGGTGTCGCGCGACGCCGGGCAGAACGGTCGGGTCAGGAGCGTCGGCGACCGCATCGTGCGGGCGGCGGGCCTGGCCGACCGGTCCTGGGAGTATGCGGTGTTCGTCAGCACCAGCCCCAACGCCTTCGTCCTCCCGAACGGGAAGATCGGGGTGACCACGGGCTTGCTGTCGCTGGTCCAGAACGACGACCAGCTGGCCACCGTGCTGGGCCACGAGGTCGCCCACGTCGTCGCGCGCCACGCGGCCGAGCGCGCCTCGTCCCAGGCCGCCGCGCAGGTCGGATTGGGCGTGGTCGGCGCCGCCGCCGGCAGCCGGGGCGAGACCGTGGGCAATGTGGGCGGCCTGTTCGCCCAGTACGGTCTGCTGCTGCCCTTCTCGCGTCGCGACGAGCTGGAGGCGGATCGGCTGGGCGTCGACTATCTGGCCGCCGCGGGCTTCCGGCCGCGCGAGGCGCTGGCGCTGTGGCGGCTGATGGCCGCCCAGGGCGGGAGCGGCCGCCCCGAGTTCGCCTCCACCCACCCGTCGGACCAGACGCGCATCGCCGAGCTCGAGCGGTACATCGCCAGCCGGGGGTGGTGAGGGGTAGGGGTAGGGGTAGGGGCTTGGGGCTTAGGGGCTGGGCTTCAGCGTAGCGGGAGCCTCGTCACTTCCCCGTCGGCGGATGCCGATGGGGAGGACAGACCGCGAAGCGGTCAGGAGGGGGCGGCGCGGCGGCTGGCCGTGCTTTCCCGAACCACCGTCAGGATCATCCGCAGCACGCCGTCGAGTCCAAGCCGCACATCCTCGGCCGGGACGCGGATCACGCGTACGCCGCGCTCGGCGAGCCAAAGGGTGCGTCGGTTGTCGTGGCGCATCTGGTCGGGCTGATCGTGGACGGCTCCGTCGATCTCCACAGCCACCCTGTTCCTCCTTCAGGCGATTGGAACACCACCCAGCTCGGCCTGTCCACGGCGGCGCCGCCCCCTCCTGACCGCTTCGCGGTCTGTCCTCCCCAAGCCCCTCCGGGCTCGGGGAGGTGACGGACACGCCCCACGCCGCACGCCCAACACTGCCCCTTGCCTAGCGGGCGTGCGTTCCGCTAAACCCCGCTCCTCTCGATGCGCCGCCTTAGCTCAGTTGGTTAGAGCGCCGGTTTGTGGAGCCGGAGGTCCTCAGTTCAAGCCTGAGAGGCGGTACCATCGATGAGCCCCCAGACGGACTGGGATCCCGGACAATACGCCCGCTTCGAGGCCGAGCGCGACCGCGCGGCGCTCGACCTGCTGGTGCGGCTTCCGGGGGATCTGGAGCCACGGACGATCTGGGACCTGGGCTGCGGGCGAGGCCAGCACGCGGCGCTGCTGAAGCGGCGGCATCCCGGGGCGCGGGTGTCTGGCCTGGACTCCAGCGCCGCCATGATCGCCGAGGCCGAGCAACTCGCCGTCGATGTGGAATGGGTGGTGGGCGACATCGCCGGGTGGGAGCCGCGAGCGCCGGTCGATCTGATCCTGGCCAACGCCTCCCTGCACTGGCTGCCCGACCATGAGGCGCTGTTCGAGCGGCTGGCGGAGGCGCTGGCGCCCGGCGGGGTGCTGGCGGTGCAGATGCCGCTGGCGCACGAGACCCGGCACCACGCCATCCTGCGCGAGACGGCGGGGGAGGGACCCTGGGCGGAGGCGCTGGCGGGCGTGGAGCGGATGGCGCCGCTGCTGACGCCCGAGCGCTATTACGAGGTGCTGGCGGAGCGCTGCGAGGGGATCGACATCTGGTCCACCACCTATCTGCACGCGCTCGAGGGACCCGATCCGGTGCTGGAATGGATGAAGGGGACGGCGCTCAGGCCTTATCTGACGGCGCTGGACGGGACGCCGCACGCCGTCGCCTTCCTGCGAGCACTCGCCGAAGCCTTGCGGTCCGCGTTCCCGCCGCGCCCGGACGGGACGACCCTGCTGCCGTTTCCGCGTCTGTTCCTGATTGCGCGCCGCGACGGCGCCGGATCCCGGTGACCGGCCCCTTCAGCCCGGCCAGGGCCTCGCGCGCGGCGAGGTAGCCCGCGTCCTTGGCCACGTCGAATGCCTTCCAGTCGCGGATGTCCATGCCCTCGGGCGTGGGCTGGATCAGCAGATCGGTGGCGGCGCGGGAGTTCTCCAGGTCGGCGTCGGTGGTCAGGGTGGCGGCCCGCATCAGCACCGCCACCATGGGCGGGCCGCGCTTCCAGGCGCCGGTGGCGACCCAGCGCCACAGGGAGGGCGGGCGCTCGATGGACGCGGGATCGACCCCGCGCGCCTGGCTCATGTCGACGCCGACGACCGGGCCGGAGTTCATCTGGCGCATGACCTCGGCCGGGAAGTTCTTCAGCACCGCGCCGTCCACCAGCACTTGGCCGTTCATCACCACCGGCGGCATCACGCCCGGGATGGAGATGGTGGCGCGCATGGCCTGGCGAAGCGAGCCGCGGCGGTGCACCTCGATCCGGCCGGTTGTCAGGTTGGTCGAAGTGGCGAAGAAGGGGCGCTGAAGATCGGCGATGTCGACCTCGCCATAGGCCTCCTCCAGCAGGCGCTCGACCTTGCGGGAGCGGGTCATGGCGACCATGGGGAAGGTGATGTCCGACAAGGGGTCGCTGCGGACGAAGGACTGGCGGATGCGCTCCTCCAGCTGGTCCTGGCTCCAGCCGATGGCGGGCCCGACGGCCACCACCGCGCCCATGGAGGCGCCGCCCAGGAAGTCGAACGGCACGCCCGCCTCGCGCAAGGCCTTCAGCACGCCGACATGGGCGTAGGCCCGCGCCCCGCCCCCGGACAGCACCACGCCCACCGATGAGCCGGTGACGACGCGGGCCATGCGCTCGGAATCGGTCGCGTCCGTCTCCACCAGATGGAACCAGCGCCCAGGCTGGAGCGCGTCCAGCCAGACCCGCGTGCCGACGGGCCGCTCCACCCGGGCGTCGCGCAGCAGGATCAGGTCGGTGCGCTGGGTGCGGTCCGGCGCGGACTTCTGCGGCGGGGCCTGGATGGGCGGGGCGAACAAGAGGTCGCCGACCAGGAACAGGCGGTCCACCTGACGCTCGCACAGGGCCGCCCAGGCGGGTTCGTCCTGTTCGGCGACGTAGAGGACGTAGTCGTGGGCGTCCTCCACGCGGCTGAACCATTCGGCGGCGGAGGACAGGGCGGACTGGTCGATCACCTTGCAGGTGAAGCCGTCCGCCTCGATGGCGGCGGCCACCCTCTCCACGAAGGCGCGGATCGGGCGCGGGCGGGCGGAGACGAAGCCGAAGACGCTGGGCTCATGCAGGGCCCGGCCCTGGGCGCGGGCGCGGCGCATCATCAGACGCGACAGCTCCACCATCAGGTCGGGGGCGTGGCGGGCGGCCTCGAAGAAGTCGTCGCGGGGGACGGCGAGGATCTCGGAATCGCGCAGCGCCACGACGGAGGCCGTGTGGGGGGAGCCCGCCAGCATGGCCATCTCGCCGGCCGGCTCGCCCGGGCGGATCACGCCGATGAACTGAGGCGGCTGGCCCTCCTCATGCCGGAACACGCCCAGACGACCGGCGCGCAGCAGGTAGAGGGTGTCGGCCGGGTCGCCCTCGACGAACAGGGGCTCGCCCCCGGTCAGGGCGAACCAGGAGGCCGACTGCGCCGCACCGCCCTCGAACAGGCGGTGGAGCGACTGTTCGAGCGTGTCGCGGCGGGTTCGGGCCATGGCTCCGGTTATGGCCTGCGTCGGGAGGAGGGGGAAGGGCGGTCAGGGTTCCTTCTCCCGCGAGGGAGACTAGGCGTACCGCCGGCGCTGTTCGGCGTGGCGGAGGGTGGAGCGGAGGAAGTCGGCGGGAGGATCGGTTTCGGCCAGCACCTGCTCCTTGATGGCGCGGGGCTCGCCGAACAGGTGGCCCTGGCCCATGGAGACGTCGAGTTCGAGGATGTCGACGATCTGGCGCTCCGTCTCGACCTTCTCGGCGATCACCTCCACCCCGTAGCGGCGGGTGAGGGCGGCGAAGTCGGCCGCGCGAATATCGGGCATGGTCGGCAGGGGCGCGCCGCCGTCCAGGTCCAGCAGCTGCTCGACCAGCAGGTCGGCCGCGATCTTCACGAACTTCACGTCCGAGCGCTGGAGATCGGTGAAGTCGAGGTCCAGCGTCTGCACCTTGTCCAGGGAGAAGCGGAAGCCGAGGTCCGCCAGCTTGGCCATGTTGCGGGCCTCGACCGCGCCGCGCGCGTCGAAGGCGGCCTGGCCCAGCTCGAAGATGATGGCCTGGTTCAGGTCGCGGTTCTCGGACAGGAAGTCCAGGAACTGAGGGAAGAAGGTCTCGTCGCCGAGCGAGGTCAGGGCGACGTTGCAGAAGACGCCGACCTTGCGGTCCTGCCGCGCCAGGCGACGCACGATCTGGGCGCAGCGAAACAGCAGCAGGTTGTCGATGGCGGGCACCAGGCCCTCGCCCTCGGCGACCGACAGGTATTCCGCGGGCATCAGCACCCGGTCGCCCGCGTCGCGCAGCCGGGTGAAGCTCTCGTAGAAGACCGTCCGGCGCTGGGGCAGGGTGACGACGGGCTGGAGGTAGAGGTCGACCCGGTTCTCGGTGAGCGCGTCGTGCACGGTGCGCAGCAGGATGTCGGCCTGGCTCTGGCGGCGGGCCTGAACCGGATCGGCGGGCGCGGCGCGGGGGGCGGCGGCGAGGCGCTCGTCGATGGAGGCGCTCATCTGCTGGACCAGCCCTTCCAGCATGCGGACCTCGGTGGAGAGCTCCTCCGCGCGGGTGAGGGCGCCGGCCTCGATGGCCTGGGCCAGCTCCGTCAGCGCGCCTTGGGTCGACTCCATGGCGTCGGCGAGCAGGCGGTGCGCCTCCCGGACCTGGGCGATCTCCTTCTTGAGCTGGGCGCGCTGACGGATGTTGGCGATCAGCACGTGAAGGACGCCGAGGATGGCGAAGGCGCCCAGGCTCGCCGCGAAAGCCGCGCCGGCGCCCAGACCGGCGCGCCACATGAAGGCGCCGACGATCAGGGCCATGAACAGATAGCCAAACGCCAGAAAGCTGTTGGTGATGGCGCGCATGTGGGGCTGAAACGCCTCCGCTCGGGAATCGGCCGAGTATCGGGTGATTGGGCCGGCGGGGCTAGAGCTTCATTCCTCCCCTCCCCCTGGGGGGGAGGATTGTCTATGCAGGCTGAAACGGGAGCCGAAATCGCATGGAACTGTTCGACCTGAGCGGCAGGACGGCCGTGATCACCGGCTCGTCGAAGGGGATCGGGCGGGCCATCGCCGAGCGCATGGCGGAGCACGGGGCGCGGGTGGTGATCTCGTCGCGGAAGGCGGAGCCCTGCGACGCGGTCGCGCGCGAGATCAACGCGCGGTTCGGCGAGGGGCGGGCGATCGCCATTCCCGCCAATATCGCCTCCAAGGAGGATCTGCAGCGGCTGACGGACGAGACGATGGCCGCCTTCGGCCGCATCGACATCCTGGTCTGCAACGCCGCGTCCAACCCCTATGCGGGGCCGATGGCGGGCATCTCGGACGACCAGTTCAACAAGATCCTGCAGAACAATGTGGTCTCCAACCACTGGCTGATCCAGATGGTCGCGCCGCAGATGCTGGAGCGGAAGGACGGCTCCATCATCATCGTCTCGTCGATCGGGGGCCTGCGCGGCAACGCCCTGATCGGCGCCTACAACATCTCCAAGGCCGCCGACATGCAGCTGGCGCGGAACCTTGCCGTGGAGTGGGGGCCGGTGGGCGTGCGGGTGAACTGCATCGCGCCCGGTCTGATCAAGACCGACTTCGCCCGCTATCTGTGGGAGAACCCGGAGATCCTGAAGCAGGCGACCGATCCCGCGCCGCTGAAGCGTATCGGGCAGCCGGACGAGATCGCGGGCGCGGCGGTCTACCTGGCGGCGCCGGCGTCGGCCTATATGACCGGCCAGACCCTTGTGGTGGACGGCGGGATCACCATTGCCTGGTGATCTCCAGGCGGTCGCGGCGGCGCGCCGGGCGGGGTTCGGCCAGCATCTGCGGTGGCGGCTGGAAGCGGCGGCGTTCCGGCTGCTGACCGCGCTGCTGCGGGCCATGGGGCTGGAGCGGGCCTCGGCCTTCGGCGGCTGGCTGCTGCGGACGCTCGGGCCGATCACCGGAACCCACCGCACGGTGATCAGGAACCTGCGCATCGCCTTTCCCGACATGCTGCGGGAGGAGCGGGAGCGGCTGGCGCTGGCGCAGTGGGAGCAGACCGGCCGCACCTTCGCCGAGACGGTGATGCTGGACCGGGTGACGGTGGAGAACGGGCGCGTCGAGATCGTCAACCAGGCCCGGTTCGACGAGATCAAGGCCTCGGGCCGGCCGGTGGTCTTCGTCTCGGGACACCTGGCCTGTTTCGAGGTGATGTCGGCGGCCATCCTGGCACAGGGAATCCCCTGCCAGATCACCTATCGACCGACCAACAACCCCTATGTGGACGCGCTGATCCGCGAAAGCCGGGCGCGCTATGGGGTGAAGCTGTTCGCGCCCAAGGGCGGGGACGGCGCGCGTGAGCTTCTGGCCGGGCTGCAACGCGGCGAATCGGTCGCCTTGATGAACGACCAGAAGTTCAATGAGGGGCCGGAGGTCACCTTCTTCGGCCAACCGGTGAACGCGGCGCCCGGACCGACGCGGCTGGCGCTGAGGTTCGGGACGGTGCTGCAGCCGCTGTCCGTGACGCGGCTGCCCGGCGTGCGCTTTCGCCTGACGGTGCACGAGCCGATCGCGGTGCGGAACACCGGCGACAAGGCCGAGGACGTGCGCCGGGGCGTGCAGGCCATCACCAGCTTCGTCGAGGACCGGGTGAGGGAGCGGCCGGTGGACTGGTTCTGGGTCCACAAGCGCTGGCCCGACAAGGTCTATGCGGCGTTGCCCGCCGCCGAGGAGCCCTCGGCCGCCTGACGCTTCTCGGCCGAATCGGTCGAGCGCCGGAACGGTCCGCGATAGCTGGGCGTGTCGGTCCGCCGCCGGTCGGGGCCGAAATAGCTGTCGGTCTTCACGAAGGCGCGGGGCCGGAAAATCACCGCCTGGATGCGGTCGAAGATGGCCTTGGCCGTGATCGGCTTGACCACGAACTCGGTGACGCCGGCGTCGCGCGCCTCCATCACCCGGGCCTTTTCCGAGTGGCCGGTCATCATGATGATCGGCAGATAGGGGTTGGGGCTCTCGGGGCTGTTCCGGACAAGCCGCGTGAACTCCACCCCGTCCAGCGGGAACATGTTGAAGTCGACGATGGCCAGGTCGACCGGGTGGTCGCGCATGACCTCGAGCGCCGCCGCCCCGTCCGCCACCTCCCGAATCCGGCGGATGCCGGCCGACTGGAGGATGGTCGAGGTGATGGCGCGCATATGCTGGTTGTCGTCGACCAGCAGGACGGTGAGGGCTTGCAGTGCGGACATAGGGGACGGGCGGACTCAGCTGTGACCGAGGACGCTAGCCGCACTCGGTGTCACGGTCCATTACATTGAGGGCGGTTAACATTGTTGAGGCCGGGGCAATGGTCAAGCTTGAGCCGCAGGTCGCCTCCCGGTCCGCATCCGCGCGCGGGAGGTGACGGGGCTAAGCGCGCACCATCAGCGACGGGTCGCACTGGCGGTCGCGCCAGCGCATGCGCCAGCAGAGGTGGGGGCCGGTGGCCCGGCCCTTCATGCCGACGCGGCCGATGATCTCGCCGGCGGCGACCTGTCGGCCCGGCGTGGCGATCAGTTCGGACTGGTGCAGGTAGGCGGTGATCAGGCCTTGACCGTGGTCGATCAGGATCAGCCCACCCTCGAAGTGCAGGTCGGGCTCGGCCATGATCACCAGGCCGGCGGCGGGCGCGAGGATGGGCGTTCCGGCCGGGGCGGCCATGTCGATGCCGTAGTGGGGACGGGCCGGCGTGCCGTTCAGCACCCGCTGCGAGCCCCAGCGGCTGGACACGCGGAACTCGGCCAGGGGCCAGCGGAAGCCGTCGCGGAAATGGTCGGCGTCGGTGCGGCTGGAGAAAGCCTCGGCCTTTCGTGCGGCCTCTCGGCGGATGCGCTCCAGGAGAGCGGGAGAGGAGGGCTCCACCGTCTCCTGCGGAAGACCGTTGATGACGGTGGACGGGAACTGGCCAGGCTCGATGGCGAGTGTGCGCCGCTCGGCCTGGTCGCCGGAACGGACCTCCAGCTCGACCGAAGCGGGCGCGTCGCGATCGAAACCGACCACGAACCAGCCTTCTTCGGACGCGGTGGCGAGCGCCTCGCCGTTCACCAGCACCATGGCGCGGGGCCAAGCGCGCCCGACCGCGTGACCGCCTTGCACGAAGCGGCCGGTCAGGGCGAGCGGCTCGGGCGTGACGGGCGCCGGCTCGGGCGCCGCAAGCAGGATGGACGGCATCAGCGGCGTGGGAACGAGCGCCGCGCCCGCACCCAACACCAGTCCCCGCCGCGTCGCCCGCATCAGCCGCCTCCCCGCATACGCTGGAGGAACTCCGTGGGACCCGCATAGGGTTCCTGGCGCTCGACGGACCAGTAGCGGAGGGTCTCCAGCGGGATCGGCTTCTGGCTCACGGCGCAGCGGACGAACCGCCCGGGGCGCAGGAGCGCGTACTCCCCGTCGCCGTAATGGAGCTGAGCTTCGCCGTCGGCCTTGGTCATGGCGAAAGGATAGCGCCGTTTGTCCGCTTCAGAACAGGTCGCCCTGGTTTGGCGCCGGCGGCTTGGCGCGAGGTGTGGCGCGGGGGACGCGGGGCGGCGGGGCGGAAAGCTCGCTATCGCCCTCCACGCGGGCGCCGCGGCGGCCGTCGCCGAAGACCAGGCTGACCGACTGGCCGGGCTGAAGGGCCGACGCGGCCGTGATCCACGCGCCGTCCGCCGCTTCCACGCGGGCGAAGCCGGGTTTGGGACGGGCCGGGTCCAGGCTCAGGAGCTGGCGCGACAGGGCAATGAGCCGCTGTTCGTCCTGGCGAAGGGCGCGCGGCCAGGACTCCAGGCGGTGGGTCAGGTGCTCCAGGCGGGCGGCGCGCTGGTCCAGCCGCCGATGCAGCGGCTCGGGCGACAGGCGGCCGGCGGTCCTCAGCAGGTCGTGGGACTTGCGATGGGCCGAGGCGGCGAGCGCCGGGCCCAGCCGATCGGCGGCGACGATCAGGCGCTCGGCCTTGCGGTCCACCTGACGATCCAGAAGGCCCCGGTTCAGCCGCGCCTCCACGCCCAGGAAGCGCGTCCGGCGCAGCTCGACGCCCCGTCGGAGGCCCGAGGCGAGTCGGCTGGCGGCGTGGTCCAGCCGCTGGAATGGGAGGGCGAGCAGGTCCTCGGGGCGGGCGGGAAGGCCGCGCGCGGCGGCGCGCAGGCGGACGCGGCGCTCCTCCACCCCTCGGGCGCCGGCGCGGGTGAGGCGACGCTCCAGGTCCAGCACGGCGGCGCGAAGGTCGGCCAGGACAGGGGTCGCCATCTCGGCCGCCCCCGTGGGCGTGGGGGCGCGGCGATCGGACACGAAGTCGATCAGGGTGGTGTCCGTCTCGTGCCCCACGGCCGAGATGATCGGGATGCGCGCAGCGGACACGACGCGAGCCAGGCCTTCGTCGTTGAAGCACCACAGGTCCTCCACCGAGCCGCCGCCGCGCGCCACGATCAGCAGGTCGGGGCGGGGGACCGCGCCGCCGGGCTGAAGCGCGTCGAAGCCCTTGATGGCGGCCGACACCTGACCGCAGGCTTGGTCGCCCTGGACGACCACGGGCCAGACGATCACGCGGCAGGGCCAGCGCTCGGCGATGCGATGGAGGATGTCGCGGATCACCGCGCCGGTGGGCGAGGTGATGACGCCGATGACGCGGGGATAGAGGGGGATCGGCCGCTTGCGGGCCGCGTCGAACAGGCCCTCGCCGCGCAGCCGCTCCTTCAACCGCTCCAGCTGGGCCAGCAGGGCGCCGGCGCCGGCGGGCTCCAGCGTCTCGATGACGATCTGATAGGAGGAGCGGGCCGGGTAGGAGGTGATCTTGCCGGTGACGATCACCTCCAGGCCGGTCTCCGGCTGGGCGCCGAGGGCGCGGACCTGGCCCTTCCATACCACGCCGTCGATGCAGGCCTTGTCGTCCTTGAGCGTCAGGTAGACGTGACCAGAGGCGTGGCGGTTGACCTTGGAGATTTCGCCCCGGATGCGGACGTGGCCGAAGCGGTCCTCCAGCGTGCGCTTCAGCGCGAAGGACAGCTCCGACACCGACAGCGGCGGGTTGTTGTCGCGAACCGGCGGCGACGCGACGGGGGACTCGAAGACATAGTCGTCGGACATTGGGGAGAGGGTAGGGGAAAGCGGGCTCGGATGGGAGAGTGTGCAGGCCCCCTCCACCATGCTTCGCATGGTCCCGCTCCCCCAGAGCGGGAGGAATGAAGTGCGGAAATCCTCCGCACAGGGGGAGGGGGACCGCCGAAGGCGGTGGAGGGGAACGCTCCCGCTCCGCTCCGCATTGGCAGCCCATGACGCTCCAACCGCCGCCGGAAGACGAAGACCGCCAGCTGGCGCGCCGGAGCCGGGGGGCGGCGGTCGGCCTGCCGGTCGTGCTGCTGCTGATCCTCATGCTGGGTGCGCTGGTCTATGCGGCCTCGGCCTACTTCGCCGGCTGACGCTTGACCCTGTGGGCGGGCGCCCGCATCAGCGCGCCATGAACATCCTGCTCGTCGGATCGGGTGGGCGCGAGCACGCCCTGGCCTGGAAGATCGCCGCCTCGCCGCTGACGACGCGGCTGGTCTGCGCGCCGGGCAATCCGGGGATCGCGCGCCACGCCGAGCTCAAGGACATCAAGGCGAACGCCGCGGTGGCGCTGGCGGCCTTCGCGCGCGAGATGAAGGCGGACCTGGTTGTGGTGGGGCCGGAGGCGGCGCTCGCCGAGGGGCTGGCCGACCTTCTGGCCGCGTCGGGCATTCCCTGCTTCGGCCCCAGCCGCAAGGCGGCGCAGCTGGAGACCTCCAAGGCCTTCGCGAAGGCCTTCATGGAGCGGCACGAGATCCCCACGGCCGGCTACGGCGTCTACCGCACGCCCAGGGACGCCAAGGAGGCGCTGTCGGTCTTCAAGGCGCCCTATGTGATCAAGGCCGACGGGCTGGCGGCGGGCAAGGGCGTGGCCATCAGCCCCGACCGCCGCGACGCGGAGGCGGAGATCGAGCACATGCTGGGCGGCCGCTTCGGGCAGGCCGGCGCCCAGGTGGTGATCGAAGAGTTCATGGACGGGGAGGAGGGGTCCCTCTTCGCCCTGTGCGACGGCCAGCGCGCCCTTTTGCTGGGCGGGGCCCAGGACCACAAGCGCGCCTTCGACGGCGACCTGGGGCCGAACACGGGCGGCATGGGCGCCTATTCGCCGGCGCCGGTGTTCACGCCCGAACTGGTCGAGCAGGCGGACCAGCGCATTGTCCAGCCGGTGATCCGCGCCATGGCGGCGGAGGGGACGCCCTATCGCGGCGTGCTCTACGCGGGGCTGATGGCGACCCGCGAAGGACCCAAGGTGGTGGAGTTCAACGCCCGCTTTGGCGATCCGGAATGCCAGGTGCTGATGATGCGGCTGGCCGGAGACATCGTGCCCCTGCTGCTGGCCTGCGCGCGCGGCGACCTGACGCGCGCCGCTCCGCCCGAGTTCAGGCCGCAGGTCGCGGTGTGCGTGGTGATGGCGGCCAAGGGCTATCCGGACTCGCCTCTGGAAGGCTCCATCATCCGGGGCGCGGAGCAGGACTTCGGGCCGGAGGTTCAGGTGTTCCACGCCGGCACCCGCCGTCGCCCGGACGGAGGGCTTGTGGCGGCCGGCGGCCGGGTGCTGAACGTCTGCGCCTTGGGAGGCACGGTGCGTGAGGCGCGGGAACGAGCCTACGCGGCGGTGCGAAAGATCGACTGGCCCGGCGGCTTCCACCGCTCAGACATCGGCTGGCGCGCGCTGGAGCGGGAGGAGGGGTGAGCCCTCGTCGGGATTGTGGCCACTAGCCTCTGACCTCCTCCTTGCGGGGGGGGGACCTGCGAGCCCCCCTACGCCGCCAGGGCGCGGGGGGCGCCGCAGGCGAGGGCGGCGACGAGGTCGAGCAGGGCGGCGGCGTCTATGGGCTTGGCCAGGTGGCGGTCGGCGCCGGCGGCCTGGGCGGCGGCGACGTGTTCCGGGAGAGCGTTGGCGGTCAGCATGACCAGGGGGCAGGGCGGCAGGGCGTGGGCCGCCTCGTGCAGGCGGATCTCGCGACAGGCTGTGAGGCCGTCCATCACCGGCATCTGCATGTCCATCAGCACCAGGTCGAAGTCGCCGGCGCGATAGGCGTCAAGCGCCTCCTGACCATTCTCGGCGGAGGTCAGCTCCACGGCCGCCTGGGCCAGGATCAGCTCCACCACCTTGCGGTTGGTCGGGTGGTCGTCGGCGATGAGCACCCTCAGGGTGGGGATGATGTCGCCGACCAGGGGCTGATCATCGGCCGCTTCCGCCGCCACGGGAGCCTCGGCGGTCCGCAAGGGCAGGGTCAGGAAAAAGGTCGAGCCGCCGCCGGGCGTGCTCTCGCAGTCCAGCGCTCCGCCCATCATCTCCGCCAGTTGCCGGCAGATGGAGAGGCCCAGGCCTGAGCCGCCGTACTGGCGGGTGATGCCGCCGTCGGCCTGTTCGAAGCGGTTGAACAGCCGCTCGCGCGTCTGTTCGTCGAAGCCGATGCCGGTGTCCTCCACCGAGAACCGGAGACGGTCGGAGGTCACATCGGCGCGCAGGGCGATCAGCCCCGAGCCGGTGAACTTGACCGCATTGGAGACGAGGTTGGTGAGCACCTGTTTCAGCCGCACGACGTCGCCCCGGACCCAGGCCTCGGCGCCGGGCGCGATCTCCACCTCGAAGCGCAGCCCCTTGGCGTGGGCGGAGGCCTCGTAGAGCTGGGCGGCCTCGCGCACGGCCCGGCCGAGATCGAAGGGCTCGTCCTGGATCTCCATGCGGCCGGACTCGACGCGCGCCAGGTCCAGGATGTCGGACAGCAGGGTCTGGAGCGTCTGACTGGAGGACTGGATCAGGGCCAGCATCTCGGCTTGCTGCGGGTCGAGGTCGGTCTTGGCCAGAGCCTGGGCCACGCCGATGACGCCGTTCAGGGGCGTGCGGATCTCGTGGCTCATATTGGCCAGGAACTGGCTCTTGGCGCGGTTGGCGGCCTCGGAGGCGTCACGGGCTTCTTCCAGCGCCTGGGCCTGGTTCTTGAGGTCGGTGATGTCGGTGGCGACCGTCACCAAGCCGCCGGCGGCCGTGCGCTGGTCCTTGATGCGCAGCCAGCGGGAGCCGGCCACGAACTGTTCGCAGGTGCTGGACAGCTGCCGGCGGGCGGCGAGGCGCTCCTCCACCCACTCCTTCTCGCGGCCCTTGGCCTCGTCGTAGATGCCGTCCCGGATGCCGATCTGAAGGATGTCGCGAAAGCGCATGCCGACCTCCAGATGGTGGTTCAGCTCCTGGTTCACCTCGGCGTAGCGGGCGTTCCAGAGCACCAGCCGGTCGTCGGCGTCATAGAAGCCGAGGCCTTCCGGCATGGCGTCGATCGCCTCGCGCACCTGCTGCAGCGCCTGGGTCCGGGTCCAGTAGGTCATGCCCCAGACGAAGGCGGCGATGACGGCCACGCCCGCCACCGCCGAGAAGGCGCCGACGAGGATGGCGCTCTCCGCCAGGGCCGCCGCAGGATTGGGGAGGCCGGCTCCAGGGGTGATGGTGACCGCGCTCATGGCGGTGAAGTGCAGGGCGACGACGCTGAGGCTCGCCAGGGCGCCGCACACGGGGGCGCGCCAGGGCCGACGCAGCCGGTCCCAGGCGAAGGCGGTCAGCAGCGCCAGGGCCTGACCGGCGGCCAGGGCGCCGATGGCCTGGCCGAAGTCCCAGCTGAGGGCGCCGTTCAGGCGCATGGCCGCCATGCCGAGGAAGTGCATGGCCGCGATGCTGGTGAAGCTGACCACCGCGGCCCCCATGCGCCACAGGGGGTTTCGCCCTCCCAAGCCCACGGCGATGGCCAGGCCCTGGCCGAACAGGACGACCAGGAGGGAGGCGACCGTCAGCACCGGCTCGTAGGACAGAGAGACCGGCGCGTCGTAGGCCTGCATGCCCACATAGTGGGTCGCCCACACGCCGAGGCCGGCGGTCAGCGCCGAGGCGGCGGCGAAGGGCGCGCGGCTGCGGACGACGGATCGCCGCGCCCGCTCGGACCAGCTGAAGGCAGTGGCGGAGGAGGTGAGGCAGACCACGGCCGCGAGCAACAGCATGCGCCAGTCGTGCTGGGCGGTCAGGCAGGAAAGCAGCGTCTGCACGCGGGGGTCGCCTCCGATTAGGCGGCGACCTTAGCCATGAGAGGTGAAGAAACCGTGGGGCGCGCTTCCGCGTCCGACGGCTGTCACAGTTTCCCTATCTCCTGGGATGGGTTAGCCGAGTCGCGGCCGCCGCAGGTTCGAATGCCCGACACCCAGTCCTCGCCCGTCTATCCCGCCGCCTCCTCGCGCCTCTGGACGGCCGGGGCCAGCGGCGGCGTGGCCGTGGCGGTGCTGCTGGCGCTGGCGGTCGCGAACCCGCGCCTGGCGCCCGCCCTGGTGCTCGGCGCGGCGATCGTCGGGCTGACGACCTGGCTGGTCTATCGGCGACCGCAGCTGCCGCTCGCGCCGGCCGACGGGTCCGCCTCGGCCGCGTCAGCCGACCGGGACACCGCCGCCCCGCTGCTGGACGCCGTCTTCGAGTCCCTGGCGGACCCGGTGCTGGTGGTCAGCGGGGGCGAGGCCGACGACATCGCGGGGCGCCGCGTGGTCCTGGCCAACCGGGCGGCGCGCGACCTGCTTCGCGTCCAGGGGGACGGGGCGCTGCTGGTCTCGGCGATCCGCGATCCCGGCGTGCTGGAGGCGGTGGACGAGGCCCTCTTCGGCGGGCTGGCGCGGGAGGTGGACTATGCGGCGGCGGGGACCCAGTCGCGGCACTGGCGGGCGCTGGTCCGACCGCTTCCCGCCGACGAGGAGGGGCGGACGCTCGCGCTGGTGGTGTTGCGCGACGAAACCGACGTGCGGCGCATGGAGTTGATGCGCGTCGACTTGCTGGCCAACGCCAGCCACGAGCTGCGCACGCCGCTGGCCTCGCTGTCCGGCTTCATCGAGACGCTGAAGGGGCCGGCGCGGGACGACGCCGCGGCGCGCGACCGCTTTCTCGACATCATGGCGGCCCAGGCGGAGCGCATGGCGCGGCTGGTGGCGGACCTGCTGTCGCTGAGCCGGATCGAGCTGAACGAGCACATCCCGCCCGCGGGGCGCGTCGCCTTGGAGCGCGCGGCGCTGGACGTGGCGGACGCGGTCAGCGTGCTGTCCGACGAGAAGCGGGTGCGTCTGGCCATCGAGGGCGGGGAGACCGCCTCGCCGGTGATCGGCGAGCGGGACCAGATCGTGCAGGTGATCCAGAACCTGGTGGACAACGCCATCAAGTATTCGCCGGAGGGCGCGAGAGTCGAGGTCACGCTGAGGCGAGGCCTGACCGCGGAAGGGGCGCTGGGGCCTTGGATGCCGGGGGCGACGCGGCTGCCGCTGCTGACCCCCGACCGGGCGGAAGGGGCGCTCTACGCGGCCGTCACCGTGCGCGACCACGGGCCCGGCATGGCGCGCGAGCACCTGCCGAGGCTGACGGAGCGATTCTATCGGGTGGAGGGGCAGAAGAGCGGCGACCGCTCCGGCACCGGCTTGGGGCTGGCCATCGTCAAGCACATCGTCAACCGCCACCGCGGCGGCCTGGTGGTGGAGAGCCTCCCCGGCCAAGGCACGGCGATCACGGCCTATTTTCCCGCGGCGCCGCAGCGCGGCGGCGCCCGGGAGCAGGCCTGAGGCCGGGTGGCCGACGGCGTAACAGAACTGTCACCCGGCCGTCTTAATCCGCTGACCAATCCAGCGCAGTAGGGCGAAGGTCGACCCGGGGCGAACGCCCTTGGTTCGCGCGCCCGGAGCTTCATGAGCTGGATTGTCCCGCCGCTGCTGATCGCCCTCGCCGCCCTGGCCTTCTGGGGCGGGCGACGGGCGGCCGCGCGTCGGGCGGAGGGCCAGACACCCCATTCCAGGCCGACGCAGCACGGTCTCTACGCCATGATTTGGACGGCGGCGCCGGCCCTCGGCGTGCTGATCGCCGCCCTGACTCTCTCAGGCGCGGTCGAGCACCGGCTGGTGCAGGCCGGCGCGCCGGAGCCGGTGCAGCGGCTGGAGCCCTTCGCTCGCGACGCCTTCTACGCGGACGCCGCGCGGGCGGTTGAGGGCCGCCGGACCCAGCAGCCCTGGGCGGCCGACATCCAGCCCTGGCTGCGGGCGGAAGGCGAGCGGGTGCGGGGCATAGAGCGCACGCTCCAGCTGGGGGCGGGGGCGCTGGCGGTCGTGGCCGCGGCGCTGGGGGCCCTGTTCGCCTTCAGCCAGATTCGCCCCGGCCTGCGGGCGCGCAACCGGGTGGAGGGCTGGATCGTCGGCCTGCTGTTCGCCTGTTCGGCCGTGGCCGTCCTGACAACGGTCGGCATCATCGCCTCGCTGCTGTTCGACGCCACGCGCTTCTTCAGCCTCGTGCCGCTGACCGAGTTCCTGTTCGGGACGCAGTGGAGCCCCCAGACGGCGATCCGCGCCGACCAGGTCGGGTCGTCGGGAGCCTTCGGCGCCCTGCCGCTGTTCGCGGGCACCTTCCTGATCATGCTGATCGCCATGGCGGTGGCCGCGCCGGTCGGCCTGTTCGCGGCCATCTACCTGTCGGAATACGCCGGGCCCGCGACCCGGGCGATCGTCAAGCCGGTGCTGGAGATCCTGGCCGGGGTGCCGACGGTGGTCTACGGCTTCTTCGCGGCGCTGACGGTGGGACCGGCGTTCCGGGTCTTCTTCAACGAGATCGGCGCGCGTCTGGTCGGCGGGCCGCTGGACGGCCTCGGCCAATACCTGCTGCTGGTGCAGAACCAGATGGCGCTGGTGGCCGGCGCGGTCATGGGGATCATGCTGATCCCCTTCGTCTCCTCGCTCTCGGACGACATCATCAACGCCGTGCCGCAGAGCCTTCGGGACGGCTCCTACGCCATGGGCGCGACCAAGTCCGAGACGGTCAGCAAGGTGCTGATGCCCGCCGCCCTGCCGGGCGTGGCCGGGGCGCTGCTGCTGGCCATGTCGCGGGCCATAGGCGAGACCATGATCGTCACCATGGCGGCGGGCCTGGCCGCGCGCCTGACGCTGAACCCGCTGGACACCGTGACGACGGTGACGGTGCAGATCGTCACCCTGCTGACCGGCGACCAGGAGTTCGACAGCGCCAAGACGCTCTCGGCCTTCGGCCTGGGACTGACGCTGTTCGTGGTGACGCTGGTGCTGAACATCGTCGCCCAGCAAATCGTCCAGACCTATCGGCAGCAGTATGACTGACGCGTCCCTGGACACGGCCGCGCGCAAGGCGGCGATGGGCCGCCGGCTGAAGCGGCGCTACGCCAAGGAGCGGCGGTTCCGCCTGTATGGGCTGCTGGCCATCGGCGTGGCGGTAGCCTTCCTGCTGCTGCTGCTCGGGCGCATCTTCGAGCAGGGCCACACCGCCTTCTACACCCACTCGACGACCGTCCAGGTCTTCCTGGATCCGGCCCGGATCGACCGCGCCTATCCGCAGGGCGCCAACTACGAGCAGATGGCCGCCGAAGGACAGCTGGCCCGCTGGGGCGTGGCGGACACGCCGCAGCTGACCGAGTCGCGGGCTCTGAAGCAGCTCTACTCCTCCGAGCTGAGGTTCATGGCGGCCGACCGGGTGATCGCGGACCCGGCGCTGATCGGCCGAACCGTCACCCTGACGGCGCCGCTGTCGGACGACGCGGACCTGTACCTCAAGGGCGAGATCAGCAAGGCTACCCCCGCCGCCCAGCGCCGCCTGAACGACGAGCAGATCGCCTGGCTGGACCGGATGAAGGCCGAGGGCCTGATCAAGACCCATGTGAATGGGGCGCTGTTCACGCGCGGCGATTCTTCCGAGCCCGAGTTGGCCGGGGTGCTGGGCGCGGTAGTGGGATCGGCCCTGATGCTGCTGGTCACGGCCCTGCTGGCGATCCCGATCGGGGTCCTGGCGGCCGTCTACCTGGAGGAGTTCGCTCCGAAGAACCGGATCACCGACCTGATCGAGGTGAACATCAACAACCTCGCGGCCGTGCCCTCCATCGTCTACGGCCTGCTGGGGCTCGCCTTGTTCATCAACTGGATGCAGCTGCCGCGATCCTCGCCCCTGGTGGGCGGGCTGGTGCTGGCGCTGATGGCGCTGCCGACCATCATCATCGCCACGCGATCGTCGCTGAAGGCTGTGCCGCCTTCGATCCGCGAGGCGGCGCTGGCGCTCGGGGCGTCCAAGACCCAGACCGTGTTCCAGCACGTGCTGCCGCTGGCCATGCCGGGCGTGATGACCGGCGCCATCATCTCCATGGCCCATGCGCTCGGCGAGACGGCGCCCTTGCTGCTGATCGGCATGATCAGCTTCGTGCCGGGGATCGCGGCGGCGGTGGACGAGCCCGCCGGGGCCCTGCCGTCGCTGATCTATATCTGGGAGAACGCGTCCGAACGCGCCTTCCACGAGCGCACGGCGGCCGCCATCATGGTGCTGCTCGCCTTCATGATCGTCATGAACGCCGTCGCCATCGTGTTGCGACGGAGGTTCGAGCGTCGGTGGTAAGTCAATGAAGTTCCCGTTCCTTCGCGCGCCTGATGGCCGCTTCGGCGGCGCCGATCCCATGGACGCGCCGCGCATGGGCGGCCAGGTGCTGCCGCAGGCCAGGGTGAACCCCAACGGTCTCGACGACGGTTCGGACGAGGGCGGCCGCGCGCCCAACGACGGCGAGCCCGCCCTGCCGCCCACCACCTCGGCTCCGCTGACCACGGACCGGGCCGGCGGACCCGTCGGCCCGACGAAGATCGCGGCGCGCGACGTCTCGGTCTTCTATGGCGAGAAGCAGGCGCTGTTCGACGTCTCGTTGGACATTCCGGACAAGGCGGTGATGGCGCTGATCGGCCCCTCCGGCTGCGGCAAGTCGACCTTCCTGCGCACCTTCAACCGCATGAACGACACCATCCCCGGCGCCCGGGTCACGGGGCGGATCGAGATGGACGGCGAGGACGTCAACGCCCGCTCGCTGGACCCTGTGCTGCTGCGCGCCCGCGTCGGCATGGTGTTCCAGAAGCCAAACCCCTTCCCGAAATCGATCTACGAGAATGTCGCCTATGGGCCCAAGATCCACGGGCTGACCGGCTCCAAATCTGAGCTGGACGGGGTGGTGGAGACCTCGCTCCGGCGAGCGGGCCTGTGGGACGAGGTCGCCGACCGGCTGCATTCGCCCGGCACCGGCCTGTCCGGCGGGCAGCAGCAGCGGCTGGTGATCGCGCGCGCCATCGCGGTGAATCCCGAGGTGATCCTGATGGACGAGCCCTGCTCGGCGCTGGATCCCATCGCCACGGCCCGGATCGAGGAGCTGATCGACGAGCTGCGCGAGCGCTACTGCATCGTCATCGTCACCCATTCCATGGCCCAGGCCGCCCGGGTCAGCCAGCGCACGGCCTTCTTCCATCTGGGGCGGCTGGTCGAGACCGGCTCGACCGAGGAAATCTTCACGAATCCTCGCGATCAACGCACGCTCGACTACATCACCGGCCGGTTCGGATAAGGCGCGGGGACGAGATGAACCAGCATACGGTCAAGGCCTATGGCGACGAGCTGAACCAGCTCACGGCCGAGGTTGCGCGCATGGGCGGTCTGGCGGAGGCGCAGGTGGCGGACGCGGTGGACTCCGTCGCCCGTCGCGACGTGGCCCTGGCGCGCGCGGTGGTGGAGCGCGACATCAAGCTGGACGCCATGCACCGGGACATCGAGCGCAAGGCCATCCGCCTGATCGCCCTGCGCCAGCCGGTGGCCTCGGACCTGCGCCGCACCCTGTCGGCCATGAAGCTGGCGGTCGATCTGGAGCGCACCGGCGACCTGGCCAAGAACATCGCCAAGCGGGCGCTGATCGTGGCCGAAGGCGAGCCCATGCTGCCGCTGACCCGCTCCATCGAGCGCATGGGCAAGCTGGTGTCCATGCGGCTGCGCGACGTGCTGGACGCCTACACCGCCTCGGAGGTCGACCGGGCGATCGCCGTATGGACCTCGGACGACGAGGTGGACGAGCATTACAACGCCCTGTTCCGCGAACTCCTGACCTACATGATGGGCGATCCGCGCACGATCAGCGCCTGCACCCACCTGCTGTTCATGGCCAAGAACCTGGAGCGGATCGGCGACCACGCCACCAACATCGCCGAGACCATCCACTACGAGATCACGGGCGACGAAATCCTGGGGGAGCGCCCCCGCTTCACGCCCGCGCCCGGCGAGCCCGACCCCCAGGCCCTGATCGCCAACTGACCGCCGCTTCCCCGACGGAGAGACCCCTGTGCAGCCCTACATCCTGGTGATGGAAGACGAGGACGCGCTGGCCACGCTCCTTCAGTACAATCTCGAGAAGGAGGGCTATCGCGTCGTGCTCGCCGGCGACGGCGAGGAGGGGCTGATGCAGATCGAGGAGCGGGCCCCGGACCTGGTGCTGCTGGACTGGATGCTGCCCAAGGTGTCCGGCATCGAGGTGTGCCGTCGCATCCGGGGACGGCCCGACACGCGCAACCTGCCGGTCATCATGCTGACGGCGCGCGGCGAGGAGACGGACCGGGTGCGCGGCCTGGACACCGGCGCCGACGACTATCTGACCAAGCCCTTCTCCATGACCGAGCTGATCGCCCGGATCCGGGCGGTGCTGCGTCGCATCCGGCCGGGCCTGGCCGACGACCGCATCAACCACGGCGACATCGTGATCGACCGCGTGGCCCACCGGGTGCGGCGGAACGGCAAGGAGGTCCACCTGGGACCGACCGAGTTCCGCCTGCTCGATCATTTCATGCAGCACCCGGGCCGGGTGTTCAGCCGCGAGCAACTGCTGGACGCGGTCTGGGGCTCGGACGTCTATGTCGAGGCCCGCACGGTGGACGTGCACGTGGGGCGGTTGAGAAAGGCGCTGAACGTAGAAGGAACGGTGAACCCGATCCGGACGGTGCGGTCGGCGGGCTATTCGCTGGACCTGGAAGGGTAGGGGTTGAGCGGCTGCTGATGGCGCTTAGAGCGAGGTCCGCTCTCGACCCTTTGCGGACCTAATATGGCTTGGCTCCCCACTGAGGCGGCCAGTCATCAAAATCTATCTGACCATTCGCGCTAACTAGGGTGAACATTGGTTCGTCCGGGAAGTCGTTGATGCGCACCTTAAGCTCTCGACCATTGTGGGTGGTCGTGGCGACAATATACTTCTCTTTGAACCACGGACGCCGCCAACGGATCGGCTCTTGAAATAGATCGTCCACAAACCGCTCCTCAACCTGCTGACCAGTGACCATAAATACCGACGCGGGGGTCCGCCTCCCACCCAGGACGGCCCTTCCCAAGGTCCGCGCTGAGCCTGGCGCCTGAAAATGACGAAGGCCCCGCCGCCAGAGCGACAGGGCCTCTTCTGAGCCGGGGAACCTCTGGGATCAGGACGTCTTTGCGCTCACATCCGGGCCGGCGTTGATCATCGCCTCAGCCGATCGGGCGACGATCCGAACGACGGAGGGCTCAGACCAGGCCTTTTTTAGCCCCGGCAGCTTGGACGTATCAGCACTCATTCGGTGTCTCCTTCCCGTGAAGAAGGGACAGCTACCCGGATTTCGCCTGTCAGTGAAGCGGGGGCTGATCCGGCAGCAATCGTCGACAGCACGGTCGCCCGACTTGCCCGCTCAACGTCCGTTTCCCCCTCGCAGACCTCAATGGCGTCTGATCACCGCTTCACATGGTGAGGCAGCGGGGTAGGGTGGGGCGAACCCATCCGGAGCTCGCCCATGCGTCGTCGCACCTTCATCTCGACCCTGCCCGCGGGCGCCCTGGCGGCGGCGGCGGGGGCGGCATCCGCCCAGCAGACGCAGCAGTCGCCGGCCCAGGGGCGGCCGACGGAGGCGGCACCGGCGGCGGCGCGGCCAGCCGATCCTTACGCCGGCGTGGGCATGGGGGACCGGATCACGGGGGCGAAGTTCGCCGGCCGCTCGACCGTCTGGGGGGCGAACGGCGCGGCGGCCACGGCGCATCCGACGGCGACCCTGATCGGCATTGACACGCTCCGGCGCGGGGGCTCGGCCATCGACGCGGCCATCGCCATCAACGCCGCCCTGGGCTTTCTGGAGCCGGTGGCGAACGGCATCGGCGGGGACGCCTTCGGCCTGCTGTGGGACCCGAAGCTGAAGAAGGTGGTGGGCTTCAACGGCTCGGGCGCCAGTCCGCGCGGGCTGTCGCTGGCGGCGGCGCGATCCAAGGCGAACGCGGAGGGCTATCTGCCGTCATACGGCGCGGTGACGGTGAACGTGCCGGGCACGGTGGACGCCTGGTGGAGCGCCCACCAGCGCTATGGCAAGCTGCCGTGGAAGGACGTGCTGCTGCCGGTCGCCGAGCTGTGCGAGCAGGGCGCGCCCGTGCCCCAGGTGATCGGCTACTACCTCGAGCGCAACATGGCGGCCTTCGACCGCCAGAGCCGCATCATCGAGGAGAACGACAACAGGAAGAAGGTGTATTCGCCGACCGGCCGCACGCCGCGCGTGGGCGAGATGTTCGCCAACCCCGACCTGGGGCGGACCTATCGGCTGATCGCCGAGGGCGGGCGCGACGCCTTCTATGACGGGCCGATCGCCGAGCAGATCGAGCGTTACTTCCGCCGGATCGGCGGCTGGATGACGCGGGCCGATCTGAAGGCGCACCGGACGGAATGGGTCGAGCCGCTGATGTCCCCCTATCGCGGGGTGGACGTCTATCAGCTGGGGCCGAACACCCAGGGGCTGTCGACGCTGCAACTGCTGAACATCGCCGAGCAGTTCGACCTGAAGGGCATGGGCTTTCAGTCGGCGGCCTCCATCCACCACCAGGCGGAGGCCAAGCGGCTGGCGTTCGAGGACCGTGCGCGCTGGTTCGCGGACGCGCGCTTCAGCCGCACGCCGGTGGAGCGGCTGATCTCCAAAGCCTATGCGGCCGAGCGGGCCCGGCTGATCCGGCCGGACCGGGTGATGGATCGCGTCTTCCCCGGCGACGCGCCGACGCGGGGCGACACCACCTATTTCAGCGTGGCCGACAAGGACGGGATGATGGTCAGCTGGATCCAGTCCAACTATCGCGGCATGGGCTCGGGCCTGACGCCCGACGGGGCGGACGGGCGGACGCTCGGCTTCATGTTCCAGGATCGGGGCGAGCTGTTCCACCTCAAGGACGGCCACCCGAACGTCTATGCGCCGGGCAAGCGGCCCTTCCACACCATCATCCCGGGGTTCGCGGTGAGGGACGGGCTGCCTTGGATGGCGTTCGGCGTCATGGGCGGGGGCATGCAGCCGCAGGGTCAGGCCCAGATCATCATCAACATGGTGGACTACGGGCTGGAGCCGCAGGCGGCGGGCGACGCCCCGCGCTGGCAGCACTACGGCTCCTCCGAGCCGACCGGCCAGGCTGCGGAGGGCGTCGGGCGACTGCACCTGGAGAGCGGCGTGCCCGAAGCGACCCGGCGCGAGCTGGAGCGTATGGGCTGGGTGCTGGGTCCGCCGGACGGCGGCTTCGGCGGCTATCAGAACGTCGTGATGCAGCAGAACCCCGGCGGGCGCTGGACCTACGGCGCCGCGACGGAGATGCGCAAGGACGGGGTGGCGCTGGCCTACTGAACCGGCGCTTGCTCCGCCTCCGGGTCGAGCTTGTAGACCGTCGCGCAGTATTCGCAGGTGACGTGGATCTTGCCGTCGGGCTCGACCATGTCGGCGCGTTCCTCGGACCCGAAGGAGGCGAGGACGGCGCGGATGCGGTCCTCGGAGCAGCGGCATTCGGGCCGGAGCGGCACGGCGCCTTCCAGGCGCACGCCATCCTCGTGGAAGAGGCGGTAGAGCAGGGTCTCGGGCGTGATGGTGGGATCGACGAGCTCATCATCGCCAAGCGTCTGGAACAGGGCGTCGGTGCGTTCCCAGACCTCCTCGGTCGAACCGCGCGCGTCGTCTCCGGCGATGACCTGGATCATGGCTCCGCCCGCGCGCCAGCTGGGACCTTCGCCGCCGTCGATGGAGCCGACGGCCAGGCGCACGCGGGTGGGGACCTGTTCGGACTGCTGGAAGTAGTGCTCGGCGCATAGCGACAGGCTTTCGCCCTCAATGGGCGTGACGCCCTGGGTCCGCTCGAAGTCCGGGCCCCGATCCAGGGTCATGATGAAGACGCCCTGGCCCAGCAGCGATCGGGCGCCCGGCCGCGCGAAGCCCGTCGAGGCCGCCGCCACCTCGTCGGCGTCGAAGCGGCAATAGCCGCGCAGGGCGCCGGAGGTGTCGTAGTCGGCCACCACATAGCGCACCGGACCGTCGCCCTGGGCCTGGACGATCAACCGGCCCTCGAACTTGAGGCTGGAGCCGATCAGGGCCGCCAGCGCGCAGGCCTCGCCGAGCAGGGCGGCGACAGGCTCGGGGTAGGCGTGGGCGGAGAGGACGGCGTCGATGGCGGCGCCCAGCCGCACCAGGCGGCCGCGCACCGGCCAACCCTCGATCTGGAAGGCGGCGGCGAGGTCGTCGGTGGGCGCGTGATCGGTCACGGGCGGGCGGTCCTGGGAAATGGCGCTGTCGGAGAAGCGCGCTAGATAGGGCGAGGGTTCGTCCTTGATAAGGGGAGGGAAGGATGAGGGGATTGCTGATCGGGCTGGCGCTGGCCTCGGCGGCGTGCGCGAGCGGGCCGGAGGAGATGGCCGGGCCGCCGGACTATGCCCTGAAGGCTGCGGACCCGGCGCCGGAGCGGGCGCGGCTGTACACCGACTGCATCGCCCAGGCCATCGCGAGGGGGCGGGTGGGGCATGACCAGGACGGCGACAGCAACCTGCTGCGCTTCACCTGCGACGGCGCGCCGGCGGCGGCGTTCTTCGCGGGGCTTGAGGCGTGGAGCGCCGAGATCGGCTCGGGCTTCGAGCACGAGGGGCGCCGCTATCGCTCCACGACGAGGGTCCAGCGGGACCTGTTCGGCGTGGATCACTGCTCCGTCGACGCTTCAGGCGCCGACGGGCGTTGCTCGGTGGTGCTGAACACCGGGCCGTTCCTGGCCAAGCGACAGTAGACGGAGCAGGCGTTCAGCCTGCCGGTCTCTGGGGCGTCAGCTCAGACTGCTTTGGGCGTCCGCCGAGGGCGTGAAGACCCAGTTCTCCGCCGACGCCATGGGCGCGACTCGCACTTCAGGTTTGACCCAAGGTTTGCGGGCTTCAGCAACTTCCGAAACGAGCACTTCAGTACTAGTCATGGCGGTCCCCTCCTGCTGCCGCAGCCTGGACCGCTGCGGTCGCCAGACCGCAAGGACGGCCACCGATGCCGGCGTCCAGACCGCGTCCTCAGGCTGTCTGCGTGATCGTACGGAGTGTCGGCCTGTTCCGGGGAGCAGGCCGCTGACCGTCAGCTCGGGCTGCGGAAGTCGCCCGTCGGGACGGTGCCGGCCGTTTCGGCGGTGTGCAGCTGCGCGACGCGGACGGCGGGCGTGCTCCACGGCTTGAGCGCCGCGGTCGTTTGGGTGGTCTTGGTCATGGAAAATCCCCCGTTTTACTGCGACCCGTCGTATGGAGGGGGGCGACCGCTGTCAAGTGGAAGCACCTCAAACTCCAAGGCTTCTTCTTTCCAGGCTTCGCCGGTTTCCTTTGCGAGCGTAGGCCCTAATCGACCTCGCATTCTCGCCGCCGCCCGCTTGGGGTAAGTCAGGAACACGGCGGCGCTGTCCTTGTTGACGGGCCGCCCGTCGAGACTGAAGGATTTCTCATGACCCGAGCCCGGCTGAAGCCGATCAGCGAACAGGCCATCGTCGTCACCGGCGCGACGTCGGGCATCGGCCTGGCCACGGCGCGGCGGGCCGCGCGGACGGGAGCCTGCGTCTTCCTGATCGCGCGCGGCGAGAGCGATCTGAAACTGCTGTGCGAGGAGCTGCAGGGGGAGGGCTCGCGCGTGGCCTATGCGGTGGCGGACGTGGCGGACTACGACGCCCTGGCCGAGGCGGCGGACAAGTGCCGGCGGCTGTTCGGCGGCTTCGACACCTGGATCAACAACGCCGGGGTGTCGATCTATGGCCTGATGAAGGACACGCCGCTGGAGGACCAGAGGAAGCTGTTCGAGACCAACTATTGGGGCATCGTCAACGGCAGCCTGATCGCGGCGGAGCATCTGAAGGCCCGTCCGGACGGAGGCTCCATCATCAACCTGGGCAGCGTGCTGTCCGACAGCCCCATACCGATCCAGGGGGTCTATTCCGCCTCCAAGCACGCGGTGAAGGGCTTCACCAACGCTTTTCGCATGGAGCTGATGCGCGAGAAGGCGCCGATCTCGCTGACGCTGGTGAAGCCGGCGGCGATCGATACGCCCTACAACCGGCACGCGCGCAACCTGACCAGCCAGGCCATGCAAAACCCGCAGCCGGTCTATGCGACCCATGTGGTGGCGGACGCGATCCTTTGGTGCGCCAGTCATCCCGTGCGGGAGATCACCGTGGGCCTGGGCGGCCGGCTGATCGCCAGTTTCTACGCCCTTCTGCCGGGGATCGCGGAACCACTCTTCGCCGCGTTCACTCCTAGGATGCTCCGGGACCATGACGGGACCTACGACCCGGAGCTGGAGGGCTTCTGGGAGCCCGCCGAGGACGGTCTCTACGAAGAGGTTCACTACCCCATGGTTCGACAGTTCAGCGCCTTGGCCGAAGTCAGGAAACACCCGGGGATCGCCGCGGCGGCGGTGGCCGTGCTGGCGGGGATCGGCCTGGCCACCCTGCTGCTGAACCAGCGTAGCGGCCCGACCCGCTACGAGCGGCTCCGGACGCGGCTGGACCCGCGCGGCTGGGTCGACGCGGACGGCCTGCGCGACCGCTGGGAGGAGCTGGCTTCGGGCGTGCGTCACGGACTGATGGACGCGGGCGCTGGCGCGGAAAAGGCCAAGGCGCGCGCCGGCCGCTGGTGGGGCCGGACCTCCCGGGACCTGGAGGAGGTGTCGGCGCGCGGCGGCCGATACGCCAAGGATCATGCGCGGGAGGGCGGCGCGCTGCTCGCCCTAGCCAGCATCGCCGCCGCCATCGGAGCGGCGGCCTACGAGGCCAACCGCGCCAAGCACGGCCGGATCGACTGACCGCCTCCGGCCCGAGCGTGTCCTCGGGACCATTCGCGCGCGAACTCCGCACGAGTTGACGCGGCGGCATCTTGCGCGCCGCCGATTCAAGCGCATCCTGCCCGCCAACGGCCGCTGATCACCGACGGCCGAGGGAGGATCATCGAGATGAAGCGTTTTCTGAGAAACGCGGCCGTGGCCGCGCTGACCCTTGCCGCCGCCGGAGCGGTGGCGGGCGCCGCGAGCGCCCAGACCTATGGCCGTCTGGTCGTGTTCGGCGACAGCCTGAGCGACAACGGCAACCTGTATCAGGCCACGGGGGGCGCGAGCCCGGCCTCGCCGCCCTACTTCCAGGGGCGGTTCTCGAGCGGGCCCGTCTTCACGGAGCGGCTGGGCTTCAACGCGGCGCGCGTGGGCGGCTCGGTCGCGGGCAGCATCAACTACGCCTACGGCGGCGCGCGGACGGACACCCAACTGTTCCCGCCGAGCCTGCAGAACCAGCTGGCCGCCTATGTCGCGGCGGGCGGCGTCTTCAGCAAGTCTGACCTGGTGATCGCCTGGGGCGGGGCCAACAACATCCTGCAAGGCCTGCCGGTGGCGGCGGCGACGCCGGCGACCGCCCAGGCGACCATGACCACCATCGCCAACAACGCGGCGGCCGACATGGGCGCTCTGACGGCCAACATCGCCGCCCGGGGGGCGGGAACCATCCTGGTCCCCGGCCTGCCCAAGCTGTCGCTGACGCCGCAGATCACGGCGGGAGGGGCCTCGGCCCAAACCCTCGCCGACTACTCGGCCACGACGTTCAACACGAGCCTGCTGAACCGGCTGATGGTCAACGCCACGGCCGCGCCCGGCGCCAACTTCATCTACATGGACGTGTTCAGGGCGGCGGAGGCGATCAACAGCATCGCCGGCGCCTATGGCGTGACCAACACCACCCAGTCCTGCTTCAACGGCGTGACGGTCTGCGCCAATCCGAACAGCTACTTCTACTTCGACGGCATCCACCCGACCGCGACCGGCCACCAGATCCTGGCCAACCTGGCGACGGACTATCTCTACTACGGCGACCGGGGCGTGCAGACGACCCTGATCGGCGAGACGGCGTTCAAGCACCGCGAGGACTCGCTGGACACGGCTTCGGAAGCCATGTCCGAGCGCCATGAGTGGGAGCCCGGCGCGACCCTGTCGGTCACCGGCCTCTACGACAGCACCGAGTACGACGCCCGCGGCGTGGTGGGCGCCGCCGACGCCACGGGCTTCGGCGCGCGCGTGGCCATCGATCAGGTGATCTCCCCGTCCTGGCGCTTCGGCGTGGCGGCGAACTGGCGCGAGACGGAGGTGGATTCCGCCAACCTCGACTTCACCGGCAAGAGCTTCGGCGTCGACGCCTACGCCGGCTGGCGCTCGGGCGGCCTGTTCGTGAATGCGGCGGTCGGCGGCTCCATCGACAGCTATGGCGACGTGCAGCGCCTGACGGCGCTCGCGCCCATCACCCATGTGTCGCGGCCGGACGGCCAGTCCTTCGGCGCGCGCCTGCAAGCCGGAACCTGGTTCGACATGGGCGGCCTGGCCCTGTCGCCGCGCGCGGCCGTGACCTGGGGCTCGACGCGGGTGAAGGCCTATTCGGAGACCGGCCCGGCGGCGCAGCACGCCTACGGAGAACGGACGCTGGAGGGCGTCTCGGCCGAGGCCGTGCTTCGCGCGGAAAGCGACATGGGCGGGATGAAGCTGTTCGCCGAGGGCGGCTATCGCGCTGAACTCGATCACGGCGGCGACGGCGTGCACGTGAGCCTGGTCAACAACTCGGCCCAGACGCTGGCGCGTCATCCCGCCTCGCCGTTCGGCGACGGGGCGCTCGCGGCGGTCGGCGTCGAGACGCACGCGCTCGGCGGCAAGGTCACGCTTGGCTACCGTGGCCGTTTCGGCGAGCACGCAGACAGTCACATGGGCGGGGTCAGCTTCACGCTCCCCCTCCAATAGTCACGGTTGCTATAGTAGAGCTGGTGAAGAGGCGGGACTTTGGTTCCGCCTCTTCTTGTATGTGCGACACCCTGCCGCGCCTATGCTGCCCCATTCCGGGCGCATCCGTCCCCGATACGTCGCATCACCTGATCGCGGCGCTCCCAGACTTCGACCGCGATCTCTGATCCTGCTCAGACGAGCCGAAGCTGGAGACGCCGCGCATGATGCGACGCCTGAACACCGCACTGCGGTCCTTTCTGACCTACAACGGCCACCGCGCCGCCGTCGTGACCGTCGGGGTCATGGCGATGGCCGCCGCGCCCGCGCCGGTCGACGACCTGGCCGACGCCGAGCCGCTTCAGACGCCGCATGTGGTGGTCTCCACGACCGAGGTTCCGTACGCCGAACTGGCCAAGGAGGTCAGGTTCGACGCGCCCGTGTCGGGCTATCAGGTGAACTCCAACTTCGGCATGCGCCGCCACCCGGTGAGCGGCCAGTTGAAGGCGCACAAGGGCGTGGACATCGCGGCGCCGCAGGGCGTGGACGTGGCCGCCGCCGCCGAGGGCGAGGTGGTGCGCGCCGGCTATCAGGCGGCCGGCTTCGGCAACTTCATCGAGGTGCGTCACCCGAACGGCCTAACGACGGTCTACGCCCACCTGAGCCGGGTGGACGTGGCCACCGGCCAGCAGGTCGCCAAGGGCCAGGAGATCGGCGAGGTCGGCTCCACGGGCCTGTCCACCGGGCCGCACCTGCACTTCGAAGTCCGCCGCAACGGCGTGCAGATGAACCCGATGCGCGTGCTGGGTCGCACCTTCTCGGGCCTGTTCAACGGCTAACGTCGGGCGAGCCGGATCCCCAGCCAGCCGCCGACCAGAATGGCGGCGACGCAGGCGACCACCAGCCACAGCGGGTGGGGCAGCATGAAGAAGTTGGCCGCCGCCGCGAGCAGGAACAGCCCCGTCACGACGTAGGCGGGCCACACCGCCTGCCTGCGGGCGACCGCCAGTGCCGTGAACGTTCCGGCCAGCGGCGCGAGGAAGTAGATCACCGCCAGGCTGAGCTTGGCGCCCAGTGGAGCCGCCGCCATGGCGGCGGCCAGGGCGGCGTCGTTCATGCTGGTCGGCATTTCGATGGGAAACAGCCGGTGAGCGATCAGCTCGCCCAGCATGACCACGGCGAAGGCCACCACCAGGCCGGCCGCCGTCGCCAAAATCTTGCGGATCATCGCACCCTCCCGTTTCGCGATCGCGATGATCGTGCGGGAACCGCGTTAGGTCAAATCGCGACCTTCTCCGCCTTGTGACGGCCCGCCCCTTTGCTACCCTCGCGCGCGACGAACAGGGGGAGAGGGCATGGCTGCGGCGCTGACGCTGGAGTCCATCTCGAAGTCGTACGGCGACTTCCAGGCGGTCAAGGATCTGAGCTTCTCGGTGCCGAAAGGCTCGATCTGCGGCTTCCTGGGGCCGAACGGGGCCGGCAAGACCTCGACCATCCGCATGATCCTGGGCCTGCAGCCCGCGACGTCCGGGCGGCTGGAAATCCTCGGCGCCGAGGACGGGCGCAAGGTGCGCGATCGCATCGGCTTCCTCCCCGAGGAGCGCGGCCTCTACAAGAAGATGACGCCGGTGGAGGCCATCGCCTTCTTCGGCGCGCTGAAAGGGCTGCCGTCGGGCGAGGGCCGCAAGCGCGCGAAGGAGATGCTGGAGGCCCAGGGGCTGGGCGCCTCGCGCAACAAGAAGATGAAGGAGTTGTCCAAGGGCATGGCCCAGAAGGTTCAGCTCATCGCCTCGGTCGTGCACCGGCCCGAGTTCGTGATCCTGGACGAGCCCTTCTCCGGCCTGGACCCGATGAACCAGCAGGGGCTGGAGCAGATGATCCGGGGCCTGGCCGCCGACGGCGCAACGGTGCTGTTCTCCACCCACGTGATGCAGCACGCCGAGCGGCTGTGCGACAAGGTCGTGCTGCTGGCGCGGGGGCGTAAGGCCTTCGAAGGCACGGTGGACGAGGCCAAGGGCCGCACCACGCGCTTCCTGGAGCTGGAAGGCGCCATCGACCCCGCGGCCGTTCAGGCCCTGCCGGGCGTCGCGGCTGTGGAAAGCGCCGAGCCGAACGGCGACGCGCGCGTCATTCGCGCCCGCCTCTCCGAGGGCGGGGGCGGCCAGGAGGCGCTGAAACAGGCCTTCCTGTCCGGGTTGGACGTGCGTCGCTTCCAGCTGAAGGAGCCGACGCTGCACGACGCCTTCATCGCCCTGACCGGCGACAATCCCGACGTCGACCAGAAGCAACGCCCCGAGACGGAGGCCGCCCGATGAGCCGCACCCTGCTGATCGCGCGCCGCGAGTTCCTGGCCTACGCCAAGACGGTCGGCTTCTGGCTGTCGCTGCTGGCCTTTCCGTTCTTCGCCATCGTGGGCGGAGCGGTGCCGGTGCTGATGCGCACCAGCGAGCCCGTGCGCCAGGTGGCGCTGGTGGAGGAGGGGCCGAGCGCCCAAGGGCTGGCCGCGGCCGTCCGCGAGGCCCTGCGGCTGGACCAGGAGCGCCGTCAGGCCGCCCAGGCTCAGGCCGAGGAAGCCGCCGCCCGGACCACCGGCATGCCCAAGGAGGCGATCCAGGCGGCCCAGAAGCAGGGCGGCGCCGGTGGGCTCTCGGCCCTGAGACGCCAGCGCGTGGCCATCGTCGACACGCCGGCCGCCCTGGCGGCGGCTCAGCCGGGCGCCGACCAGGAGCGGGTCGTCCGCCAGCTGCTGGACCAGGACGCGCCCAAGGCCGGGCGTCTGGACGCCGTTGTCTTCCTAAATCGGGCGGGCGCCCAGCCGACCGCGCGCGTGTGGACCCGCCGGGCGACCGACGATCGGGTGGAGGACTTCATCCGGGACGCGCTGCGGACCGCCTATCGAGGGCAGGTGTTCCAGGCGGCCGGCATCGACCCTCAGGTGGTGCAGGCGACCGAACGCTTCCGCCCGGACGTGAAGGCCTTCTCGCCCAAGTCCGCCAGCGGCGGCCAAGTGGGCTTCCGCGACCGGCTGCCGGCCATCATCGGCCTGGCATCGGGCTTCCTGCTCTGGTCGCTGATCATCACCGGCGCCTCCATCCTGCTGAACAGCGTGATGGAGGAGAAGTCGAACAAGATCCTGGAGGTGCTGCTGTCCTCCGCCTCGCCGACGGAAATCCTGACCGGCAAGGTGCTGGGCGTGGCCATGCTGACGCTGACGGTGCTGTGCGCCTGGGGCGGCCTGGGCGCCCTGGCGCTGATCCAGTTCCTGCCGCAGTACGCGCCCATGGTCGGGGACGTGCTGCTGGATAGCGGCATGATCTTCTACTTCCTGGCCTACGCGGCGGGCGGTTACCTGATGTACGCCGTGCTGTTCGCCGCCATCGGCGCCTTCTGCGAGACGCCCCGCGACGCCCAGACCCTGATGGGACCAATCATGATGGTGCTGATCATCCCCATCATGGTGATGCAGATGGCGCTGACCTCTCCGGACGCGCCGGTGGTTCGCATCCTGTCCTGGGTGCCCTTTTTCACGCCGTTCCTGATGAGCGCCCGCGCCCCGTCCGAGCCGCCGATGATCGAGATCGTCGGCACCATGGCCGGCATGTTCGCCATGGCGCTCCTGATGGTGTGGATCGCCGGCCGCGCCTTCCGCGCCGGCGCCCTGTCGGACGTGAAGCTGAGCTGGAAGAGCTTCGCCGGCGCCGTGAGGGGCGGGGGGAACTGAGGCAGGCCACCTTCTCCCCTTGCGGGAGAAGGTGGCGCGCAGCGCCGGATGAGGGGTGTCAGCGGCGCCCGTGGCTGCGCAGGCGGAGCCGCTCGGTACTTCGAACGACGGTGCTCGCACCCCTCATCCGACTTCGCTTCGCTCGGCCTCCTTCTCCCGCAGGGGGAGAAGGAAAGCACCAACGAAAAAGGCCGCCCCGGAGGACGGCCTTTCGAACTCGATCTGTCTTCCAGCCTTACCGGCCGCCGGGGACCCGGGGCTTCGGCGCGGGGAGCAGGCCTTCGCGCTGGGCGCGCTTGCGGGCCAGCTTGCGGGCGCGGCGGACGGCCTCGGCCTTCTGGCGGGCGCGCTTTTCCGACGGCTTTTCGTAGTGCACGTGGCGCTTCATCTCGCGGAAGCTGCCTTCGCGCTGCATCTTCTTCTTCAGCGCCTTGAGGGCTTGGTCGACATTGTTGTCGCGGACGAAAATCTGAACCAGGGGTCTCTCTCCTTTGGCCGCCCGCCGCGTCCTGATGAGGGAAGACGGGCAGACAAAACGAACTTGCGCCCGCAAGGCGGGGCCCGCGGGTGAAGGCGGGCGGATACACGAGCCGGGCGCCGCTGTCCAGATGTCGCGGCGCGGATCGCGGGCTCGAAACCGAAGCGGCCAAGGCCTATTGTGGATGCATGAGCCAGGCCGAGCCCCTGCTGAACGAACCGCAGACCGACTGGGCCGACGCGGCCGAGCAGCGGGTGCTGGACCAGGCGATTCGCCTGGCTCCTGACCTCGGCTGGAACGGCCGTATGGTGCGCGCCGCGTGCGTGGCCGAGGGGCTGTCGTTGGGCGATCAGGAGCTGCTGCTGCCGAACGGCCCGCGCGACCTCGCGGCGTTGCTGAGCCGGCGGCACGACGCTCAGGCGCTCGCGACGTTGGCGGAGGTGGAGGCGGGCAGCCTGAAGATCCGCGAGCGCATCGCCCGGGCCGTCTCGGCGCGGATGGAGGCCGGGGCGGCCGATCTGCCCGCCACGCGCCGCTGCGCCGCCTTTCTGGCCCTGCCGACCAACGCCGACCTGGGGCTGAAGCTGGCGTGGGAGACGGCGGACCACCTGTGGCGCTGGTCTGGGGATACGGCCACGGACTGGAACCACTATTCCAAGCGCGCCATCCTGTCGGGCATCCTGATCCCGGCCCTGACCATGCGCTGGTTCGACGGGCGGGACGCGGCCGAGGCCTTCGTCGCGCGGCGGATCGACAACGTCATGGCGTTCGAGAAGTGGAAGGCGGGCCAGGACTTCGACGCGCCGGTTCGGAGCGTGACCGAGTTCCTCAGCCGCCTGCGCTATGGGGAGCGTACGGGATGAGCGTGGCCGAGGCCCTGCCCGGCGGCGTGGTCCACGACCTGCCCGGCGACCTGGAACAGGCGATCAAGGCCGAGCCGGCGGCGCTGGCCACCTGGAGCGACATCACACCCTTGGCCCGCAACGAATGGATCTGCTGGGTCGAGGACGCCAAGAAGCTCGAGACCCGCCAGAAGCGTATCGCCTGGGGGACGGAGAACCTCCGCGACGGCAAGCGCCGACCCTGCTGCTGGCCGGGCTGCAAGCATAGGTGAGCGTCGGGCGCTCCCCCTCTTGAAGCGGCGCGCGGGCGATGCATGGTGGGGGCATGTTTAAGCTCGCCGCCGCCTTGATGCTCAGCCTGTCGTCCCTGGGCCAGACCGAACCGGTCTCGTTCGCGCCGAAGGGGGTGTTCCTGTTCCACACCAACGCGCAGCAGGACGACCGGCCCGTGTGCAGCGAGTTGTGGGAGTTCACCGACGACGGCCACATGCTGATCGAGAGCGGCGCGGAGCGGGTGCGGGCCAGCTATCGAATCGAGAGGGACCGCGACGGCGTCTGGATCGTCCGGCGGCTGATCAGCACGAACGGCGAGCCCGACTGCATGGGCCACCGCAACCCCGAGCCCTCGAAGGAGGAGACCCGCACCTATGTCGTGCCAATGAACGACGGCCGGGTCATGACCTGCCCGGCGCCCTCCAGAACGGAAGACGGCGCGCCGTTCGTCTCAAACTGCTACGGCTGGCTGGTTCCTGCGGATCAGGCTGGCTGAGCGGCGAGTCCGACCGCCGCGAAATGTGAGCGTCGGCGCCGAGCACATCACCGCGCTTTCGCTCTAGGCCCGACCGCGTGTCCGGTGTCCTTCAGGCGCGGGCCTCATCTCTCCAGACGATAACACGGCGTCACCCGATCTTGGCGCGACAGATGCGAATCCGCGCCCCCGCGAGCGTGTCTGCTGATCAGTGGTAACTTACTTCATCAAGGCCGGAATGCGGCGGCGGATTGCGAAAGCTTAATCAAGTATTCGCCTCATGAACGCGAGTTCACTTGAGCCAGGATCGGCTGCGAATACTCTCCCCTTCGGCGACGCATCGCCCTCAGGAGAGAACAATGAAAATCATCGCTTCCGTCGTCGCCGTGGCCGCCCTGGCTTCGGCCGCCGCCCCCGCTTTCGCCCAGACCCTGGGTGAAGGGGATTTCGTCCGCCTGTCCCGCTGCGCCGGCCTCGCCGAGGGCATCGGCCGCGACGCCGCCCCGTTCAAGGAGACGCTGAAGGGCGCCAGCCGCCACCGCGAGGAATACGTCCTGTCCCGCGCCGACGCCGCGCGCCGCGCCGCGCTGCGCGAGGCCCAGCGGTCCCAGGGCGAAGCCCGGGGTCGGATCGAAGCCGAACTGTCCGGCGCGTGCTCCGCCTTCGCCGCCTGATCGGCCGCGCCATCGACGCGCCGAAGGGCTCCGGTCCCACCGGAGCCCTTTCTGCCGCCCGCGTAGCGGTTCAGGCGGCTCCCGGCGCCGCCCGGCGATAGACGTAGGCGTAGCGGGGTCGCCAGGTGAGGCCGCCGTCCGTGCTCGCAGCCGAGGCGTGGATCACCACATCGGCCCCCTGCGGCTCCAGCGTCATGCGGATCAGCTGGCCCGAGGGGGTGGCGTGAGTCAGGCTGAGCGCGGCGCCCTCGGCCTTGCCCTCGAACACCATGACGGCGCCTGTGGAGCCGCCGCCGGTGAGGCGCCAGACACCTCGCCGCGCGTCCCACTGCAACAGGCTCCCGCCCGAAAAGCCCTGGTCGTCGGAGAAGCGCTCGAGCAGGGCGCATCCGCCCCAGAGGCGCTCGATCCTGTTCCGCCCGACCGCACGGCCGGTGTCGCGGTCTTCCACCAGCCAGTCGCCGACCCAGAAGTCGGCGGCCCGGAACTCCGGGGCCGCGCAGGCTGCGGTCGTCTCTTCAGCCGCTGCGGGAGCGGAGACGCCGAACATCGAAGCGGCCGCCACCGTGGCCGCCATACTCATCGCACTTTTCACGTTCGCCCCTGTGTGCGTCGCCCACCGCCAAGCCTCGGATGAGCTAGGCCGGCTCAGGTCGATCCGTCAACGACGCCGAGGGACCGCCGCTCATCCCAGCGGCCGCACCCGGTTGACGTGGCCCATCTTGCGGCCGGGGCGGGCCTCCGCCTTGCCGTAGAGGTGGAGGCGGGCGTCCTTCTTGCCGGAGAGGGCGCGCCACTGGTGGACCTCGTCGCCCAGCAGATTGGTCATCTCGACACGGGCGTGCGCGGTCGTGGGGCCGAGCGGCCAGCCGGCGACGGCGCGGATGTGCTGCTCGAATTGGTCGCAGACGCAGCCGTCCTGCGTCCAGTGGCCGGTGTTGTGCACCCGGGGCGCGATCTCGTTCACCAGCAGCAGGCCTGAACCCAGGTCAAACAGCTCGATGCCGATCACTCCAACGTAGTCGAGGCCCTCCATCACGGCGCGAGCGATCGCGCGGGCGCGGCGCTCAGTCCTGTCGTCCACCGTTGCGGGCGCGACGGTGGTGCGCAGCACGCCGCCGGCGTGGGTGTTCTCGCTGAGCGGATAGACGGCGGTCTTGCCGTCCGGGCCGCGCGCGGCGATCACCGACAGTTCCCGAACAAAGGACGCGCGGGCCTCCAGAATGGCGGGGCGCTCGGCGATGGCGGCCCAGGCGGCCAGGGCCTGCTTCGCCGACTTGATCCAGACCTGGCCCTTGCCGTCGTAACCCTCGCGCCGGGTCTTGAGCAGGGCGGGGGCGCCGAGGCGGGCCAGCCCCTCGCGAAGGTCATCCACGCTGTCGACCTGATGAAAGGCGACGGTGGGGGCGCCGGCCTGGTTCAGGAAGGTCTTTTCCGCCACCCGGTCCTGGGCGACGGCGAGCGCGCGAGGACCGGGCGCGACGCGCGCGCCGGTGGCGGCCAGAACCTCCATCGAGGCGGCGGGCACGTTCTCGAACTCGAAGGTCACGGCCTGGCAGGCGCGGCCGAGCACGTTCAGCGCGGTGGGGTTGTCATAGGCGGCGACGATCTGCCCCTGGGACACGCGGCCGGCGGGGCTGTTCTCCTCAGGATCGAGGATCACGACGTTGAAGCCGAGGCGAGAGGCCGCCTGGCTGAGCATGCGCCCCAGCTGGCCGCCGCCGAGCACGCCGAGCGTGGAGCCGGGGGGCAGCGGATTCTGCACGCTCAGTCCTCGACCGTCTCGTGCACGGCCTCGGTCTGGGCCTCGCGGAAGGCGGACAGGCGGCCGGCGAGCACCGGGTCCGACAGCGCCAGGATCTGGGCGGCCAGTATGCCGGCGTTGGTCGCGCCCGCCTCGCCGATCGCCAGGGTGGCGACCGGCACGCCGCCCGGCATCTGGACGATGGAGAGCAGGCTATCCAGCCCCTTCAGCGCCCTGGACTTGACCGGCACGCCCAGCACCGGCAGGTCGGTCATGGAGGCGGCCATGCCGGGCAGGTGGGCCGCGCCGCCTGCGCCGGCGATGATGACCTTGTGGCCCGCGGCCTTGGCGCCGGTGGCGAAATCGTAGAGGCGCCGGGGCGTGCGGTGGGCGCTGACCACCCGGGCGGTCCAGGCGACGCCCAGCCGGTCGAGCGTGTCGGCCGCGTGCTTCATGGTCGGCCAGTCCGAGCGGCTGCCCATGATGATCGCTACTGGGGAGCCAGGGCGGTCGTGGGTCTCGGCCATGTGGTCGCGGCTCCGCTCAGGCCCGGAAAGCGCGCCCGTTACCCTACCCGCGTTGCGCCCGCAACCGAGGGCGCTACCCTGCCGACGGGTCGCGAGGCTTTGAGTCGCGGCCGCCCTGGAGTTGTTCGTGACCGACGCGGCCGCCCCCGACCTGCTCGCCGAGATCGAGCGCCTGCGCGCCGAGGTCGAGGCCCTGCGCGTCCGGGCCGAGGCGGCGGAGGCGGCGGCAGACCACGACGTGCTGACCCCGGCGCTGAACCGGCGCGGCTTCGTGGCCGCGCTGAACCGCACCATCGCCTTCTGTCAGCGGTACGGCGCGCCCGCGGTGCTGCTCTACCTCGACCTTGACGGCTTCAAGGGGGTCAACGACAGCCTGGGGCACGCGGCGGGCGACGCCGCCCTGGTGCGCGTCGCCGAACTGCTGAAGGCCAACAGCCGCGAATCGGACGCCGTCGGGCGCCTGGGCGGCGACGAGTTCGCGCTTCTGATGCTGAACGCCGGGCTGGAGGAGGGGCGCGAGAAGGCGCGTCGCCTGTCCGAGACCCTGGACGCCGAGGGCTTCCGCTGGGACGGCGGGCAGGCCCCGCTGGGCGGCTCCTTCGGCGTGCGCGCCTGGACCGGCCACACCGACCCCGAAGTCTGGCTCGCCGAAGCCGACGCCGCCATGTGGGTGAGGAAGAAGGGGCGGTGAACTTGCCCGCCTCTGGCGTCGGCTTCGCCGCCGCCGGTCTCCGCCCAAGGGGCGGAGAGTTGATGCAGTTGCCGCCGCTCCCTAACTCTCCGCCCCCTGGGCGGAGACAGGAGCGCGGAAGCGCTCCAGAGGCGGGTCCCAACAGGTCAGGCGATGATGGGCGGGAGGATCAGCGCTTCGACCTTCACAATCTCGTCGCGCAGGGTCAGCTTCTTGCGTTTCAACCGGGCGATCATGAGCTGATCGGGCACGGGCATGCGGCTGAGCGCCTCGATGGAGGCGTCGAGGTCGAGGTGCTCTTGCTTCAAGGCCGCCAGCTTGGCGTGGAGCGCCAGCTCCTCCTCGGTCAGGGTGATGTCGTGATCGTTCATGGCCGCCCTTGCGCCGCGGATTATAGGCGAGGCCTCAGGCCGCCGGAAGATGATCCGCCAGCCTTTGCAGCGCGGGGCGGGGCAGGACCGTCTCCCAGGCGCGGGCGACGGGCACGAGACCTTCCATCACCGGGCGCGGGGGCTTCGAAGCCGGCGGCGACAAAGCCTCCAAGGCCTCCAGCAAGTGTCTCTCGCAGGCGAGCTCCAGCGCCTTGACCTCAGCGCGCACGCTTTCGCGCGGGCCGTCGGCGACATCGGGAATGCGGGTCTTCAGGGTCCGGCGGACGGCGCGCAGAGGTTCGATGGCCGACCGCGACCAGGCGCGGGCGGTGTCGATCGCGGCCTCGATGACGTCCTCGTCCAGGGGGCGGCCTTCCAGCGCCGTCCAGGCCGCCCAGAGCAGCAACGGCACATTGTGGCCGAGCTTGTCCTGAAGCTCGAGGCAGGCCTCCGCGACGCCCGGAGCGGCGTAGGCGGCCACCGACCAGTCCCAGAGGCTCATCCGGCGTTCAGCCCCTGCCAGCGCTTCGTCGGGCTCCAGTCCAGGCCGAACAGGTCCAGCACCCGGCCCACCGATTGGTCGATCATCTGTTCGATCGAGTCAGGCCGCGCGTACATGGCCGGCAGCGGCGGGGCGATCACCGCGCCCGTCTCCGCCAGCTGGGTCATGGTGCGCAGGTGCCCCAGGTGAAAGGGCGTCTCGCGCACCATCAGCGCCAAGGTCCGACGTTCCTTCAGCACCACGTCGGCGGCGCGGGTCAGCAGGGTGGAGGTCACGCCGGTGGCGATCTCGCTCATGGTGCGCACCGAACAGGGCGCGACCACCATGCCCAGGGTCTTGAAGCTTCCCGAGGCGATCGAGGCGCCCACGTCCGTCAACTTGTGGACCACAGAGGCGCGCGACAGGAGGTCGTCGGCCGAGAGGTCCGTCTCCTGCGACAAGGTGAGCAGGGCGGCGCGGGTGACCACCAGATGGCTCTCCACCTCCAACTCGCGGAGCGCGTCGAGCGTGCGCACGCCGTAAGCCACGCCGGACGCTCCGGAAATTCCGACGACGAGGCGGGGCGGGGTGGTGGTCATGCGTCCTGAGGCGATTTGTCCGTCCGTGGCGGGCCGGGGGCTCACCCAATCGTGATTGTGCAACATTCCCCGGCGGGCGCTTCCTCTAGTGGTCCCTAAGACATGGAGGCGCAAGCCATGACCATCGACGCTCGTATCCGGGAACTCGGCAATCGTCACCGCACGCTGGACGCGACCATCCAGCAGGAGATGACCCGCCCCGGCGCGGACTCCCTCCAGCTGAGAGCGTTGAAGCAGCAGAAGCTCCGTCTGAAGGAGCAGATCAGCAGTCTGGAGCAGCGAGCACCCTAGCGGCGCGGCGCCGATCGACAATGAAGGCCCCGGAAGGCGGACGCTTTCCGGGGCCTTTTCTATTCCAGATCGAAGTCGAGGATCAGGGGAAGATGGTCCGAAGCGCTGCGAGCGAGCGGATGCAGGGGCGCCCGGACGGCGGTAGGCCGCACGCCGTCGCTGACGAAGACATGGTCGATGCGGATGGCGGGGAAGGTGGAGGGGAAGGTCTTCACCGATGGCCTCTGACCCAGAAGCCGCTGGGCGTCCTTCAGCCGCGCGCAGATGGCCTGATAGGGACGCGTGATGGCCGTGGCGTTGAAGTCTCCGGTCAGGATCACGGGTCCCTCCATCTGAGGGTGGTCGAGCCAGGCGGGACCCATGAGGGCGGCCGCCTGGAGCCTCTGCTCGCGGGGGACCAGCCCCAGGTGAGTGTTGATGACGTTGAGCGACCGACCGTTCGAAAACTCCACGCGCGACCACAGGGCGCCGCGCGGCTCCAGGCCCGGGACGCCGGTGATGGTCGGCAGGGCGTCGGCCTTGACCAGATTTTCCGGGTGCGGGGTCAGGATGGCGTCGCCGTACAGCTCCGCCTCGATCCGCATGGCGGCGTGGAAGCGGAAGCTCATCGACAGGTGCCGGGCGATGGCCTCGGCTTGATCGACCCCTCCCGTGCGGGCGCGACCGACGTCCAGTTCCTGGAGGCAGACGATGTCCGGCTCGTATTCGGCGATGACCGCGGCCACGCGGGCAACGTCCAGGCGCCGATCCACGCCGACGCAGCGATGCACATTGTACGTCAGGAGCCGAGGCATGGACGGAGGATGGCTAGGCCATGGCGCGCGCGAACGCCAGCTTGGCCGTGAGCATCAGATCTCCACGATCCGGTCGGCCAGCTCGTTCGGATTGTCCGGGCGCGGCGGGAAGTGCTGGGCCAGGACCTCGCCGCAGATGCGCACGGCCTCGGTGAAGCCGCTAACGGGGTCGCGCGACTTCATGCCCTTGGCCAGGGCGGCGGCGGCCTCGGCCCAGACGGTGTCGGGCACCTTCTCGTGGATGCCCTTGTCGGCGATCACCTCGACCTGGTGGTCGGCTTCGGCCGCGAAGATCATCACGCCCGTCCGCGCCTCCGTGACGTGCAGGCCGTGGGCGAGGAACTGGTGCAGGGCCGCCTCGCGGCAGCGGGCGCGGCGGACGGCGCGCGGCGTCAGCAGCCTCAGGATCGGCGGAATGCGGCTGAGCAGGTAGGCGAGCGCGAAGACCGCCGCCTGGACCAGGGCGTAGGCGGCCAGCGCCCGGCCCACGGCCACCTCGCGCGCCGCGCCGTGTCCCGCCTCCCAGCCGTCCGCCAGCAGCGGGATCAGGCGGGGCTCGAAGCCCAGCGGGATCAGCGCCAGGGGCAGGATCAGGGCGAGGCCTGCGGCCCAGACCAGCGACACGTCCCGGTAGCTGGAGACGCGGCGGGCGTGGACGCAGAAGATCTCGCCGGAGGTCGTCGCTTCCGCCGCCTTGATGGCCTCGGCCACCCGGGCCTGATCGTCCGTGGAGAAGCGCATCACCAGCCTCCCGAGGCGCCGCCGCCCCCGAAGGAGCCGCCGCCGCCGCCGAAACCGCCGCCGCCTCCGCCCCAGCCCCCGCCGCCGCCCCGGCCAGAAAGGGCGTTGGCGGCCGCCCAGATGAGGATGGGCGTCAGGCCGTCGCCACGCCGGCCGTAGCGACGGCCCCGTGAGGCCGCGCCGATCAGGCTGATGAAGAGGAACAGGAAGATGACCGCCACCACTCCGATGGAGCGGGCGGGCGCCTCCGCCTTGGGCGCGGCGACGCGGGCGGCGCGAGCCTGGGCCTCCGCCGGGTCGAGCCGCAGCTGCTCGGCGACCGCGTCGACTCCGGCGTTGATCCCCCGCGCATAGTCGCCCTCGCGGAAGGCGGGGAGGATCTGATTGTGGATGATCAGCGCCGACAGGGCGTCGGTCAGGATGGGCTCCAGCCCATAGCCGACCTCGATGCGCACCTTGCGGTCGTTGGGGGCGACGACCAGGAGGACGCCGTTGTTGGTCTCGTTTTGACCGATGCCCCAGGCGCGGCCCAGCTGGTAGCCGTAGTCCTCGATCGGACGGTCCTGCAGGCTCTCGACCGTGACCACCACCAGCTGATCGGAGGTGTCGCGCTCCAGTGCCTCCAGCTTGGCGGCGAGCTCCGCCTCCTGGGCCGGCGCCAGGATGCCAGCCTGATCCACCACCCGACCCGTCAGGGCCGGAAAGCGCAGCCCCCCTTGCGCCGCCGCTGGCCAGGCCGCCAGCAGGCAGAGGAGGGCGAGGAGCAGCGCCGCGAGGGGCGCCGCCGAACGCTGAAGGCGAGAGGGGGTCACCGACCCTTACTGGGCCGGCGCGGGGAGAGGCGCGGGGGTGGGGGCGACCGGCGGGGGCGACCCCGGCGCGGCGCCCGGCGTCATGTTGAAGCTCACCTGGGGCGCGCTCTGGGCCGCCTCATTGGCCGTGAAGGGCTGCATCGGCTTGGAGGAGCCGTGGATGGTGTTGGCCCAGATCACCGTCGGGAAGGTGCGCAGGCTGGTGTTGTAGTCGCGAACGGCCTCGTTGTAGTCGCGCCGGGACACGTTGATGCGGTTCTCCGTGCCCTCCAGTTGAGACTGGAGGGCCAGGAAGTTCTGATTGGACTGAATGGTTGGATAGCGCTCCACCACCAGCATCAGCCGCGACAGGGCCTGGCTGAGCTGGCCCTGAGCGGCCTGAAATTGCTGGAGCGCCTGGGGATTCGACAGCTGCTCGGGCGAGATCTGCACGCTGGTGGCGCGCGAGCGGGCCTCGATGACCTCCGTCAGGATGGCGCGCTCGGACACGGCGGCGGCCTGGACGGTCGCCACCAGGTTGGGCACCAGGTCGGCGCGGCGCTGGTAGGCGGCCTGGACGTCGGCCCAGCGGGCCTTGGCCGTCTCTTCTTTGGTCGGAATGGTGTTGATGCCGCAGGCCGAGACGCTCGGCAGGACGACGACGGCGGCGGCCACGGCGGCCAGGCGCGGGTTGTAGCGGATCATGGAGCCCTCCGGTCAACGGCCGATCCTGAAACGGCCGCGCTGAAGGCGGAATATCGGAGCTTACCGCCCCGGCTTCAAGCCAATAGCGACCGAGGCTCCACCCCAGCCGCGCGGCAGGCGGCGGTGAAGGTGTTGGCCAGGAGGCAGGCGATGGTCATGGGGCCCACGCCGCCCGGCACGGGCGTGATGCGGCCGGCGACCTCCACCGCCTCGTCGAAGGCGACGTCGCCGACGAGTCGTGTCTTGCCCTGAGCGGCCTTTTCCGGGTCGCGCGAGGGGACGCGGTTGATGCCCACGTCGATCACCGTGGCGCCCGGCTTGATCCAGTCGCCGCGCACCATCTCCGCACGGCCGACGGCGGCGACCAGGATGTCGGCGGTGCGGCATAGCGCGGGCAGGTCGCGGGTGCGCGAATGAGCGACCGTGACGGTGCAGCTCTCCGCCAGCAGCAGTTGGGCCATGGGCTTGCCGACGATGTTGGAGCGGCCGACCACCACGGCGTTCAGCCCGGCCAGCTCGCCCAGCTGGTCCTTCAGCATCATGAGGCAGCCGAGCGGCGTGCAGGGGACCAGCCCCGGCAGGTCGACGGCCAGCCGGCCGGCGTTGACCACGTGGAAGCCGTCCACGTCCTTGTCCGGGTCGATGGCGGACAGGACGGCCTGCGCGTCGATCTGGGGCGGCAGGGGCAGCTGGACGAGGATGCCGTGAATGCCGGGGTCGGCGTTCAGCTGAGCCACCAGCGACAGGAGCTCGGCCTGGCTCGTGCTCTCCGGCAGGCGATGAGTGTCGGAGCGCATGCCGGCGGCGCGGGTGGTCTCGCCCTTGTTGCGGACATAGATCTGGCTGGCCGGGTCCTCGCCGACGATGACCACCGCGAGGCCGGGGGTGACGCCTTGGGTCTCGGCCAGCTCCCCCGCGGCCTGGCGGACCCTGTCCACGAGGCGCGCGGCGAAGGCCTTGCCGTCGATCAGGGTCGCGCGGGCGAGCTCGGCCATCGGGGCTCCGGAAAGGCGTGCGGGGGAGGGCGCGGGCCGTTTACAGCCGTCACGGTTCGGCGTCTATGATGCCGACGAAATCCAGGGGAGCATCCTATGCGGCGGTTGATGGCGGCGGCGAGCCTGTTCGCCCTGATGGCGGGCGCGGCGGCGGCCCAGACGCCGCAGGCCCTGAGCGTCGGGGGGCGGGTGAACGGCGCCCTCCGCGAATCGGACCCCAGCACCGCCGACTACCGCTACGAGGACTATCGGTTCACCGCCCGCGCGGGGCAGCGGCTTGAAGCCGTGCTGCGGTCGGAGGCCTTTGACGCCTACCTCGCGGTCTTCCGCGAGGGCGCGACGGGCGGCGAGCCCCTGGCCGAGGATGACGACGGGCTGGGCGAGGGCACCCATGCGAGGCTCAGGTTCACCCCCGAGACCGCCGGAACCTATGTGCTCCGCGTCAGGACGCTGGAAGGTGACTCCGGAGGCGACTACGCCCTGACCCTGTCGGAACGACCGCCTGCCGCTCGACCGCCGCGTCCTCGCCCCGTCAGGATCGGCGAGACGGTGGACGCCGACATCTCCGCCCGCGACCCCGAGGACGACGACGATCTGCGCTACGACGCCTACAGCTTCCGCGCGCGGGCGGGCGAGCGGGTGGCGATCAGGGTGACGGCGGACGAGGACGCGGACCTCGATCCGCTGCTTAAGGTCGGGCGCATGAACGGTCCGGACTTCGCTGAGCTGGCCGGCAACGACGACACCGACGGGCTCAATCCCTATCTGGTCTTCACCGCCCCGGCGGCCGGCGAATACGTCGTGCGCGCGGGCGCCCTGCGGGGGACCGGCGCGTACCGGCTGCAGGTGGAGGAGGGGCCGCCCCCCCTGCCGGCCAAGGACATCGCCATCGGCGGCGACAGCGTGTCGGGCGCCATCGCCGAGGGCGACGCCCGCAACGACGGCGGCTATCCGGCCGACGCCTATCGGTTCAACGGCCGCGCCGGACAAAGGGTCCGGGCGGTGATGACGTCCGACGACTTCGACACCCATCTGACGCTGCGTCGCGAGGGCGCGAGCGAGGCTCTGGCCGAGAACGACGACGGCGGCGACGACGGGACCAACTCACTGCTCGTGCACACCCTGCCGGAGGACGGCGTCTACCTGCTGGAGGCGCGAGCCCTGAGCAATGAGGAGACCGGCGACTACGAGCTGACGTTGACCGAGACCGCGCCGGAACGCGAGCCGGCGACCCTGGCCGCCGGGGTCAAGGTGGAGGGCGCGATCGAGGACGCCGACCCGAGGGACGAGGAGGACCGCGGCTTCGACGCCTACGCCGTACAGGGCCGCGCGGGTCAGCGGATGCAGGCCATCATGCGGTCGGGCGACTTCGACACCTATCTGCGCATCGGCAAGGCCGGCGGCGAGTTCGAGGAGCTGGCCTCGGACGACGACGGCCTGGGCCGCGGCACGGACTCGCGGCTGAACTTCACCTTCCCGGAAGACGGCGCCTATGTGCTGCGCGCCAGCCCATTGTCGGCCAAGGAGGACGGGCTCTACTCGCTGGAGCTGCTGGATCGGGGGCCGGAGCCCCGGGCGGGCAGCATACTGGTCGGAGCCAAGGCCTATGGGACCCTGTCTGAGGACGACTCCTCGGCGGAGGACGGCTCCTTCTTCGACGCCTATGAGGTGGAGGCCAAGGACGGCGAGACGCTCCGCATCACCATGACCTCCAACGCCTTCGACGCCGTCGTCCACGTCGGTCAGATGAAGGACGGCGAGTGGGAGGAACTGGAGGCGGACGACGACGGCCTGTCCGACACCCACGCCCGGCTGGACTGGGAAGTCCCCCGCGACGGGACCTATGTCATCCGCGCCGGCTCCTTCGCGCAGGGCGGCCTGGGCGAATACGTCCTGACGGTCGAGAAGAAGCCGTAGGGCTTACGCCGACGGCAGCAGATCGCCGGCGAACGGGCGATAGAGACCCTGGCGCACCCCAGCGGTGGCGCGGGTGATGTCGGGCGCGAAGTAGTGGTCCGAGCCGTAGGGCGCGGCCGCCCGGCGCACCAGGGCGTGGACCTGCTCCAGCGCGGGCGAGGTGGCGAGCGGCCGGTGGAACTCGATGCCTTGCGCGGCGGCGAGAAGCTCGATGCCCACCACGGTCGCGGTGTTCTCGGCCATGTCCAGCAGGCGGCGCGCGCCGTGGGTGGCCATGGAGACGTGGTCTTCCTGATTGGCGCTGGTGGGCACGTTATCGACGCTGGCGGGATGGGCCATCATCCGGTTCTCGGCCACCAGGGCGGCGGCCGTGACCTGGGCGATCATGAAGCCGGAGTTCAGCCCCGACTCCTTGACCAGGAAGGCCGGGAGTTCGCTCATCTTCGGGTCGACGAGGATGGCGGTGCGCCGCTCGGAGATGTTGCCGATCTCGCAGAGCGCCATGGCGATCTGGTCGGCGGCGAAGGCCACCGGCTCGGCGTGGAAGTTGCCGCCGGACAGCACCTCGCCCTCCTCGAAGAAGACGAGCGGGTTGTCGGTCACTGCGTTGGCCTCGTGCTCGAGCGTCGCGGCGGCCGAGCGGAGCACGTCCAGCACCGCCCCCATCACCTGGGGCTGGCAGCGCAAGGAGTAGGGGTCCTGGACCTTGCCGTCGCCCTCCCGGTGGCTGTCGCGGATGGCGCTGCCAGCGACCAGGGCGCGCAGGGCGGCGGCCACGGCGATCTGGCCCGGCTGGTTGCGGAGCGCGTGGATGCGCGCGTCGAACGGGGCGTCGGAGCCCTTCAGCGCGTCCACCGACAGGGCGCCGGCGGCGAGGCCCGCGGCGAAGGCGTCCTCGGCCGCGAACAGGCCGGCGAGCGCGAGCGCCGTGGAGCACTGGGTGCCGTTGAGGAGCGCCAGACCCTCCTTGGGGCCGAGCGTCAGGGGCTGAAGCCCGGCATGGCCCAGGGCTTCGGCGGCGGGCAGCACCCGGTCGCCAACCCGGGCTTCCCCCACGCCGATCAGGGCGCAGGACATATGGGCCAGGGGTGCGAGATCGCCGGAGGCTCCGACCGAGCCCTTGGCCGGGATGATGGGCAGGACATCGGCGTTCACCAGCGCCAGCAGGGCCTCCAGCGTCGGCCGCCGCACGCCGGACGCGCCCTTGGACAGCGACGCGGCCTTCAGCACCATCATCAGCCGGGTCACGCCCGGCGACAGCGGCTCGCCGACCCCGCACGCGTGGCTGAGCACCAGATTCTTCTGGAGGAGCTCCAGGTCATCGGCGGCGATGGAGGTGTTGGCGAGGAGGCCGAAGCCGGTGTTCACGCCATAGACGGTGCGCCCCTGCGCCACGATGTCGGCCACCGCCTGGGCGCCCGCTTCGACCGCGCGCCACGCCGCCGCGTCCAGCTCCAGCCGCACTGGGCCGTCCAGAACGGCGCGCAGCTGCGACAGCGACAGGGGGCGTTCGCCCAGGACGAGGGTGGTCATGGTTGCAGCCAGAAGGTGTGCGCCCGCCGACATGCGAGCCCAGGTGGAGGATCAGGCGACTCGGCCTAGGCTCTCCCTATGAGGCCGCGCGACCGGGTGGAAGACCTGATGTTCCTCGGCAATCTGGCGGCGGTGATCGGCATGGCCGCCAGCCTGATCTGGAGCCTGGTCTAGAACGCCACCCTCTGAGCCTGGGCGCCGGGGCGGAACACCACCGTCTTGGTGACGCCGACGGAGCGCAGGTTCACCTGGATCTCCAGGTCGTCGTAGACGCCGGGGAAGAAGTCGAGGTCGACCAGGGCCGCGTCTATGTCCGCGTCGGGAGCCAGCTTGCCGACGAAGACGACCTGCAGCCGGTCGCCGTTCTGCGTCGTCTGCTGATGGGTGAAGTCGACCGGCTGACCGTCCAGGTCCAGCCGGAAGCGCCGGCCGAGATGGTCGTTCAGCGCCGCGATCGCTTCCGGAACCTGGAGGTTCGGCTCCACGTAAGGGGCGATCTTGACCAAGGCCGGCTCCACGTCGTGGGCGGCGAAGCGGTGGGTCAGGCGCACCTCGCCCCGTGCGCCGTCGATCTCCACCACCGTCAGGCCGCTGTGGCCGCGGTGGGCGGAGGCGGGGCCGGCGAGAAGGGCGGCGGCGAGGGCGACCAGGCCTAGCGTTCTCATTGAGCGGGACGGGTCCGGAGGCTGTCGGGGGTGACCTGGCGGTTGTCGTCGCGCATCCGGTTGGCGCCCGAGGGCGCGGCGGGGGCGAGCGGCAGGACGCCGGTGTCGATGCGGCGCGGGAACGCGTTGTTGGCGCGGTCCGCGTCCGCCGTCTCCCACAGCGGGTCCAGTTCGGCCGAGACCAGGGTCTTGGCCGAGGCGTGCTGCCACACGACCTGCTGGCTGTTGCGCCGCCAGATCTCGGCGGGGATGCGGATGGTCTCGTCCGTGCCGTCCGCATAGGTCAGCTTCAGGATCACCGGCATGACCACGCCGCCCACGTTGCGGAAGGTGAAGCGGTAGACGTTGTCGGTGAAGCGCAGGGCGTCGCGACGCGCGGGGTCGGTGGCCAGGGCCTCGTTCGCCTGCTGATAGGCGCGGCGCTGCGCGGCGGTGACGGTGAACTGGTCCGTCTCATTGTAGTAGTCGCGCGTGGCCGGGTCGGTCTCGATGACCGGGCGGATGCCTTCGGCGCGGTTGTTGGTGACGGTGCGCGCTTCGGGGGCGCGCTCGAACCGCTCGCGGGCGGCGCGCTGGCGCACCTCCGGATCGGCGGCCTCCAGCGTGGCCTGGGTCACCCGCTCCAGCGAGATATCGACGTGATCGGTGGAGTAGAACCAGCCGCGCCAGAACCAGTCGAGGTCCATGCCCGAGCTCTCCTCCATGGTGCGGAAGAAGTCGTAGGGCGTGGGCCGCTTGAAGGCCCAGCGCTGGGCGTATTCGCGGAAGGCCCGGTCGAACAGCTCGCGGCCCATCACCGTCTCGCGCAGGATGACCAGCGCCGTGGCGGGCTTCTGATAGGCGTTGGCGCCGAACTGGAGCAGGGCGTCGGACTGGGTCATGACCGGCACCTGGTTCTGGCTGATCATGTATTCGACGATGTCGCGCGGCTCGCCGCCCGAGGGGAAGTTGGGGTCCCACTGCTTCTCGGCCTGGAACTGCAGGAAGGTGTTCAGCCCCTCGTCCATCCAGGTCCACTGCCGCTCGTCGGAGTTGATGACCATGGGGAAGTAGGTGTGGCCCACCTCGTGGATGACCACGCCGATCAGGAAGTTCTTGGTCCCCTCCGTGTAGGTGAGCCGTCCCTGGGCGTCGCGCACGGGGCGCGGGCCATTGAAGGTGATCATGGGATACTCCATCCCGCCGATCGCCGCCGGCGCCAGCACGGACTGGGCGGTCTCGTAGGGGTAGGGGATGGAGAAGTCGGAATAGACCTTCAGCGTGTGCGCCACCGCCTTGGTGGAGTAGGCGTCCCACAGCGGTCGGCCTTCCTTCGGATAGAAGGACATGGCCATGACGAGGGGCTGGGGCGCGTAGTCCTGGCGGACGCCCTGGGCGTCCCAGATGTATTTGCGGCTGGAGGACCAGGCGAAGTCGCGCACGTTGTCGGCGGTGAATCGCCAGGTGCGGGTGCCCGACGCCTTGCCGCGCTCGGCCGCCTCGGCCTCGGCCGGGGTGACGATGTAGACGGGCTCGGAGGAGTTTCTCGCCTGCTCCAGGCGGCGGCGCTGCTCCGCCGTCAGGATCTCCGGGTTGGCCAGCACGCCGGTGGAGGCGACCTGGTGGTCGGCCGGGACCGTGACGTTCACCTCATAGTCGCCGAACTCGAGCGTGAACTCGCCCGAGCCGAGGAACTGCTGGGTGTGCCATCCCTCATAGTCGGAATAGACGGCGAGGCGCGGGAACCATTGGGCGGCGAAGAAGGTGCAGTTGCCGTCCTGGCCGGGCTTGGTCCAGCACTCATAGCCCGAGCGCCCGCCGACCACGTCGGTCTCGGCCAGCGGCAGGGTGAAGCTCATGTCGAAGGCGAAGGTCTGGCCTGTCGCCAGCCGCTCCGGCAGCTCGATGCGCATGAGGCTGTCGACGACCGTGTACTTCAGCTCGCGGCCGTTGGCGTCGGTGATGCGGAAGTCGTTGAAGCCGCCTTCCCACTCCCGGAACCGCTGGATGCGGGCGATCTCGCCGACCGTGAGGTTGTTGGCGCCGGAGTGCGTCCGGGTGCGCTCGGCCATGGAGGCGCGGCGGTAGTTCTGCTGGTCCAGCAGGAGCCAGAGATAGCCCAGCTGATCCGGCGAATTGTTGGTGTAGGTGACGCGTTGGCGCCCGGTCAGCGACCGCCGCGCCTCGTCAAGGCTGACGTCGATCCTGTAGTCCACCTTCTGCTGCCAGTAGCGGTGGCCCGGCGCGCCGGAGGCGTTGCGGTAGTCGGTCGGGGTCGGCCAGTCCTCGCCCTCGAACTGGCGGAACTTGTCCTCGAACGTCCCCTTGGTCTGGTCTGCGGCGCCGACGCTCTGCTGGGCCTGCGCCGCGCCGGCGAACAGGATCGCCGCCGCCGAAAGAACGAGAACGCCGAGGCGCATGGAGCCCACCTTTGCTGAACAACGCGGCGCGGACCCTAAAGGCGGCCCGGGTGAGGCGGAAGGGGCGGGCGGGTTAATCTGTTGTAATGCGGCTCGGAACCGGCCTTCGCAGGCCGGGTTGGTCTCCTCAGCAGAGGAGACCGCCATGAGCAGCATGCCGCCCATTCCGGAAGACCAGCGCAGCACCAAGGGCGCCGGGGCCGAGCCCTCGCCCGGCGAGGACAACGAGATCAAGCGTGATCCGGGCGCCCCCGGCGGCGCCCACGCCCGCAACCTGGACCAGCAGGGCCAGCAGGGGAACACCAAGCAGAACACCACGCATCAGGGCTACCAGCAGGATCGGTGAGCGGGGCCGGTGCGGGGATGGGCGCTGGGCCTAGGCCTGTTGGCCGGCTGCGTCCACGCCGAGGCTCCGCAGCAGACCCCGCCGCTGGCCGAGGCTGAGAGAGTCATGCTGGCCAGCGCCTCCACCCCCATCGTCGGATCGGACAGCGACTACGACGCGCTTCTGGCCGAGGCGGGGCAGGCCCGCTTCGTGCTGCTGGGCGAGAACAGTCACGGCACCGCCGACTACTATCGCGAGCGCGCCCGGATCACGCTGAGGCTCGTGCGGGAGCGGGGCTTCCGCGCCGTGGCGATCGAAGGCGACTGGCCGGAGGTCGAGCGGGCGAACCGCTATGTCCGCTGGATGAGCGAGGATGCCTCGGCCGATCAGGCCCTGTCCGGCTTCACGCGGTTCCCCCGATGGATGTGGCGAAACGCCGAGTTCGCTGAGCTGATCGACGCCCTGCGCGAGCACAACCGGCAGCGGCCGCCGGCCGAGCGGGTCGGCGTCTACGGCATGGACGTCTACAACCTGTTCGAGGCGGCCGATGCGGTGGTCGCCTATCTGGAGCAGTCGGAACCGGGCGGGGCGGCGCTGGCGCGAACCCACTACCGCTGTTTCGAACCCTATGAGGATGAGCCCCAGGCCTATGGAGCCGCGGCGCGACGGCCGGAGCGCTCCTGCGAGGACGAGGCGGCGCGGGTGCTGCAGGAGCTTCAAGCCGAGCCTCGGCCGGCCGACCCGGAGGCCGCCGAGATCCAGTTCTCGGCGGTTCGGAACGCGGCGCATGTGGCGGCGGCGGAGGCCTACTACCGCGCCCTCTACGCGGGCTCCTACTCCTGGAACGTGCGCGACACCGCCATGCTGGAGACGGTGGAGGCGGTGGCGGCGCATGTCGGCGCGCTGGCGGGAGGGGACGGCAAGGTGGTGGTCTGGGCCCATAATACCCACGTCGGCGACGCCCGCGCGACGGACGCGGCCTGGCGCGGCGAGCTGAACCTGGGTCAGCTGCTGAAGGAGCGTCACGACGGGCGAACCCTGTCCGTCGGCTTCCTGACCCGCGGCGGGACCGTGATGGCCGCCCCCGAATGGGGCGAGAACGGCCGCGTCTACGCCGTGCAGCCCGCACGGCCGGACAGCTACGCCGCCCTGTTTAGGGAGGCGGGGCTGGACCGGGCTCTGGTCCTGACGCGGCAGGCGGGAGAGACGCTGAACCGGGCCGAGCGGCTGCAGCGGGCGATCGGCGTCATCTATCTCCCCGATCAGGAGAGGACGGCCCACTACTTCGACGCCCGCATCGCCGAGCAGTTCGACGCCGTGATCTATCTCGATCAGACCGAGGCGGTGACGCCGCTGCCGTGAACCGCAGCCGTGGTTTTCGGTTGTCGCGCTGAAGGCAACCGAAGGAGCGCTGTGATGGCTGAGAACACGGGACCCGGGTCGGGCGAGGAAAACGACGCCGTTCACCGGACGCAGGAACTGTCGCCCGAGCTGGAGGAGGTGGTCGGCAAGGGGCCGATGAGCCGCGGCGACGTGGTCTCCAAGCTGTGGGACTACATCAAGTCGAACGACCTCCAGGACAGCCAGGAGATCAAGGCCGACGACAAGCTGAAGGCGGTGTTCGGCAAGGACCGGTTCGACATGTTCGAGATGAACAAGATCCTGTCCGACCACCTGACGCTGGCCGATGACTGACCCCAGGCCGCCGTTTCCGGATCAGCCTCAGCCGGCGCCCGGAGAGACGGATCGGATGGAGCCGCGCCCCGATCACGGGGAGGACAGCTATCGCGGTTCCGGCCGGCTGGAGGGCAAGGCCGCCGTCATCACCGGGGGCGACAGCGGCATCGGCCGGGCGGTGGCCATCGCCTATGCGCGCGAGGGCGCCGACGTGCTGATCAGCTATCTGAACGAGCACGAGGACGCGGAGGACACGAAGCGGTTCGTCGAGGCGGCCGGGCGCAGGTGCGTGCTGGTTCCGGGGGACATCGGCGAAGCGGCCCACTGTCGCCGCATCGTGGACGAGGCGGTGCAGGCCTTCGGGCGACTGGACATCCTGGTCAACAACGCCGCCCACCAGATGACTTTCGACAGTCCGGACGAGATCTCGGACGAGGAGTGGGACCGCACCTTCCGGGTGAACATCCACGCCATGTTCTATCTGGCCAAGGCGGCGCTGCCGCACCTGAAGGAAGGCGCCTCGATCATCAACACCACCAGCGTCCAGGCCGACAGCCCCAGCCCCAACCTCCTGGCCTACGCCTCCACCAAGGGGGCGATCCAGAACTTCACCGGCGGGCTGGCCCAGATGCTGGCGGAGCGCGGCATCCGCGTGAACTGCGTCGCACCGGGGCCGATCTGGACGCCGCTGATTCCCGCGACCATGCCGAAAGAGAAGGTCGAGAGCTTCGGCGAGCAGGTCCCGATGAAGCGCCCAGGTCAGCCGCGCGAGCTGGCGCCCGTCTACGTCATGCTGGCGTCCGACGAGGCGAGCTATGTCTCGGGCGCGACGGTGGCGGTGACCGGCGGCAAGCCGATCATCTGAGGCGATGGAGCCGTTTCTCCTCCAGCTCGGCGCCGACCGCAGCCTGCACGGCGGGCGCGTGGGGGACGGGCGCGACATCGTCCTGATCCACGGGGCGCTGACCACCCATGTCGACTGGCTGGAGCAGCCCCTGGGCGAGCTCGCCAGGCGGGGACGAGTGTTCGCCGTGGACCGGCCGGGACACGGCCAGAGCCGGCGCCCACGCTTCAAGGCAGGCCCGCGCGACCAGGCGGCGCAGATCCGCGAGGGCCTGCTGCGGCTGGGCGTGAAGCGGCCGGTGCTGGTGGGCCACTCCCTCGGCGGCATGGTGGCGCTAGCCTGGGCCGAGCAGTGGCCGGAGGAGGTCGCGGGGCTGGTGCTGCTGGCGCCCATCACCCACGGCGAGCCCCGGCCGCTGGAGCATCTGGCGCTGGGGCCCCGCGCCTTGCCGCTGATCGGCCCCATGCTGGCGGAGGTGGGGCGCTGGACCACGGACGGCGCCCTGCTGGCGTTCGCGCAGCGGGCCATGTTCCACCCGCACCCGCCGCCCGCCGCCTGGCTGGCGCGCTTTCCGGAGAAGGAGGTGCGCAAGCCCGAAGCCACGGTGGCCGAGGGGGAGGACGCGGCCGCGCTGCTGCCCGGTTCGCCCGCCGGCATGCTGGACCTGAGACGCGTCATGGCGCCGGTCAGCATCGTCGCCGGGCGCAGGGATCTGGTCGTCGATCACCGGCGACACGCCGAAGCCTTGGCGCGCCAGCTGCCCCAGGCCGACCTGCGGCTGCTCGACGGCGTCGGCCACATGCCGCACCATTGCGCCCTGGAGGCGGTGCTCGCCGCCTTTCATGATCTGGTGGATGTCGGACAGGCCGCCGCCTGATCGTCCTAGGAGCGGTTTGGACCTGAGGAGACTGACATGGCCTATGTGGACGGGTTTGTGCTGGCGGTGCCGAAGGACCGCTTCGCGGAGTACGAGACGATGGCGCGGCTGGGCTGCGAGGTCTGGACCGAGCACGGCGCGCTCGCCTACGTCGAGGCCAAGGCCGACGACGTGCCGTACGGCGAGCTGACCAGCTTCCCTCGCGCGGTTCAGGCCAAGGAGGACGAGACCGTCGTCTTCTCCTGGATCGTCTACCGCGACCGCGCGCACCGCGACGAGGTGAACGCCAGGGTGATGGCCGACCCGCGCATGGAAGGAGCGATGGAGACCGCGCCGTTCGACGGCAGGCGGATGATCTATGGCGGCTTTCAAGGGTTCGTGGAGCGCAATCCGCACCCGTAGTCGCGAGAACGATTAGGGCGGCCGGCGGTTAGCCTCCCATGCGCCTGCCCTTGTCGCTTCTGCTCTTCCTCGGCGCCTGCGCCCTGTCGGTGGTGATCTGGTACGCCTCCGGCGGGCGCGCCTTCGTGTTTCTGCTGCCGTTGATGTTCGGCCTGCCGCTCCTGGGTCGCAGGCGCTGAACCGCACGCGCGGTCGCCGGTTAGCCCCGCATGGAGTCGCTTTCCCGACCTGAAGCCGCAGCCGATCCGTCCAGTCCCGAAGAGGCGGCAAGGGCGGCCTTCGCCGCCGCGCTGGGGACCTTCGGCGAGGGGCCGATCCTGCTTCTCGGACACTTCGACGCCGACGGATTGTCCGCCATGGCCGTCCTCGGCCGCGCCCTGGCGGCGAGCGGACGACAGGTCGAGCCGCGCATCGTCGGCCGTGGCGAAAGTCCCTGGTCCGCCGAGATGCGGGTGGAGCTGCGCGCGCGACGGCCGGGCGGCGTCATCGTCACGGACCTTGGGGTGCGTGACCACGCCGTCCTGCCGGACGTCCCGACCATCATCATCGACCATCATGTGCCGCAGGGCTCGGGCGGGGAGGCGGAGGTGATCACGGGCCATGGCATGGCGCCGATCCCAACCTCGTCGCTGCTCGCCTGGTGGTGTGCGGGCGAGTTGATGCAGCCGGAGGCGCGCGAGGACCTGCTGTGGCTGGCGGCGCTCGGCCTGATCGGCGACATGGCTGAGGGGGCGGGGTTCCCCGAGCTGGCGCGGGCCAGGGCCCGGTGGGGGATCACGGCGCTGCGGGACGCCACCAGCCTGATCAACCAGCCGCGCCGTTCGGCGTCCGGCGACGCCACGCCGGCGCTGGCGCTGCTGCTGAAGTCCGAGGGGCCAAAGGACGTGACGAGCGGCCGCCACCCGGAGACGGAGCAGCTGCGGGCGGCCGCGGCCGAGGTGAAGGCGGCGCTGGAAAGCGCCCGGCGCGTGGCGCCCAAGGTGGTGGGCGACGCGGCCCTGATCCGCTTCTCGTCGCCGTGCCAAATTCACCCCCTGATCGCCCAGCAGTGGCGCGGTCGCCTGAAGGACCAGATCGTGATCGCCGCCAACACGGGCTATCGCGAGGGCTGGGTGCATTTCGCCTGCCGTACGGCCACGGACCGCGACCTGATCGCCTGGCTGGCGGAGCGCCGACCGCCGGGGGCGGATGAGAACTACGGCTCCGGCCATCGGCAGGCGACGGGCGGCGCGCTGCGCTACCCCGACTGGAACGCCTTCATCTCGTCCCTGGGCTTCGGCCCCGACGTCCAGGTGCTGTCATGAACCGCCCTCTGCGCATGGGTTTCCCGGTCAAGGTCATGGGCCGGCAGGACCTGAAATCCAACGACACCCGTCGCTGGCAGTCCAGCCCGCACCTGAAGGTCAGCCTGGAGTATGTCGACGCCATCCTGGACTACATCCACAAGCGCGGTATCGACATGTATCGGCTGTCGTCCGATCTCGCGCCCTATCACACCCACCCGGACATGCCCCAGTTCCACGGCATGGTGGCCGAGAGCGACGCGGAGCTGAGAGCGCTGGGCCGGAAGGCCCGCGAGCTGGACATCCGTCTGTCCTTCCATCCGTCTCAATATGTGCTGCTGAACAGCCCCGACGAGACCCTGACGAGGAAGAGCATCTGGGACTTCTCCAGCCAGGCGGAGATGCTGGACCGCATGGGGCTGGGACCGGAAGCCGTAATGGTGACCCATGTCGGCGGTGTCTATGGCGACCGGGAGGAGAGCCGGGCGCGCTGGGTGCGAAACTGGGAGAAGGTCCCGGACTTCGTGAAGGCCCGGCTGGTGCTGGAAAACGACGACATCCGCTTCTCGGCCGCCGACGTGCTGTGGGTGGCGGAGCGGACGGGGGTGCGATGCGTCTTCGATTATCAGCACTTCTGGTGCCTGAACCCCGAGGGGCTGGACATGGTGGAGACGCTGAAACGCTTTCTCGCCACATGGCCCGACGGCGTGCGGCCCAAGATCCACTTCTCATCGCCCCGCACCGAATTCCGGGAAATCGCGCGCAAGGTGAAGCCGAAGGACGGCAAGGGGCGGGCCAAGACGGTGAAGAGCCTGCTGCCGCCGATCTGGACCGGGCATTCGGACTTCACCAACCCATTCGAGTTCGCGCGCTTCATGCGCGACGCCGAGGGACTGGAGTTCGACGTCATGCAGGAAGGCAAGGGCAAGGACGTGTCCCTGCTCAAGCTGAAGACGGACCTTCTACGCTTCGCCCCCGACGTGGCGGCGCGGTTCGGCGTGCTGCCCGAGCTGGTGGAGGCCTTCGACGAGGACGAGGAACTGGCGATCGAGGGCGAGGCGGACGAAGTCCGCGACAGGGCCGATCCGGATGAGGGGAGGGCGGCCAATCCTCCCCCATAGGGGGGCGATCAGGCCGAACTAGTGAAGCACGCGTTCGCGGGCGCAGAGGGCCTGGGCGATGATCTGTTCCTCGCCGGTGGAGAGGTCGCGAAGCCAGCACTTGTCCTCGTGAACCGCCACCACTTCCCAGCGCACGGCGGGTGCAGACGTGGTGATCACGACGTCGCCGTCGCTCAGAGGGGTTTCGAAGAACTGGATCATGGACGCACTCCCGCGCGCCCATAACTCCGCCCGCGCGACAAGGTTCCCTCAGACGATGCGCATTTCCGCCCGGCGCTGCTCGGCGGCGTCTTCCTTGTGCTGCCGCTCGTGGGCCGTATCCCAGTCCTCGGGCTGGACGATGGGGACGGACAGGCAGACGGTCTGGGTAGGCAGCACCTCGCCCCAGTCCTGGATGAGCTGCTTGTAGGAGCGGCCGACCGCCCGGATGTTGCGGTCCAGATCGAACAGCCCCAGCGGATTGACCCGGCCGTTCTGCTCGCGAAGCGCAGTGTCCCAGTCGACCTGATCCGTCAGCGAATACCAGGTGAAGCCGACCGTCGGTACGCCCGAGTTTCGCACCCGGAGCACGTTGGCCCATTCCTTCCAGAGCCAGTTGACCGCCTCGTCGCCGTTCGGGCCTTCGGCGATGTTGGTTTCGGTGTGCATCACCGGCAGACGGTAGCGGTCGTAGTACTGACGCGTGATCTCGGAGTAGCCGAAGATCTCGCCCGACGCCCGGCTGGAGCCGTCGGCCGAGACGCGGTGTTCATTGGTCCAGTAGTAGTCGTTGCCGAGAATGCAGTGCTGGCGCAGGCGCCGGCCGAGGAAGAAGTGGTACTCCTCGCGGCTCATGCCGTTGTCGAGCAGGTATTCGTACATCTCGGAATCGACGCGGTGGCCGTAGTTCAGATCCAGCGTCAGGAACCGCATGGAGTTCATGATCTCGGCCGGCTTGATCGCCGCCGGGTTCTCCGCGTGGAAATATTCTGAGGACTCCGACTGGATGAAGATGACGTCGGGCCGGACCTGGAGGATGGCCTCCATGGCGAGCACATTGGCCTTGACGATGTTCTTCAGCGCCTGGACGAAGGTTGCGTCCGTGGTGCCCTGCTCGTTCCACCAGCCGTATTTGGCCGAGAAGACCGCGCAGATGAACATCTCGTTGACCGGCGTGTACAGCTGCACCCACGGATAGCGCTGCGCGAAGGCGCGGGCGTAGGCCTCGAAATGCTGCGGGAAGTCGGGGTTCTGGAAGTCGCCGATCCAGTCCGGCACGCCGAAGTGGCAGAGGTCGACGATGGGGATGATCCCGCGCCGCTTCAGCTCGGGGAAGGTCTCGTCGGAGAATGACCAGTCGTACTGGCCCGGCCCCAGCAGGGTGGTGTGCAGGGGCGGACCATAGCGGAGGTAGCGGATGCCCACTTCCTGGACGCAGTCGAAGTCGGTGCGCCACTGCTTGTAGTGCCCGCACACCTCCATCTGGTCCACGCGGACCGTGCCGTTCTTGATGCGCGGAATCGAGTTCTCGATCCCGGTGGCGAACATGAAGGCGGAAATGGCGCGTCCTCCTGAAAGCGGCTCGGGCGGCTGTTGCCCAGAACCGCTCAAGCGGCGCTTTGGTTCAGTCGTTGGCGCCGAAGGGGCCGTTGATCTTGCGGCACCGCGCGAGCTCGGCCAGGCAGTCCTGATCGGTCTGCACGTTCTTCAGCCAGGCCTTGTCGCCGTTCACGGCGACTACCTGGTAGTGGGGAAAGCGGTTCGGTCCGGTGCGGACCAGATCCCCGACGGCGATCTCCTCCTCGTACCCGCGGAGGTGGGAGATGGCGTAGAGGTCAGAATAGCTGACTTGGGTCACGTGACCCTCCCGACTCGTTTAGACCCTCCAATTTAGCGCGCCGGATGATGAATTGAATCCGAACAATCGCCGCGCCCTGCGGGGCGGGCCCGAGTGTGCTTTGCGGGTATTGGCGAAGCTTGCGGGGCTTGTCGTTCAGCGGGCGTTCAGCCGCCTTTGACGGCGCCCTGGACGGCCACGCGGCCGCCGCCCTGTTCGATCCGGTCGAGCAGGTCGAGCACGTCGTTCAGGGTATCGGCTTCCCGCGCGGGCTTGTCCCAGCGGATGCGGTTGATCCTGGGAAACCGCATGGCCACGCCCGACTTGTGCCGGGTCGACCGCTGAAGTCCCTCGAAGGCCACCTCCAGCACCAGGCCGAAGTCGCGCTCGGCGCGGACGGCGCGCACCGGCCCGAAGCGGTCGGTGGTGTGATCGCGCACGAACTTGTCGAGCTGCTTCATCTCCTCGTCGGTGATGCCGGAATAGGCCTTGCCGACCGGCGACAGCTGGCCGTCCTCGGTCCAGACGCCGAAGGTGTAGTCCGAGTAGAAGGACGAGCGCCGCCCATGGCCGCGCTGGGCGTACATCATGACAGCGTCCACCAGGTGGGGATCGCGCTTCCACTTGAACCACGGACCCTTGGGCCGGCCGGCGACGTAGGGGCTGTCCCACCGCTTCAGCATCAGCCCCTCGGCAGCCGCGCCCACCGGCGGATCGGCGCGCAGGGCCGCGAGCTCCTCCCACCGGGCGAAGGGTAGGTCGGGCGACAGCTGGAGCCTGCCGCCGGGGTGCGCCTGGACCAGCGCCTCCAGCCGGGCGCGGCGCTCCGACAGGGGCAGGGGACGCAGGTCCTCCCCCTCGTGCCCCAGCAGGTCGTAGGCGAGGATGCCCGCGGGGTGGGCGGCCATCAGCTTGGCGTCGGCGGACTTGCGGTTCAGCCGCTGTTGCAAGTCGGCGAAGGGGGCGACCTGGCCGTCGCGGACGACCAGCAGCTCGCCGTCGATCGCCCCTTCGAAGTGGAGCTCCGCGGTCAGGTCGGGGAAGGCCTTGGCGATCTCCTCGCCGGTGCGGGAGTAGAGCTTGCAGACCCCTCGCTCGCGCACGGCCTGGACGCGGATGCCGTCCCACTTCCATTCGGCGGCGTAGTCCGCTGGCTTCAGCTTGTCGAAGTCGGAGGCCTCGTCGATGGGGTTGGCCAGCATGACCGGTCGGAAGCGACCGGGCGCGTCGGTCGAGGGCCGCTCGGTGCGGCCTTCCAGCCAGGCGAACAGGTCGCCGTAGGGCGCGGAGACCGCGTGCCAGACCTCCTCCACCTCCGATACGTCCACGGGCGAAAGAGGAACAGCGGCCTCGTCTCCCTCAGGGTCCGGCGGCTCCAGAGCGGCGGGGGGACGGATCATGGCGGCGGCGGTCTTGGCGAGGCGCGCGGACAGGCCCACGCGAAGCTCGCCCGTCATCAGCTTCAGGAGCGCCCAGCGGCCCTTGGGCTCCAGCGCGTCCATCCAGCCCTCGATCAGGCGGGGGAGTTCGGAGCGACCGGCGGTGTGCAGGGTCTCGACGACCTCCGACAGCTCCGGCTCGCGGTTTGGGCGGTGATCGGGAGAGGCGGGCCAGATCAGAGCCACCGTCTCGGCGAGGTCGCCCACGTAGTCGTAGGACCAGCCGAACAGCACCGGATCGACCCGCGCCTCGACGGCGGCGCGGATCATGGCCGGCTTGGCGGCGTGGAAGACCAGGTCCCCCGTCAGCGCCGCCAGCGCCCAACCGCGGTCAGGATCCGGCGTGACCCGCAGATAGTCCCTCACCAGGACCAGCTTGGCGTTTCGGGAGCTGGTGTAGGACAGGCGGTCCAGAAGGTCGGCGAAGGCGCGCATCGGGCCTCATCTAGGAACAGCCAAGCCCGAACGCGAAAACGCCCCGGAAGTCTCCTTCCGGGGCGCTCCGATTTTCAGCCGGGCCTTAGTTGAACAGGCCGGCGATCACGGCGGAGATCAGTCCGCCGGCGACGGCGGCCAGCACCACGTCGTTACCGGAGCGGACGTAGTGATAGCCGTGCGGCGGCTGACGCAGGCCATAGCGGTGGTAGTCGCTGATGACGTAGTTCTGCGTCCGGTAGGCGTAGGGCAGGCGGTCGCCATAGCCCCAGCTGCGCACCGTATAGCCGTGGGGCGCCACATAGCGGGGCGCGTTGTAGCGCCGCTGCGCCTGCTGCCAGCGCTGGTAGGCGCGCTGCTGCTGACGGTACTCCTGCCGGTCCTCGCGACGATCCTGCCGGTATTCGCGACGATCCTCGCGGCGGTCTTGCCGGTCCTCGCGGCGCTCCTGGCGCGTTTCGCGCTGATCGCGGCGGGACTGGGCCTCGGCCGCCGAAGCCACGCCCATGGAGCTGGTGGCGATCACGGCGGCGAGGGCGGCGGTGACGATCTTCCTCATTCGATGACTCCTTCTGGCCGAACCGTCCGGCCTTGGAAGTCTCTCTAGAGGGGGGCGCGTGAGCCGCGCCTGAACCGGGCGGATCAGCCGTCGTTCAGGCCGCCGCCGCGGTTTCGCCCAGGTCCGCCAGGGCGCGCAGGGCCTCGCGTCCGGCGCCCACGCGATTCATCACCTGCGCCAGGCGGGCGAAGTCGATGGGCTTGTTGAGATAGGCGTCGGCGCCGGCGTCCAGTCCCGCCAGATGGTCCTCGTGCCGGGCCGAGGCGGACAGAACCACGATGGGCGTATCGGCGTTGGGCCCGCCGCCCGCCCGGATGGCGCGCGTGGCGGCCAGGCCGTCCATCACCGGCATGTTCACGTCCATGACGATGAGATCGAAGCGGTGCTCGGCCGTCATGTCCACGGCGATCTGGCCGTTCTCGGCGGCGGAGCAGGCGTGGCCGGCGGCCGCCATCCAGGCGTCCAGGATCATGCGGTTCACTGGGTGGTCCTCGACCACCAGCACGTTCAGCTGCTGGCCGCCCTCCACCTCGCAGCTGATCGCCTCCGCGGCCTCGACCGGAGCCCACTCGACCACCTCGGCCTCGACGGTGAAGGTGAAGGTCGAGCCGGCGCCGACCTCGGACGCCACGGTGATGTCGCCGCCCATGATGTTGGCGAGGCGGCGGGCGATGGTGAGGCCGAGGCCGGTGCCGCCGAAGCGACGCGTGGAGGAGGCGTCCACCTGGGTGAACGGCTGGAACAGGCGCTCGAGGTCGTCGGGAGCGATGCCGGCGCCGGAGTCCTTCACCTCGAACTGGAAGCCGACGCGCCGCTCGCCCAGGCGCGTGGAGCGAACCGTGTAGGCCACCTCGCCGGCGTCGGTGAACTTCACCGCGTTGGACAGGAGGTTGTGGATCACCTGGCAGACGCGGAGCGGGTCGCCGCGCACCACCGAGGGGGTCTCACCCTCGAACCGCGCGACGAAGGTCAGGCCCTTGGCCTCGGCCTGAGCCTGGAAAGGGCCGGTGACGCGGCGGTGGAGATCCTCGATGGCGACGTCCACCGTCTCGAAGGTCATCTTGCCCGCCTCGATCTTGGTCATGTCGAGGATGTCGTTGAGCAGCGACAGCAGATTGTCGCCCGAGCTGCGGATGATCGAGAGGTATTCCCGCTGGGTGGGCTCCAGCCGGGTCGCGCCCAGCAGCTGGGCGGCCCCGAGCACGCCGTTCATAGGCGTGCGCAGCTCGTGGGAGATGACGCCGAGGAAGTTGGACTTGGCCTCGGACGCGGCGTTGGCCCGGTCGCGCGCCGCCTCCAATTCGTCGATGAGGTGGGCCTGGTGCTCCTGGAAGGCCCGGATGCGCTCCTCGCGGAGCATGGTCATGAGCACCAGCACGAACAGGCTGGCCGCCAGCAGGGGCGCGACGGCCAGGAACGGCCAGAGATGCTCCGAGCCCCACAGGCTGCCGCCGATGATGAGGGCCGCCACCGTGTAGGGTGAGGAGATGACCAGGGCCTGCTTCGGCGAGCTGCGCAGCTGGGCGAAGACGAGGACATAGCCGGAGATGAGCAAGGCCATGGCCAGTTCGTGGCCGAACTCCCGGCCCGAGAACCAGGCGAGCAGCGGCGCGCAGGCCCAGGCCGCTGTGGTGGCGGTGGCGACCGCCGGATAGATCAGGCCGAAACCCGCCTCGACCCGTCCCGAGATGCGCTTCTCGACGGCGCCCCGCGCCGCTCCGGCCGCGAGCGTCGCGGCGAACCAGGTCAGCGCCGGGCCCCAGCCCACGGTGCCGAGCAGACCGAGCGCCCAGGACGCGATGATGATGTAGCGGAGATACTGGGTCTGGAGGATGGCCCGAAGAGCCTGGGCCGCTTCTCCGGCGCCAGGGGTTTGGGTCAGCGGCTTACCGATGCCGTCGGATTCGACCACGCAGCCCTCCTCGATGCTGGTTCTCAGCCCCGGTCGGACGCTAGGGTGAAGGTTCTAAGACGAAGTGAACGCTGCTTTTTCCGCCCGCGCGGGTTTCGCTTCCCTTTCGGCTCGCGGCGTCCGATATGCGGCTCATGGCGATGCGCGGGGAAAGAGGCGGGCGGCGGATGGTGGACTCCGCCGTCAAGGCGCTGGGGTCCGACGATCATCCCGGAGCGAGCCCGCCCAGCCCGACCAAGGCGCTGATGGACCTGATTCGGGTGGTGATGCGGTCGGGCGCGCCGCAGCTGCGGCTGCGGGTCGCGACCGCGATCCTGATGACCCTGTTCGGCAAGGCGTTGGGCGTCGCCGCGCCGGTGATGCTCGGCCTGGCGGTGAATCGTTTGTCGGAAGGCCAGGGGCAGGCCGCGGCCATCGGCTGGAGCTTCGCCGCCTTCGCGGCCGGCTGGGCCTTGGTTCGCTTCTTCTCGACCGTGATGCCGCAGCTGGCCGACGTGACCTTCGCGCCCGTGCGCGCGGCGGCGCAGAAGACGCTGGCGACCGAGACCTTCTCCCACGCGCTGAACCTGTCGCTCGACTTCCACCAGACGAAGCCATCCGGCGCCATGTCGCGAACCATGGACAGGGGCGTGAGGGCGGTCGAGTTCCTCCTGCGCATCCTCGCCTTCAACATCGCCCCGACCATGGTGGA
>Ga0196964_10000085_pt1 | contig 64547 bp, 44 predicted proteins | sample S1_10metaG_FD_148615 | JGI IMG/M metagenome (GOLD analysis project Ga0196964, IMG submission 148615) | Soil microbial communities from Anza Borrego desert, Southern California, United States - S1_10 | ecosystem: Environmental > Terrestrial > Soil > Desert | place: USA: California | collected...
TCGGAGATGATCTTTACGGAATTTATTTTTTTTGCTTTTTCAAGTTTGCTTCCCGCATCCTCACCGACTACCAGGTAATTCAATTTGGAACTGACCCCACCCAGGATATGCCCGCCGTTTTCTTCCACCATCGCTTCAGCTTCGCTTCGTTTTAACGTAGGGAGGGTGCCGGTAAACAGGAAACTGAGACCAGATAGATTATCACTGCTGGCTAATTGTTTTTTCTCATTTTTAAGCTTTAATCCCAGCTTTTCCAGTTGCGCCAGCATGCGGATATTATCCTTGTTGCTGAAAAAATGATAAACACTGCCGGCAACTTTCGGACCGATATCTTCCAGTTGCCTGAGATCCTCATCGGAAAATTGCTGCAGATCGAGTAAATGTTCAACAGCCTGTGCCAGGGTCTTGGCGGTTGTTTCTCCGACAAAACGGATACCCAGGGCAAAGATCAATCGATGAAGGGGCTGTTTTTTAGAATTGTTTATTGCCTGTTGCAAATTGTCAATTGATCGCGGTCCATATCCTTCCCATGTTGCGATCTCGTCAAAATCAAGTTCATAAATGCCAGGTATATCTTTCAATAACCCGGCTGCATAGAATTTGCGGATATTGGCGTCTCCCATACCCCGAATATCCATGGCATCTTTGCTTACAAAATGAATGATCCGTTCAACCACCTGTGCGGGACATTCAATATTTACGCAACGCCAAACCGCTTCGCCTTCTTCTTTAAATAATTTGCTGTCACACACCGGGCAGTTTTTGGGGAACACGATCTTTTTTTCATTTCCTTTCCTGGCTTCCGCCAATGATTTCACGATATACGGGATCACATCGCCGGCTCGCTCCACCAATACCTGGTCGCCGATCTTAAGGTCTTTCTCCCGGATGACATCTTCATTGAAAAGAGAAATGGATGTAACAGTTACTCCTCCAATAAATACAGGTTCGATCTTCGCCACCGGCGTTATAGAACCTGTCCTACCCACCTGGAATTCCACATTGAGTAATTTACTGGTGCCCTGTCTTGCCTTGAATTTGTAAGCGATCGCCCAGCGGGGATGGTGCGTTGTCATCCCCATTTTATCCTGGAGCTCCAACTCATTTACCTTGATCACCATGCCGTCGATCTCGTAAGGAAGCTCATCTCTTTTTTGCTCAAATTGATTGCAGTATTTTATTACGGCTTCAATTCCCTGGAAGACTTTCTTTTCTTTTTCTGGGCTTCGAAATCCCAATTCCCATAACAATTTTAGTGTACCGGAATGCGTAGTCAGTTCAACTGGCGTCTTCTTCCCTTTATATAATGAATAATAACTGATATTATAAACGAATGCCTCCAGGTTTCTACGCGCGGCTTCGGTGGGATCTTTGATCCGTAACGTACCGGCGGCGGCATTCCTGGGATTCGCAAGAGGTGCAAATCCCTGCTCAGTCAACTGTCTATTATATGCAACGAAATTATTTTTGTTAATCAGTACTTCCCCGCGTATCTCGACTGTCTGTATTCCGTAATCCGAAAATTTTGCCGATAGCGGAAGACTCCGGATCTGTTTGATATTGGTAGTGACCTCATCTCCTTCTACTCCATCGCCCCGTGTTGCTCCGCGAACCAGCATGTCATCCTCATAGATCAATGAAATACTTCCACCATCGAATTTTGGTTCAACACAATATTCTATGGCTTTTAATCCGGTCAATTCCTTCGCTCTTCGATCAAAATCGATCATATCCTCGCTGCTGTATGAATTGTCCAGGGACAACATGGGCACGAGGTGTTGCACCGTTGGAAACTCTTTTGTCAATCCTTTTGCCACTCTTTGTGTGGGTGAATCGCGAGTTACCAGTTGCGGCTTTTCTTTTTCGATCTTTTCCAGTTGTTTATAAAGCTGGTCGTATTCAAAATCCGCTATCAGGGGATCATTCAAAACGTAATAACGATACTCATGAAAACGAAGTACATTTCTCAGCGATTCAATTTCCTTCGCAAAAAGATCTTTATCAATTCCTTTCAGGAATGTCCGGGTTTGAGCTTGTAATGATTTTGTTTGTTCTGAGGAATACATTGGAGTAAAAATAATAGCTTCTCTACTTTTCTTTGCCTTGATGCAAAGAAAAGTAGCAAAAGAAAAATCAAGCCGCTGAATGCCTCCGGCCAGCGAGCCAGCCAGCGCGCCCGTTAGATGAGAACCCAATCTCCTAAATCAGCCTTTATCATGGCCGGAACAAATTCAAAAACATTCCTGTGCGTGATATTCGAAAACTCCCCACCGCGCTGCATTGCGTTTTGGTTTTCCTAATCTTGAGTGATTCTCTTTAACAGAACGCAATGAGGCGCCTGAAATTTTCACTATTCGAAATGTTTACGCAGAGCACATTTAAAGAAATCTCGACCGCCTTATTTTCTGCTACCACAAATTCGTTTGCACCCAGATTGTTTCCAGCAGAAAATACCAGCGGCCGGGAAAGTTCAATTACGCAATAAACGTAAGCTTCCACCTATTTTCCAAAAGCGGAGTGCGCTAATCGCCAATTTGCCATAGGGAATAATCGAAGAGGAAGACTGTGCCGCATCAAATTGGCTTGACTTTTTGGCTCCACCTTTTTGGTCAAGCAAAAAGGTAGAAAAATCTCCTAATGTGTTTAAAGTACATATTCCTTATCTTCGGAGACAATTGACTTGCTATGAAGAAATACCTGGGGCTGATCGGTGGGTTAATAATTACATTTTATAGTTCCGCGCAACTCCTCACCTGGACACCTTCCTTCGCGAAGGATAATGATAATATCACCATTGTCATGGATGCTTCAAAAGGCAACCAGGGACTATTGAATTACAATCCCACTTCTGATGTGTATGTGCACATTGGACTTATTACTGATTCAAGTACCAGTTCGACCAACTGGCACTATGTGAAGTTTGCCTGGGGAACCCCAGTTTCACAAGCACAGGCTACTTATATCGGCAGTAATAAATGGAGCTATACTATTTCAGGAAGTATCCGGAGTTTTTTTGCTGTCACGCCCGGGGTAGGAATTAAAAAGATCGCGATCCTTTTCCGGAACGGCAATGGATCGGTGGTTCAGCGAAATGCTGACGGAAGTGACATGTATGTACCTGTTTACACTACTGCTCTGGCAACCCGTTTCACTGTCCCGCCATTTCAGCCGACCTATAATCCTATCCCCGAACCAATAAATAAACAGGTAGGCGATAATATTGCAGTTACTGCAATAAGCAACCAGTTTTCCGACATGCGCCTGTTCCTGAATGGAGTTCTGATTCATCAAGTGCCAAATGACACTACGATCTCAGCCAACCCGGTCCTGACCCAGGTTGGATTGAACAGGATCATTGTAAAGGACAGTCTCTCGGGAGTTAATACATATGATACGCTGACTTTTTTTGTTACTCCTCCTATCAATATCGCCCCGTTGCCTCCGGGTGTAAGAGATGGGATCAATTATGAGCCCGGCAATACTTCAGTGGTATTAGCACTATATGCACCGCAAAAAAACCGCGTTTCTGTGATCGGGGAGTTCCCGGGAAGTAGCTGGTCCGAACAATCGAATTATGTAATGAACAAAACCCCCGATGGCAATCACTGGTGGTTGAGAATAACAGGGCTTACTCCAGGAACGGAATATGCCTTTCAGTATTTAGTGGATGGGGTGATCAAAACGACAGATCCCTATGTTGAAAAGATCCTGGATCCCAATGGGGATGCGCAGATCCTGCCGACCACATATCCTGGCCTGAGACCCTATCCTTCTGGAACTACAGGAATCGTAGGGATCGTACAAACCAATGCTCCTGCCTATACATGGGCTGTAAATAATTTTTCAAGGCCGGATAAAAGAACCCTCGTGGTTTATGAGTTACTCTTGCGTGATTTTCTCGCGGCCCACGATTGGAAAACTCTCCGGGATACATTGAATTATCTGAAAAATTTAGGCGTGAATGCGATCGAGATCATGCCATTCAATGAATTCGAGGGGAACAGCAGCTGGGGATATAACCCGAATTTCTTTTTTGCCCCTGATAAATATTATGGTCCTAAAAACAACCTGAAAGAATTCATCGATTCCTGCCATAAAAAAGGGATTGCGGTGATCATGGACCTGGTGCTAAACCACGCTACTGGTACTTGTCCCCTGGCTGCATTATATTGGAACAGTGCATTGAACCAGCCCGCGGCAAATAATCCCTGGTTCAATGTAACAGCGCGGCACCCGTATAATGTATTTAATGACTTCAATCATGAAAGCCTGGCCACCCGCAATTTTACCAGCCGGGTTGCAGAACATTGGCTCCAGGAATATAAGCTGGATGGTTTTCGCTGGGATCTTTCCAAAGGCTTTACCCAGAATAATCAATGCGGAGGAAGCACCACGGATGAGGGCTGTTTTGCCAATTACCATGCAGACCGGGTAGCAATCTGGAAAAGATACTATGATACCATGCAATTAAAATCCCCCGGTTCGTATTGCATACTTGAGCATTTTGCCGCCAATACAGAAGAAACAGAATTATCCAATTATGGAATGATGCTTTGGGGTAATGCTGCCTTCCAGTTCCAGGAAGCTTCCATGGGCTTTTTAACCAATTCCAATTTCGATCACCTGTTGCATAATGTGAGGGGTTGGACAAATCCTTACCTGATTGGTTATATGGAAAGTCATGATGAAGAAAGAATGATGTTCAAGAATCTAAATTCCGGTAATTCATCGGGTGGATACAATATTCGGGACCTGAACACCGCGCTGAAGCGGATCGAAATGAGTGCAGCATTCCTGTTGAATATACCAGGACCAAAAATGATCTGGGAATTCGGGGAACTTGGATTTGATTTTTCCATCAACCACTGTGTGGACGGATCAATAAATAATAATTGCCGACTCGATCCCAAACCGATCCGTTGGGATTACCTGCAGGTGATCCAGCGAAAAAGGCTATTTGACATCTACAGCAGCCTGCTAAAACTCCGGGCGCATAACTGGTATAAAGATGTGTTCACAGCGAATAATGTAAATATCACCCGCAGTATGGCTGGCGATATCAAATGGCTTACTGTTCGCAGCGCGACAGATAGTTCGGATCTCGTTGTGATCGGGAATTTTGATGTTACTGCTAAATCAACCAGTTTCAGTTTCCCTGTTTCAGGCACCTGGTATGATTATTTGAATGGGAACACGATCTCTGCCTCTGGAGGCTCGCAAACCATCAGCTTACAACCCGGGGAATTCCATGTTTACCTGAACCGTAACCTGGTTAATGCGGTTGTGACCCCGGTGAACAATGTGAACCGGAATGAAAATGAATTGAGCATCCTTGTCTATCCTAACCCTTTCCAATCATCTTCGCTTATCGAAGTGAATATTCCTGAAAGCGGTAATACGGAGATCATTCTCTTCGATGATAAAGGACAAAAACTGAAAATTGCTTTTTCTGGTTTCCTGGCAAAAGGGAAACACCGAATTGGATTGAGTAAAGCACTAGGTCGTTTGCCTTCGGGTCTATACCTGTTGAAAGTACATTCAAAGAACAGGACAGCCTCAATTAAAATCACCATCTGATAAACCTCTTTACATGGATAAAACGTTGCGTTTGAAGACCGCTGAAATTGAGAAGATCAGTCATCTTGACTATTTCAATATTGCCATTTCGGTGGATTGCGTCATTTTTGGTTATGAGAACAAGGAATTGAAGGTATTACTTATCAAATCAGACCTGGAGGAATTTGAAGGCCTTTATTCTTTGTTAGGAGACCTGATCAAGCCGGACGAGGACCTCGATATGGCCTCATATCGGATTTTGAAAGCGCGAACCGGCATGCAGGACTTGTACCTGGAGCAGGTACATGCTTTTGGCACGTTAGACAGGCATCCGTCGGGACGGGTGATCACAATTGCCTATTATTCGCTGATAAATATCAAACATCATAAGCTGCAATTAAGCCATAATGAATTGCACTGGCACTCCGTCAGGGATATTAGAAAACTGGCGTTTGATCACAAACTGATCCTGGACATTTGCCTGCAACGGTTAAGGCAACAGGTGATGGAAAACCCGGTAATATTTAACCTGCTTCCTGAAAAATTTTCGCTGCGTGAACTGCAGGAGCTTTATGAATCCATTCTTGGCCTGGAACTGGATCGCCGAAACTTCCGGAAAAAAATATCGGTCAAGGACTGGCTGGTTGATCTCGAAGAAATGGAGATGAACGTACCGCATCGCCCGGGGAAATTGTATTCATTGAAGCAACAGTTCAGGAAAAAGAGCAAAAGAAGCCAGTTGGTCTAAAACTGCTGGATATAAGGTTGGCCTTTTTAATTTGGGAAAATAAAGACTGGTTGTCCTAATCGTGTTTTCCGGAACAATCGAAGCATTCTTTTGGAAGATGAGTTTTGTTTAATTAAATTTCACCCGAGATATGCCGATAATGCTTTTCCGGCTAAGAACTAAAAACCATCTAATTATTCGTGGAAAAGTTGATTTTTGATATATCCAAGTTAAGTTATAAATTTAGTTTGTACTAGGCGGCTAGTCTCAGAATAAATACGCCTTATCTATGATACGCCTGATGCATTATTGAGCGGCGAATATTTTTTATGACCAGGATTTTGAAGTGAACAAATTCAAAATATCTGTACCCCTGTTAATGCTGCCTTGTTGATCGGACTCTGTTTCAAAGCTGAATTTTCGACATACACCTTTTAAAATGATTGCTTATGAATTCCAAGAAACTACTTACTGCTTTATTCTCCGCAATCTTCTGTTTTTCTATCCATGCTGCGAATGCACAGGATAAAACAATTACCGGAAAAGTTACAGATTCAAAAGACGGATCACCGGTAGCAGGCGCTTCAGTAGCTGCTAAGGGAACGAGAACCGGTACTTCTACAGCCGTGGATGGCACATTCAGAATCACTGTTCCGGGAAGTGTTACTATCCTGGTAATAAGCTCCGTGGGCTATGGGGTTCAGGAAGTTGATGTTTCGGGAAAAACTTCAGTAGAAATTTTACTGGTAGCCAGTCCCGGAGGTCTTTCCGAAGTCGTAGTTACCGGATACGGTACAGTTAGGAAAAAAGATCTCACCGGTTCAGTAGCCAGTGTAAGAGCAAAAGATTTCAATAAAGGGGTAGTTACTTCCCCTGATCAATTGATACAGGGTAAAGTAGCCGGACTGCAAATTATCAATAATAGCGGCCAGCCTGGTGGAGCTGCAACGATCAGGATACGGGGAACAGGCTCGGTTCGGGCAGGCAATACACCCCTGATAGTTGTTGATGGTGTTGCTTTAGAGGGTGGAGCAGGCCGTCCCGGACTTGGATTAACTGCCTTTGGGGCAAGTCCTGCCGGAAACCCGCTGAACTTCATTAACCCCAATGATATTGCGAGTATCGATATACTGAAAGATGCGTCTGCTTCTGCGATCTACGGGTCAAGGGGGGCCAACGGAGTAATACTGATTACAACGAAAAAAGCATTGGCAGGTGCCCCAATCGTTGAAGTTGGTTATTCTGTTGGTACATCCAGGATCTCTGAAAGGCTGGATGTTCTTTCAGGTGATGAATACAGGGCTGCACTTAGCAGCTATGGATTAACAACAGGAAATTATGGAGCCAGTGTAGATGCTTTTGACGAAATTCTTCAAACCGGGATGACTCACAATTTAAATGTGGCCGCAAGCGCAGGAAATGAAAACAGCCGGTACAGGTTTTCCGCCAGCATGCTGGATGAGAAAGCCATTATTAAAGAATCGGACCTGCTTAAATATGCAATTGGCTTAACAGGAAACTTTAGATTGCTGAATAACCGTAAACTTGGTTTGGATGTGATGCTAAATACCTCACAGGTCAATGAAAATGTAGTACCGATCACGAACGACGCCGGGTTTGAAGGAAACTTGATTGCCCAGGCACTGCAGTGGAACCCTACACATGCACTTATTAAGCCTGACGGGACTTACTGGATCCAACCCCAGTTTGGCGCAAGCTCGATCAATCCATTGTGGTTTCTCCAGATGTATGAGGATAAGGTACATACTTCTACCATTTTCGGAAGCCTTTCTCCTTATTATAAATTCACCAAGGATTTCGAGTACAGGTATCTCTATTCTCTCAATCAAAGTGAGGGTGACAGAAAGGCGATGGTAGGGAGGCAATTACTGAATATTGACAGGTATAAAGACAGAGGTTTTGCTGCGATTGCCGAAAACCGGGTGAGAACGCAACAGCACACACATACCCTGAATTATTTTGGCCAGTTGGCAAGCAACCTGAACTTAAATGCAGTGGCCGGTTTTGAGTATACCAAATTCGAATATAAGAACAGTAACATTACTGCCCAGGATTTCCAGGACATCGGCATTCCTTATTACAACATGCTTGGTTATTCAACCGTGTCGTCAAGAACGGTTAATCACTCAGAAGGTATAAACAGCGAGCTTCAGTCTTACTTCCTGAGAGGCGCTTTTAACCTCAAAGATAAATACATGCTTACCGCCACGATCAGGGCCGATGGATCCAGCAAGTTCGGTACAGATAACAAGTATGGTTATTTTCCCTCTTTCTCTGCTGCATGGAATATCAGCAGCGAAGATTTTATGAATACTATAAATGTTATTAATAATGCCAAGCTGAGAGCCGGCTGGGGGCAAACAGGCAACCAGGAATTTCCGGCAGGTGCATCTCAAAACAGAACGGTAATAACAGGACCTGGGGCTTTACAGCAGGTAAATCTTGGAAACACCGGTTTAAAATGGGAAACCTCAACAATGACCAATATTGGACTTGACCTTGGGTTTATGAATAACAGACTTAATGTAACTATGGATTATTTCAACCGGGAAACCGAGGATGTCCTTTTTGAATTTGACTTTCCTGTTCCCGGGGGTTCCAACGCCAGGCAGTGGAGAAACACCCCTATTATGATTAACAACAAGGGCTTTGAATTTTCTGTAAATGCAAGTGTGCTGAACAAAAGAGAGATGAACTGGAACCTGGGGGTAAATACAGCGTTTTTGAAAAACAATGTTACCGGTGTCGGTGAAGGTTCCTACAATACCGGTGCGTTGCATGGACAAGGGACGACAGGGGCTTATGCTCAAAGAATAGCAGATAACCATCCGCTGAATGTTTATTTTTTACGCAACTTCCAGGGAATAGATAAAGCTACGGGACAAGCCATTTATGAACAGGATGGGGATGTTTCATTCTACCAGGATAAGTCACCAAATCCCAATTTCCTGTTGGGTATCAGCACGGACTTCAGCTACAAACAATGGTCATTGGTCATTAATATGAACGGGGCATATGGCCATTACCTGTATAATAATACTGCACAATCAGTCGTCCCAATTACTAATATGGGTACCCGTAATGTTGCCTCTTCTTTAATTGGTGGTGTAAGGGAAGATCTTTCTAATCCCATTACTTCATCCAACCGGTTCCTCGAAAAAGGCGACTATCTTAAATTGGCCAATGCCACGGTCTCTTATAATCTAGGCAGTTTTGTAAAATTTGTTCGCAGCTCAACGATTGCACTCACGGGACAAAATCTTTTTGTAATTACAGATTTCACAGGTTTTGACCCGGAAGTAAATGTTGATAAAAATATAAACGGAATTCCTTCACTGGGTATTGAGTATGTGCCATACCCTACAGCTAGAAGGTTCCAGTTAAGTATAAATTTTGGATTATAAACTATAAAAGCATTGCAGTATGAAAATTAAAAAAATCCTTTTGATATCCCTGCTTTCAGTTTTCCTGGCAGCATGCACCAAATTGAAAGAAGAGTTCAGAAGCGAGATCGCTGTTGACCCCATTTCAGGCGGAGGGGCAGGAAATCCAGCCTCTTTATTGCAGGGAGCATATAATTCACTGAATAGTCCCTTTGTTGACCAAACCCGCTGGTGGGCCTGCCAGGAACATACCTCTGATGAATGTGTAGGGCCAACCCGTGGCGGCGACTGGGATGACAATGGTATCTGGAGAGTATATCATAATCACCGGTGGACATCTGAACATGGGTTTTTAACCGCAACCTTCCGGGAATTAGCGCAGGCCCAATTTGCCGCTACTGTTGTACTGGATAATAATCCCTCTCCACAACAGGCTGCCGAAGCAAAGTTCATCCGGGCTTTGGCTATGTGGGCATCATTAGACGGTTGGGACCAGGTTCCATTCAGACCTACATCATTGGGGGATATTAGCAACACACTTCCGGAAACCAAAAAAGGTACAGATTGCGTTGACTTTCTCATCAGCGAGTTGAATGCAGCCATGCCCAACCTGCCTGCAGGAAATGGTATTGGCCGGGCATCTCAAAATGCAGCCAGGGCATTATTAATGAAACTTTATCTCAACAAGGGTGTATATGCCAATCGCGCGACTCCCACTTTTTCACCGGCAGATATGAACCAGGTGATCTCACTGGCTGACCAGATATTGGCGACTTTTCCAGCATATCCCGGTGGATTTACCAGTAACTTCTTTGACAATTTTGCTCCTAATAACGATGTGATCGGTACTGAGCTTGTCTACACTTTAAGGCATGATAACGCAAGCGGTACAGGTGGCAATAACCAGTCCCGCTGGTATTGTGGTCTTCACTACAATCAAAATCCCAGCGGCTGGAATGGTTTTACCACTCTTGGAGATTTCTATGATGCCTTTAGTCCGAATGATAGGAGAAGAGGCGGTGGCAATACCGGACCTGGCGATTTCGGATATTATGCAGGTCTGACAAATGTAACGGGCCTCCGTGTAGGCTTACTGTTTGGTCAACAAAAAAATGCTGCAGGTGCAAACTTACTTGACAGAAAAGGCAATCCTCTTTCATTTACCAAAGAAGTGCTTTTGAAAGAAACCGGCAACAACCTGGAAGTAACAGGTATCCGTGTAATGAAATACGTTCCTGACCTGGTGAACAATTTCCCCGCGAATAATGAGTATGTAGTTTTCAGGCTTGCTGATATTTTGCTGATGAAGGCTGAAGCTATTCTTCGTGGAGGTACTCCTACCCTGGGCCCCGGGGGATATGGTGCTACCGCCACAGCAATTGTTAACAATATTCGTACGCATCCATCGAGAGGCCTTACTCCACTGGGAGTAGTCACCCTGGATGATGTTTATAAAGAAAGAGGTTTTGAGTTGTACTGGGAAAGTTGGAGAAGAAATGATATGATCCGGTTCGGTAAATTCCTTGCTACCCGCACACTGAAGCCCACAGTGAGTGATAATGCCCGGCTTTTGTTCCCGATCCCCAATGAACAATTGGTGATTAATCCAAACCTTGTACAAAATCCGGGTTATTGATCGTTGTACAACAGTTAGAATAGCATAGCAGTTCGAAAAAAGAGGCTGTCGAAAACAAGGCAGCCTCTTTCAGTTTTTTTGTGTTATTCAATATGCAAATCTGTTTTATACATTTGAGAAAATGTTCCGTCACTGAAAACAATTGTAATGGCGCTGAAGATTTTATGGTATTGGTTATTGATACTTTTCATTAGTTCCTGTCAGGACAGCAAAACAGATCCTCCGCCTCTTTTTATACTCCAGGAACAGACAGGAATAGATTTTGAAAATAAGATTTATAATACTCCTGATTTTAATATTTTCAGCTACCGCAATTTTTATAACGGGGGCGGAGTCGCCATCGGGGACATTAATAATGATGGGCTGGCCGATGTTTTCTTCACAGCCAATATGGGTGGTAATAAACTTTACGTAAACAAAGGACACTGGCGTTTCGAAGATATATCGCTGAAAGCAGGATTTACAGAAAAAAAAGACTGGAGCACAGGGGTTGTTTTGGTTGATATCAATGCTGACGGCTGGCTTGATATCTTCGTCTGCAACGCGGGTTATATTGAAGGCAGGAAGCCCAAATGCCAACTCTTCATTAACAATCATGACCTGACATTTACAGACAAGGCTGCTGAGTACGGGCTGACCAACGAAGGAGGCTATACCACTCATGCCGCATTTTTTGATTATGACCTGGATGGAGACCTGGATTGCTTTATCATCAACAACAGCTTTATTCCAGTAAACACGTTGAATTATGCGAATAAACGAGCATTAAGGGCATCGGACTGGCCGGTAGCTGATTTCCTGAAAGGGGGCGGAGATCATTTTTACAGGAACGATAATGGAAAATTTGTTGATATCAGCAAAGAAGCCGGTGTTTACGGAAGCCTGATCAGCTTCGGGCTTGGAGTAACAGTAGGCGATGTAAACGGGGATCATTATCCTGATATTTATGTTTCCAATGATTTTTTTGAAAGAGACTATCTCTACATCAATCAACAGGATGGAAGCTTCAAAGATGAATTGGAAGAGTGGGTGCAGCATATCAGCCATTCCTCTATGGGAGCTGACATGGCTGATGTGAACAACGACGGGTACCCCGATATTTTTACTACCGATATGCTGCCCGGCGATGACTACCGGCTGAAAACCACCACCTCGTTTGACAACATAGATGTGTATCGCCTGAAACAAAAATCAGGCTTTTACAACCAGTTTACACAAAATACACTGCAGGTAAATAACCAGAATGGCAAGTTCATGGAAACTGGATTTTATAGCGGTGTGGCTGCATCTGACTGGAGCTGGGGAGGCCTGGTCTTTGATGCGGATAACGATGGCCTCTCCGATATTTTTGTCTGCAACGGCATTTGGAATGATGTCACTGACCAGGATTTTATTGACTTTTTTGCCAATGAACTTTATCAAAAAATGGTGCTGACGGGCGAGAAAGAACAATTTGATGCGATCGTGAACAAGATGCCCAGTGTGCCGATCCCCAATAAGTTTTTTCGTAACCTGGGGAACCTGCAATTTGCGGATGAAGGCATTAAGGCAGGTTTGTCACAGCCCTCATTTTCCAACGGCTCTGCGTACGGGGACCTGGATAATGACGGCGATCTTGACCTGGTGGTGAACAACGTAAATGCAAAGGCCTTTATTTATAGAAATCAAAGCCGGGAACAAACCGAAAATAATTTTATCGGTATTAAACTGAATGGAACAAAAGAAAACAGGTATGCAATTGGCGCTAAAATAAAAATTTATAAAGGCTCCGAGGTCATTTACCGTGAACAAATTCCCACCCGCGGTTTTCAATCCTCCGTGGATTATACGCAGGTCATTGGTGTCGGCAAGGGAACGGTGGATTCAATGGCAATTATCTGGATGGACCGAAGCGAAACAAAATTTATTTCTCCCGGCATCAACACATTTCATGAAATAAGCTATCAGCCGGGTGACCCGGCAGCGGGAGATCCATTGGTAAGTACGAAAATGCTTGAAATAATTAACACAACAGCATTTGAGAAACACACAGAAGATGATTTCATTGATTTTTATAATGAGCGAAATATCCCCGTAATGCTCTCCCGGGAAGGTCCGAAAGCCGATACTGCAGATATCAATGCTGACGGGCTCACCGATATATTCATTGGCGGGGCAGCGGGCCAGCCGGGACAATTTTACCTTCAAACTTCGGACGGACTGATTAAAAAAGAAAGCCCTTCGCTGGATGCCGACAGGCAATTTGAAGATGTGACTTCATTATTTTTTGATTGCGATGCCGACGGCGATAAAGACCTGTTTGTTGGTGCAGGAGGCAACGTACAGCCACCGGGCAGCGCCTGGTTGCAGCACCGGTTATATATAAATGATGGCAAGGGAAATTTCAGCAGGATGATCAATGCATTTCCCGAAAATAAAATGAATGTTGCCATTGCTGTTGCCGCGGATATAGATGAAGACGGAGATCTGGATCTTTTTACGGGAGGAAGAAGCATACCGCAGAATTATGGAGTAATGCCTGAAAGTTATTTATACCTAAATGACGGCACCGGGAAATTTACCATTCTGCTTTCGGAAAAAATAGGCATGGTAACTGACGCGGTGTTTGCTGATGTTACCGGCGACAGCAAAAAAGAATTGGTAGTGGTTGGAGAATGGATGGCGCCAAAATTATTTTCATTAAGCGGTAACAGTCTTCTCGAAGTAAAATCCGACCTGTCAGGCATGCACGGTTGGTGGCAAACAATTACCGTCGCAGACCTTGACAACGATCATGACTATGACCTGGTGCTTGGCAATATTGGTGAAAACTGTTACCTGAAACCATCTTCTGCAGCACCGGTGAAACTTTGGATTAACGATTTTGATCAGAATGGATCATTGGACAAAATCGTAACACGAACTATTGATAAAAAAGACATGCCCGTATTTTTGAAAAGAGAATTAACAGAACAATTGCCATCATTAAAAAAACAAAATCTGAAAGCCGCAGCGTATGCAAAAAAGTCAATCCAGGATCTTTTTAACAAACAAATTGTGAACAAATCGGCTGTGACCCTCTTCAATTACCCGTCCAGCTGTATTGCATTGAACCAGGGCGACGGTAAGTTCTTTGTTCAGAAATTGCCGGTATTTGTTCAGTTATCCAGTGTGAATGCAATTGTAATTACGGATGTAAATAAGGATGGAAAGATTGATCTCATCATGGGCGGCAATAATTTTTATTTCCAGCCGCAATTTTCCAGATTGGATGCCAGTTATGGGCATGTGCTCATCAATAGGGGGAATGCAAAGAACGGAGGCATTCAGTGGGAATGGGTGAAGCCTGCAATATCCGGGTTTGAATTAAAAGGCCAGATCAGGGATTTACTTTTTCTGCCAGGCAACGAAATCAAACTGCTGGTATTACAAAATGATCAGTATCCTGTTTTATACAAATTGAATACGAAATGAGTAAAATGATATGATGGCCGCAGGTTTAAATAACATTGCAAACAAAGCAGGCGGTCTTTTGATATTATTTTCACTCATTGCCTGCGGCACTGATAACAACAAGAAAAAGCAAGCTCCGCTCTTTGACGTGCTGGATCATAAAAGAACCGGGCTTCACTTCAGCAATAAACTGACCTCAACACCCCGGTTTAATATGCTTAAGTACATGTATTTCTATAATGGGGCGGGAGTGGGGGCCGGCGACTTTAATAATGATAACTTAATTGACCTTTTCTTCGCTTCGAACCAGTCGGAAAATAAACTTTTTCTCAACCAGGGAGATCTCCGGTTTAAAGATGTTACGGCATCTGCACAAATCCCCAATGACGGAGCCTGGTCAACAGGAGTTTCTGTTGCCGATGTAAATGACGATGGGCTACTTGATATTTATGTTTGCCGGGTGGGCAGCTATGAAAAATTGCAGAGCCGCAACCAGCTATTAATATGCAAGGGGGTAGACAAACAGGGAATCCCTTTTTATGCAGATGAAGCCAAAAAATATGGGGTTGATTTTTCCGGCTTCAGCACCCAGGCGGCTTTCCTGGATTATGATTTGGATGGCGACCTGGACATGTTCCTGCTTAATCATTCATTGAGGTATAACAGTACGTTTGCTCCTCGCAGCAGTTATGACAGCACGGTTGATTCGCTATCGGGAGATATTTTATTCCGCAACGACGGTGAACAATTCACCGATGTTTCAGCACAGGCCGGGATTCACCAAAGCATAATAGGATATGGGCTGGGCGTGGTGGTATCAGATATCAACCTCGATGGTTGGCCGGATATCTATGTGGGGAATGATTTTCATGAAAACGATTACCTCTATATCAATAATAAAAAGCAGGGATTTACGGAAGAACTGACCAGCCGAACGATGCACACCAGCCAGTTTTCCATGGGAGTGGATGCAGCTGATATTAATAATGATGCCTGGCCCGATATTGTTGCAGCTGATATGCTCCCCTCAGATCCATATATCCTTAAAAGATCTCTGGGCGAAGATGAATACAATACTTTCCGGATCAAACTTCGCTTTGGATATAATCACCAGTATGCCCGAAATACATTACAGCTGAATTTGGGAAACGGTTTGTTTAGCGAAACCGGGCTTTATTCCCAAGTGCATGCTACCGATTGGTCCTGGGCCACCCTGCTCATGGATTTTGACAATGACGGCTTAAAAGATCTTTTTGTTTCCAACGGAATTCCAAAACGGTTAAATGATATTGACTATGTAAATTATGTTTCCAATGATGAGATCCAGGCCAAGATCAGAAGCAACCAGATGGGGGAAAAAGACATGGCTCTGATTGACAAGTTTCCGCAAATAAAATTACCCAACCGGTTTTTTAAAAATAAAGGAGCTGCTCTTTTTGAGGATGTGGATGCACTGATAAATGGCAATACCGATACCTATTCTAACGGAGCTGTATATGCAGATCTGGATAATGATGGCGACCTGGATATCATCGTCAATAATATTGACGAGCCGGTTTTAATGTATCAGAACAAATCAAGCGATGGGGAAAATAACCGATCCGTCCAGTTACAACTTAAAGGACCAACAGGTAACAGAAATGCTCTCGGAACAAAACTGATCATTTTTGCTGACAGCAATATTCTCACTTATGAAAAATATCCCGTTCACGGGTTTCAGTCCGGCATGGAACTGCCCCTGCATGTCGGGTTGGGTAATATCGAACCCGATTCAGCCTTCCTGGTATGGCCCGACAATACTTTTCAGTCCATCAGCCTAACCACCGATTCAATTTTTCAGCCAATCAGTTACCGCCAGGAGTTGCCAAAATTCGATTATTCTACATTCGCCAATTTTAATAAGCCTCTTAGTGAGGGATTTCAGGACATAACCGGGGAAATAAACCTTTTATTCGGGCATAAGGAAAATGAATTTGTTGAATTTGACCGGGAACCGCTTATGCCCTTTATGGTTTCAAGAGAAGGCCCGGCCCTGCAAACCGGCGATATAAATAATGATGGGCTCGATGATTTCTTTATCGGTTCGTCAAAATGGGAAAAAAGCGCTGTGTTTGTTCAACTGCAAAATGGAACATTCAAGAAAACAGCTCAACCGGCACTGGATTCCGACAGTACTTATGAGGATGTGGATGCCTGCTGGGCGGATGTAAACAATGATGGTTTCAGTGACCTGGTGGTCGCTAGCGGGGGCAATGAATTTTATGGGACCAGTGAGTACCTGTCGCCCAGGCTGTATTTAAATGACGGGAATGGTTTTTTGAGAAAAAGAGCAGGAGCTTTCGAGAATATTTTAATGACCGCATCTGTAGTTGCTGCAAATGATTTTAATGGTGATGGAAACACGGATCTCTTTATAGGCGGAAGGGCAGTGCCCTGGGAATATGGAAAAATTCCTGAGTCGTATTTATTTCAGAACGATGGCACCGGGAAATTCACAGAAGTAACAAGTACCTATTCAACTGAATTAAGCACTGCCGGTTTTGTAAAACACGCCCTATGGCTTGATTTGGACAAAGACAATGATCTTGACCTTGTGCTTGCTTTGGAATGGGACGGCATTTGTGTTTTTTTAAAAGAGAAAAATAAGTTCATCAAGAAATATATTACCGATAAAAAAGGCTGGTGGAATTTTCTGTTACCCTGCGATGTTGACAGGGATGGAGATATGGATTTTCTTGCCGGTAACCAGGGGTGGAACAGCCGCTTGCAGGCTTCAGAAAAAGAACCGGTTCGTTTTTATTATCATGATTTTGACGCCAATGGTAAAAGCGAACAGGTGATCACCTATTATATCAACGGGAGGGAAATAGCCTTTGCCAATAAAGCAGAACTTGAAAAACAAATGCCTTCCATCAAAAAGAACTATTTATACGCTGAGGATTTCGCGAAAGCTTCATTAAAACAAATTTTCGGCGCAGGCAAACTGGCAAAAGCGGCTGTATTTACTGCTGATTATTTTTCCAATGCAGTGCTGATCAATACCGGTGATCTCAATTTCACTGTTCAGGCACTCCCCTGGCGGTCCCAGCTCACTTCATACAGGGATGCGGCCCTGCTGCATGTCAATAATGACAGCCTTCCTGATATTTTGCTGGGAGGTAATTTTTACCCCAACAATATCCAACTGGGCCGCTATGATGCCGATTATGGATCAGTTCTTATTAACATGGGCAAGGGAAATTTCAAGTATGAACCATTGAACTCGTTACACATAAAAGGCGAAGTAAGACGTATCCGGAAACTCATGCTTGCGGGCAAACGGGAAGCTTTTATAATGGCCAGGAACAATGACAGCCTGGTAGTGATCAGTAAAAAGCACCAGTCACTCAGAAAATAGGATAGTAAATTTTTAATTGCACCACCTGCTCATCGGCAAAATCATATCCATCACTCAAAAACTTTTGAAAAGGTATGGCCATACTGACCAGGCCATGGTCTTTTTTATATGTTTCCAATGCAGTATACACTTTATGCGATTCTCCAAAGGGTCCCTGGTAAGTGGCTTCCAGCAAATTTTTCTCAAAAGGCATCATCTTATACTGGAACGGCTCTGACTCATCAATAGTAATCCTGTTTGTAACACCAATGCTGGCAAATAATATGACCTCATTACCCGACCGCTGGGAATGAAATATCCTCACCCCATTATATCCTGCATTTTTTTTTGCTGCAAAATCGATAAGCTGATCAAAAAGTTTTTTGCTTGCAGCTCTTTTCTCAGCCAGCGGTACAGAAGTGGTGGCAAACAGGAATGCGGTATCCACTACTTTTACCCGCCGGATGTCATACCCGTAAAGTCTTTTTGTGTCATCCACATAATCCGCCAGGCTGGCAAGGCTTTGCAGTGCGTTGGTCTCCAGTTTATTTGTTTTAAACCATTTTTTGAACAGGGTGGTTTTATATGATAATGACAGTAACGATCCGGTTATGTTTGTTGTATCAGGTAACACGGATAATAAAAACTGTTTTTGCTTTGACCCTGAAAAACTGGTCAGCCGGGAACTATAAATGGACAGGTTTTCAATTTGCACTGAATCATTCCCGGCCCTGAGCTTTTTACCTGCTCCATCAATTTGTATATTCAACGAAGAACCTGAAGCTAAAAAAGGATGGTACCATTTTGCGAGATTCACCGGATCTGCAAATTGCTCTGTTGCCCTGAAAACAGGTAGCGCTACCGGGACCGTTTTTTGAACGGTAGTCGGAGTGAATAATGTGGAAATAAACAGCAAAATCAACAGGAACAGGAAAGCAAAAAGTATCTTTTTAGTTCTCACGTCGTAGACAATTTACAAAAACACAAAAATAACTGCTGAAAATATCATTGATACATTTTTGACAAAGCCAGAAATACTCCGTTTGTCCAACCAAAGCCATCCTGGCCGGGATATTCTCCGCCGCCGGCTTCTAAATAAGTGTCAATTACGTTATATTTTTCCATCAGCTTACCGGTACGTTTAAATACATCGGTATTTAATTGTATCCAACGCCCACTTATTTCGGCCGCCAGGTCAGCGTATCCATAGTTTTCCAGTCCTCTAATGGTTATCCATTGCAAAGGCGCCCATCCATTAGGAGCATCCCATTGCTGACCTGTTATATCAAGTGTGCTGACAACACCCCCGGGTTTTAGGAATTTTTCTTTTATCATTGTTGCCACTCGCTGGCCATGATCGGTTGTTGCTATGTTGAAAAAGAGCGGGAACATTCCCGCCAGGCTTGGAATCTCTTTTAGTTTTTTCATCGTGTGATCATAATCAAAATAAAAACCCCGTTCATCATTCCAGCAATATTTGATAATAGCTTCTTTTCTGCTTTGGGAAAGTGACTGGTATTTATCTGCAGTGCGAGACTCCCCTTTCAACCGATACCCATTTGCAATGGTTGTTTCCATATTATAAAGCAGGCAATTCAGGTCAATCGGCAGTATATCCGTGGTGTGAATGCTTGCCAATGAATTTTTTTCTTTAAACCAGCGGCTGCTATAATCCCAACCCGATTCAGCGCCTGCCCGCAGGTGTCTGTACAAAATTTCAGGCCTTTGTGCCGATTGATGAGATAAATTGACATCTTCTCTGTATGATTCGGGCCTTGGTGTTTCATTCTGGTCCCAGTACCGGTTCAATATTTCTCCCCCGGGGAGCAGCATTGAATGCTGTGAGGAAATATTCCCGGTATTTAATTCCTCGCTGCCCTGCATCCAGAATTCATATTCTTTTTCCAGTGACGGCAGATAATGGATCAAAATGTTATTTCCTTTTATTTCAGCCAGCATTTGCACCATCAACGCATAGAAAGGAGGCTGTGACCGACCGATAAAATAGCTTCGGTTTCCATTGGGAATGTATCCCAACCTGTCAATCAGGTAAGAAAAATTTTTTATCATGTTTTCCACCATTTCCGATTTTCCGGAAACCTTCAGACCAAGCATGGTAAAATAACTGTCCCAATAATAGATCTCGCCAAATCTTCCGCCGGGGACAATGTACGGAAAAGGAAGAGGGATCAATGTTCCCTTTTCAGAATGCGGATTTCGGGCCAGCACGTCCCATAGCTTCTCTATATTTTCTTCCACGGGTTTATTGACGTCAGCCTGGTAAGTTGTGGAATAAGAAACCGGTAAATCGAAATTTTCCAGAACAAATTTTTTCAGATCAAAACCCGGCGTATTCTTTTGTTGCCTGTATTTTTCCAGGATGGTTCCAACGGATTGCCTGGGACGGCAATCAACAAATGTTTTTCCATCTGGAAAAATCCTGGATAGCTGTACGTCTTCCAATAACGGATGCAGCTCATTAACATGGATAGTAGATTGCATTTAAGTCGCTGGATTATTATTGGCCGGCCTTCTCATCCTGTAAAACAGGTAAATACAGCAAAGCAAAACAAACAGCGGTATCAAAGCAAAATAAAATGCTTTCTGTCCACCGATATTTTTGAAAAGATACCCGACTAAACGGGAGCCCAGAGTTCCCCCTATCGCTGAAAAGAAAACCAATAAACCAGCCATGGGGCTGTGAAGGGCCTTTTCAGTATGGCTGAGAACAAAAGAGTTCACCAAAGGATAAATGGGGGCTAAGAATAAACCGATTAAGGGAAATACATAAGCAATGACCGGCACATCCTTTAAAGATTGAATGTTCCGAGGTTCAAGATCCTGGGTTTGTGGAAGTACAAAGATCACCATACCGGCCGCACCAACGAGGCAAAAAGCGATGATAAAGTACCAGGCCATCTTTTTAACCAGGCGTGAAGAAATATATCTGCCCAGTGCAATAGATAGAAAGAGGATGATGGTCATATAAATGCTCACCTTTTCAGGCAACAGCAACACTTTCTCATTGAAGCTCGGCATCCAGCTCATGATCCCCTGTTCTGTCATTACATACATAAATGCAGAAATAGCAAACACGACAACCAGGGGCCGTTTAAGCAACTTCAGCATTTCCAGAAAATCTCCTTTTGGGCTTTTACCGGGATTGATATAATTGATTTGAAAACGGGAAAAGAAAAGTACAAGAAAAGAGAGGGCTACTAATCCAGCAAGTACCAGGTAGATGCGAAGCCATGCATCAGGATTAGTGTCACTGTAAAACAGGGGGAAAGCTACGAACCCTGCAGCGATACCGATCATAAACAGGCTTTCAATAGATGACAATAAACTTTCATGTTGTTTTTCAGAATGGGTAACCAGTCCGACCAGCGAATACACGGATACTTTGACAATAGCGAATGAAATGCCCACACAGGCAAATAATATTTTTACGGCTGTGAATGAATTACCCATGTACATGCCAATGCAACCTGCAAATACCAGTGCGAGAGCAGCCAGCATGCCTTTTCGATAACCAAGCCTGGGCAGAAATGAACCAACAAAAAAGGATACGAATGCAATAGAAAGATCTTTGAAAGCCTCTAATGAACTGGCAGAAACTTCATCGACCCCGTACCGATTCTGTGATTTCTGGATAAGTATGCCAACGCTGTTCAAAAGAATGGCAAAAACAAAATAATTGAGAAAAAGCGAAAGCTTGATCTTGAAGTTTGACATGAGCCACTGCTTAAATAACAAAACAAGATAGGTAAAAAGAAAAAACAGCAGCAAAAAACAGTGTACTCATGTCTGGAATGCTGCAGCCATACTTATTATTCGGAACAAGCATCCGGTAATTTTACTGACCTCAAGTTACAGGTTCACTGAAAAGCCAATGTTTAACAGGTAATCAGCAAACGCAGCATCTCCATGTACCCTGGTTCCCGTGATCTTGGTTCTTAGTTTGTCGGAAAAGCTCTGTGTCCGGTTTCGCTGCAGGGCAACCGGAATGGATAAATAGAAATTCATCTTCTGCTTGCTGAACAGAACAGTGGGCTCGGCGGATAAAACATACCCCGGTCTGCGAAAACCTTTTTCACCACCAATCAGATCACTGGAAGGAATAGCCTCAAAGCGAAAGCCTCCTGAAAAATTGAAGTTACCTGTCATATAGCTTGCTCCTGCACGAGCCATATACTGGTCAGGAACACTCATTGTATTGGTGAAATACTGAATGCTCGTTGCCGATGTGGCTCCTCCCCGAGAAGTGGAAACCCCGTTTTGTTCCCTCGGATTGACCAGGTAATAAAAATTTCCATAAAAGGCTGTACGGGTGCTTATATGGTAATAAGCATTCAGTTCTGCCGCGATGCCTGTGCCTCCGTCGCCCAACTGGATGGATTGATCCACAGGACCCAGCACCGTGCTATCCCTGCCACTCGAGCTCAGCTTATGAAAATAATCCTGGTATTGATAATCCCCGGTAGGCAATTTGATGCCCAGCCCCAGTTGCATATTGCCTTTATGGGATTTGACAGGATCAAGTACCCAGCGGTAAATTGAAAAGCGGACATCGCCAATGCCAAATGATCTGGTTTTATTTCTCGCATAAGGGTGGCTGTTGCCGTTGCCATAATGCTCATACATGGAAGAGCGAACATTAGAAATAATTGGCAGATTGAGACTCAGCGACCAGTATTTACTCAATGATCTTGTTGCTGTAAGATCCCAGTTCAAAGAATGATTGATCACTTCAGTCCCATTTTCTATCCGTTCGTGTTGTTCTTCTGTACCAACAAAATGTTTATATGACCTAAAATAACGAGTATTAAAATTAAACGTCCAGTTTTTTGCAGTGCCTGCCCTGGGAGAACTGCAGGTGTTGCCATGGCTTCTTATGGCTACACAACCCTGAGCGTTGGTGGGGCGGCTGCCAAGCAAAAACCAGATAAAGAGCAGGCCATTAATGTATTTCATAAAAAAACATTGGTTTTTTGAAGAATTATTTTTTGAGCTTCAGCCTTGCTGTAATGAATTTCCCGAGACGGGTGCCGGCTTCGTTGCCATGATCATTGTCAAACCGGTAATGAATTCCTCCATATAATCTTGATATGGCCGCTTCCTGCGCTGCCTGGCGAAATGATCTTATCTCCCGGCTTTTAATTCCAAATTCCAACAAGGATGTATCTGTAAATGACAGGTTATCTCCAAACCATTTCGTCATTGTCTCAGCGGCAGCCGCGGAAATAGTAGCATGCCCGCTGGTATGCGACGGAAAAGGAGGTGTTTGGATGTAGGGTTGCCAGTCTGCACTGAGATATTTGTTGATCACACTTTCAGGTCTTACCAGGTTACTTCTGAATTTTTCATCCCAGCAGCTGATGAACCCATCATACAGGGCGATCGAAGTTTCTGCATAAGCAGCTACAGTTGTAGAAAAATCTGCTTTTGCCTTTTGCGCCGCTATGCCTACGATATTCATCCAGTGTCCCGGCGGAGAGAACTTTTTTGTGGCGAACATCACGTGACCGCTTACATTCATCTTAAAAGGATTGTCGTCCCAAAACTCCGCTATGTGCTTTTGTTCTTCCGTCAGGCTGTCGCCGATTCTTTTTACTTCAACAAGGGCCTGGTAAAAAGAACTATTATTGTTTTTTACATCAAATGCCGGATGCGGCGGCGGGGTAAACTGGGAACAACTGTCCATTAACATGCACCTCATCTTCATCCAATGCGGTTCAAGCGCCTGGGCATACATGGGAGGCGTCGGCACCCAGCGCCCTTCTTCTTCCGTAATGGCAAATTTTGGCGCTGTCCGCAATTGCAGGTAATTATCGAGTTTGCTCCACCGGATAATATGTGCCGACATGCTGTCTGCAAACCGTTGTGAAGCTTTAATAACTGACGAAGACATGCCGGCACTATCAGCTTCATGCTTTAGATTATTCACATAAACCTGCATGCTGCCTTCGGGAAATGTAACTGATTCTCCCACCTTGCAAAAAGCCAGTAAGGCTGCCAGATGATAATTTACATTCGACGTGTCTGGAATTTGAAAGACCGGTAAATGTTTTATCTGGCCTGCCAGGGATGTAAAACGGGGATCAAAGGCAGCTACTACTTCGAAAGCGGCAATCGCCGCATACACATAATTCCGGCTGGCGATCATCGGGGGAAAATTGTTCTCAAGCACTACATTGTTCAGCTCCTTTACGGTTCTGCAATACAAAACAGGATCCGCAAAATAAGAAGAATAAGAACTGCCGGCTTCTTTCTGCATGCAGGATTGTAACATACAGAGCACTATGCACGCCGCGTATATATTTCTATACATAAAGGCAATGGAATTTGAAAAAATCTAAAAAATTCTACTGTAAAAAAGGAATAGATAACCTGATTAATCAGGCTGACCAGGGCGGCTGGTGAGGTGTGCTGATCAGCACATCATTTAATTGGGATGTATAAGTAAAAGAAAATGGGTCTTTGATTACCGCAGGCAAACTGAGCCCTGCCAGATAGTTCTTACTTTCAAAATCTAAATTTAAACTTTTACTGGATGAGGAGTTTTGTTTTTTCCCGGGATGCTGATCCTGCCCGATGTTATTTCTCACCTGTTGATCATTTAGATTTTTTAGTTCCTGTCTTATTTCATTGGCAATGCATTTTAACACAAGTATATTCCCCTCAATTTTTCTTTTTACATACGTGTAGGTTTTACCATCCAGGCTCAATTCTCCGTAATGCCGCTCAAAGGCTGTATAGCGTTCCTGGTAGGGCATATTCAGCGGAACTCTTATTTCTATAAGCTGCGACTCCTCGTAATTATTATCATCAATGCGCTCAGCCAGATGCCTTTCGGCCGCAGACTGCAAATAAAAAACAACCATGCGGTAACCTAAAAGGTTAAACAGCATGAGCAGGATCAATGATATGGCAGCCGCTTTTCTCAAATCAGATTTTCCAGATAATACAAGTTAATTGAAATAAAGGAAATTTCATGCTCAGGAGGGCATCCTATGGGTATTATTTACCGGCCCCAACTGTATATGTTTTTTTGTCGGGCCCAACGCCTGTTATAGTAAGGCTTTTCCAATGAGGTGGCAGCACTGATTTTATCTGGATGATACCTTTAGACGTTATTTCCAGTCCGCCAAAGCCCATCAATACAGCCTGCAACACTCCGCCGGCCCCGGTAGCAAAATACGGGTTAGTGCCTCCTTTCGTTTCTGCTATTACTCTGAAGGGTGGATTGAGATTAGGAATATATGCATCCCGAAACCAATGGTACGCTTTATCGGCATTTCCCAAACGGGAATACAAAACCGCAAATACCGCCTGTGTCATAGCAGGAGTCCCTTCATCAGGCACCCTGGTTTCATAATAAGAAAGATCTTTTCGAACAGAAGCAATTTCTGTTACTTCTTTCAACGGGTAAGCCAAAAGATTCACATCTGCCTGTTTGATCCCCTCCCCATTGTAAGAAGCATGTTCCCTGGTAACCCCATCGGGAAACTTGAGAATGGGGATGTTGTTGGCTGTGTTCATCCAATCCGGGTTGGCAGGGAGGCCTAAGATTTTTGCGGCTTCTGTAGCATACTGTAGATTTGCTTTCGCTGCTGCATTGGTAAAAGCATTGTTGTCCACGTTCTCTGCCCATTCATCGGCTGCCACCACGTTCTTTATATCAAATTTACCGGGGCCGTTCCTTTCCACGCGACTTGTCCAGAAATCTGCCGTAGACGACAGGATCGGCCATCCTTTCTCACGCAGCCAATCCTTATCCTGGGTGACGCAATAATAATTCCATGCCGCGATGGCAACGCAGCCTGTGATATGATGTTCGAAAGGTCCGCTCAGTGCCCATACTGGTGTTTCTTCTACCCCTGTTTCAGCGCTTTCCCATGGAAACATGGCGCCTTTATATCCCTTGCTGAATGCATTTCTTTTTGCCGCATCCAATCGCTGGTAGCGATACTCCATCATGCTTTTTGCCAGCTCAGGTTGCAGCACAAGCAAGCCGGGAAACATCCAGAGCTCGGTGTCCCAGAATACATGGCCATTATAACCAAGTCCGCTCAATCCCATAGGTGAAGGAGACAGCGCAGTTCCTTCCCGGGTGAAGGAATAAAGATGATATATCATGCTGCGGACATCCTGCTGCGCCTGGGGGTCACCCTCGATCACAATATCGCTTTCCCATAATTTATTCCACGCCTTTTGATGAAGCTGCAACAAGCGTTCCCTGCCTTCCAGCTTTGCAAATATGGTAGCCCTTTCAGCTTCATTCAGCGGATCATCGTGATGGGCTGAAGTGATGGATGTCCCTACTATGGAGAAACGATAGACCTGCCCCGCCTTAATTTTTTTTGAAAACTTCATCAGGTGCATGTTATTGTCCCACATTTCATGGATCACCCGGGGCTCATCCCCGTGTTTTTCACTAAATAAAAAAGAATTGGAGGCACACATCAGCATTTTGCCGGTGGGACTTTTGGCAGCGGAAGTAAGCAAACTGATCACTACATGTGGGCGGTCAATTTCGTTGTAATAATTCTGTACATCTTTTAAAGCATCCGGAGCTTCCATCACGCTGGCACTGCCAAGGTTGATATCTTGTCTTGCCGTGACGGTTACATCCATTAAAACGGTATAAGGGAGATGCCGCAAAGAATAGTAGCTATAGCTGATGCTGGCTTTATCGCCATAATCAAACGATGTGGTAAAGGAGGCCTGCTTCATGTTCAGTTCCTGTTTCATATTGGCAATATGGGAACTGCCAATATTTTTGCCGTCAATTTCAACCCGCATGTTCAATAAGTTAAAGCTGCGGATAAAATTGCTCACCCTGCCCCGGCCGTACAAATCATATGCGCCGGCCAGCACCACTTCTTTTACTTTAAACGGTTCAGGGGAGGATACAATCCCGATCATCCCATTGGCCACTGTAATACCATGGTAATTCGAAGCATTAATGGAAGAAGCAGAAATGACCCAGGGATCTGCCTGTGCACTTGCATTTAACCACACAATTGAAAAGAGAAAACGGATGACTAATTTATTTTTCATCAATTAGTTTATTAAAAAAGGTTTTGAAATCAAAGGTGGCCGCTAAATACAATATTCCGAAAATTGCAACGATTCGCACTTTACAATCTTTCCCGAAGAATAATCCGGCCTAAAAAAACCAGAATCAATCCGGCGAAAAAGCCGGAAATGCAAATAAAAAAAAATGGCCGAAAAATAGTTGACTGAGATCAAAGGGGAACGGCGATTGGGCAGAAAATTAAATTTTTTGCCCTATCAAATTTACGTTAACATTGTGTGCTCTATACACATTGCGGTTTTGAAAATTGATTGCTAACTATAAAGATTGCTTATGATGCTCCAAAATTTTATGAAAGCAGCGATATGCTGCCTGTTGCTATTGCTGGGCCAGGTTTCCTTTTCCCAGGGAAATAAAACGGTCACCGGTAAAGTAACGGACCAGTCGACCGGCGCAGGTCTGCCTGGTGTAACCGTATCTGGGAAAGGTAGCAATGCAGCTACTCAGACCAATAATGATGGTTCTTTTAATATCTCCGTTCCAAACACAGTAACCATCCTGGTTTTTAGTTCTGTCGGATTTACGACGCAGGAAGTGCCTATTAATGGTTTAAGTACAATTGACGTTGCCCTGGTTGTTGTAAATGCCACGATGAATGAGGTAGTGGTTACGGGGTATGGAACTGTCAGGCGAAAGGATCTTACCGGCTCCATTGCTACTATTACATCAAAAGATTTTAATAAAGGTGCCATTACTACTCCCGAGCAATTAATTGCTGGCAAAGTGGCTGGTGTTCAAATTGTATCGAATGGCGGTGCTCCTGGTTCGGGAAGTACGATCCGCATACGCAGTGGAGCTTCGTTGAATGCAAGCAATAACCCGTTAATAGTTATTGACGGAGTACCTATCGATAATAATGGGATAGCAGGGGCTGCGAATGCCTTAGCGTTGATAAATCCCAATGACATAGAGTCATTCAATATTTTAAAGGATGCCTCAGCAACTGCAATCTATGGTTCAAGAGCTTCCAACGGAGTAATAATTATTACTACAAAAAAAGGCAGGAGTGGACGGATGAGATTCAATTTTAGCACTCAATATGCTTTGTCAACGCTTCCTCACCAGGCAGAAGTACTTTCCCCGGCCGAGTTCAGAGCGTATGTAACGGCCCATGGTACCCCGGCGCAGATCGCTTTGATGGGAGGCGCCAATACAAATTGGCAGGATGAAATATATGAGAATGCCAGCACGACCGACAACAATTTAAGTATGTCGGGGTCTGTGAAGAATTACCTTCCGTACCGGATTTCGTTGGGTTTCTTAAGTCAGAATGGTATTTTAAGGACGGGGAATCTGGAGAGAAAATCCGCATCACTTACATTGAGTCCTAAATTATTGAATGATCATCTGAAGATCGATCTGAATCTCAAAGGTTCCATTAATAATTCAAGATTTGCGGATGAAGGAGCCATCGGAGCAGCTGTCCGCTTTGATCCTACACAACCTGTCACTACCGGTAGCAAAAGATTTGGCGGTTATTTCCAATGGCTGGACCCGTCATCGACCACGGGTTTACGGGAACTTTCTCCACTCAATCCAGTAGCCTTGTTAGAGGAAAGGAATGATGAAAGTAAAGTACAGAGGAGCATCGGAAATATGCAATTTGATTATAAGCTCCATTTTTTCCCTGACCTCCGTGCTAATCTTAATTTAGGATATGACGTGTCCCGGGGTGAGGGGACAATAAATATCAATGACAGTGCTGCTTCAGCTTACCGCCGTTCACCCGATGCAATGCATGGGGGTGTAAAGAACAGGTACCTGCAAAAGAAATCGAATACCCTTCTCGAGGCATACCTGAATTATCTAAAGGAAATAAAATCCATCAATAGCCGTGTGGATGCAATAGCGGGTTATTCCTACCAGGACTTTTCCATTACAAATTTTAATGGAGAGCTCGCTTCAAACGGTATATTGACCGACGCGAATGGGAATAAATGGAATCCTTATTCAGACTATGCGGCTGATGGATACCTGATCAGTTCCCCAACTTTCAGGTTCGACAAACCCCAAAACAGGCTGATCTCGTTCTTTGGAAGGGTCAATTATTCCATCCAGGGAAAATATTTTATCACGGGCACGATACGTCGGGATGGTTCTTCCCGATTCTCAGAAGATAACAGGTGGGGCTGGTTTCCTTCAGGAGCATTCGCCTGGAGAATGAAAGAAGAGGATTTCATGAAGAATATTAATGTACTGAGTGAATTGAAATTAAGACTTGGATACGGTGTTACCGGCCAGCAGGAGGGAATCGCAAACTATGGATACATCCCACGTTATTCGGTAGCGAATAGCAGGGCGCAGTATCAGTTTGGCGATACATTTTATGATCTGTACCGGCCTGATGGATACAATCCCAACTTGAAGTGGGAAGAAACATCAACTTATAATGCAGGCATTGATTATGGGTTTTTGAATAACAGGATTACCGGTACTATTGATGTGTATTTAAAGAAGACTGAAGATCTTCTTAGCGTAATAGATCAGCCAGCGGGTACGAATTTCTCCAATAAGATCCTGGCGAATATTGGGGATATGGAGAACCGCGGGGTGGAGTTTACTATTAATGGACAACCCGTAAGAAGAAATAATCTGACCTGGGACCTGGGCTTCAACATCACCTATAATAAGAATGAGATCACTAAACTCACTTTTGTGAATGACCCTAATTTCCCGGGCAACCTGGTTGGGGGAATAGCGGGTGGAGTTGGAAGCACGATCCAGATACATACAGTTGGATTTCCCAAAAGCTCTTTTTATGTATATCAACAGATATATGATAATAATGGCAAACCGATTGAAGGCTTATTTGAAGACAGGAACCGTGACGGACAGATCAATGTGGATGATCTTTACCGGTATAAGGCCCCCGACCCGGATGTTTTCCTTGGCGCTTATTCCAATGTGAACTGGAAGCAGTGGAACGCGGGCTTTTCATTACGGGGAAACTTTGGCAATTACATGTATAACAACCGGTTTTCCAATACGGGTGTTCAACGGAATATTATAGACCCACTGGGGTTCCTCGCCAATGGTTCTACTAATTTATTAGAAACGAATTTTACAGGTAATGGGGACAAATACCTTTTATCGGATTACTACATCCAAAATGCTTCTTTCCTGAGAATGGATAATATTAATATTGGTTATAATGCCGGTGATCTCGTCCGGAAAAATACAAATCTTCGAATTGGATTCAACGTTCAGAACGTATTTACCATCACTAAGTATGAAGGAGTAGACCCGGAAGTGTTTGGGGGCATTGATAATAATTTTTATCCGCGGCCAAGAATATTTGCACTTAACCTGAATCTTGACTTTTAAAATGACAAGCCTTAAAGTAATGTATATGAAAAAAAATATTATAGCTACCAGTGTCTGGGCTGCTATTTTACTATTGATCCAATCCTGCACTAAGAAACTGGATCTCATGCCCACCAATGATGTGACCTCTGAAACCGTGTATGCAACCGCATTGGGGTATAAACAGGTCCTGGGAAAAGTATATGGAAGTTTCGCTTTGACGGGGAACCAGGGACCGGCAGGAAATGGGGATGTACAGGGAATTGATGAGGGCTTTTCTGATTTTTATCGACTATTCTGGAAAGCACAGGAATTAAGTACAGATGAAGCGGTTATCAGTTGGGGAGACGTCGGAATCCAGGATTTCCACAATATGAACTGGACTTCAAACAATAGTTTTTTAACCGGTCTTTATTACCGGAGCTTATACCAGATCACATTGGTCAACGATTTTATCCGGGAATCCGCAGATGCCAAGCTTAGTGAAAGAGGCATTTCGGGTACCGATGCGGATAACATCAGGCAATATGCAAGGGAAGCCCGTTTTTTAAGAGCCTTTCAGTATTGGGTCCTGATGGATCTGTATGCCAATCCTCCTTTTGTTACCGAAGCAAGTGTTATCGGTGGTCCACCGCCCCCACGCGGCACCCGTAGCCAGATATTTGATTATATCGAAGATGAGTTATTGGATATCGAAGCCAATATGCCCGCTCCCCGTACCAATGAATATGGCCGTGCGGACAAAGCCGCAGTATGGGCATTGCTTGCGCGAATGTATTTGAATGCAGAAGTCTATACAGGAACGCCACGGTTTACGGATGCGATAACTTATTCGAAAAAAGTGATCGATGCCGGATATAGTCTTATCAGTAATTATACCTGGCTCATGCGCGCCGATAATCATCTTAATACAAGTGAGTTTATTTTTACTATAAACTACGATGGCTTGCGCACCCAAGGGTATGGTGGTACCACATTTCTTACACATGCGTGTGTAGGCGGTTCCATGCCTGCTTCTTCATTTGGAATAGCTGGTGGTTGGAGTGGCACTCGTACGACTAAGAACCTCCCTAATTTATTCCCTGATGTAACCGGGACTGCAGATAAACGGGCGCAATTTTATACGGCTGGCCAAAACCTGGAAATTGCCAACGTGACAACTTTTACCGATGGTTTGGCTGTGACCAAATATAGAAATGTCAAAAGAGATGGATCGAACGGACAAAGCCAGGATTTTTCCGATGTAGATATGCCATTATTCAGGCTGGCGGAAATGTACCTGATTTATGCAGAGTCGGTATTAAGAAATGGCCAGGGTGGAGATGCCACTACTGCGCTGGGGTATATTAATTTGTTACGTACAAGAGCTTATACAAATACATCAGGAAATATTTCTGCAGGCCAATTAACGCTTGATTTCATTTTGGATGAAAGAGCGCGGGAATTATATTGGGAAGGATTTCGCCGTACAGATCTTATTCGTTATAACAAATTTGTGGAAGGAACTTATTTATGGCCCTGGAAAGGGGGTGTGGCTTCTGGTACAGCCGTCGGTTCCCACAGGAAAATCTATCCTATCCCTTCGCGAGATATCAATTCAAATTCAAACCTTATTCAAAATCCAGGGTATTAAATTTACTACTATCAAATTGCGTTATATGAAAAAATTAATATCATTCTTTGCGGCAGTTATACTGGCTATTACTTTTTTATCCTGTGAAAAGGATGAACATAAGATCTTTTTTGAAGGGGGAACACCTCCGGTTTTAACGGCCAGCAGCTCCACGATACCTCTCACTTTTGCCACCCGCAATGATCTCGCCGTTACATTATCCTGGACCAACCCGGATTATGAGTTTACCACGGGAGTGAGTTCGCATGATGTAAATTATTTGATTGAAATTGATACAACAGGTGCAAACTTTACCAACCCGAATAAGCAAAGCATTTCAATCAGCAGGGATTTATCAAGGTCGTTTACACAAAGTGTATTTAATGGTTATTTGTTGAATCAATTGCAACTGACTCCCGGGGCTCCGCATAATATTCAAATTCGGGTCACATCATCGTTGATAAACGGATCTGTACCGCTACAGTCAAACGTCCTTTCCTTTACCGTAACACCGTTTGCTATCCCACCCGTGGTTACTCCCCCTGCATCGGGCAACCTGTATATTACCGGGAGCGCTACTCCAGGCAACTGGATGGGCGGTGGGGATCCTGAATTATTATCGCAGAAATTTACCAGGATCAGCAATACCTTATTTGAATTACCCAGTATTGCTTTAAATGGCGGGGGTTCTTATTTATTCGTACCTGTTTATGGCAACTGGAGCGCCAAATATGGGTATGTAGGCGCCAATAATCAGAATAATGTGAACGGAGATGATTTTAAGGCTGACGGGGGAGATATGCTAGCACCGGCTGCATCCGGCAATTATAAGATCCAGGTTGACTTTCAAAGAGGAAAATTTACCGTAACCAGATTATAAGCAATTAAACATACAGATATGAAATACCTAAATAAATTCCTTTTTCTATCAGCCGCAGTCAGCCTGCTGTTTACAGCCTGTCGTAAGGTGGATGACCTTCCTTTCTATGGCAAGGGAACTGCTGTGACGCTTACTGCAAATAAAACTTCTGTTTCCCCCACCCCGGCTGATTCGCTGACCGAAGTGGTTTCTTTTTCGTGGACAAACCCGAATTACTCTACTGATTCAGCTACTTATAAATTCATCCTGGAAATTGATTCAGCTGGAAGAAATTTTTCCAGGGAAACAACCAAGGAAGTGATAGGCAAATTGAATACAGGCCTGACGGGGAGAGAACTAAATGCTATCTTATTGAATTATGGCTTTACGCTAGGCACTCCCCATACCCTGGATGTGCGGGTAACTTCTTCGTATGGTAATAATAACGAAAAATATATTTCTAATACAGTACAACTTACTGTTACCCCATTTAGCGATCCATCCCGTTTAACAACTGCTCAAACTTCTGTAACCCTGGCTTTAGCAACAGGTTCACAACATTCTAATACTTTTTCATGGTCACCTTCCTTTAGTGGGTATGCAGGTTCGGTTAATTATGTTATACAATACGACTCGGCGGGCAAGAATTTTGTTTCTCCCCAGCAAATTGTCATTGGCAATAATATTTATACTAAGTCGATGACCCAGGCTGAAATGAATACAACGGCATTGAATTCGGGTATCCCTGGTGGGAATACAGGAAGGGTGGAATACCGGATCAAGGCTACTACTGCTTTAGGTGCTGTAGCCTATTCCAATGTGGTATTTGTAACCATTCAAAGCTATGTACCCTTACTTCGATTTTATTTACCCGGCGGTTACCAGGCTGCTACCGGTAATGGCAATGATTGGGACCCCGGCACAGCTCCGGAATTGATCAGGGACCTTCGGCCCGGTTTATTGAACAATATGTATTACATCTATATCTATCTCCCGGCCGGTGCCCAGTTTAAAGTGACACAAGGACGCGATTGGGCAATTAACTATGGCGGATCGGGTGGAACATTGCAACCTAATGGAGCCAATTTTAGCGTAGGTCCTGCCGGTGTTTACCGTATCTCAATCGACCGTAATGCCATGACATATGATATTAGAGCTGGAAGAATGGGCTTTGTTGGTGGAGCGACTGGAGCCGGTTGGAACCCGCCAAATGTATTCCCAACCTATGCATTGGGAGCTCCCGCTACCAATTTGTTCGTGGGACTCACAAATTTTACTACAGACGGCTGGAAGCTGATCGATAATGACCAATGGAATAACGGCAGCAATACTGTTGGTGAAACAAGAAGCTACGGTTCGACCGGCCCAAGCGGAAGTACCATGGAAGTTAACGGCGCCAATTTTCCTAACATTACATCAGCTGGCAGGTACAGAGCTATCTGGGATGGCCGTGATGTGAATAATATAAAATATGAATTAAGCCCGGCTGCTGAAATGAGAGTTGTAGGTGATGGTATACAAGGAGTCCCTGCTTGGGATCCCGGTTCAAGCCCGCAAATGACATATAATGGAAACGGGGTTTGGACAATCACACTTACACTGGTTGCCAACAAAGACATTAAATTCTTAGCGGGTAATGCCTGGGGAGCTTTTGATTACGAGGATAATGGAGCCCACGCTCTTCCAAATACACGGAAGATCAAATGGGAAGGAGGCAGTAATTTCAGAACACCAGGTGTAACAGGCAGCTATACAATAACCCTGAACGAGAATACACAAACGGTGACGATCAACTAAAGTAGCAGTTATCGAAATAATAAAGCGACTGTCGATTTCGATAGTCGCTTTATATTTTAATAGATAGTTGACAGGTTGATAAGTTGACAAGGGCAAACCCTCCATCAACTTTTTATCTTATCAACTTATCAACTTGTAAACTTTCAAATAACTTTATAGTCATGATAAAAAACTTTTTTCTCTCCGTCCTTGTGATCTTCCTTGCCTCCTGCAGCCCTTCCAGTTCAGGTGGTGGTAATATCAATCCGCCACCTCCCGGTGGTGGTTTATTTGCCAAAGGCGCAGACGTAAGCTGGCTTACCGAAATGGAAGCAGCGGGAAAGTTATTCTATAACAGTGCCGGGGTTCAGCAGGAATGTATGCAATTGTTGAAATCGCTGGGTATTAATTCTATTCGTCTTAGAGTCTGGGAAAATCCTGCCGGCGGGTGGAATAACCAGGCGGATGTGATCGCCAAAGCAGTACGTGCAAAAAACCTGGGACTGAGGATCATGATCGATTTCCATTATAGCGATACCTGGGCTGACCCCGGGAACCAGACAAAACCCGCTGCCTGGACTGCTTATAATTTTGATGCATTGAAACAGGCTGTTTATGATCATACTTTCAATGTATTGATCGCGCTGAAGGGGCAGGGTGTCACCCCTGAGTGGGTACAGGTAGGGAATGAAACCAATGATGGCCTGCTATGGCCGGAAGGAAAAGCATCTGTAAGCATGGCAAATTACGCAGCTTTGATCAATAAAGGCTATGATGCGGTAAAAGCCGTTGATAACAATATCAAGGTGATCGTTCATCTTTCCAACGGGCATGATAATAATCTTTACCGTTGGAATTTGGATGGATTAAAAAATGCAGGTGGTAAATGGGATATTACCGGCATGTCGCTTTACCCCGATCCAACTAATTGGTCAACCATGAATACCCAATGCCTCGCTAATGTCAATGACATGATCGCACGTCATAACAGGCCTGTAATGATCACTGAAGTGGGAATGAGTTGGGATCAGCCAACTGCAGCTAAATCGTTTTTAACAGACCTGATCGACAAACTTCGCAGAGTCGCCAATGGCAACGGGCTTGGAGTATTTTACTGGGAGCCGCAAGCATATGGTAACTGGAAGGGATACACGAAAGGGGCGTTTGATAATAGTGGCAAACCGACTGTAGCGATGAATGCCTTTAACTAGCCCCAGGAAAGTTTTGAACCACTAAATCTCGAAACAAACGAAGGATACACTAAGACTGCTTCGTGAAACTTCGTGTGCTTTGTTTTTTTGTGGTTCAATTTTTCTTTTAAATTGTACGCAGTCAATTCCCCAAAATGAGAACATCTTTTTTATACATATCCTTGTTGCTGTTAATCACTTCCGCAAAAGCGCAACGGCAGCACATAAACTTTGATGATGACTGGCGATTTCACTTCGGGCATGCCACCAATCCCGAAAAGGATTTCAACTACAGACTCTCAAACATTTTTTCTAAATCAGGGGCTGCCCAGCGAACTGCCATCGATCCCCGATTTAACGATAGTAGTTGGAGAAAATTAGATCTTCCTCACGATTGGGCTGTTGAACTTCCTTTTGTTTTTAAAGACAACTTCGATGTGATGGCACATGGATATAAACCGGTAGGCGGTTTATTTCCCGAAACCAGTATCGGCTGGTATCGCAAACATTTTTCGATACCCCGGGCCGATTCCGGTCAGCGTTTCCAAATACAGTTTGATGGCGTATTCAGGGATGCGAAATTTTGGGTAAACGGATTTTATCTCGGCAACAATGAGAGCGGTTACATCGGTGCGTATTATGATATCACCGACTTTATCCGGTTCGGCCAGGATAATGTCATCGTGGTGCGCGTGGACGCTACTCAATATGAAGGATGGTTTTATGAAGGCGCAGGCATTTACCGGCATGTCTGGCTGAATACATTCAACAAGGTTCATATCGCGAATGATGGAATATTTGCCTGGGCAGCTATTCACAGTAATAAAGCGGCATTGAGTATAGAAACACAAGTGACCAATGAGTCACCATTACCTACTTCGTGCATAGTTTCTGCATACCTGACCGACCGCGAAGGAAAAATTATTGCACGGGCGAAGGATAAAACCCTGATCCTCGATATCAACCAAACTCAAACTACGACCAGCAATCTTTCACTCGCGAATTTCAGGACATGGACCCTTGAAGATCCATACTTGCACCGGGTAGTGGTGGAAATAAAAGCAAATAATAAGATCATTGACCGCCAGAGCCTGCGATTTGGGTTGCGTACCATTACTATCAAGCCAAATGGTTTTTTTCTAAATGGTCAGCATGTGAAATTGCTTGGCGTGAATTGCCACCAGGATCATGCGGGAGTAGGCAGCGCATTGCCTGATTATCTACAATATTATCGAATCCGGCTTTTAAAGAATATGGGCGTAAATGCCTATCGCGCAAGTCACAATCCGCCAACACCAGAATTACTGGATGCCTGCGACAGCCTGGGTATGTTGGTAATGGATGAAACGCGATTATTAAATAGCGGCAAAGAATACCTGGACCAATTTGAACGATTGATCCGGAGAGATCGCAGCCGCACCTCCGTATTTATGTGGAGTATCGGCAACGAAGAAGGATGGATCCATACGAACAACACCGGTAAGCGGATCGCGCAAACCTTTATCGCGAAACAAAAAGAACTGGATCCAACACGTACCTGTACCTATGCAGCTGATGTGCCTAACGTGTATCAGGGTATTAACGAAGTGATCCCGGTTCGCAGCTTTAATTATCGCCAATTCGCTGTGGCGGATTATCACCACGACCACCCTGAACAGCCGATCATCGGTACCGAAATGGGAAGTACCGTTACCACCCGCGGCATTTACGAAAAGGATACGATCCGGGGATATGTTCCCGACCAGGATATTACCGCACCCTGGTGGGCCAGCACGGCAGAGACCTGGTGGACACTCGCTGCGCAGAATGATTATTGGTTAGGCGGATTTGTTTGGACCGGTTTCGATTATCGCGGTGAACCTACTCCGTATCAATGGCCGAATATCAATTCGCATTTTGGGATAATGGACATGTGCGGCTTTCCGAAAAATATTTATTACTACTATCAAAGCTGGTGGACCGATAAGGATGTGCTTCATATTTCACCCCATTGGAATTTTAGGGAAAAAGGACCAGGCTGGAATAAACCTGTGGGGGATTCCATTGATGTCTGGGTGAACACAAATGCGGACAATGTTGAGTTGTTTTTAAATGGGAAAAGCAATGGCAAAAAAGATATGCCGCGGAATAGTCACTTGAAATGGACTATAAATTATGAGCCTGGTACAATTGAAGCGATCGCATATAAGAAAGGAAGGAAGCTGACTAAAAAGGTCCAGACGACGGGTTTACCTGTTGAAGTAGTAGTTACGCCTTATAAAACAACTATGATCGCGGATGGAAAAGATGCCACCGTGATCAATATCTCTGTATTGGACCGGGAAGGACGGGAAATTCCCAATGCAGACAATCTTATTCAATTCAGTATTGAAGGTGATGGAAAGATCATCGGGGTAGGAAATGGAGATCCCAGCAGTCATGAGGCTGATAAATGTCCCGATGGTGCCTGGCAGCGGAGACTATTCAATGGAAAATGCCAGGTGATCGTACAGGCGGGCGCTAAACCCGGGATGATAAAATTTGATGCGAAAGCTGTTGGACTTTGGAGTGGAGGTACTGATATACAAACAGTCTCTCCGGTGAACGTCGCTAAAATAACGATCGACCCAAAATACCAATTAGCGCCAATTAGCGAAAAATTAACGTCCATTAGCGTTGACAAGATGTTAGGTGCTGATATTTCATTCTTACCCGAATTAGAAGCACGTGGGATGAAATTTTCCGATAAAGGTGTAGAAAAAGATGCAATACAAATTTTAAAGGATCATGGATTCAATTATGTGCGTTTGAGAATATTCAATGATCCGGCAAGGGATAGTGGCTATTCACCGGGTAAAGGTTTTTGTGACCTGGAGAACACTAAGAAAATGGCTAAAAGGGTAAAGGCAGCTGGCATGAAGCTGCTGCTTGATTTCCATTACAGCGATTATTGGGCTGATCCCGGTAAGCAATATAAACCGGCAGCATGGCGAAATCTTTCATTCGATGCTTTAAAAAAAGCATTGTATGATTATACCCGCGATGTGATCCGGCAATTAAAAGACCAGGGCACAACACCTGACATGGTACAGGTAGGAAACGAGATCAACCATGGGATCGTTTGGCCAGAGGGGAATGTTGCCCATGTGAATGGATTGGCGCAACTGGTGAATGCAGGAACTGCTGCCGTAAAATCAGTTGACCCGAATATTGTAATGATGTTGCATGTCGCACTTGGCGGTCAGAATGATGAAACGGTTTGGTTCCTGGATCAGATGTTGATGCGAAGTGTTCATTTTGATGTCATCGGCCTCTCTTATTATCCAAAGTGGCATGGTACATTGGATGATCTAAGAGATAATATGCTTGACCTGGTCAGAAGATATAATAAGGACATTATTATTGTGGAGTACTCGGCTCGGAAGGAAGAAGTAAATACACTTGGCTTTGAGTTGCCAAGAGGCAAGGGAACCTGCATTTGGGAACCTCTTAGCACCTGGGAAAAGATCTTTGATGAAAATGGAAAGTCAAACCAGTTGATCAATTTGTATGATGAGTTTGCAAGGAAGTATTTAGATAATTGAAAGATCCTTGATTAAAAATAAAATGATTTCACGCAAACCTGCCTGCCGGAAGGCAGGGACGCAAAGATTCGCAAAGTCGGGGAAAGAAAAAACATTGCAGCTTTGCGTTCCTTCTTGGCGTGAAAGACTAAATTAAAAGCCGCCTCTCTTTCGAGAGAACGGCTTTGTGTTAGCCCTGACGTAAGAAAAATTCCTGATGCCGGCATCCCAATTTTTTTATATGGGATCGCTCGTATATCACAGTTTTAAAAATATCGCGCTGGCCAACTGGTTGGCCGACTGAACAACATAGGAATAAGCTCCGGGCGTCAACAATGTAAGATCATGACTCCAGGTATTAGGTCCTGCTGTTACATTCCGTGTATAATTCCTTACAGCAACTCCATTGCTGTTCAGTATTCGTATATGAATAGTTTCTGTATGTGTGGATTGAAAACTTACATTCAGCACATTGATGACCGGGTTTGGGGAAAGATGCAACACAGCATTGTGAGTTGACCCTACCCTTAAAGGTTTACAGATCCTCGTTTCACAACCCAACCTCGTCCTCATGCGCAGGCATACTTCATATAATCCGGGTTGATTATAATTATGGTGCACTTCGCGACCTATTGCCGTGGTTCCATCACCAAAGGTCCAATGATAGCTTACCACCTCATCATCCGGGTTATGTATTCCGAATGCCTTGAAGCGGTAACTTCTTGGGGCAATCAGGGAATCTATCATGAATCCTCCGCAAATGCTTCGATGGCTCCGGATGAATACTTCTTCGCAATCCCTGGCCTCGCAACCACCCTGGAACCTGACCCGGACACAAGCCCTGTAAACTCCCGGTCCCGGGTAAGTATGCGTGATGAACAGGTACGGTAAAATATTCGTTACGGTTGGCGGGATCATGATACAGGTATCCTCTCCATCTCCAAACTCCCAGCAGATCCTCTCAGGTCTCCGGTATGGATTCGAAGAAACAGCGGCAAAGAATCCCCTCGTAAAACTGTGAACATTTGGAATGAGCTCGTGAAGATTCACCGAACATTGTTGCAGGGGTGGCACAACAATTCCCCTGCATTTCCTGGCTTCGCAACCGCCATAATAACGAATGCTTACACAAACCTCGTAATTACCCGGGAGGTTATAGGTATGCGTGATCGTATACTGACCTGAATAATTCTCAGGATAGGTGATGCAGGTATCGCGGCCATCCCCAAATCTCCAGCATATTTGCTGTGGCTTACGATTCTGGTTATTCCATGGAAGAGCCCGGAAAAATATAGTAAGTGGATTAGCTGAAGTAGCATGCCGTTCAAAGTCAGCCGTACACTCAGCGTGCTCGCCGATCCTAACCTCCTTACATTTCCTGGCCTCACACCCACCGTAATATAATATCCTGACACAAACCTCGTACAGGCCGGGGTGCTGGTAACGATGCGGAACAGTGTACTGCCCGGTATAATTTTCCGGATAGTTGATACATGTGTCAGTGCCATCCCCGAATTCCCAACAAATTCTTTTTGGCTTTTTATTATTGTTATGCCGGGGGAGGGCCTTGAAGATGACCTGGAGGGGATTATTGGTAAGGTTTAGTTTCTCAAAATCAGCACGGCAAGTATCGTGTGCGACGATCCTAACTTCCTTACATTTCCTGGCTTCACAACCCCCATAATATTCTATTCGAACACAGACTTCATATAACCCGGGTTGCTGGTATCGGTGAGATACGATGTATTGGCCGGTGTAATTGGTAGGATAATTAATACAGGTGTCTGTACCGTCTCCGAATCTCCAGCAGATGCGCTGAGGTTTCTTGTTATTAATATGCCAGGGCAATGCTTTGAATACAGCGTGCATTGGATGATTGGATGCGGTCTGATCCAAACGGACAAAATCCGCCCGGCACCTATCGGGTTCTCCCACCTGAACGCTTTTACATTTTTCTGCTTCACAGCCTCCGTAATAAATTATTTTTACACAGACCTCATAGTTTCCCGGTTGATTGTATCGATGCGTTACTGTGTATTGCCCGATGTAAAGATTGGAATAATTGATGCAGGTATCTTTACCATCCCCAAACTCCCAACAGATTATTCTTGGTTTACGATTATGGTTATTCCAGGGTAAAGCTTTGAATGTCGCAATTAACGGGTTATTAGAGGGTGTGTGGTTTAATCGCACAAAATCTGCGGTACACAGGTCCGGGCTTCCGATCTGTATTGCCTTGCACCGTTCCGCCACACAGCCACCAACATATGTAATCCTGACGCAAACCTGGTATTCGCCGGGTGCTGCGTATTGATGACTTACCTGGTAGGGCCCGACTGTCGTATTGCTATATTGAATACAGGTATCTGTCCCATCACCAAATCGCCAGCATATCTGGGAGGGACGCTGATTTTCACTATGCCCGGGGATTGCCCTGAATGTTACCAGTAAGGGATTTGCTGAAGTATTCAGTTTTTTAAAATCAGCCGTACAAGACTCAATATTGGGTTGGGCGTTGAGAGAGCTTCCGGCCAGGCAAAAAATGAACCCGGCGAGAAAAGCGTAAAGTTTTCTCATGGTCAAGAGTTTTTATTTAGTAATCGTTCTTTACGCAGGGTTCGAAATAGCCGGGGATGTGACTGGGTTTAATCAATAGAGTTTAAAAAGAAGCTAATAATTACTGTAAGTGCCTTAGTTTGCAGCCCGCAGTCGATCAACCAGCAATCAGGCTTGAGCATTGTAACCGTTGTCATGCCCGACTCGATCCGGCATCTGGTTGAATAGACAATAACTTAAGAATGTATTTTTTAGATTCCGGGTCCCCGACTTTCGCCGGGGTAGGCAAGGCCGGAATGACAAACTAAATAATGAATGATTTAACTCAATTGACTGCTTTTTGATGATCTATGATAAACTGAATTAGTTCTTCCAATGTAACATCAATGCGCGAAACAGCATCATTAATATCCTCTCTGCTAACCTGCGCCGCAAAGGCCGGGGACTTCAATCTTTTCAATACACTTTTTACTTCCAGACCTTCATAAAGAGTCGGCCGGATGAGTGCGGCGGCATGCACAAATCCGGAGAGCTCATCAATTGCATAAATCATCTTATCCATCTTGCTTTGCGGTTCCACTCCAAAATAACCGGGACCATGTGAAGCGATGCATTGAATGACTTCGGGATCAATATTTCTGCTTTCTAACTCTTCAATGATGATTCGGCAATGTTGATCCGGGTATTTTTCCCAATCGGCATCGTGCAACAGCCCCGCCAGTTCCCATTTCTTTGCAAGATGTTCATCGGCATTTTCTTTTTCCTCGGCCCAGGCCTTCATATTGGCAGCGACTTGTTTCATATGAAGTCGCAATCGTTCATTAGTCACCCAATCATTGAGTAACAGGTTTGCTTCTTCAATAGACATCAGGTTTCCTTTATTAGCCGGGTTACCAAAGGTTGTTCGGCCGAGAGCATGAGAAGACATTCCTATTTATTTGAGGAAAGATAAGATTACTAATTATTTATTATTGATTATGGTCCGCTTCGGACAAGCGTTGATCTGCTCTGTTGTACCATCCTGATCTATGGTTCTTTTTAGACTCAATAATCATCAATGAATAATCAATAATCAAAAAGGGCTCCTGGAGGAACCCTTTATTCGTTAATGAGCACCAACGAGCTTCTACTTGACGTGCTTATTCACAACCTTTGCCAGCTCAAACATAGAGATCTGATCTTTGCCAAACAGCGGACGCAATTTGCTATCGGCGTTGATCATTCTCCTGTTTTTCTTATCCTGCAGGTTATTCTTCTTGATATAGTCCCAGATCTTTTTAACTACCTGGGTTCTGGGCAATGGCTTGCTTCCCACTACTTCTGCTAATGTGTTGCTTGGCTGTAATGGGGCCATGAATGCGGCGTTTGGTTTGCGGGCTGATTTCTTCTTTGCAGCTTTTTTCGCAGGAGCTCTTTTAGCGGCTTTTTTGGTTGTTTTTTTCTTAGCGGCTTTTTTCGCTTTTGCCATGATGATAGAATTTAGGGTTAGTAAAAACGTTTTTACGAATTGCTAATATAGGAGGATATATAATATGTACCTAAAAGAGTTTTCCCTACGGAGTTAGCATCTTTCATTGGTAAAATGGTCCGGTCTGTACGTTCTAAGTCGTTCAGTTCCCAATTCCCGGTCGGCAGTCAGCAACTGGCATTTCATTGGGAAAATGGCCTTATTCAGTTTCTACAGCGAAAACTTTACCCCCCTACCCTATAATGAAAAAACGAGGTTTTTCACCGGAAAACAACCCTATTTGTCACTGAGAAAAAGGAACCGGTTGGTCTGTTCTCAGTGGAACAGTTCTCGTATATGGTCAGTAGTAGAGAAAATTCAACTATGAGAATATTTGACATGACTAATATGACTTTCCTGAGCCCTTAATAATTTTTTCACTAAACCCGGCTCTCATTTTGCAATATCAGCACGCCATCATCTATGAAAAATTTTACATTTTTTATCATTTTACTGAGCTTGCTGACTGCCTCATGCAATTCCAGGGTCAACAGCATTTTTGGATCCAGGACACCACATGAGCGCTATGAAAAGCGGATGGATGAACTGGATATAGATGAAACGCCAATTGGAAAAGAATGGAAAGCTGCTTCGGCAAAAGCCCTGCATAGTCCTGTTTTAATATCCCTTCCATTCCGAATGCAGGGGGTATTCCCAGCTGACAAACCACGGGCGATCGGTCTCGAATTCACAGCCAAGCAAGGTGAACAACTCAGGTTTGAGCTGCAAAAAAACACCACTCATGATCTTGTGATCTATGCAGATCTTTTTAAGAAAGAGGGAATGGAAACAGAACATTTATTCTCAGCGGAAACGGACAGTACCCGTTTTGTTGCGGATATGGATGAATCCGGGACTTATATATTAAGACTGCAACCGCAAATTCAGGATTCCGGCGATTATACACTCACGATCATTTCCGGTCCATCACTGGGATTTCCTCTTTCAGACAAGAAAGCCAGGGTAGGAAGTTTTTGGGGCGATTCGCGGGATGGCGGTACGCGAAGACATGAAGGCATAGACATTTTTGCACCTAAAAAATCACCGGCGATTGCGGCCGCGGATGGTTATATCACCGGAGTTGATGAAGGTGGATTAGGGGGTAAAACAGTTTGGTTGCGTCCGTCCGGTAAAAATTATTCTTTATACTATGCGCATCTCGATGCCCAATTAGTACAACGCGGACAGTTTGTAAAAAAAGGAGAAACGATCGGCCTGGTAGGCAATACAGGAAATGCAAAGCATACCCCGGCCCATCTTCATTTCGGTATTTATACATATGGGGGTGCCGTAGATCCGTTTCCATTCGTGAATCCTGTGGTGAAAAATACTGCATTGGCTACAAAAGAACTGCCCGAATTGTTGCGACTTACGAAAGCTCAAAAAACGGCGAGCGGTACTTTTATCAACGCAAACACAGTAGTAGTTCCAATTGCGGTAACAGCGAAAAATTATATTGCCGAGTTACCGGACGGCACGTTGATCAATGCACCGTTCGCTGCAATGAAAGCAATGAAAGAAATTTCTCAAACCGGAACAATTGCTTCTAAGCAATTAATTGAAAAAAAGAAATCCTAATCGTGCTGTTTGCAAACCCGGGGCTCAGCTGCTGCATTAATGTAGGTCAGGCAGGTAGGGACTCACGACAGTAGATTATCGTTTGAGCTCCTAATGAACAACCCTGAACGGAACTGGCAGCCGATTTTCAATTCCTCTCGCCGACCTTTTCATAGCAGGTCTAATAGTAACTAGAAGTGATAGACCCGACTGGTTTGACGATTTTGATACAACATGATCTGCCTGCCAGCGGAGTAAGGAACTATTACGTTAAGTGGCACAGTTTTACCTGGGCCCGAACGACAAATATTAACACCCTCGGAGATCTTTGATCTTATCGAAGGGTCCCCTTTTGAGACACTCAATAATTAACCATAAACTGTAAATTTTCATCTTATTTTATGTTGATTTTGGGTACTTTGTGAGTGCTTATGAGAGTATTGTTCAGCTTATTGCTGTTAACTGTTTCCATTATAGTGCATGCCCAGTTGGAAACGAAAAACTGGTTTATTCATGATAACCATTTTGGGGTGACACCCGCTGGTGTAATTCCAGCGCTGCCACCGCCTCCTGGCCCCTTTCCAGTCCAGACCAGCAGCACTTCAATATCAGATAATGTGGGGAATTTATTATTTGCTTCTAACGGGCAAAAGATCATCGACCGGAATATGGCCGTGATGCCAGCCCTAACAAACGTCAATTTAACGAGTGAACATCCAATCATACAACATATTCCAGGGACCAACCGCTATTACATGTTTTATGTTTCACCGAATTCTTTTCCTTATGATAATACGAAGTGGACGTTAAAATATGCGATCGTCGATATGTCACTGAATAATGGAAATGGTGATGTGACCGTTTATAATCAGGTCATCGATACCAGTGTCTCTAAAGGCTTCTCCTTGGCTCAGGGTAGTAATACAGCCCAGGCCTGGCTGATTACCCATCGGCATGAAACAGACTCGTTCTATGTTTATTCCATAACCTCAGGCGGTATTAACCTAACGCCCATAAAAAGTAGAGCTGGGACTGTGGCTACCGTCGGCGATTACATTTTCCAGGAAATGAGGACTTCACCGAATGCTAACATTATAGCAGCAATTGCCTATAAACGATATCCGGGTCCTTTCGCCGCTACTTACGGATTTGTAGAGGTTTTCAATTTTAATGTTGCCACCGGCATTTTGTCTTATCGAACCCGCACGCGAAGAACATTTAATTATTTTTCGATGTTCTTCTCATTAGAATTTTCCCCAGATAGCCGGATTTTATATTCATGTTTAACCACAAGGGCTTACGGTCTACAACCATGCGGATTTGGACAAAGTTCTATTGTTCAATATAATCTTTGTTATACAGACTCACTCCAATTTGATAAGTATAGCATGAGAGTGTATTATGATTTCCAGTTTTGCAACCCAGGACTGACGCTAGGGACAATCCAACTGGGTGCCAACAAGGCCATACACATGCCTTATACCGGAACTACGGTTTCAACGATTAACAATCCTAATCGTATTGGCAGATCATGTAATCATGTTTTTAACAGCTACCAGCTCCCGGTTTCAAATTCAGGATACACATTTGCTCCATATTTTAATCACAAGCCGGTTGAAAAAGCAATTAAGAACAATATCATTTACAGCGGGGGCTGCTATCCAAGTCCAATAAATTTTCAAATCACGAATGATACGATTACAAGCGTGATATGGAATTTTGGCGATCCGGGAAGTGGTGCTAACAATACATAAACTTGATGAACCCGTCACATGTATTTTCGGCTCCCGGCATTTATACAGTCACCGTCAGTCTGTTTAATTCTTTCAATAATTTAATTGAAACGATAAACGAGATCGTTGAAGTGAAAGATCCTGCACGACGATTATTATACAATTATCCCCAAAATGCCAGTTTCTGTTCCGGCGGATATCTCAATTTACAGTTAAGTGCCGTCAATGGGATCTTTAACTGGTACCAACGACTTCCAAACGGCACGATCATTAACAGCACCATTTCAGATACAATCCGGATATCCAGTCCGGGAACATATTATGTAGAAATGAGGCAAAATGATTGTAACGGCTGTATCATGCTTGACTCGATCAATGTTTCCGTATTACCCAGGCCAAATTTTAATTTAGGACCAGATCGCAATTTATGCCCAGGTGATTCTGTTCAATTGACAATTAATGTGGCTAATGCCAGGTACTTATGGAACACTGGGGACACCACCAGCAGCATTTGGGTACGAAACGGAGGCTTATACTGGGGACAAGCCGAATATAACAATAATGGATGCCCTTTTAGAGATTCGATAATTATCACATTATTACCTCCGGTTCTGTTTGCGCTGCCACCTGATACAACCTTGTGTACTCTCCAAACATTGTTATTAGACCCAGGAGTACCCAATGCAAGTTATTTATGGCAAGATGGATCTACATCACCTACGTATACAGTTAGCCAGGCAGGAACCTATTGGGTTAGGATCACTAACTCAAACAATTGCTCAGGCTCCGATACGATCGTTGTTTCCTATGCGAATGCACAACTGATCAACCTCGGAGGCGATAGCACGTTGTGTGAAGGTGACTCCTTGCTTTTATCAGTCAACGTACCAAATGCGCAGTATCTATGGAGCACAGGTGCCACCAGCAATCAAATAATCGTATATCAGTCGGGTATTTATTGGGTGCGAGTAGATAATGGTTCCTGTACAATTGCCGATACTATAAATCTTCAATTCGAGCAAGCGCCATCTTTTAACTTAGGCAATGATACCACACTATGTGCGTATACAGCCTGGCTGCTTACACCGGGAATTCAAAATGCAAGCTACCGTTGGCAAGATGGATCAACGCAATCAAGCTTTACCGTAACACAACCGGGATCATATTGGGTGGAAGTCACCCGGTATTCCTGTATCGTTCGCGATACTATTAATGTGAGCTATTACCCATCATTATTCTTATCGCTTGGAAATGATACTAGCTTCTGTTCGGGAAATTCAGTAATTCTTGACGCCGGACCTGGTTACACCCAATACTTGTGGAATACAGGAGCACAATCACAACAGATCGTTGTCAGCAATCAGGGTACTTACTCTGTTGTGGCCACCGACACCAGTGGTTGCAGCGCAGTAGATACATTGATCATAAACAACATTTATTCTTTACCGCTCGTAAACCTGGGATCTGATGGGAACCTTTGTGCGGGTGAAAATAGAACCTTAAACGCCGGAACCGACTTTCAATTCTATCTCTGGAGCACAGGAGTGACTTCGCAGACAATCCAGGTGAACTCTCCCGGCTTGTATTTTGTTACAGTAGAAGACAACAATGGCTGCATTGGTTCCGATACTGTAGCCATAACCGGCATAAATCCGAGCCCAGCCGGATTTCTTCCAGGAGACAGTTCAATATGTAGATATAGCAGTTTGATTTTGATTCCCAAATATTCTTATAGAACATATTATTGGAGTACTGGGCAGGGCAGCTCATCAATTGAGATTAAGGATCCAGGGTTATATTGGTTAGAAGTACGCGATGCCATGAACTGTAACGGACGTGACACAATTATTGTGATACAAAAGAACTGTTTGACGGGTGTATACGTGCCAACCGCATTTTCACCGAATAATGATGGAAATAATGACTTATTGACCCCGCTTGTATTTGGGTCCGTAATAAAATACAGGTTTACTCTCTACGACCGCGGTGGCCAGGTCGTTTTCTCCAGTACAAAACCTGGTCAGGGATGGAATGGGAGAATTGCAGGCCTGATCCAGACCACTGCTGTATTTGTGTGGGTTTGTGAATACGAATTGGTAAATGAAAAACCTAAAGTTCAAAAAGGAACGGTGGTTTTAATACAATAACTTTGCATTTTACTACTCCAAAACAGACCCTCATTTACGACTGGGCAAAATTTTTGCTGAAAACCAATTGTTTATAAAGGTGCGATAAAAAAATCCTTTCTACTATTTAGGTTTGGAATGACCACGCTCTTATCTTTGCAGCCCATTTGAAAATAGCTTCAAACTACAGGCTACAAGCTTCAGGTTTTGGCTCCAAGTGGAAGAGTAAGGGATAGCTTATTCTGAAATTATTTAATCGCTGTTAGTACGAGCTCACAGCTCGTAGCTCACAGCTCAAAGCTTTTTAAATGAGCACTCAACATTTTACAACCAAGCATGCGAATGCGGCTACCGTTACACGCAACTGGTATGTTGTGGACGGTACTAATCAAACCGTGGGTCGTATGTGTGCCAGGATCGCTGCCATCTTGCGCGGTAAGAACAAGGCATACTACACGCCTCATGTAGACACCGGGGATTATATTGTTGTGATCAATGCCGACAAAGTGGTATTGACCGGGAACAAAATGGATGAAAAAATTTATGACACATTCAGCGGGTATCCGGGTGGAAGAAAAGAAGAAACAGCGGTTAACCTGATCAAGCGTCGCCCGGAGGCCTTGATACAGCGAGCTGTCAAAGGCATGCTTCCGAAGAATCGCCTGGGACGGAAAATGTTTAAAAAATTATTCGTGTATGCCGGGGAGGAACATCCGCATAAAGCACAACAACCTAAAGAATTGAAATTTTAATAACAGCTTCGAACAGCCAGCTTTGAGCTGCTAGTAAATCGCTCGAGGCTCGGGGCTTAAAGCTCATTGCTAAATAATAAAAAATGGAAAAACAAAAAACTGGTGTTGGACGTCGTAAAGAAGCGGTAACCCGCGTCTTCGTTTCAAAAGGAGATGGAAAGATTACCGTCAACGACAAGGATTATAAAACGTATTTCCCCCTGGTGTACCTGCAAAACCAGGTGGAGCGCCCATTCAAAACCGTGGAAGCGATTGGTAAGTATGATGTAAAGATCAACGCCAATGGTGGAGGGGTAAAAGGCCAGGCTGAAGCGATCATGCTCGGGATTGCACGCGTGCTGGTACAGATCAATCCTGAATTTCGCCCTGCCCTCAAAGCAGCCGGATTACTGAAAAGGGATCCTCGTTCAGTGGAACGTAAAAAATTTGGTCACAAGAAAGCGAGGAGAAGCTTCCAATTCTCCAAACGTTAATTATTGATTATTCCTGCAGGACTACGTCAGTCACGCGGGGATTAATCATAATGAACAATAAATAATTAATTAAGTAATACATTAAGATGGAACAGAACACCTCATTGCAGCAACAACTCCTGGAAGCCGGCGTACATTTTGGTCACCTGAAGAAAAAATGGAACCCCAAGATGCTCCCGTACATTTTCGCGGAAAAAAAAGGTATCCATATCATCGACCTGAACAAGACGGTGGAATGTCTGCAGGAAACAGCAGCTGTGTTGAAACAAATTGCCCGCAGCGGGAAAAAGATCCTTTTTGTTGGCACAAAGAAACAGGCAAAGGATATCGTAAATGAATGTGCCCGCCGGGTGAATATGCCCTTTGTTACTGAACGATGGCTCGGAGGCATGTTGACAAATTTCAATACCGTGCGCAAAAGCGTGAAAAAAATGCAGAGCATAGAAAAAATGCTGGGCGATGGTTCATTTGATAACATCACGAAGAAGGAGCGTCTTACGCTAAGTCGCGATAAAGAGAAAATGGAAAAAGTACTGGGAGGTATCTCTCAACTGGGCAGGATTCCCGCCGCCTTGCTCATCGTGGATATTGGCCATGAACACATCGCTTTGGCGGAAGCCAGGAGACTGGGGATTACCACATTCGGTGTTGTGGATACCAACTGCGATCCCAACAAAGTGGATTTCTGCGTTCCAGCCAATGATGATGCTACCAAATCAATTGCGATCATCACCAATTATATCACGGCAGCTATTGCGGAAGGATTGGCAGAAAGACAGGCAGCAAAAGAAGAAGAATCGGAAGAGGTGACTGATGATGAGAAAGAAAGAAAAGCAGCCAGGCTGGAAGCGGAAGCACAGGCAGAGGGCGGACGTGCAGGAAGAGGAAGAACCGCTGGTGGACAGCGTCGCCGTATCAGTGGCGGTGGTGGCGGACAGCGCAGGGGACCTGGTGGACGATAACACTGAAGTCGGACGTCAGAGGTCGGATGTCCGAATTTTTAACACAATAAAAAATCTTTAATTCTGGGAAAGGAAGTAATCCGACTTCTGACTTCCGATCTCAGACATCTTTTTTCTTTGCTATGAGTACAGTAACTATAAGTGCACAAGACATCAATAAACTAAGGCAAATGACGGGCGCGGGAATGATGGATTGCCGGAAAGCGCTCACAGAAACGAATGGAGACTTTGAAGCAGCCATTGACTGGCTTCGGAAGCAAGGGCAAAAGGTAGCAGCGAAAAGAAGCGATCGCGAAGCGAAAGAAGGTGTAGTGATTGCCAAGACAACGAGCGATAATAAATCAGGTATTGTCGTTTGCGTAAGCTGTGAGACCGATTTTGTTTCCAAGAATGCCGATTTCGTCACCTTCGGACAAACGATTGCGGACGCAGCGATCAATAATAATGTGAAGGATCTGGACGAATTGATGAATACAAAATCGGGTAATACGACGGTGGCTGAGCTGGTAAATGATAAACTGGCAGCGATCGGTGAAAAAATCGGCGTGACCAAATTTGAGCGGGTTGATGCCCCGTACGTAGCCTCCTATATACATGGCGCATATCGTATCGGGGTATTAGTGGGATTGGATAAGGAAAATCCAGAAGCTGGGAAGGACATTGCCATGCAGATCGCAGCACTCAGCCCTGTCGCAGTAGATGCAGCCAGCGTACCGGCTGATGTGATCGCACGTGAAAAAGACATTGCTTTGGACCAATTGAAGAACGATCCTAAAATGGCAGGTAAGCCTGCTGAAATGCTGGATAAGATCGCAGCCGGTAAACTGAACGCATTCTTTAAGGAACAGACCTTAACAGCACAGGCATTTGTAAAAGACGGCAGCAAAACGGTTGAGCAATATTTGAAAGAAGCAGGAGATGTGAAAGTGCTTTCATTTAAAAGAGTGGCATTGGGATAAATTAATTGTTCTGATAATTGAAGGGGCTTTGATGCCCCTTTTTTATTTTTACTGATGGATGATCCTCAAAAATATTTCGATGCTAACCAATCACTCTGGGATAAACGCACCCTCATTCACAAGAATTCTTCATTTTATGACATGGCTGGTTTCAAATCCGGCAAAGACGTATTGACTGCGATCGAGCTTAAAGAGATCGGAGACGTAACGGGTAAAAAATTGCTGCACCTGCAATGTCATTTCGGTCTGGATACGCTTAACTGGTGTCGCATGGGTGCCACCTGTGTGGGTTTGGATTTTAGCCAGGAAGCTATCAATCTGGCAAGAGAACTCAATGATGAGTTAAGACTCGATGCCCGTTTTGTTTGCTGCAACTTACTCGATACGGCTGCTTTTGTGAAAGAAAATTTTGATATTGTATTTACTTCCTATGGTACCGTCGGGTGGCTCCCGGAATTGGAACCATGGGCTCGCATAATCAATGAACGGCTTAAACCGGGTGGATTTTTTTATATGGCCGAATTCCACCCGGTGGTATGGATGTTTGACGATGAGTTTACACAGATCAAATATCATTATGATAACAGGGAAACGATAGTCCAGGAGGACCAGCCCACTTATACCGGAGATACGGATCCCATATCCGGTAAAGAATTTAGTTGGAACCATAGCTTAAGCGAAGTGATAAATGCATTGATCGGCGCAGGATTGAAAATTGAATTCTTTAATGAGCATATGTATTCACCGTATCCCAACTTCAGGAATACGATTGAAACAGAACCTGGTAAATGGCATATAAAGGGCATGGAGGGAAAGATCCCTATGGTATACTCACTCAAGGCATCAAAGATTTAGCTCAAAAGGACCAGGGGAACAAGTTCAAGAGACAGGAAAACCTCATTTCCCTATCTTCGCAACGCTAAAAACTAGTCTGATCCCAACCTGCAAAACAACATCTGTTAGGGAAAAATCGTAAATCGTAAATCAAAAATCGTAAATCGCTTCATGCTTCCCAAGTATAAACGCATTCTTCTCAAGCTTTCCGGTGAATCATTGATGGGCGATAAGAATTTCGGACTTGACTCCACTGTGATATCTCAATACGCGCAGGATATCAAGAGTATCACGGAACTGGGGGTCCAGGTAGCGATCGTGATCGGGGGTGGCAATATATACCGGGGTATGAACGAAGCAGAAACAGGGATTGAAAGAGCGCATGGAGATTATATGGGCATGCTGGCCACCGTGATCAACGGAATGGCACTGCAGGCTGGGCTGGAAAGAATCGGAGTCTATACTCGTTTACAGAGCGCGATCAAAATGGAACAGATCGCTGAACCTTACATCCGTCGCCGGGCTATACGTCACCTGGAAAAAGGCCGGGTGGTGATCTTTGGTGCCGGTACGGGTAACCCGTATTTCACCACCGATACAGCCGGTTCACTCAGGGCGATCGAGATCAATGCAGACGTGATCCTGAAAGGAACACGGGTTGATGGCATTTACACCTCCGACCCTGAATTGGATCCAAAGGCCACAAAATTCAATGTGATCACCTTCCAGGAGTGCCTAACGAAAAATCTCCGCGTCATGGACATGACCGCATTCACACTTTGCATGGAGAACAATTTACCAATCATTGTCTTCGACATGAATAAGGAAAGCAATCTTCGAAGAGTAGTTACGGGGGAGAAAGTTGGGACGTTAGTTAAAGGTTGAACGAGAGTCATATAAGTCATATCGTTACATTCCTAACTTAGTAGACTTCCTTGTGGTCATAAACGTCATATCCGTACTTTTTAAAGTGTTGTATTTAAAAGACTGTATTCTCACAAGTTTGGATCATCATTTGATGGACCGATCGAATTTATATAACCGAAAGGAAGTCTAAAGAATAAGCTGTTCCGGTTTCTTTAGCAGATCCTCTACTATAATAGCAAAAATTCCTGTTTTCCTTGTAATGGTGCCTCCCATAACCTTCAGCAATGTTTTAAGAAATAGAGTCAGCAGCCTTTACAAATTGTGAACCAAGAGTTTTTTTGGGAAAATACTTCCACGGATCTACGATATCCCAAACTAATTGCCCGATTTCCATTGCTACCTTATACACCCTCAATTCTTCAAGGGGTAATCCACCTTTCATATAATTTGAATAACTCCAGACAAGATAAAAAATTGATAAATTATTATAATGGGAAAACCGACATCAAAATCTGTTATTTATCTGGGTTGAAAGTTGTTTAATAAACCCTGATATGACGTTTATGACTCCTTAGGAAGGGTTCATCTCTGAGGCTCTCTCTATATGACTTATATGACTGCTACTAGCTAACGAATCAGTTCCTTAAATTTTGGTTGCAAGTAGGCATTCAGCTCAGTAAAGGGTATAAAAACTACGATCTCTCCAGCAGTATAAGGGGCAATCTCATAGGGCGCATAGCTGAATCCGATTCCTTTTGTAGTCACAAAAAAATTTTCATTTGGCTCGATCTTATTTTCATACAATCCACCTTCAGACAAATCGTCCATGAGGCTCAAGCCCCTGTCTTTCCTGAAATATTTCCCAAGTAGTGGATTCAATTTTTTTATTCCCGCAGCATTCAACACATCGGAAAGCTTCAGCTTTTTATTATTAACCAGGTCCAACGAAATATAATTGGTATAGTAATTTCCATGCGCGCCTCCGGTATACGAATAAAACATATCGGCCAGCGTCAGGATCTTTGCAGAATGAAATGCAATATTGATCCATTGGGTCTGGTCCATGTTATAGCTATAAGTAAATTCTTTCAGCAAGCTGTCCTTGAAGTCTTTGTTTTCCTCCATGTAATCAGCGAAAAACTGCTTTTTTTCCTCCAGGAAAACTTTTCCAATGTCGTTGGTGCTGTTCTTGGAACCAAATTCTTCGTTTACCACCCGTTTTATCAGGTTAGCTGTTAAAGAATTATCCTTTGGCCAGACAGCCGCGGCGGAATAAGTAGCTGCAGGTGATTCTTCCATCCCGGGTCTCAGTTCCAGGGATCCAGTAGTATAGATCATGTCGAACTGTGGGTTGCCTGTTTTTTCAGATAATGTTACGGGTAACCCTGCCTTGTTTTCAGGATCCTTTTTCCAGGTCCCTGAAACTTTTTTTCCGGAAAGATTTAGCGTAAATACTTCATGACTTGTATTTATTCCGCTAAATAATTGAATGCCATTCTTGCCCGCAGAGGTATCATCCCCGATAATATATAAAGGCTGCATACGGCTTTGATAATAGTAATATCCATTGACTGTATTTCCCATTTTATGCAGGTGCAAGATCACGGGGTAAGTACCAATAGTGCCGAAATAAGACTTATACCAGCTGACCCCCTGCGCTTGAATTGCCGTAAACTTTAATATGCTGATCAGTCCAATGATCGCAATGAAACTCTTTCTCACCAGGAAAATTATACTTGTTTAGTTAAGAATTGCGATTATATTGCGCGGCCGGAAATGCACGCCTGTGAAAAACTATTGCCAGCAATCTAGGTAATTTTTGATAGTTTCCAACTCCTTAAGTCATGCCAACGCTTTCCCTGTCCATCCTGGAGATCATAGTATTGATGCTGGGCGCTGTTTTCCTGGGTATCACCATTCATTTTTTTATCGTCAGCCGACGCAGCCTGAATCGCACCACCCAACCGGTCAGCCGTAACAATAAAGACCTGGAACAGTGGAAATCCCGGTATTTTAATGATCTCGAGTCCAAAGAAAGGGAGTTGATTCACCTCAGGAAACAATTGGAGGAACTGGAACAAAGTGGAAATATCTATACGGTAGAATCAGACGAATTAAGGCGGGAAAACAAGAAACTCAAACTCGAATTGGACAGTATAAAAAATTCGGGCCCTACGCAGGGCACCGTTAGTTTTGTCGGCCAACTCAAACTGGCACAGGATAGCTTGTTAGAGCAGCATGAAAGGATTCACATCCTGCTTGAACAGATCGATGTGGTAAAAGAAAACGAACACCGGCTGAATGAAATTATGGGTGAGAACGAAGCCCTTTCCGTAGAAGTGGAAGAGTTGAAGCGTTCACTGGCAGAAAAAGAGCGGGAATTGAGTCAAACCCACCAGAAACAAGCCTTAACCGGGGAAATGAGTTCATTGCTTGATAATACTTACCGGGAATTTGAGCTTTTACAGGAAAAAATTCAGAAGCTTGAATCACAGGTCAGCAACTCCCAAATGAATTCCCTGGACTATGAGAACCTGAAAGAGGAACATGAAAAACTCCAGGAGGAATTTGAATCGGAGCGAAATCAATTGTACGGGATCACACTCAATAATAAACAGTTGCAGTTGCAGTTAGCCGAAGCAGAGAATAAATTACGGGAAGCAAATTTTCAATGCCAGCAGTTGCAAAAACGAGTAAGTTATCTGGAAGAATTGAACAAAGACATGCAACTGGTGGCTGAAACCAACAAGAAATTGCAATCGCAGTTAAAACGTATCGGCGAGCTGGAAAGCATGCTCAACGTAATGGCGGAAGAACGTGCTGAGTTGATGCGTCGGCAAATGAGCAGTCAGTAATCAGTGGGACAGTTCTCAATTTGACAGTTCGCTATTTCGAAAGTCATATAGGTCATATTGCTGCAACCCTGCCGTTGAAAATTTTCCTTACGGTCATATAGGTCATATCAATTCTCAAAAGTTGCTGTTTAGTACTGCTAATATGACGTATATGACTTTTATGACTTACTGACTAGAAGACTGTGAACTGAAATATCTTTGTCTATAAACATGGTCATGACCGACATTGCTTCCATCCGGAAACATTATTCGCAAAAATCATTATCCGAGAAAGAGGCATTAAAGAATCCCCTGCTGCAATTCGGAAAATGGTGGGAAGAAGCCGTAGCTGCCGCCATCGATGAGGTAAATGCCATGCACCTCTCCACCACTTCACTCGACGGGGTACCCTGGGGAAGAATTGTATTGCTAAAAGGCTTTAATGAAAGAGGGTTCGTCTTTTTTACAAATTATAACAGCATCAAGGGAAGACAGCTGGCAGAAAACCCAAAAGCCTGTCTTGTTTTTTTCTGGAAGGAGTTGGAACGGCAGGTGAGAATTGTTGGATTGATCGAAAAACTGACCGATGAAGAAAATGACCGGTATTTTTACTCCCGGCCTGCAGAAAGCCAGCTGGGGGCAATGATCTCACCACAAAGCGAAGTGATCAGTGACCGTGAGTGGCTGGATAATCTATACAAGAAGTATGAAAATGACCTGGCCGGGAAAAAGATCCTGCGCCCTCCGCATTGGGGCGGCTACCGGGTAAAACCGGTAATTATTGAATTCTGGCAAGGAAGGGTAAACCGGTTGCACGACCGGTTGCAGTATTCATTGGAGGCCACTGGTCTATGGAAAATAGAAAGGTTAGCCCCCTAATAGTTGACAAGTTAACTCGTTGATAAATTGACACGGAAATTCCCGCCCGGATTGGATTAGCTTGTCAACTTTTCAACTCTTTTTATTAGCCTTCTTCTTCTTGCTCGGCCTTGTTTTCCCAAAGGATCCTTTGAAACGCTTTCCTTTCGCCGTTTTTTTATCGCCTCTTCCCATAAGTGAAGTTTAAAGTGATTTAAGTGCTAAAATTAAAAAGCCCCGGCGACAATCGCGGGGCTTTTTTGGGTTGTGAGTTCCGTTACAGTTTTGCAGCTAGTTCTTTTCCAGCTTTGAAGCGAGCCACTTTCCTGGCTTTGATCCTGATCACTTCGCCGGTTTGAGGGTTGCGACCATTGCGGGCAGATCTTTTCGAAACGACAAATGTTCCAAATCCAACTAACGTTACTTTTCCTCCTCCTTTCAATGTGCGTGTTACCGCTTCTACAAATGAATCTAATGCAGCATTTGCCTGGGTCTTTGTAACGCCAGCATCATCGGCCAATTTCGCAATTAATTCGGCTTTGTTCATATTCCTGGTTTTTTTTGTGAACGAACAAATTTAACCGGTTTTAATCCCGGCAAAAATTTTTTCAATAGAAATGTTTCCACATTCAATGAAATAAGCTGGTGAAAACAAAACTAAGTTCCCGTAATGAATCGGAAAGCTTGAATTAGAACTTTTGTGTAGCAACTTATTGTAATACGGCAAACTAAAATGACCTGGGCGAGTGTTTTTCATATAGACCCCCGGAAAAATGAATTCACAAAAAAACTTTGCACAGTCAATCCACAACTTCCATCACAGTCCGGAAAGCGATGAATTTATCTCCCCATCTTTCCAGGGCTTTTTGCCTGAGCGTTGGAGCTACCTGCTCAATATAATCCTGGTACAATTTCATCGAGGGAGAAAAATACTGGATCACGTAAGTTACATCATCATTCTCATCCTGCTCCAGCAAACGATAACACTTATACTCCGTGAACTTTCCCGAAGCCATGATATCAGGAATATGTTCCTTTTTCTGCCAGCGCAACCATTCTTCTTCGATACCTGCCTCCACTTGTATGGTGATGTTATACACTATCATTTCAAATCTTAATGTCAGCATACACCGGGCAATGATCGCTGTGCATTACATTCGGGTAGATCTCGGCATCCGTAACCCGGTCTTTCATTGATTCAGTCACATTGATATAATCAATGCGCCACCCTTTATTTTCCTTTCGTACGTTCGGAAATCGCTGGCTCCACCAACTGTAACGATGCGGCTCAGGATGGTGAAGCCGGAATGCATCGATCCAGCCATCGTTGAAGAACTTATCCATCCAGGCCCGTTCTTCCGGCAGGAATCCGGACGTTCTTTGGTTGCCTTTCGGATTATGTATATCGATCTCTTTATGCGCAATGTTATAATCTCCACAGAGTATGATACTGGATTGGTTTTTTCTCATATCCTCCAAATACGCGTAAAACTCATCAAGCCATTGATATTTGAAAGTTTGTCGCTCTTCTCCCGTTGTACCGGAAGGAAAATAAGCATTGATCAGTCGGGTATCACCGATCTCTAATTGCAAAACCCTTCCTTCATCATCACTCACTTTATGCCCCGTCCCATATTGCACCTGGGTGGGCTTGATACGGGTGAAGATAGCCACACCGCTATACCCTTTTTTTTGCGCGCTGAACCAGTAATCATAAAAGCCAAGGTCTTTAAAAGCAGTATGATCGATATTTTCTTTTTGTGCCTTGGTTTCCTGCAGGCAAATAATATCGGCCGGATCCGTTTTCAACCAATTCAAAAACCCTTTATTTATAGCGGCCCGTAAACCATTTACATTATAACTGATAATACGCATTATTGAGTTAAATTGTTTGGCAATTTATTACAATGGAAGCAGCCGTCAAACAGAAGCCTACACATATCATTCCACCCAAAGAGCCTGTTTACCTGGAAGGCCCAAAAAGCCGAGGCTATGAATTTAATTTTGCTTTCCGTGTGTTCTGGCAATTCCTGAAAGGATTCCGCACACTTCATTTTGTAGGCCCGTGTGTGACCGTTTTCGGTTCCGCCCGTTATAAAGAAGATCATGATTATTATATAAAAGCAAGAGAGTTTGGAAAAAAGATCGCTGAATTGGGGTTTACCACCATGACAGGGGGTGGCCCCGGTATCATGGAAGCTGCCAATCGAGGGGCTTTTGAAAACGGGGGTATGTCAGTGGGTTGCAATATTCAACTGCCATTCGAACAAAGGCCAAATGACTACATGCACAGAAGTATTACGTTCGAGCATTTTTTTGTCAGGAAGGTTTTGCTGGTAAAATACTCGTATGCTTTTATCATTATGCCCGGAGGATTTGGCACTATGGACGAATTTTTCGAAACGCTCACCCTGGTGCAGACCAAATCGATCACACAGTTCCCTATTGTGCTTTATGGCAAAGACTATTACCAGCCATTGATGCAGATGATCGAATGGATGGCCGAGAAAGGTACAATCTCCCGGGAAGATATGCGGCTGGTACTGTTGACAGACGATACACAAGAGGCCATGGAACATATCAAGACCTATATTCAGAAATATTACAAGGTACGGCCCAGGAAGATCTTTTCCTGGCTGTTTGAAAAACGATAATCTTAACTTCCAGTCTAAATCCCCGAGATGAGAAAGTTATTCCTGCTTTTCGCCAGTTTCGCCTGCTTTTCATTCGCTTCAAAGGCTGATACGCTTTCCGTCTTTTCCCCTCAAAAACTTCAGGAGCTAAAGATCTTTTTAGAAAGCGATGGCCAAATAAAATACGCGGTAGCCTTCAAAGGCAAAACGATCATTCATCCTTCCGCACTCGGTTTACGATTTAAAAAACCCGAAGCGACCCTAATTAAATTCGCGTTGGTCAGCATGAAAAGATCAAAATTTGATGAAACCTGGAAACCGGTTTGGGGTGAGATAAGCAAGATCAGGAATAACTATGAGGAATTGCAACTGAATCTAAAAGATCTCGCGGGTACTGATATTCTCCTGAATATCATTTTCCGTGTTTTTGATGAAGGGGTTGGATTTCGATATGAATTTCCCCGGCAGGAAAAACTCAATCATTTTATTATTTCAGATGAAATAACCCAATTCCACGCCGGAGCGGATCACACGGCCTTTTGGATCCCGGGAGATTATGACACCAATGAATTTATGTACAACACCACTCGTCTCAGTGCGGTAGACGCGGGGAGCAGCTCGATGAGCCAGGAGATATATGCAAAAACTTTTTTCGATAAGAACGCGGTACAAACCCCCCTGCTTTTAAAAACAGATGATGGGCATTATATCAGTTTGCATGAGGCGGCCCTGTTGAATTACCCCGCTATGAACCTCGTGATCGATAAATCCAGGTTCATCCTGAATGTTCACCTGGTGCCGGATGCTATTGGAAACAAAGCTTACTTGCAAACTCCTGCGAAAACACCCTGGAGAACGATCATTATTGCTGACCAGGCGGAAAATATTCTGGCTTCAAAACTTATTCTGAACCTCAATGAGCCTTCCAAGATCAGCGAAACCTCCTGGATAAAACCAAGAAAGTATGTTGGAGTTTGGTGGGAAATGCATGTAGGTAAATCCAGTTGGGATTATGGAGCCACCCAATCCGCTTCTGCCCTGGTGCCTCACGGCAGGCATGGAGCTACCACGGCTAATGTAAAGCGGTATATTGATTTTGCAGCGAAACATGGATTCGATGCGGTGTTAGTGGAAGGCTGGAACAAGGGCTGGGAGGATTGGTTTGGCGCCTGGAAAGAAGATGTGTTCGATTTTGTAACCCCATACCCCGATTTTGATGTTAAAGGCCTGTCAGCTTATGCGCGGGCCAAAAAAGTAAAGCTGATCATGCATCATGAGACTTCAGCTTCCGTTACCAATTATGAACGTTGGATGGATACGGCTTATCGATTTATGAAACGATTCGGATATGATGCGGTAAAGACCGGTTATGTAGGACATATCATACCAAGAGGCGAGCATCATGATGGCCAGTGGATGATCCGGCATTACCAGCGCGTCATGGAGAAAACGGCTTCTTATAAGATCATGTTGAATGCGCACGAACCTGTTCGGCCGACAGGTTTGCATCGAACCTACCCGAATTTTTTGGCTTGTGAAGCGGCGCGAGGAAATGAATTCAATGCCTGGAGCGTGGGCAATCCACCCGAGCATGAAACGATTTTGCCATTTACCCGGTTAATGGGTGGACCGATGGACTATACTCCGGGAATTTTCCGGATCAAAGTGAACCAATTTGATCCCAATAAGAAAGAACAGGTCCATACTACGCTGGCAAAACAGCTTGCTTTGTATGTAACGATGTACAGCCCATTGCAAATGGCGGCTGATCTTCCGGAGAACTATGAAAAATACCCGGATGCATTTCAATTTATTAAAGATGTGCCAGTAGATTGGGATGATACACGTGTATTGAGAGCTGAGCCGGGGGATTATATCATAATAGCGCGAAAGAAAAAGGGAAGTAATGATTGGTACCTGGGAGCGATTACGGATGAACATCCGAGGAATTTTAGTTTGGATATCGACTTCCTGGATTTTCGAGATTACATTGTTACAATTTATAAAGATGGTCCGGAAGCCCATTGGCAAAAGAACCCGGAATCTTACCAAATTGAAAAAAACAGACTGTTTGATCGGCAAGGGCGAGTTCAACGCAGGTTAGATATTCAGCTTGCCCCAGGAGGAGGGTGCGCCATAATATTTAAAGAATCTAAAAAGGGCGACCAAACTCCGAAAATAAATGAACCTAATCGACCTAAAATAGATCAACCGCTCAAAAAAGAAAAACTAAAAGATAAAACCGATAATTGAATGGACTTAAAATTTGTTGACATCCTGGGGTATGCAGCCGGCGTATTAACTTGTTTAACTTTTTTACCGCAAGTGATCAAGACCTGGAAAGAAAAATCTTCCAGGGATATTTCTCTACTGATGTTCCTTATAGCCGCTGTTAACGAAGTTATGTGGATCGCATATGGAGGTTTACTTAACAATTGGGTGATCATTCTCACTAATGCGGTGGTGTTATCCATGTCACTCATCATGATCTTTCTTAAACTCCGGTATCAATGATCAACGCGATCATTTTTGACCTGGGCGGAGTATTGATAGACTGGAACCCGCGCTACCTGTATCGCCAGCTTTTCAAGACAGAAGAAGAAGTGGACTGGTTCCTGGAAAATATCACCACCCTGGACTGGAATGAACAACATGATGCGGGTTACCTCATCGAACGGGGTACCAATGAGCTGGTCGAAAAACATCCTGAATGGGAATCACAGATCAGGGCTTATTATGAAAGGTGGACGGAAATGTTCGGTGAACCGATTCATGAAACAATTAATATTTTGGAAAAATTAAAAAAGTCAGCCAAATACAGGCTTTTTGCCCTGACCAATTGGAGTGCGGAGCTTTTTCCCTGGGCCAGAAAAAATTATCCATTTCTGAAAAGCTTTGAAGGGATCATTGTCAGTGGGGAAGAAAAAATGCGAAAGCCCCAACCGGAGATCTTTCAATTGCTAATCGACCGCTATAACCTGGATAAAAGCGGTTCCCTGTTTATTGATGATAATTTTCGGAACGTAAAGGCGGCCGAAGCATTCGGTATCCGTTCAATTTATTTTACATCCAGCGAAGAATTAGAAAATAATTTAAAGCGACTAAATATTTTGTGATCATACATTTTTTCCCTGTTTTTAATTGCTAACTTTCATGGAGAAAAAAATAAAATATGCAAAAATATTTACTACTCGTGTCCTTGTTAAGTGTTGCCATATTTTCCGAAGCTCAACTGGGTGGATTGGGTGATAAATTATTAAAAGGGAAGGACCCTTTGCAAATAAAAAAACCGCCGATCACCACCAGCCTGGAGGATGCAAAATGGGAAGCAGTCGATAAAGATGGCTTTACGCCGGGGGAAGCTGAAAAAAGCCTGATGAGCCTTCAGCGCACGCCCAATGGCGGATTCGTATTACAACCGGGATATTATTCAATGCAAACCCAAAGCTATTGTCTGAAGGCAGGTACACATGGTCCGGGTGGTGGGGATGGTTACTTGTTTGCACCCCCGTTGGGACCAATGGAGGAAATTGTAATGTCAGTAATTAGAAATTCTGTAAACAGGCCTGAGATTCATCAGCATGATATCCAGGTATTGTTATGGTCTGTTATTGCAAAAGCCAAATATGAAAACCTGGATCACAAAATAAAAGTGGTAGCCGCTCAATTACTCACTCCCAAGCAGCTGGCTTCTATTAATCGCACCGGGCTTGATATAATTCCTGCTTCTGTCCAGCAAAAAGCGATGGATGAAGCTCCGGCCCCATTGAGAGCTGTGCTCGAAGCAGAAGCGCGTCTGAGACAAATGCTGACGACACCAGGGACCTCATTTGCTGAAATGGAACGGGTGGCAGTTTTAAGTGGAGCAGCCCCATTAGGTGAAGGTTCAAGAGATGTTCCCAGCGGGCGCTGGTCACTACATCCGGATGGTTATTATGTTCGTTACCTGCCGTCAGGATATTCTTCCACGAGAGTTGAGATATGGGTTCCGCAGGGTTCTCCTTCAGTCGGAAAAGAATTTGATCCGGCTACGCATATCGCCGTTCCGGGGAACACGGCAAGGCAACGACTGATACAGTCCGCCCGCGCAAAAAAACAAGACTAAAATTTTTACTCGAGAACAGGCCTGAGCCATTTTTCCATTTCGGGAATACTCAGGCCTTTTCTTTTGGCATAATCTTCCAGCTGGTCCCTGCCGATCTTACCGAGACCAAAATAATGGCTCTCGGGATGGGCAATATACCAGCCACAAACTGAAGCGGGAGGATTCATGGCCAGGCTTTCGGTCATTTCGATACCAATATTCTCGGTCACATTTAGTAGTTCGAACAGTTTTAATTTTTCGGTATGATCGGGGCAGGCTGGATAGCCTGGGGCTGGCCA